>Ga0310837_100285_pt1 | contig 44844 bp, 49 predicted proteins | sample SM_ome_5_FD_201315 | JGI IMG/M metagenome (GOLD analysis project Ga0310837, IMG submission 201315) | Sorghum-adapted microbial communities enriched on stacked mutant (SM) sorghum from Joint BioEnergy Institute, Emeryville, California... ...
TTCCGCTGCCCGCCATGCTGATCCTGCACAAGATCAACCGCGACGGCGAGCAGAAGCTGGGGGATCTGGCCGAGCAGCTCGATTTCTCCCCCGGAGCCATCACGATGCTGTGCGACAAGCTGGAGAACAAGGGTTACGCCGTGCGCCGGAGGCTGCCGGAAGACCGGAGATCCGTCGCGCTCGGCATCACGCAAGAAGGCCGCCGGCTGCTGGCCCGGCAGCGCGGGCTCAGCCGGGAATCGATCCAACTGCTGTTCTCCAAGTTCACGCAGCAGGAGCTGACGGTGCTCAAGAAGGCGTTCATCCGGATTACGGACAATCTGGCGGGCTACGCCGATGCCATTCTCCGCACGGCGAAGGCGAATGAAGCGCGCCGGGAGGAAGCCGGCGGCGCGGCGGACATGGCGGACGCGGCGGCCGCCCGGGCGGAGCAGAACCGCTTCCTGAACTACTAAAGACACAAGGAGAGATCGATATGGGACACCCGACAATTTATCCGACGGGAACGACCGTCTATCTGCCGGAGAAGGCATGGAGCGGCTACACGATTTACCAGGCCGCCGAACTCGGCGCGCTGCTGATCGACATGAACGGCAGGGAAGTGCGTCTGTGGAAGGGACTTCGGGGCTTCCCGAACAAAATGTTGCCCGGCGGCTATGTGATGGGCAGCACGAAGGAGCGGGACCCGAAGTACGGCTTCCAGGATGAAGCGGATCTCGTGCAGGTGGACTGGGACGGCAACATCGTCTGGCGGTTCAACCGTTACGAGTACATCGAGGATCCGGGGCACGAGCCGGAGTGGATGGCGCGGGCCCACCACGATTACCAGCGGGAGGGCAATCCGGTCGGCTACTACGTTCCCGGGCAGGCGCCGAAGACGAGCGGCGGGCGCACCTTGATCCTCGCCCACAAGAACGTGGCCAACCCGGCGATCTCCGACAAGCCGCTGCTGGATGACGTGATCCTCGAGGTGGATTGGGAAGGCAACATTTTGTGGGAGTGGAAGGCGAGCGACCATTTCGAAGAGCTCGGGTTCGACGAAGCGGCGCGGAATGTGCTCGCCCGCAATCCGAACACCCGCACCTTCCTCGGCAACGACACCGGAGGCGACTGGCTGCACATCAACTCCGCATCATGGGTCGGGCCGAACCGGTTCTACGATGCCGGGGACGAGCGGTTCCACCCCGACAACATCATCTGGGACGCCCGGGAGGCGAACATCATCGCGATCACGGACCGGCGGACGGGCAAGATCGTCTGGCGGCTCGGACCGGACTATTCGAAGCCGGACGTGAAGCATCTCGGCTGGATCATCGGCCAGCATCACGCGCACATCATCCCTAAGGGACTGCCGGGGGAAGGCCATCTGCTCGTGTTCGACAACGGCGGCTGGGCCGGATACGGGCTGCCCAACCCCGCGTCGCCCTTCGGGCAGAAGAACGCGGTCCGCGACCATTCCCGCGTGCTCGAGATCAATCCCGTCACGCTCGAGATCGAATGGCAGTACACCCCGACGGAAGCGGGCTGGCTGCAGCCGCTGGACTCCTACCGGTTCTACAGCCCGTACATCAGCTCGGCCCAGCGTCTGCCGAACGGGAACACGCTCATCACGGAAGGCGCGGACGGGCGGATTTTCGAAGTGACGCGGGACCACGAGCTGGTGTGGGAATATATTTCGCCCTACAAAAACAAGCGCAACGCCAACATGGTGTACCGCGCGTACCGCGTGCCTTACGAATGGGTGCCGCAGGCGGAGAAGCCGGCGGAGAGGGCCGTCGAGCCGATCGACGTCGCCGATTTCCGGGTGCCCGGCGCGGCCGGACGCGGCGCGGAATCGGTCGTGGAGGTGGCCGGCACGCAGTCGTTCGAAGCGGGCGCGTTCTGCGTGGCGGACATCGACGAGAGCGGGCGGCAGGGCAATCCGAAGCAAGACTGAACGTGAATGTGAGTGAACCTGAACGGCATCATTATTGCATCGAAAGCAGAGGGAGAGAACCATGAACAACAAGACGAAGAAGCGTTCCGGCCTGATCGCGCTGGCCGTGCTGCTCATGGCGGCGACGCTGCTGTCCGCTTGCGGGAACGGGGGCGGCGGGCAGGTGAAGTCCGCTTCCGCCTCATCCGGCGGGCAGGGTTCGGGAGAAGCGGGGGCCGCACAAGCGGACGCTCCCAAGGCGAAGCGCGATCCGGTCAAAGTCCGGTTCGCCGACATTCTGACCAATCCCGTGATCCGGGTGGCGAAGACGAAAGGATTTTTCGAGCAGTACGGGATCGACGCCGAGATCGTCACCTTCGCCACGCCGGCGGAGGGCATCAACTCGCTGTTCATCAAGCAGGTCGACATCGCCTGGGGCGCCGATTTCCCGGTGCTGAACGCCGTCAGCAAGGGCGACTATTCCATCGTCGCGGCGACGGGAACGAACACGGATGCGTCCGCGGCGAAATGGAAGCTGTTCGTGCGCGACCCTATCCAATCGGCTGCGGATCTGAAGGGCAAGAAGCTGAGCACGCTCCGGGGAACGTACCAGCCCTATCTGTGGGACGAGTTTTTGAAGGAGAACGGGATCGACGTCGCGGACACGGAAATGATCGGCCAGGGCAGCATGGACGAAGCGTACGTCGCGCTGCGCAAGGGCGAGATCGACGCGGCCTGGGTCACCGGCGCGGCCGTGCTCGAGAAGTTCTACGCGCTGGAAGACGTCCGTGAGCTGACGGACATGTCGAAGACGAGCGTGAGGATCGGCGGGGCGATCGTCGCCGCGAACGAATGGATCGGGAAACATCCCGATTCCCTCGCGAATGTCCTGACCGCCCTGGACGAGGCGTCGGCTTTCATCGAAGCGAACCCGGATGAGACGGCCGACATCCTGTTCAAGGAAGTGAAGCAGCCGAAGGAAGCGACGCTGCAGGACCTTGGAACCGTCAACTGGAAGGTCGGTTTCACGCAAGCGTCGTTCGACAGTCTGGCGAGCCAGAAGAAGTACATGGTGGACACCGGCATCATCGCCGAAGATTTCGAACTGAAGAGCAAGCTGCATCTGGATGCCATCCGGCAGGCGAAGCCGGACAGGGTGACCTATGCGGAGTAGGGAGGGATGAGCGATGTCGACAGCCCGCGCCTCGACGACCATTACGATCGAACGGCTTGACAAAAGCTATGCGAACCCGGAAAAGGCCGGAACGGGCGACGTCCATTACATCATCAAAAACATCGACCTGGTGATCAGGGGCGGGGAGTTCTTCATCCTGCTCGGTCCGAGCGGCTGCGGCAAGTCCACGCTGCTCAACATCATCGCCGGGTTCGTGGCGAAGAGCGGAGGCCGGCTGCGCCTTGGAAACAGGGAGATCGACCGGCCGGGGAGGGAGCGGGCCGTCGTCTTCCAGCAGGCGGATTCGTCCCTGTTCCCCTGGCTGACCGTGCGCGAGAACGTGGAGTTCGGGCTGAAGATGCGCAAAATGCCGAAGGCCGAGAGGCGGGAAATCTCGGACCGGTTCATCCGGCTCGTCGGCCTCTCCGGCCACGAAAACAAATTTCCGCGTGAACTGTCCGGCGGCATGAAGCAGCGCGTCCAGCTCGCGCGGGTGCTCGCCAACGATCCCGACATCCTGCTCATGGATGAGCCGTTCGGCGCCCTCGACGCGATGACGCGGCGCACGATGCAGCACGAGCTGTCGCAGATTTGGCGGGAAACGGGCAAAACCGTCGTCTTCGTCACCCACGATATCCAGGAAGCGATCCTGCTCGGACAGCGGATCGCGATCATGAGCGCGGGGCCGAACGCGCGCATCACGGACATCTACAACGTGCCGTTCGCGTATCCCCGCGATCCGGGCGCTCCCGAGTTTATCGACTTGCTGAAGCGGGTACAGCGCCATTTCGAGGACGAGACGGAAGGGGCGCGGCATTCATGAGCATCCTGAGGCGCAAATGGGTCACCCTTCCGCTGCTGTGGGTGCTGATTCTGGCCGTCTGGCAACTGGGGGCCTGGGTGTACGGGCCGGAGATCATTCCGGGTCCCTTGGCGACGTGGAACGGCGCGAAGGAGCTGATCGCCGACGGGACGCTCCTCCAGTATATCGGGATCAGCTTCTGTCGCGTATTCGTCGGCTGGGCGCTCGGCGGTCTGCTGGCGATCCCGATCGGCCTCATCGTCGGCCGGGTGGCGGCGATCCGTCTGTTCGCCGAGCCGGTGCTGAACTTCATCCGGTTCATACCGCCGATCGCGTTCATCACGCTGTTTCTCGTCTGGTTCGGGATAGGGGAGAAGTCGAAAATCGCCCTCATCATGTACGCGACGCTGTTCATCGTGGTCATCAACACGATGACGGGGGTGCTCTCCGTGGAGGAAGACAAGATCCGTTCCGCCCGGAGTATGGGGGCTACGGAGTGGCAGATTCTGCTCTACGTCGTCATTCCGTCCACGATTCCCTACATGTTCACCGGCGTCCGCCTCGCCATGGGGACGTCGTTCATGGCCATCATCGGCGCAGAGATGATCGCGTCCAACGAAGGCGTCGGGTTTCTGATCTGGAACTCCCGGCTGTTCTTCCGCACCGACTGGATCTTCGTCGGCTTGATCAGCCTCGGCCTGATGGGATTCCTGACGGACCGGCTCACGGCCTGGATCGGCAGGAAGACGCTGCACCGCTACGGCATCGTCAGCACGGGGCCGGTACAGCGCTGAACAGGCATGCGGCCGGCAAGCGGGCCGCGGCGGCGATGGCGAGGCACATGGACCGGATCGCGAACGCGATTCGGGAGGCGATTGCGGAACAGCCGCCAACGCCGGCAGATTGAAACGTTCACCGTGCGCCGGCGGTTTCATCTCCGGTCGTCAGCCGCAGCTCATAATGGGGCGTCAACGCGATGCGGTGGAATCTCGCGATCTCTTCCCCTTCAAACCGCTCGACGAAAGCCAGGGCGTCCTCCGCGGAGCGGAAGCCGGCGATGGATCCCCGGATTTCCGATCTTCTGGCCTGGCTGCAAAACGAATACCGGGAACCCGTCCGCATACCCGAGCTTGCGAAACGGTGCTGCCTGTCCCCGTCCCGATTGTCGCATCTGTTCAGGCAGCAGGTCGGCGATACGATTCTGGGTACCGTGCTCAAGATCAGGCTGGAGAAAGCGGCGGAGCTGCTGGCCTTCACCGCGCGGCAGGTCGCGGAAATCGCCGAGGACGTCGGGTTCGGATGCACGGATCATTTCACACGCATGTTCTGCAAAACATACGGCAAGACGCCCACCGAATACCGCAAAGCCAAACAGCAAGCCGCGGAACAGGCCATCCCTGCCTGCGCGAAGTTCAAGCGGTCCGGCAGCATGCGCGCAACGCGCGGATCAACAGGTTGATTGGGAAATGATGCGGCAGGCGTCAACCTTTCGGAATGTTGCGGTAGCCGGTTGGCGATTGGCCGATCATTTTTTTGAACAGTCGGGAGAAGTAGTAGGGATCGGGCATGCCGACGGCGGCCGCCACTTCCTTCACCGTCAGGTCGGTCGTGTCGAGCATGTTCGCCGCATGGTGCATTTTCAGCCGCAGGAAGTAGTCGATGGGCGAAAACCCGGTTTCCCGCTTGAACAGATGGATCAGATGCTGCCGCGAAATGCCGGTGTGGCGGGCAAGCTCGGGAAGGCGCACCGTGGTGGCGATATGCTCCTTCATGTAGCGGATGGCGAGCTCCAGGCGCGTGCCCGGCTTTCGTCCGCTGTCCGCCTCCAGAAGCGCCTGCCCCATGCCGCTGAGCAGCCAGCGCATCGTCTGGGCGCAGTGGATGTGAACGGGCAGCGCATAAGGCCTGCCCGCGATCATGGCGATCGCCTGGTCGACCAGCGCGACGAACGTCTGGGCGAGCGGCCCGGGAAGTTCAAACGGCTCATGGCTGAGCCCGTAGATCCGGATGAACTCGCCGGCGTGGCCGCCTTTCAGATGAAACCAGTAAATACTCCATGGATGGCGTTCGGCTGCCCAATACCGGTGGGGAACGCCCGCGGGAATGACGGCGAGGCTGCCGGGCGTGACCGGGGCGGCCGGCCTTCCCTCAAGTTCCACGGCGCCTTCGCCCTCGATGCAATAGATGAAGATGTGGGAGTCGGCGCCGTCCGGCCTTTCCCGGTAATGGTATTCGGCACGGGGGAAGAACCCGATGTCGCTCACGAACAGGTCACGGGTGAGCGCGTGCTGCGCCAGTTCCCGCTGCATGTGCTCGGGCAGCACCACCAATCGCTGCTCGCGAAATCCGTCCATCTTCCTTCTCGCATCCACGTCCGTTCCGCTCCCTCCCGACACCCTGTTGATATGAATATCATCCATTATATCCCGAATTTCGTCAATTGGACTCTCCCCCTCCGCCGGTTACAGTGAAGGTAACACGATCGAAGAGGTGAATGCGATGAGCCGGCAGAGCGGAAGCAGCCATTCGGCCGTCCGGGTATGGGAAGAGATGGTCGCCATCCCGACGTACGGCATCGGGGAACCGGACAAAAACCCGATGTTTCTGGAGAAGCGCGTCTACCAGGGCAGCTCGGGACGGGTCTACCCCCATCCGGTGATCGACAAGATCAAGGACGAGAAGGAGATGAAGGAGCACCGGATCGTCGTGCTCGAGAACGAGTATCTCCGGATCGAGATCATGCCGGATCTCGGCGGCCGGATCTACCGCGCGCTCGACAAGACGAACCAGTACGATTTCGTGTACTACAACCGGGTCATCAAACCGGCGCTGGTCGGCCTCACCGGCCCGTGGATCTCGGGCGGCATCGAATTCAACTGGCCGCAGCATCACCGGCCGAACACGTTCGGGCCCGTCGAGTATTCGTATGAATCGGGCGGCGACGGTTCCGCGACGGTCTGGGTCAGCGAGATCGACCGGATGTACGGCACGAAGATGACCGCCGGGTTTACGCTCTATCCGGGCAAGGCGTATCTCGAGATCAGCGGCCAGCTCTACAACCGGACCGACGAGCCGCAGACGTTCCTGTGGTGGGCGAACCCCGCCGTCGCGGTCAACGACCATACCCAGTCCGTCTTCCCGCCGGACGTCATCGCGGTGTTCGACCACGGGAAGCGGGACGTGTCGCGTTTTCCGATCGCGACGGGCACGTACTACAAGATGGACTACTCGGAAGGCGTCGACATCTCCCGGTACAAGAACATCCCGGTGCCGACGTCCTACATGGCGTACAAATCGGATTACAACTTCATCGGCGGGTACGATCACGGCGTGCAGGCCGGTCTGCTCCACGTCGCGAACCGGCACATTTCTCCGGGCAAGAAACAGTGGACATGGGGCTGCGGCGATTTCGGCCAGGCGTGGGACCGCAACCTGACGGACGAGGACGGCCCCTACATCGAGCTGATGACCGGCGTCTTCACGGACAACCAGCCGGATTTCTCGTGGCTGATGCCGGGCGAGGAGAAGACGTTCAAGCAATATTTCATGCCCTACAAGAACATCGGGGTGGTCAAAAACGCCTCCGTCGACGCCGCCGTCAACCTCGAGATCGACGAAGAGACGCGCCGCGCCACCGTGCAAGCCTATGCGACCGGCCTGTTCGGGAACGCGGTCGTCGAATTGCGGGGCGCAAAGCGCGTTTATCTGAACGAAACGGTGACCTTGTCGCCGACGCAGACCTGCAAGTTCACGGTGACGCTGGACGACGGGGAGCGGGCGCACGAGCTGCGCGTGTCGGTGCGCGATGCGAACGGGCGGGAGCTGATCGCGTACCGGCCGAAGCGTCCGGAGATCGAGCGGGTGCCCGATCCGGCCGAGCCGCTGCCCGATCCCGAGGAGCTGAAGACGAACGAACAGCTTTATCTGGCCGGCCTTCATCTGGAGCAGTACCGGCACGCCACGTTCGAGCCGGACGCTTATTATCTCGAGGGGCTGAAGCGGGACGCAAGCGACATCCGGATCAACGTCGCATACGGCACGCTGCTGCTGCGGCGCGGCCTGTTCGAACAGGCGGAGAAGCACTTCCGCCGTGCGATCAAGTCCTTGACCTGGAGGAACCCGAATCCGTACGACAGCGAGGCGTTCTATCAGCTCGGCCTGGCGCTCCTGTACCAGGGACGGCTCGACGAGGCGTTCGCCGCGTTCTACAAGTCGACGTGGTCGTCCGCCTGGCAGATGGCGGGGTTCTTCGCGCTGGCGCAAATCGCCGCCCGGCAAGGGCGGTTCGACGAGGCGCTGGAGCTGATCGAGCAGTCGCTCGTCCGCAACATCCGCAACTACCGGGCGCGGCATCTGAAGGCGGCGCTGCTGCGGAAGCTGGGCAGGCTCGATGAGGCGCTGGCTTTCGCGGACGAGACGCTTGAGTTGGATGTCGCGGATTTCGGTTCGGCGAATGAAAGGGCTTTGTGCCTGGCGGCGGCGGGCCTGGACGGGGAAAGCCGGGATGCGCTGGCCGGTCTTGCGCGCCTGATGCGGGGCAACGTGCAAAATTACATGACCCTGGCCGCCGATTACGCCGGGGCGGGGATGTATGAGGAAGCGATCGGCGTCTTAAGCCGCATCGTGCCGGACGAGAACGCCGACGTGTATCCGATGCTGCACTATGCGCTGGCGTACCTGCACGAGCATGCGGGCAACGCCGGCAAGGCCGCGGCCCATCGGGAAGGCGGGCGCCGCTCGTCGCCGGACTACTGCTTCCCGAACAGCCTGTTCGACCTGCTCGTGCTGGAGCACGCGCTGGATAAGGATCCTTCGGACGACCGGGCGCATTACCTGCTCGGCAATCTGCTGTACGACAAGAAGCGGCCCGAGGACGCGATTCGGCATTGGGAGGCTTCGGCGAAGTCGGGCGGCGATTACCCGACGGTGCATCGGAATCTGGCGCTTGCCTATTACAACAAGCGCGGCGACGCGGATGCGGCGCTCAGGTCGCTGGAGCGGGCTTTCGCGCTGGGTCCGCAGGACGCCCGGGTGTTCTACGAGCTGGACCAGCTCTGCAAGAAGCTCGGCCGTCCCGCGGAAGAGCGGCTGGCCCGGCTGCTCGAATACAAGGCGCTGGTTGACGCGCGCGACGACCTGTACATCGAGTATGTGACGCTGCTCAACACCCTCGGCCGTCACGAAGACGCGATCCGGGCGCTCGAAGTCCGGAACTTCCATCCGTGGGAAGGCGGCGAAGGCAAGACGACGGGGCAGCACGTCCTCGCCCATGTCGAGCTGGCGAAAGCGAAGCTTCTGGCCGGCGAGTACCGGGAGGCCATCGAGCTGCTTCACCGGGCGAAGGTGTACCCGGCCAATCTCGGCGAAGGCAAGCTGGCGGGCGCGCAGGAGAACCACATCCATTATTTTCTCGGCTGCGCGCATGAAGGGCTGGGCGAACGCGAAGAGGCGAAACGATGGTTCGAAGCCGCCTCGGTCGGCCTGGATGAGCCGGCCAGCGCGATGTATTACAACGACCAGCCGCCGGAGATGATTTTCTATCAGGGACTCGCCTGGAGCAAGCTGGGGACCGCGAAAGAAGCGAAGCGCCGGTTCAACAAGCTCATCGACTACGCCGAGAAGCATCTGTTCGATGAGGTGAAGATGGACTATTTCGCCGTATCGCTGCCTGATTTCCTCGTGTTCGAAGACGATCTGAACAAGCGGAACAGGGTGCACTGCCGCTTCATGCGCGGGCTCGGGCTGCTCGGTCTGGGCCGGACCGCGGAAGCGGCGGGCGAATTTGACGAAGTGCTGCGGCTTGAGCCCGCCCACCAGGGCGCCCGCATTCACAAAGATTGGAACATGATCTGACAGATCCCGCTTGCGGGCCTGCGGACATGCCGCGGATCCTCGATGCGCGGAACGCGGGCCCGTTCGTTTTTCGGCTTTCGTTCGAGCATTCGCTGAAAACCGTCATCTATATGCCGGATTTCCTGCTGCAAGATTTGCGGGAGCTGTATCCCCGCCTGTACGAAAAACTGATGTTCGCGATGCGGGACCACATCCGGAGCATGCAGCGGTTTATCGACGCCGGAGCGGAAGCGGGCGTCTTCCGCCGGGTCAGCGCCCCGCTGTACGTCATACAGGACGAAACGGTGCTCCGGCGCCTATTCGAACCGTCTTTCTCCATCCAGTTCGACGTGACGTTGAAGCAGGCGCTCATCGAATATTACCTGCTGAAGAAGCACCAGCTCATCGTGCCGGAAATGCTCCACGCGTTGGACGACGCGGAAGCGGAGCGGGATATCGCGCGGTTGATCCAGCGGATCTAGGGGGGACAACCGCTCAATCCCCTTTCCTGTTGTTCCGGAATCGGGTATAATGCGGATTACGACATAAATATAATTGATACAAAATTTCAGTCCATGAGAGGTTTTTATAACATGATCGACAACCTTGAAGGGTATCGCGCATTTCTGGCCGTGGCGCAGAGCGGCAGCTTCTCGAAAGCGGCCGACAAGCTGAATGTCACGCAACCGGCGATCAGCCATGCCATCCGAAGGTTGGAAGAACGGCTGGGCGGACCGGTTTTTTACCGGACGCCGGCAGGGGTCAGGTTGACGTCCGAGGGGGAAGTGCTGCACAAGTTCGTCTCCCAGGCGTTCCATTTTCTCGAAAACGGGGAGCGGAAGATTGCGGAAATGCGCGATCTCATCGCGGGGGAAGTGAAGATCGGCGCGGGGGATACGCTGTGCCGGCACTATCTGCTGCCGCATCTCGAGACGTTCCACCGGGAGCATCCGGCGGTGAAAATCCAGGTGACGAACCGGACGACGCGGGAGACGGTCGCGCTGCTCAAGGAGGGGAGGATCGACTTCGGCATCGTCAATCTGCCCGTCAAGGACAGCCAGCTCGTCATCCGCGAGAGCATCCCGCTGCACGACTGCTTCGTGGTCGGCGAGGCGTTCAAGGCGCTCGCGGAGCGGACCGTCTCGTGGAACGAGCTGGTCAGCCATCCGCTCATCCTGCTGGAGCAGGGCAGCAGCATCCGCGGGTATATCGACCGGTTCGCGAAGGGACAGGGCGTCGTCATCCAGCCGGAATTCGAGCTCGGCAGCATCGACCTGCTCGTCCAGTTCGCCCGCATCGGGCTGGGGATCGCCTGCGCCATCCGCGAATTCGTGGCCGAGGAGCTGGCGAAGGGGATGCTGCATGAAGTCCGGCTGGATACGCCGCTGCCGCCGCGCAGAGTCGGCCTCGTCACGCTGCGGGATGTGCCGCTCTCCGCGGCGGCCAGCCGGTTTCTGGAACGGCTGCCGTGACGGGCGGGGTCACGCCAGCGATTTGGTCATGATGAGGTCCGTCTGTTCGTCGTCGCCCATGATGAAGGGATGGCTTCCCGTCCGCACAAGCCCCATCTTCTTGTAAAAGGCCAGGGCATTCTCGTTGTGCTCCCATACGCCGAGCCAAATTTTCTTCTTCTGCTGCTGCCTGGCAAGATCCACGGCATGGTTGAACAGCATTTTGCCGAGCCCGTGTTTCTGGAACGGCTTCTTCACATAGAGTCTTTCAATCTCCAGCGCCTCGTCGCCCATTTCCTCCGTCTGGGCGTCATGGACGTTGATTTTCAGATAGCCGGCCGCTTCATCGTTCACATAGAGGAGGAAAAATTGCGACGACGGGTTGGCCAATTCTTTCTCCAGTTGCTTGAGGTTGAACGCTTGTTCCAGATAGGCGTCCATGTTTTCCGGTGATGTCGTGCCCTGGAATGTTTCGAAATACGTCTGCCGGCCGATTTCCTGAAGCGTGAGCACATCATCGCGGGTGCATGTCTGGATGGTTACGGGCATGTCTGAGGGGCTTCCTTTCGTGCAAAGTTGTCCTTCACCATTGTACTACATTATTGCGGATTTGAGAGTCTGAAGGGTGACGGTTCATGGAAATGGATCTGTGCCGTGAGCGGGCGGCAGTCCCGATGCGGATGCGGATCGTGACGCGACGCGTTGGCGGTGGCAAGATGGAGAGAAAGATCGAATGGGAGCGATGATCCATGAAAGCCATTGCCGTATCCTGCGGCTCCGGTGAAGGCGCGTTCCCGGTCTACCGGGAGGGCGCGGCAAGGCTGGGGCGGGAGCTTGCGAGACGCGGGATTGCGCTGATCTACGGCGGGGCAGACGTCGGCCTGATGGGCGCGGTCGCGGACGCCGTGCTGGAGCGGGGCGGCAAGGCGAACGGGGTGCTTCCCCGTTTCTTGCGGGACCGCGAGATCGCTCACGGCGGGCTGACCGAACTCGCGGATCGGCAGCCCTCACCCAATTTTAAGCGCAAAAATTGCCTCTACGTTGCCGAAAACGAGGGGGTGTTCTTGGAATAGAGGAAAATTTTTCGTCTCATCCCGAAAAAACAGCCCCACATCGCACAAACCGCCAACATAGAAGAAAAATTTTCCGCTGTTTCGCAGAATGCCTCCGATTCTCCGGAAATAGACGAAAATTTTTCCGTTAATCCACGCTATTCCGGTATCGCGCATTACTTCATGAACAGCAGCATCACCGTGATCGCCGCGCCCGCGTAGAGCCAGACCGGATTTCTTCTGGCGCAGGCCACGAATCTTCTCATCGTAACCACCTCCGCATCAAGAATGGCCGATCCTTCATCGTTTCATTATAGCATGGAAGGAGTTGGAGGGCGATGCAAGAGCTTGAATCGCAGGTCGGAGAGGTTGTGTCCGTCAGCCGGAGCGGGACCCACACGTTCAGCAAGCCGGTGGTCGAGGCGATCACGTTGCTGGCCGGTCTGGGGGTGGAGGGCGATGCCCACATGGGCAAGACGGTCAAGCACCGCTCGCGGGTCGCGCAAGACCCGACGCAGCCGAATCTGCGCCAGGTGCACCTCATCCATGCGGAGTTGTTTGACGAGCTGTGCGAGGCGGGCTTCGAGGTCGAACCCGGGCAGCTGGGCGAGAACATCACGACCCGGGGGATCGAGTTGCTTCGCCTGCCGACGGGAACGAAGCTGCACATCGGCGGGCAAGCCGTCATCGAGATCACGGGACTGCGCAATCCGTGCGGCCAGATCGACAATTTCCGCAAAGGGCTGCTCAGCCGGGTGCTGACCCGGGACGAGAGCGGCAACCTGATCCGGAAAGCCGGCGTCATGTCCATCGTGCTGGAAGGCGGAACGGTGCGGGCCGGAGACCGGATTCGCGTGGAGCTTCCGGAGCCGCCCTGCCGTCCGTTGGAACGGGTATAGCAAGATTTCAGAGGGAGCGGATGCTTATCGACGCGGAAACCATGACATTGGACGTTCCGGTTGAGCGTCTGCGAAATATGGAAGCAAGCGAAGCAATCATCGAACGGTGAGGCCAGGCGAGTCCGCACGAAAATGGGTATTCAAAATTTTGACACAAAATGTTATAGTAGGGGTAAGATCCGCAAGGATTTGCCTTTTCTTTGCGGGAGAATGTGAATTATTTCACAAATCAAGAAAAGGAGTGATCCGCAAATGGCCGAGCCGAAGAAAATCGTCGTTTTGGGAGGCGGCTATGCCGGCATCACGGCCGCCCTCAAGCTGCAGAAGCAGCTTGAGCGCGGCGAGGCGGACGTGACCCTCGTCAACAAGCACGACTACCATTACTTCACAACCCAGCTGCACAAACCGGCGGCCGGAACCGGCAGCCCGGACCACGCGCGCGTCGGCATCTGGGACATCCTCAATCCCCGCCGGGTGGCTGTGCTGAAGCGCACGGTCGAAAAAATCGATCCCGCCGGGAAGAAGGTGCTGACCGACGAAGGCGACATCCCGTATGACGTGCTGATCGTCGCGCTGGGCGGAGAGCCGGAGACGTTCGGCATTCCGGGGCTCACCGAGCACGCCCTGTTCATCCGCAGCTTGAGCAGCGTTCGCTACATCCGGGAACACATCAAGTATCAGTTTGCGCTTTTCAAACAGGACGAGGATCGGACCGAACGGCTCACGTTCGTCGTCGGCGGGGCCGGGCTGACCGGCATCGAGTTCGTCGGCGAGCTGGTGAACCGGATTCCGGAGCTGTGCCGGTATCACGATGTCGATCCGGCTCTTGTGAACATCTTCGTGGTGGAAGCCGCGCCGGCCGCGCTGCCGGGGTTCGACGCCGATCTGGTGGACTATGCGGTCGATCTGCTCAGGCGGAAGGGCGTTGTTTTTAAATTGGGCATACCTGTGAAAAAATGCACAAGCGAAGGCGTGGAGATCGGCGACGGGGAGTTCATCCGTGCGGGCACCGTCATCTGGGCGGGCGGCGTCCGGGGGAGCCGGGTGCTCGAGGCGTCGGGGTTTGAGACCACGCGCGGCAGAGTGGTCGTGAATCCGTATCTGCAGGCGCCGGGGCACGGAGAGATTTTCGTCATCGGAGATTCGTCGATCGTGCTGAACGATCAGGGCAAGCCGTATCCGCCGAGCGCCCAGATTGCGATCCAGCAGGGCGAAGCCGCGGCCCGCAATGCGATCGCGCTGCTGCGCGGGCGGGAGATGGCACCCTTCAAGTACTTCTACCGGGGCACCGTCGCGTCGCTGGGCAAGGGCGAAGCCATCGGAAGCGTCGGCAAGTACAAAGTGAAGGGCGCCAAGGCGGCCATTCTGAAGAAAATCGTCGACGGGCGCTATCTGTTCAAGATCGGAGGGGTGAGGCTGCTCATTCGGAAGATGGCGTTTTTCTCATAAAGAAAGTACAATAAGCCGGGCGATGCCAGCGTTCAGCCTGATCAACCGTTCGGCTTTTCCGCTACCATCTTGAAAGATGCAGGATCGGATAAGGCTTTCCCGTGTCATCCAGTTCCGAGCGTCCGACTTGTACGAATCCAAGCCGTCGATAGAAGGCGCGCGCCCCGCTGTTTTGCTCGTTGACATTGACCTGGAGGCGGGGACCCACCCAATCAGGCGCGGTAATGTTTGATTAAGGCCGTCTATGGTATAGAGAGCGAAACGTTTTTGGGATAAAGTTTGAGGGACGGGTGATGCGGGAGATATTGGCGGAATCGGCCGCGGCCGCGGAAAGGCAGGAACCGGGCAAATGAATGGGGTGTGGCGATGAGAAAAGAATTCGGGGCAAAGTTGGATGGGATCGACTATGCCGTCAGACAGGGCGCATATGCCGTCGTGTTCAATCCCGCAGCAACCCAAGTGATGACGGTCAGGAATGCGAGAGGCCATCATTTTTTGCCCGGCGGCGGAATTGAAAACGGCGAAAGCCACGCGGAATGTCTCGAGCGGGAGTTCCTGGAGGAGACAGGATACCAGATCATCGTGGGTGATTGCATCGGCAACGCATCGAGGTACTTCCATTCGCCGGAAGCCGGGGCGTGGATGAGCGACGGCCATTTCTACATGGCCGAATTGGCTCATAAAGCTCAGGAACCTGCCGAAGACGACCACGGCATCGAATGGCTGGATACGGAGCAAGCGAAACAGCAACTTATTGAACATCACGGCTGGGCGGTCGCCGAAGCTGTCCGGAGACTGAAACGACGGAAAGGCGGCAACCAACCATGAGAGCCGACCGCTACAAACCGCTCTTCACCAAAGAACTGTTGATGGGGCCGAACGCCGTTCGCTTGCTGGATGAAATGCTGGAGAACCATCCGATCGAGGGCGGCCGTGTGTTGGACCTCGGGTGCGGGACGGGGCTGACTTCGCTTTTTCTGGCCCGGGAGACGGGGGCGGAGCGGATTTTCGCGGCCGATCTGTGGATTCCCGCGACGGAGAACTGGAAGCGAATCCGGGCATGGGGGCTGGAGGACAAAATCATCCCGCTGCACACCGACGCCCGCCATCTGCCGTTCCCCGACGACTACTTCGACGTTGTCGTCAGTGTGGATTCCTACCATTACTATGGGTGCGAGGAGCGGTTCTTCGCGGAGAAGCTGCTTCCGCTCATCCGGCGTGGCGGCCAGGCGCTCATTCTGGTGCCCGGACTGAAGCGGGAGTTCGAGAACGATGTGCCAGGGCTGTTCGCGGAGTGGGTCGGCGAAGAAGCCGCGAACTTCCATGACGGCGACTGGTGGCGCAAGCACGTTGCGGCAGGCTGCGAAGATCGGGTCGAAGTCGAGGTATACGAAACCCGGCAGTTCGAGCAGCCGTGGCAAGATTGGTTCGACAGCGGGCACGAGTACGGGCGGCAAGACCGGGCATTCCTGAGCAAGGGGCTGGACCGGCTGCTCAACTTCATCGTAATCGCGGTGCGAGTGAAATAGTGAAACAGGCAAAACCTCGCCAATCTGTCCCTGAAAAAGAAAAAGAAGCCAATAAAGGGTTCTCGTGGTACAATGAATGAATCTGTACCTGAAACCGTGTGGGCGTTTCTCTCTCCCAAGGGGGTGAGGAACGATGCGAAGCAGAAATGATCTCCTGCTGCTGTTCGCGGCTGGAACATTCCTGATCGCACTTCTGACGTTCATCGCCGAATACTTATGATATTCGTCCGTTGAATCGCCTGGAAGGAACCCGCATGGTTGACGCCCGTCGGGTTCCTTCTCCATCACATTACCAGAGGGGGAGCGCCCTCGCGGCCAGGTACACGGGGAAGATGTTTGCGGCATCCTCCTTTGCTGGTTTAGGCATATCATAGCCGGATCAGACTGGCAACGGCCATTACTTCACCGATCCGAGCATCCCCGCCACGAAATGCTTCTGCATCAGGAAGAAGACCAGCGCCGTCGGCAGGGTGGCGATTACGATGGCGGTCATGATCATGCCGTAATCCGGCGAATAGCTGGAGCCGAGATTCGAGATGAGCAGCGGAATTGTCTTCTTGGCGTCCGACTGCAGGACGACGAGCGGCCACATATAGTTGTTCCAGCTCGACATGAACGTGATGATCGCCGCCGCCGCGTAGGTCGCCCGCATCGTCGGCACGTAGATACGGAAGAAGATGCCGAGCTCGCCGAGCCCGTCGATGCGCCCGGCTTCGATCATCTCCCGCTCGAACATCTTCGTGTTCTGCCGGAAGAAGAAGATCAGGAACGCCGTCGCCATCGCCGGCAGAATGACCGACGCCTTCGTGTCGATGCCGATCACCGGCATCTTCCCGGAGAGCCAGGCGAACATCCGGTAGAGCGGAACCATCAGGGCGGCGAACGGAATCATCATGGACAATAGCAGGATGTTGAACACGGCGTCCTTCGCCCGGCTCCTGTAAATCTCAAACCCGTAGCCCGCCAGCGAGCCGATGAGGAGCGCCAGCCCGGTCGTGGCCAGCGCAATGACCAGAGAGTTCGTGAGTGCCCGGACGAGATCGATTCTCTCCACCAGATTCGACAGGTTCACGAACAGGTGGGCACCGGGGAGCAGCCTGCCCTTCGTCACTTCCACGGAAGGATTCGTCGAGCTGACCACCATCCAGAGGAACGGGAAAATCGAGACAAACGCGGTTACGCCCAGGAAAAGGTACATGAACACCCGCCTTGCGATCATCGACGATCACCTGCCGCTTTGAATTGCATGTACGAGAAGATAACGATCAACACGACGATCGCATAGGAGACGGTCGCCGCATATCCGAAATCCGGCGTGTACTTGAACGACAGGTTGTAAATGTATTGGGAGATCGACATCGTCGCGTTCCCCGGTCCGCCCTTCGTAATGTTCATGACTTCGTCGAACAATTGCAGCGTGCCGATCGTCGACATGATCGACGTGAACAGGATGATCGGCTTGAGGAGCGGGACCGTGATCTTCGTGAACTTTCCGAACGCCGAAGCGCCGTCGATCGTCGCCGCTTCGTAGATCGACCGGTCAATATTTTGCAGCGCCGACAGATAGAAAATCATGTTGTAGCCGGTCCACCGCCACGTAATCGCCAGAATGATCGTCACCTTCGCCCAGAACGGGTCCGTGATCCAGCCGATGGGCCGGTCGATGATCGACAGTCTGAGCAGCAGCAGATTGACCAGGCCGTCGTTCGCGAACAGATATTTGAAGATGACCGAGTAGGCGACCAGGGAAGTGACGCACGGGAGAAAAATGGCCGTGCGGAACAGCCCCTTGAGCCGCAGCTTGTCGCTGTTCAGCATCACCGACAGCAGCAGCGCGAGGATGATCATGATCGGCACTTGCACGATCAGATAGATGAACGTGTTGGTCACCGCCGTGATGAAGTTCGAGTCGGTGAACAGGCGCTTGTAGTTCTCGAATCCGACATATTGCAGGTTCGTTCCGACCCCGGATTTCAGGGACAGATTGAACGCCTGGATCATCGGATAGAAATAGAACAGGCAGATCAGCGCCACCGCCGCGATGACGAAACACCATCCCGTAATCCGCGTCCGAATCCGAATAGACACCGTTATGCAAACTCCTTTCCCGGCCGGGACGGAAACGCCCTGGATGCTGCCATCCAAGGCGATTCCGCGCGCGTTCTGATGGTCAATCGTTAACGGACTTGCGCTTCCGCCTGTTTCTGCGCGTCATTCAGCGCGTCGTCAAGCGGCTTGCCGTTCAGGTAGTTCTGCATTTCCACAACCAGGACGTCCTCGACCACATAGGTGTGGGCGCCGAAGTTGACCCGCGGAATGTCCTCCGTCCACTTCGCGAAGTCGGCGATCGTCTTCTGCCTGTTGTAGAACGGGTCGGGCGCGCTGTACGCTTCACCGGTGGATGCGGGGATGTAGGTGCCGATCGCCCCGATCTCCTTCACCAGTTCCTGATAAAATTCCACGTCCGAACCGAACGTCTTCGCGAGGAAGTCCGCCGCGGCTTCTTTGCCCGGCACGTTCAGCACATACCAGGAGCTGCCGCCCAGATTGGAGGCGTTCACGCTGCCCGGCTGGCCGGCCAGCCGCGGAATCGGGACGACCGCCCATTTGCCCGCCTGGGAGCTCTCCGCCTTGATCGAGGCGTTGATCCAGTTGCCGGTCGGCACCGACGCGACGTCCCCGCTGTTGAAGGCGGCCACGAACTGGCTCCAGTCGGCGTTCGGCTTGACGATATCGGCTTCCATCATTTCCTTGTACAGTTGGAACGCTTCTTTCAGCGCTTCGTTGCCGGCCAGGAACGGTTTCTCGCCGCTTTCGTCCAGGTACCACTTGCCCGCAGTCTGGATCATGACGCGGATGATGCCGAGATCGTTCGGGTCCAGCGACAGCATGTCCTTGCCCGTCGCTTCCTTCACTTTCTTCCCGATCTCGATGAACTCGTTCCAGGTCAGCGCCTGCAGGTCATCCGCCGAGTAGCCGGCTTCCGCCAGATAGTCCGTGCGGACGAACAGCCCGGTGACGCCGGAGTCGAAGGGCAGGCCGTAGTTGCGTCCGTCCACGCTCGTCGGTCCGACCTTGTACCCGGCGAAGTCTGCCGCGTTGAACGTATCCGTCAGCTCGTAGAACATGTCCGGGAACGCATTCAGGAAGCTCTGCGCCCGGTAGTCCTCGATCAGGACGATGTTCGGCAGGCCCGTCGTCGTCCCCGAGCCGAGGCCGGTGTTCAGCTTCTGGATGATGTCCGCCTGCGCGTTCTCGACGATGTTGATCTTCGCGTCGGGATTGATCTTGCCGTAGCGTTCCTTGGCGATGTTGAGCGCCTTGATGTTGAAGTTCGGGTCCCACGCCCAGATGGTGATTTCCGCCGCTTCTTTTCCGCCCGATGCGCTTCCGCCGTTGTCACCGCCGCCGTTTCCGCCGCCGGAAGACGAGTCTTGCTTGTTCCCGCCGCCCGACGAGCACGCCGAAAGCAGCAGCATGACCGCCAGCACAACCGTCAGCCATTTCTTCATCCGCGAATCCCCCTGTTTGCAAATGTTGTAAGCGCTTCCGCTTCGCAATTAAAATCGTAGCACGGTGTCGGCCGCTGTCGTTAGAACGATCTTTGCCAATGGTTGTGCTTTATTTGGGTGTTGCGCAGCGCCGGGCATGGCCTGAAATCAGGACGATTTTTGGATGCTTGGAATATTTTTGGCCGTCCGGTACGGCAGCTCGATCCGCACCGTCGTCCCTTCGCCGGCGCGGCTTTGGATCTGCACGCCGTAAGGCTCGCCGTAGAGCAGGGTCAGCCGCTCGTGCACGTTGCGCATGCCGATGCCCGTGAACAGGTGGCCCCTGGATCTGCTTTTCGATTCCGGCCAGCCTCCGTCAAGCTCCATGCCGTCCCCGTTGTCGACGATCTCGCACACGAGCGTATTCCCCTTGCGCGACACCGTCACATACACCGACCCTTCCGCCTTGCGGTTGAACGCGTGGAAGAACGCGTTCTCGACGAACGGCTGGATCATCAGCTTCGGCACGAGCGCGTCCCGGCAATCCGGGGCAACGAAGTCATGCAGCTTGATCCGGTCCCCGTTGCGGGCTTCCATGATGAGGGCGTAATGCCGCAGAAGCTCGATGTCCCGCTCGACGGTGATCGTCTCGCTCACGTCGCCGATCGCGTTCTGCAGTAGGGCGATCAGGGCGTTGATCGTCTCCGACGCCTTCTCCCGGCTTCCCTGCTTCACCATGATCTTGATGGAGGCCAGCGTATTGTACAGGAAATGCGGATTGATCTGCCGCTGCAGCGCCGCAAGCTCCGCGTTCCGCTTCTTCCGCTGGGCCTGGTCCAGCTCCGCAAGGTACTCCTTGAGCTCGTCCAGCATGAAGTTGAACGCCCGCGCCAGCTGGCGCGTTTCGTAGCTGCCCGTCTCCGAGACGTAATGCCCGAATTCGTATTTCGAAATGTTCGAGATCTGCTTCACCAGCCGCGTCAGCGAGCGGGTCAGCCGCCGGGAGATCATGTACACGATGATCAGCGCGCCGGCCACGATGCCGATGACGATCAGGGTGATCGTGCGCGTATCGACGAGCGTGTTCAGGATGGACTGCTTGTCGATGAGATTGACCATGTACAGATCATAGAAGGGCAGATACTCGGCCAGCACGATCTGGTTCCGGTCGAAAAGGTGCATGCTCGCGTAATCCCGGCCGTGCCCGTGCATGTCCTCCGCGATGCCCAGCAGCTCCGGCACCTGCCGTCCGATCAGCTCCCCGCGGTTGCTGGACAGAATCGTGCCGGACCGGTCGAGGATCACCATGTCGTTGCCTTCGCTGGTATAGCTGGAATAGAGCTGCTTGAACTCGCTTTCCCGCATGGCGAAGAACAGGGTTCCGTACACGAACCCCGTCGAGCGTTCCATCATGGCTTTCGCGGCGATGATGACCGGCTCCGCTCCATCCGCCTCCCGAAAATCGGCCAGATACAGGAGCCGCTTCGGATCTTCATGCGCCGCGAGCGTGACCGGATGGCGGTCGATGTCCGCTTCGGCGATCGGCCAGATCAGCCGGTTCGTCATGTACGTGCGGCCGTTGATGCCCTTGACGATGATCGCCGTCTCGTACGTTTCGATGGCCGTCGCGATCTGGTCCATCTGCTTGCGCATATTGTAGTAAGACTTCGCCATCGTCAGCGAGTCGCCGTCCGATTCGGTCAGATACTGCTTGACCGAACCGCTCTGCAGCATGTTGTTGGAGGCGGTCACGATGGCGGTGTTGAGGGACTGGAAGCCGGAGTTGATCTGGCTGAGCACCTTGGAGTTGATGATGCTGAACGTGTCGATGAACAGCCGCTCGGACAGCCGGATCGTCGACCAGGTGACGAGCACGGATACGGCGGCGATGCTGATGACGGTGACGAGAAAAAGTTTGATGAAGAGGCCGTTGATCTGAAAACGGTTGAGCCATTTTCGCATGACTTACTCCCTGGCGGTTCCGGCCGTCATCCTGCGGTACTCGCTCGGGGAGCGGCCGGTGAATTTCTTGAACACCTTGCAGAAATAGCTGTGATCCGGGAAGCCCACCTTCGCGCCGATCTCCGCAATGGAGCCGGACCCGGTGCGGAGCATCTCCGCCGCCTTATGGATCCGGATCTTGTTGACATATTCGACGAATCCTTCGCCGCTGCGGGCGGAGAACCAGCTGGACAGGTACGACGGGTTGAAGTGAAAATGTTTCGCGACTTCCTTCAGGCTGAGCGGTTCCGCATAGTTCTGTTCGATGTAGTCCAGCAGTTTCTTCATGTTGTCCCGTGCGGCGTTCCGGGCGGAATCCGCCAGCCGCCTTTCCGCTTCTGCCGTGAACGCGTGGAGGATGCCGGCCGCCTCTTCCGCGTTCCGCGCCTGTTGGATGGCGTCGAAATAGCGGAATTTCTCCTTGTCCAGCCCTTGCGCGTCGAAGCCCATGTTCTCCGTCAGGACGGTGATCGTGAAGATCATGTTGTTCAGGAAAGACTTGAACTCCTCGACGTCCATGCCGCCGGCGGCGCGCAGCTTCTCCACATGCCGGCGCAGCCCGCCGAACGCCTCGCCGAACTGCATCAGCTTGAACGCTTCCGTGAACTGGTTGAGGTTGAACGCTTCCACCGTCAGCGGCGGAGCCGCATCTTCCGCGAACGTCAGCCGGCGGGCGTCGGGACGGTAGAAGGCCCGGCGCGCCAGCGGATGAATCTGCTCCCGCAGCACGTCCCCCGTCCGCATGAAGTCTTCATAGGGCCGGCTGATGAGCAGCGTTCCGGCTTGGCCGAATGCGTCCGCCCACTGCGCGGCGAGACCGTCCAGCGGCGCTTGCGTTTGCAGGTCCGCGTTCCCGTTCAGCAGAAAGCCCGTCAGACCGCGGCCGGCCGGGAACGGCAGGCAGACGGCGCCGGGAAACCGCTTTCCAACCATCGATTGGAGCGCGGCGGCTGCTGCTTCGGAGATATCCTTCGCGGTCACGGCCAGCAAGCGGAAGACGGGATGCGGGAACGACGCGCGGATGTCGGCGCGGTCCGCTTCGCCGCCGAGTTCGAATCCGGCCGTGATTTTCTCGAGCAGCCGTTCCGCCGCGTCGGCGGACGCCTTCGCCTCGCGGGCGGCGTTCGGCCGCAGCCTCGTTCTGCCAGCTGCCTTGTTCAGCACTTGCAGCAGTTCCCGAGGCTCCAGCTTCGGCTTCAAAATATAGTCCGCGACCCCGCTCTGGAACGTGGATCGGACATACTCGAACTCGCCGAAGCTGCTGAGCACGATCACTTCGATATCCGGATAACGGGTTTTGACGACCTTCGTCAGCTCTTCGCCGTCCATCACCGGCATGACGATGTCGGTGATGACGATGTCCGGCCTGCATGCCTCGATCATCTCCAGCGCTTCCCGTCCGTTCGCCGCTTCCCCGACGATGGAGAACCCCTCTTGTTCCCAGTTCATGTAGTGCTTGATGCCTTGCCGAATCAGAATTTCATCGTCTACGATCAGAATCTTGCACAGATGCCCTTCGATGGTAAACGCCTCCATCCCCATTCTTATCTTTACCGTAACAAAATCTCCGGGTAACCGACAACAGGAACTGATGATGTCTCAACTCCGGGACGAAGCGATTCCACTTGTGGAATAGCTTATTTGGGAGGATTGTCATTTATTCAAAAGGGGATATATGAGATTTGCAGAAGTGAGTAGAAACGGGTGGATATTATTGCTGACTTCATGGGACGAAGCGGTGTTTTACCCTATTAAGATTCTTCCGAAAAATGGGTAAAATGAAAGCGGCAGAGACAGAAGGAGGCATGGATGTGGCGACAATTGAGGACTTTTTGAAACTCGACATCCGGATTGGCACCGTGGTTCATGCGGAAGCTTTTCCGGAGGCGCGAAAACCGGCCATCAAGCTGAAAATTGATTTCGGGGAACTGGGGATCAAGCAATCTTCCGCCCAGATCACGCGCAGATATGCGCCGGAGCAGCTCGTCGGCCGCCAGGTGGTGGCGGTCGTCAACTTCCCGCCGCGGCGCATTGCGGGGTTCAGCTCCGAGGTGCTCGTCCTCGGCGGCGTCCCGGAAGAAGGGGACGTCGTGCTGCTGCGGCCGGACGAGCCGGTGCCGAACGGCACGCCGGTCGCGTAGCCGGCCATCGCGGCGCCGCCGGACGATGAAGCGCATACGGCGAACCGGTCCGGGGCGACGCCCCATGCCGGCGTTGGATGATGAAAGCGGTTGCTGTCAACATGCGGATGGGGTGGATGAAACGTGCAAAACCGATCCGAACGGCGTCTGCATTCTGCCGGGATCGGCCGGGTAAGGGGGCGGATGGCATGATCGAAGTGGCGCGGGCGACGACGGAGCATGTGGCGGGCATTTGCCGGGTGTGCGCGGACGGCTGGCGGGCGACATATGCGGACATGTGCAGCCGGGAGTACATCGAACGGATGATCGGGGAGTTTTACAACGAGGAGCGGGTGCTGAAGGAAGTGACGGAAACGGGCCGTGAATGGGGCGGATATTTCGTTGCCGTGGAAGATGGCCGGGTCGTCGGCGCCGGAGGCGCCGGGATGACCGGCGAGCGGTCGGGGGAGCTGTTCGTGCTCTACGTGGCGCCCGACCGGCGGAACGAAGGCATCGGCACCCGGCTGCTGGACGCGATCACCCGGCAGCAGAAGGCATTCGGCGCGACCGAGCAATGGGTGTCCGTGTTCAAGGGCAACCGGAAGGGCATTCCGTTCTACGAGGCCAGGGGGTTCGTCTTCCAGCACGAGCAGCCGGCGCATGGCAACCAGGATGGGGACGGGTATATGTCGGTGAGGTACAGGAGGTTTATATGAGCTTTCTGATTTTCAGACAATCTCTTTATTGGAAGTATGATAGACCAAAACTTTATCCTTGCTGCTCAATCATTCATGGGTGGCATCTTCGTCACGAACCGGTCCAATTACAGCGACTTCCGAGATCATTTCGTTATCATCCTGTCGTTTCGATTGGAGAATCTCGAATTTAACAAACTGATTTGGGGAAATGGTTCTGACTTCTTCCCATTTCATACCCCTGTTTGGGTCGCCTGTCAGCGTACGCAGGCGGCTCTTTCATTGCACGAAGCCCCTAAGCAGAATTGCAGCAACATGCATCCACGCTGCGCCTTGTTCGCCTCGTCAGCGCGAAACAACAAAAAGTTAACTCGAAAGAATAAAAATTTATTGTAAAACGATAAATTCCGCGCTATACTTGGCACCACCACACAAGAGAGGTGCTGACCGTGAAACTGGAGACGCTCTTTCTGAAAATCGTCGTGATCCTGCTCGGAGTGCCGATACTCGCGCTGTGCGTTTTTGCGGTGCCGGTATTGGGTGAGATCGCGGCGGAGCTGGTGCCGGACTTTCCTCCCATCGAGTATCTGGTCCGCCTGGTGTTCTACGCATCGGCGGTGCCGTTCTACTATGCGCTGTACCTGGCGTTCCGGCTGCTGCAGTACATCGACCGGAACACCGCCTTCTCGGACGCCTCCGTGACCGCGCTCAGGCGGATCAAGTACTGCGCCGCCGCCATCTTCGTCTGCCATGTACTGGTGCTGCCGCTCTGCTGTCTGTATGCGGAAAAAGATGATGCGCCGGGCGTCGTCATTGTCGGCTGCATTGTGCCCTTCGCGTGCGTGGTGATCGCCGTCTTCGCGGCCGTCCTGCAGAAGCTGCTGCGGCACGCCATCGACATCAAGAACGAGAACGACCTGACGATCTGAGGTGAAGCTCATGGCAATTATCGTCAACCTCGATGTGATGCTGGCCAAGCGCAAGATGAGCGTGACCGAGCTGTCCGAGCGGGTCGGGATCACGATGGCGAATCTCTCGATCCTGAAAAACGGCAAGGCGAAGGCGATCCGTCTCTCCACACTCGACGCGATCTGCGAAGCGCTCGACTGCCAACCCGGAGACATTCTGGAATACCGGCGGGACGACGCTGGCGGAGCGGGAGGGGCATGATGCGACAGACTTCCGTGCACCGGGCGGTCATGCGCGGAGCCGTCATGCGCCGGATTGCCGCACGCACCCGCCAGGCGGCCGCGCGCAACCGCCGTGCTCTCATGGAACTGGCGACGCAGCTTGCGCATTTCGGCGTCCGGCAGGCGCTTTCGTGTGTTTTTCCCGTCGTGATCTTCGCCTCCCTGGCGCTGACCCGGTACATTCCGCTTCCGATTCTGCCGCGCTACGATTGGCTGCTCATCATCTGCCTGCTGACGCAGTGGTGGATGCTCCGCTCCGGGCTCGAGACGAAGGACGAGATGAAGGTTATCGCCCTGTTCCACCTGATCGGCCTCGCGCTCGAAATCTTCAAGGTCAACATGGGGTCCTGGTCGTATCCGGAACCGGGCTGTCTCAAAGTGTTCGGCGTGCCGCTCTACAGCGGGTTCATGTACGCGAGCGTCGCGAGCTACATGTGCCAGTCGTGGCGCAGACTCAAGCTGGAGTTGGTGCGGTGGCCTCCGTATGTCTTTGTCGTTCCGCTCGCGGCCGCGATTTACCTGAACTTCTTCACCCATCATTACTGGACGGACATTCGCTGGTGGCTCACCGGCCTCGTGTTCATCGTCTTCTGGCGGTCGCGGGTGCGGTTCGAGGTGAACGGGTCGCGCTATCGGATGCCGCTCGTCCTCTCGTTCGTGCTGATCGGCTTTTTCATCTGGATCGCGGAAAATACCGCAACTTTCTTCGGCGCATGGGCGTATCCCGATCAGACCGCCGCCTGGCGTCTCGTCCATACGGGGAAGATGAGCTCGTGGTTTCTGCTCGTCATCGTCAGCTTCCTGATCGTGGCGACGCTGAAGCGGGTGAAGGAGGAGTCGGATGCGTCGGCGGTGCGTTTTGGATGGTGGGGAAAAAGGTTGCCGGATGAAGGAGGTGCCGAACATGTACGAGAAACAGACGGCGGAAAAGCGGCTGGTTGGCGAGAAGGCGGCTGAACTGGTCGAAAGCGGCATGATCGTCGGCCTCGGCACGGGTTCCACCGCCTATTGGTTCATCAAGAAGCTGGCGGAGCGGGCCGCGGGCGGCTTGCGCGTCACCGGCGTCGCCACTTCCGTTCAAACCGCCGGGCTCGCGGAGTCCCTGGGAATCCGCGTCGTGGATGCCGATGAGGTCGGCGAGGTCGATTTGACGGTCGACGGGGCGGATGAGATCGATCCGCATTTCAACGCCATCAAAGGCGGCGGCGGCGCGCTGCTGCGGGAGAAACTGGTGGCTTCGATTTCGCGGCGGGTGGCCGTCATCGTGGATTCCGCCAAACAGGTGCGGCAGCTGGGGAGATTTCCGCTTCCCGTGGAGATCGTCCCCTTCGCATACAGGCATACGCTGAAGAGGCTGGAGCAGGCCGGTTGCGCGCCGAAAATTCGGGAGAAGGATGGAGCGCTGTTCGTGACGGACGGCGGCCATTACATCGTCGACCTGCATCTGAACCGGATCGAAGATCCGCGGAGGCTGGCCGAATCCCTCGGCAACATGCCGGGCGTTGTCGAGCACGGCCTGTTCATCGATCTTGTCAGCGAAGTGCTCGTCGCGGAAGACGGGGAAGTCCGGATGATGAAGCGAAACGGGGTTGCGGGAGGGTGAAACCTTGCGGAATCGCATTGCCGGCGGTGAGGAGAGAGCCATGGAGCGAACGGAAGCGCCGAACTGGAAACATAACGCATGCGGGCGCAAGTTCGCGGCATCCTTCAGCGGCGGGAAGGACAGCGCCCTGGCGCTCTATCATGCGATGAGCGCCGGCGAACCGGTCGGGCTCATCGTCGTCATGGAGGAGGAAGGGAAGCGGTCCCGCTCCCACGGGATCTCCGAGGCCGTCATCCGCGCCCAGGCGGATGCGATCGGCCTGCCCTTGTATGCGGCGCCCGCGAGCTGGGCGGACTATGAGCGGGTGTTCATCGGCCTGCTGGAACAAGTGAAGCGGCGCGGGGCGGAAGTACTGGTTACGGGAGACCTGGACATGCCGGCGCACGGCTGCTGGCATGACGCGGTGACGAGACGCGTCGGACTGGACCTCGGCATGCCGCTGTGGGAGCGGGATCACGTCGAGACGGTCAAGGAATTCATCGACCTCGGATTCAAAGCCGTCCTGGTGACCGTCAACCTGTCCATGGGGATGCGGGAAGAGGATCTCGGGCGACTGATCACGCACGGGTTCGTGGAAGAGCTTGCGGCGCGCGGGATCGACCCGTGCGGGGAAAGCGGCGAATTCCACACCCTGGTGATCGACGGTCCGATCTTCAAACACCCCGTACCCGTGCGCAGAGGCGAAGCGGTTCGGGACGGGGAGTACGCTTTTTTGTCGTTCGAACCGGATGACGGGCGATGAAATCATGAACCCGGGAGGCGCGCATGAAATATTTCACGAAGGAATGGTACGAGGAAGCGCAAATGCTGAGCCATTGGACACCCGTTCTGCTCAGGGTGCTGCCCCCCGACTTCCATCCCGCCGTCGAGGACGGGACGCTGGCCGCCGTCTATCCATCCGAAGAAATCCGTACGCGAGCGGCACGATTGCAGGCGGCCTTCGACGCGAGAACGGACGCGCTCCGGGCTGAATATCGCGACCACTTCAACGCCATCAGAAGTTCGCTTCCGCCCAACGCGGTTCGGCTCCACGAGAAGTCGCCGCACGATGCGCGGATCCGTTCGGTCGGGCAGCCTTCCCCGGATACGCTCATCATGGAACGGGACTGCAGCGGCGCCCTGTTCCATGACACCGATGTCCGGCTCACCTTCACAGGCGTGCGATGGGTGGAAGGCGCGTTCCCGCCCCCGGGCAGCAACTGGATGACGGACGAAGTGTTCCTCGCCGACGGGGGATTCGAGTTTCACATGCTGTTCGACTTCCCGGTCTCCGAATTCACGCTGTCGGCCGCGGATGTGGGGATTTCTTTTCTCAGGTAGATCAGGCGCAGGGCCGGGCTCACCGGCTTCTCGTCGAACGGGACGTACCCCAGCTTCCGGTACAGCCGGAGGTTCCGCTCGCTCTTGTGCCCGGTGAACAGGACGAACACCATGCCTGCGAACCGGACTTCGATCTCCCGCATCAGCCGCGTGCCGATGCCCCTCCCTTGACATTCGGGATCGACGATCAGCTTCCCGATCTCCGCCCGGCCGTCCCGGCGGCAAGCCCTGACCGAGCCGACGATGCGGCCATCCGCCACGGCTTTCAGGAACAGATGGTCCGCGAATTGCTCCCGAACACTTTCGAGCGTCTGCGTCAACGGCTCGATCCTGCAGTCGCCATAAATCCCGGCTTCGCTGACATAAGCCTTGCGCTGCAGCTCGAGAATCTCGGCGGCATCCTCGACCGAGGCGGCTGCAATCGCGGTTTTCATACATACTCCTCCTTTCATCACCTGTACTGCCTAATCGCCGCCCTCGCCTCTTCCACCACCATCGGGATCAGCGACTCCGGGCTGACGATCCGCATCTTCCCGCCGAAGCCGAGCACATACCGCGCCGCCTCCTCTGCCGTCTGGAAAAAGAGCACCGCCGTCCGCCACCCGCCTTCCTCCGCCCCGCCGATCTCCCCGATTTCCACGAACCGCTCCGTATACGTCATCCGCCCGACGATGGACGGGTCGACGAGCACCCGCACCTCGAACCTGGGCAGCCCGGCGGAGAACTGCTCCTTGCTCGCCTTCCACCAAGCCGCCAGGTCGAACGATGCCGGCCGGTCGAACGCCTCGGGCAGGATTTCGGCGCGGGCGATCCGGGAGACGCGGTACGTGCGGAACTCGTCGTCCGCATGCGAGGCAACCAGATACCACGCGCTGCCCTTGGCGACAAGCCCGAGCGGGCAGACCGCGCGCTCCGTGGTTTCGCCGCCGGCTTTCTGGTATACCATGCGAAGCTTGCGGTCCTCCCACAGCGCCTCCATCACCGTGCGGAGCGTCTCCGTGAGGCCGGCGCCGGCGGGCTTCCACGCGCCGGTGTCGATATGGATCTTCTCCAGATATTGCCGCGCGCCGCTTCTGAGCGCCGACGGCATGGACGCCGCAAGCTTGCGCCGGATTTCGAGCCCGCCCGGCCGGATGCCGAGCTGCCCCAGCAGCTCGTCGGACGGCAGGATGAACAGCGATTTCAGCTCGTCCAGCGTCAGGCCGCTGATCGTGCTGCGGAACCGGTCGATCAGCTTCCAGCCGCCGGACTTGCCGCGCTCCGCGATGACCGGTATGCCGGCCGCGCTCAGGGCGTCCATGTCGCGCAGAATCGTACGGTCGGATACTTCCAGCGCTTCCGCGAGCTGCGCGGTCGTCATCTTGCCGTTGTTCTGCAGCAGGAGCATGAGTTGAAGCAGCCTGTCCGCTCGCACCGTCTCCGGTCCCCCCTCACGTGCCGATTCATCTTTTATTCGCTAATTATGACATGAGATGTCGTATTAATAAACTACCATAAGTCCGGGCATCTTAAATTATTTGAGGAGGTCATTTCGTATGAACCCATTCGCAGGAAAACTGGCCGGCAAGGTCGCGCTGGTCGCCGGCGGCACGCGCGGCGCCGGACGCGGCATCGCGGTCGAGCTCGGGGCGGCCGGAGCGACCGTCTACGTGACGGGGCGGACGACGCGGGCGCAGCGCTCGGATTACAATCGCCCGGAGACGATCGAGGAGACGGCCGAGCTCGTGACCGCGGCCGGCGGACAGGGGATCGCCGTTCAGGTGGACCACCTCGTGCCCGAACAGGTGGAAGCGCTCGTGCAGCGCATCGAACGCGAGCAGGGAAGGCTCGACATTCTCGTGAACGACATCTGGGGCGCGGAGCATATCACCGAATGGAACGTGTCGGTCTGGCAGCATTCGCTCGAGAAAGGGCTGCGCATTCTGGATCTCGGCGTCCGGACGCACCTCATCACGAACCATTTCGCGCTGCCGCTGCTGATCAAGCAGCCGGGCGGGCTCGTCGTGGAAGTGACGGACGGGACGGAAGAATACAACCGGGACGAGTATCGTCTGAACCTGTTCTACGACCTCGCGAAGAACTCTCTCAATCGCGCGGCGTGGGTGCTCGCGCAGGAGCTGAAGCCGCACGGGTGCACCGCGGTGTCGCTCACCCCGGGCTGGATGCGGTCGGAGATGATGCTGGAGCTTTTCGCCGTCACGGAGGACAATTGGCGGAAAGCAGGCGAGCAGGAACCGCATTTTCTCATCTCGGAGACGCCGCGTTACACCGGCCGGGCGATCGCCGCGCTGGCGAGCGACCCGGAGGTGAGCCGCTGGAACGGCCAGTCGCTCTCCAGCGGCGAACTGGCCGAGGTGTACGGCTTCACGGACATCGACGGCTCGCGGCCGATCTTCATGAAGTACTACCGGGAGGTCATCAAGCCGGGCAAGCCCGCGGACGCGGAACGGTACCGGTGACGGGGCTCCTTGACCGCCCGTTCAGTCGGAAACCGATAGCGGCACGGTGACCCTGATCGCTCTTGGTTCCTCCGTGTTCCGGTACCGCAGTTTTGTGCTTTCGAAATGGACATACAGCGGTTCATGGCGGGCGATCCCGGACGGGACGGTAAAGGCGATTTTGACGGAGGTGTCCGGGGGAATTTGCCCGAACGAGCCTTCCAGTTCCCGCACCGGCGTACCCTTCGGCGGATCATCGGCCGAGGCCGTTCCGCCGCCTTCGTTTTTGCCGTCTTTGTTCTCGTGATATGTGCCTTCGGACGTCTCGGGTACGACGGTCAGGCGATTGTCCGCCAGGGTGACACCGGGGCTGCGGTTCGCGATTTCGGCCGTCACGTCGATGGAGTGGTCCTGCCGTTTTTCCGCGCTCAGAATGGTCACTTGAATGTCGATTTTGTCCGCGGGAGCGGGCGAGGGTTTGAGCAAATCCACGATCACGACCAGCGCGATCGCGAGGCACAGCACGACGGCCCTCTCGACAGGTTCGCGTATGCTTTTCATCGGATTCGGCACCCCCGATCGGATTGTCATGGGGACATGTCGCGGGAATTTCAGCCCATATCTCTATTTAACGCCGATAGAGCATGTCGGGTTCGGATTTGAGCCGAAAAAAGACGGCCGGACAGGAGGTTTTTTTCCTGCCCGGCCGTTAAAACCCGGTTCTTCTGCCGATCAACATGAGGAGGATCAATACGCCTGCGGTCGCGGTCATGTATACATTCCAACGGTCGAAGACTTGATGGAACAGATCAGGTGAGAGACAGGCTCCATGCCAGTACAACGATTTGTCCAGGTAAGTGGCGAAGTTGTGCTTGACAGTCTCAACGTTCCCGCCACTCCGGCGTGCATCGGCGAGTATGATCGGATTCACCTTGATGACTTCCCCGATGACCGCTTTCAAGTCTTCGATTCTGACATAGTAATATTGATCGGAAGACGGCAGACGCTCTCCATCCGCGAGCTGAAATGGCCGGACATAGCGCCAGCCTCTCTCATAGGAAGGATAACTCGTGTAACCGTAACCGGCTTTGTGAAGCGGCGAACCTTCCGAGTCTTCCGGAAGGGCGATAATCTTCGTTCCCTTCTTGATTTCCAAAGCCGGGGCAGTTCCGCGGTCAGGAATCCCGGAATAGTAACGGATCGTAACAGGCGTCACCACTCGACTGGTCCATGGATAAGACGGTAAAGCCATATCAAGCGGTAAGTAGGGCGAGTAGACGGTCAAATCCATCTCGTCCATCGGAATCCCGAGTTGATAAGGGCTGGGTGTTATTGACGCCTTGAACGCGCTTTTCAACCGGTAATTATAAACCAAGTCGGCACCTGTTCGGGACATGATCAAAACAAGCAGAATCATGACGGCCAATATGGAGGCCCATCTATAAAATGTTCCGGATATCGGGGTGTTGGTCACCTCATGATTCTCCTCTCCCGGCCGTTTCAGTTGCTTGACTCGGCCGCTCTTTCATAAAAGGAGACAGGGACTGAATAACATTAATGTCTATACTATACATCAAAATAAAGGAAGTGCTCAATTCTCTGTGTACCGCGTCTCACGCCGCGGTCCTTGGAAGATGTCCCGCAACACAAACAATGCCCTCCCGACTTCCTGCCGGGAAGCGAAAGGGCTGAAAAGTCTGTTTTTGCCCCTGCCCCCTTCGCAGCGCCCCTTGCGGATAGGCTCAATCGGAAACCGATAGCGGCACGGTGACCCTGATCGCTCTTGTTTCCTCCGTGTTCTCGTACCGCAGTTTATTGCTTTGGAAAATGACGTACAGTGGTTCAATGCGGGCGATCCCGGACGGGACGGTAAAGGCGATTTTGACGGAGGTGTCCGGGGGTATTTGCCCGAACGAGCCTTCCAGTTCCCGTACCGGCGCATCCTTCGGCGGATCATCGGATGTGGCCGTTCCGCCGCGTCCGGTTGAGCCGTCTTCGCTCGTGTGATGCGTGCCTGCGGGCACCTCGGGCATGACGAACAGGCGATTGTCCGCCAGGGTGACACCGGGGCTGCGGTTCGCGATTTCGGCCGTCACGTTTGATGGTGTGGTCCTGCAGCTTTTCCGTGCTCAGGATGGTCACTTGAATGTCGATTTTGTCCGCGGGAGAAGACGAAGGTTCTTGTTGATCCATAAAACGACCAAGATGACCGCAATACACCGTACAATTGCAACTGCGGCGAGTCCTTTGCGGTTTTCCAATGGTCGTGTCCCTTTTTCAGTGAAAGGGCATTCGTCCGGTTTCTTCGGAATGTAGTACAAAGAAGACCGGCCAGGACGTTTGATCCTGACCGGCCATGATTGCCGGGTGCGAATTTTTTTATTTCACGGCGTTCCGCCAGTCGGCGGCGAATTTCTCGATCCCTTGATCCGTCAGCGGGTGCTTCGCGATCTGCTCGATGACTTTGAACGGGATCGTCGCGATATGCGCGCCGGCCAATGCGACGCGGGTGACGTGGTCCGGATGGCGGACGGACGCGGCGATGATCTGCGTCTCCAGGTTATGGACGCGGAACAGTTCGGCGACCTTGGTCACCAGCTGCACGCCGTCTTCCGAGATGTCGTCGAGCCGGCCGAGGAACGGCGACACATACGTCGCGCCGGCGCGGGCGGCGAGCAGCGCCTGGTTGACTGTGAAGACGAGCGTGACGTTCGTCTTGATGCCCTTCTTCGAGAGGAAGCGGCAAGCTTCGAGACCTTCGAGCGTCATCGGCAGCTTGATCGTGATTTTCGGGTCGTTGTTGTTGATCTTGGCCAACTCGAGCGCTTGCGCGATCATTTCTTCCGCCGTCACGGCGTCGGGCGTCACTTCGGCCGAGACCGATTCGGCTTCGGGGACGGCCTTTAAAATCTGTTCGATGCGGTCCTCGAACTTGACGCCTTCCTTCGCCACCAGCGAAGGGTTCGTCGTGACGCCGGACAGGATGCCCATTTTGTACACCTTTTGGATTTCCGCCAGGTTGGCCGTATCGATGAAGAATTTCATGCTGCTTAACCTCCTTAATGGTTTATGGGGTGAAACGAACTGTTGAACAACCGCCGGCGAATGGCCGGCATTAACGGCACGTGGTGCCGTTAATTGCCGCCGACCGGCGTTGCGCGGCGCCTCACGCCGCGATTAACGGCAAATTGTGCCGTTAATGGGGCGGCAGGCGGCTGCCGGGCGGGCGATAACGGCACGTGGTGCCGTTAAATGCCGCCGACCGGCGTTGCGCGGCGCCTCACGCCGCGATTAACGGCAAATTGTGCCGTTAATGGGGCGGCAGGCGGCTGCCGGGCGGGCGATAACGGCACGCGGTGCCGTTAATTGCCGCCGACCGGCGTTGCGCGGCGCCTCACGCCGCGAATAACGGCAAATTGTGCCGTTAATGGGGCGGCAAGCGGCTGCCGGGCGGGCGATAACGGCACGTGGTGCCGTTAAATGCCGCCGACCGGCGTTGCGCGGCGCCTTACGCCGCGAATAACGGCAAATTGTGCCGTTAATGGGGCGGCAAGCGGCTGCCGGGCGGGCGATAACGGCACGTGGTGCCGTTATTTCACCAGTTCGCGCACGAGATTGACGACGTTGTCGACGGAGAAGCCGAAATGCTTCAGCACCGCGCCGCCCGGGCCCGACGCGCCGAACGTGTCGATCGACAGCACCTTGCCGCCCGGACCGGCGTAGCGGTCCCAACCGAGCGATATGCCGGCTTCGATCACGAGCCGCTTTGCCACGCCGTCCGGCAGGACGGACGCCCGGTAGTCCTCGGGCTGGCGCTCGAACAGCTCGCGGCTCGGCATCGCCACGACGCGCACTTTGACGCCGTCCTTCCCGAGCTCCGCCTTCGCGCCGAGCGCGAGCGACACTTCCGAGCCGGTCGCGATCAGGATGACATCGGGCTGGCCGTCCGCATCGGCGAGCACGTAGCCGCCGCGCGCGACGTCGGCCTTGTTGCGCGCCGTCGCCTCGAGCACCGGCAGGTTCTGGCGACTCAACACGAGCGCCACCGGTCCGTCCTGCTGCTCGAGCGCGTATGCCCAGGCGCTGGCCGTCTCGTTCGCGTCGGACGGGCGGATGACCGTAACGCCGGGGATGGCGCGCAGCGCGGCCAGCTGCTCGATCGGCTCGTGCGTCGGCCCGTCTTCGCCGACGGCGATCGAGTCGTGGGTGAACACGTACACGACCGGCAGCTTCTGCAGCGCGGCCAGGCGGATGGACGGGCGCAGATAGTCGCTGAACACGAAGAACGTGCTTACGAACGGGCGGATGCCGCCGTGCAGCGCCATGCCGTTCCCGGCCGCGCCCATCGCGTGCTCGCGGACGCCGAAGTAGACGTTGCGGCCGGCGTACGATTCGACGGCGAACTTGCGCTCTCCCTTGATGTCCGTCATCGTCGAGTGCGACAGGTCGGCGCTGCCGCCGAAGATGGACGGCACGATCTTCACGTAGTGGTTGATCGCCTCGCCGCTCGCGACACGGGTCGAGATCGCCTTCGCGGGGTCGAACGTCAGGATGTCGGCGGCGTCAAGCTTCACGGTGCCGTCGATCGCCTGCTCCAGTTCCCGGCCGAGCTCCGGATATTGCGCCTTGTACGCCGCAAGCAGCTTGTTCCACTCCGCTTCCTTCGCGGCGCCTCTTTCCTTCAGCTGTGCAAAATGCGCCCGCACTTCATCCGGCACCGTGAACGGTTCTTCCCAAGTCCAGCCGTATGCCGCCTTGGCGTTCTTCGCGTCTTCTTCGCCGATCGGCGCGCCGTGCACCTTGTTCGTGCCGGCGTTCTTGCTGCCGTAGCCGATGATCGTGCGCACTTCGATGATCGTCGGCTGCCCGGCGTTCGCCTTCGCTTCCGCGATCGCCGCCGACACCGCGGCGATATCGTTGCCGTCCTCCACACGCAAGTACTGCCAATTCGCGGACTCCGCCCGCAGCCGGACGTTCTCGCTGAAGCTCAGCTTGAGTTCGCCGTCCAGCGAGATGTCGTTGGAATCGTACAGCACGATCAGCTTGCCGAGCTTCATGTGCCCGGCCATCGACATCGCTTCGTAGGAGATCCCTTCCATCAGGCAGCCGTCGCCGACAAGCGCGTACGTGTAATGGTCGACGACCGGGAAGCCTTCCCGGTTGAACCGGGCGGCCAGATGCGCTTCGGCCATCGCCATGCCGACCGCCATCGCGATCCCCTGCCCGAGCGGGCCCGTCGTCGCTTCGACGCCGTCGGTGTGCCCGAACTCGGGATGGCCGGGCGTCTTGCTGCCGAGCTGGCGGAATTGCTTCAGGTCGTCCAGCGTCACCTTGTAGCCGAACAGATGCAGCAGGCTGTACAGCAGCATCGAGCCGTGGCCGGCCGACAGAACGAACCGGTCGCGGTTGAACCATTTCGAGTTGCCGGGATTGTGGTTCAGATGCTCGCTCCAGAGCGCGTAGGCCATCGGCGCGGCGCCCATCGGCAGGCCGGGGTGGCCGGAATTGGCCGCGTTGATCGCGTCGATGGACAACGTGCGAATGGCGTTGATGGCGAGTTGTTCAATGGTTTGGTTGGCAGACATAGTGTTCCCCCTCGTTCGTATCGGATTTCGGATCGGACTTGTCGTCGAACCACCAATGGAAACCGTCCTTCGCGAGCAGCGCGTCGGACTCGGCCGGTCCGTAGCCGCCGGCCTCATAATAATGAAGCGGCACCGCGTCTTCCGCGAAGGCGTCGAGAATCGGCTGCACCCATTGCCAGGACAGTTCGACCTCGTCCCAGTGCGCGAAGAAGGTCGGGTCGCCGGCAAGCGCGTCTCCGATCAGATTTTCGTAGGCCTCGGGCGAATTCTTCCCGACGGAATGCAGGTCGATATGGATCGGCTTGAAGCTGCCGTCCAGCCCGGACTCCTTCGTGTTGAGCTGCAGCGTCATGCTTTCCTTCGGCCCGATCTCGATGACGAGCAGGTTCGGCTCGGCGCCGTTCGGCGACCGCTTCTGTTTCACCGGCTCCTTGAACTCGACGACGATGCGCGTCGATTTCTCTTTAAGCCGCTTGCCCGTGCGGATGTAGAACGGCACGCCGCGCCAATTGCTGTTGTCGATGTGCAGGCGGGCGGCGATGAACGTCTCGGTGCGCGAGTCCGGCGCGATGCCCGGTTCCGACGTGTAGCCGACGACCGGCTTCCCGTCAATGCTGCCCGCCGCATACTGGCCGCGCACGACGCTTACGCCGACGTCTTCCTTCTGCAGCAGTTCGAGGGACTCCATCACCCGTTTCTTCTTGAGGCGTACGGTCTCGGAGCTGCTGTCGTGCGGCAGATGGATCGCCGCCATCATGAGCAATTGCAGCAGATGATTCTGGAACATGTCGCGCAGGGCGCCGGCGCGGTCGTAATAGCCGGCCCGCTCCTCGACGCCGACCGTTTCGTTCGCCGTGATCTGCACGTTGGCGATGTAGCGGTTGGTCCACAGAGCCTGGATGACCGGGTTTTCCTGCTGCAGCGTTTCCAGCCGCTGCACGACCGGCTTGCCGAGGTAATGGTCGATGCGGTAGATCTCGTCTTCCGCGAACGATTCGCCGAGTTTCCGGTTCAGCTCCCGGGCGGAGCGCAAATCATGGCCGAAAGGCTTCTCGATGACGAGGCGCTTCCAGCCGCGGCCGGAACCGAGCCCGCTCAAGCGGATGTTGTCGGCGATCGTTCCGAAGAACTCGGGCCCGACCGACAGGTAGAACAGGCGGTTTTCCGGGATGCCGAGCTCTGCTTCCCTCGCCTTCACGAGGTCGAGCAGCCGAAGATAGTCCGCTTCGCGGCCGATGTCGAGCATGCAGTACCGGAACGCCCGCAGGAAGCGGCCGAGCGTTGCCGCGTCGTCCGGCTTGGTGCGGGAAAACTGCCGCAGCGACTGCTCCACGTTGGACCGGAGCGTGTCGTCGCTCCACTCCCTTCTCCCGAGGCCGATGACGGAGAAAGCCGCCGGCAGCTTGCCGCGGACAAACAGGTTATACAGAGCCGGGTAAATTTTGCGTTTCGCCAAATCCCCGGTCGCTCCGAACAAAACAAAGGTGGTCGGCTCCAACTTCCTTCTCCTTTCCGCCAAGTCATGCGAAAAAATGCTGGTTTCCCGCTTTAATAAACACTATAATACGTTTCAAGGTCATGCGAATAATTGATAGATTTAAGGGGAGATATAGAACATGTCTATGGGCGTAAACTACGAGCTCTACAAGGTGTTCTATTTTGCGGCGAAAACCGGCAGCCTGACGCAAGCCGCCAAGAAGCTGTACCTTACGCAGCCGAGCGTCAGCCACGCGATCAAGCAGCTGGAGGAACGGTTCGGCGTTGCCCTTTTTTCCCGTACCGCGAGGGGGGTGGAGCTGACGCAGGAAGGGGCCGTCCTGTACGCGTACATCGAGCAGTCGCAGATGCTCATCTCACTCGCGGAAGAAAAGATGGCGGCGCTCCGGAACCTCGAGAGCGGAGAGCTGCGGATCGGCGGCAGCGATTCGCTGTTCAAACACTACATCCTGCCGTATCTGGAGCAGTTCCACGAGCGCTATCCCGGCATCAAGCTGCACCTCAACCACGGCACGACGCCGGAAATCATCGGGTTCCTGAAGGAGGGGCGCATCGATCTGGGCGTCGTGCGCATGCCGATCGTCGATCCGCAGCTTCAGGTGATGGAGACGTATCAATTGCAGGACTGTTTCGTGGCGGGCGCGCGCTACGAGCATCTGAAGGGCGAGGTGCTGCCGCTCGAGCAGTTGCTGGAGTATCCGATCATCCTGTTCTCCCGCAACAGCCGGGCGCGCATGACGATCACGGAGCTGTTCCAGAGCCGCGGGCTGTCGCTCAGGCCCGAGATCGAGGTCGGGAGCGTCGATCTGCTCATCGAGTTTGCGAAACGGGGGCTGGGCATTTCCTATGTGGCGAAGGAGTTCGTGACGAAGGAGCTGGAGGAGGGCGTGCTGTTCGAAGTCGCGATCAACGAGCCGCTGCCTCCCGCCCGCGTCGGCGTCCTGACGATGAGCAGCGTGCCGTTGTCCGGCGCGGCCGCCGCCTTCATCGAGCTGATCCGGTAACGGCGCTCCGGTGATGATCCGGCGAACCGTGCCGGCCGGATGGCGAGCGTCCGATACCGAAGAGAAGCGCGGACGGAACGCGGGCTTTCGGCGCATTTCGAAGCGGCGGTTCCGGAGTTCGACCTTCACCTGGGCAAGATTGATGATCCGAAGGGGCTTGCCGAATCGATCGGCCGGATGACGGGTGTTGTCGACCACGGGTTGTTCATCGGCCTTGTCCACGAGGTGCTTCTCGCGGAAAACGGGGACGTCCGGATATGGAGAAAAGGGGAGCCCTCGCAAAAAGCATGGCGCATCGCGGGTTGGGTTGTCGTCTGGCTGACGGCGCTCTTTTTTCTCCGGGACGGGGTTCAGAAGGTGACCGGCGCCGGGCAGATGGTCGACCTGTTCCGCGAGCTCGGCTGCCCGGATTGGTTCAGGATCGCCGCAGAATCTTTTCCGTCGCCTTGCCCTTCGCCAGCTCGTCGATCAGCTTGTCCAGATAGCGGACTTCCCGCATGAGCGGATCTTCGATGTTTTCGACGCGAACGCCGCAGATGACGCCTTTGATCAAAGACCGCGCGGGATTGAGCCGCGGCGCTTCCGCGAAGAACGTCTCGAAATTCGTCCGCTTCTCCAGATGGGCTTCCAGCTCTTCCTGGCTGTACCCGGTCAGCCAGCGGATGATCTCATCGACTTCCGCTTTCGCGCGGCCTTTCTTCTCCGCCTTTTCGACATAGTGGGGGTAGACGCTTGCGACGCTCATCGCGTAGATGCGGTGTTTGGCCATCCGTCCCCGTCCTTTCGCGCGTTTTTCGATTTCGCCTGCTTCCATGATCGTATCACATCCGGACCGGATCTGACAGGCAGGCATTGCCTCCGCCGCATTTCACGCAACCCGGACAGGATCGCCGCAAGTTCGCAGTTCGTCATCGTCGAGCCGGGAACGGAGCATCAGGTGCCCCGTCAGCTTCACGGGACGCATCGCCGCTGACGGGATGAATGCCGTGCGGATCAGCTCCGTTTCGTCTTCTTCCACTCCTCATGATACCGCCATACCCGCTTCCAAAGTTCGTCGCGCTCCAGCTTGCTGTAGCTGACCAGATGCTCCTGAAACACGTCGCCCAGCACTTCCAGCCATTGGGACTTCGTGCGGAGCTCGGTCTTCTCGGTGCCGCGGATTCCCCGCCTGCTCCATATGCAGCCCCTCAGCTCGTTGCTGCCCTCGGCATGGATTTGCTGGACAAGCACCAGTTTCATCCACGGCGACGCCGGCGACCGGCTGAGAAATTCATGCTTCGGTTTGAACGCTTCCAGGTCTTTCAGGATATCCGGCGCGACATCGACGCCGACAAACGAGGCGGGCGGGTCGTGGACAATCCGCCATCCGCCTTGCGCGACACCGGATGGTTCAACCCGATAGCGGAAGAGTCCCTGCTCGTATGTGCCGTGCCGCAGCGGAAGCGGGTCATAGGGCATGTTGCCCAATCCCGCGTCGATGATGTATCGCTGTTCCTGCCGCTGTTCATCCGTCAGGCTGACGGTCAGCCCGAGGTGAAAGGAATCGACCCGGGGGTTCTGCCCCAAAGGCTGGACGCCGGCCCGATGCCAGAAGACGCGGAAACCGAGCGAGCGGAGCAGCACGCTGAACGCGCCGTTCAAGTGAAAGCAATAGCCGCTTCGATTGCCGAGGATCAGTCTGACGGATGCGTCCAGGTCGATCGGAGCCGGTCTGCCGGCGACAATATCAAGGGTCTGCCAGGAAATGGTCGACACATGCGCACGGTGGAGCCGCGTCAGATAGGACAGGGACGGCGGCTCGATGTCCTGAATTCCGATTCGTTTCAAGTATGCCTTCACTTCGGAGCGGGTCAACATTGATTCGAACATCACTCCCGCTTGCGGCGTTGCGCCGGTTGCTCCCGGCAAGCAACACAAGATGCCTCGATTATAACCCCGTTCCGGGGAATTCTTCAATGATCGCAAGGGGACGGCCAACGCGGGCCCGGACCGGCGCGGTTCCCGTTGCAACCGGATGCCGCGATGGCGCGTAAATTAGGCTGAAAACCGGCAAAAACCGGTTTTTGAAGGAGGATGCCGCCTGAATGCCTGCTGGCTGCTCGCTGTCGCCATCGTGAGCGAAGTGTTCGGGAGCTCCATGCTGAAGTTGTCGGACGGGTTCAAAAAGTTGCCGCCATCCGTCGGGGTTGCGGCGGGGTACGTCGCGGCTTTCTATCTCCTGTCGCTGGCCCTCAAGGACATTCCGCTCGGGACGGCCTACGCGATCTGGTCGGGGGCCGGCACGGCGCTGACCGCGCTGGTCGGCATCGTCCTCTACAAGGAAGGCGTCAATCTCAAGAAAAGTCTGGGCCTGATCCTGATCATCTGCGGCATTGTCGTGCTGCGGCTGAGCAACCCCCATTAAGAGCGTTGATGAGACGGAGGCGATTCGATGAAAAGCGTTTCGATAGGCTACGCGAAAGGCTACGCCGCGCTGGCGGTCTCCATCTTCAGCGAAATTTTCGGCACGACGATGCTCAAGATGTCGGACGGATTCACGGACGCATGGCCATCCGTCGGCGTTCTGATCGGCTACGGCTTGTCCTTTTATGGTTTGTCCATCTGCCTCAAAACGATTCCGCTCAGCCTGGCGTACGCGATCTGGTCGGGGCTGGGCACGGCGCTGACGGCGCTCATCGGCGTGCTCGCATGGGAGGATCCGTTCAGCCCGCTGACGCTGGCCGGCCTGGCCCTGATCATCGGAGGGGTCGTCCTGTTGAACGCTTCGCGGAATCCGGATAAAGTAAAAGCGACATCGTGAAACGGACGGCAAGCGGCGGAGGTGGATTCCGATGACGATCGACCGGCAGAGGGCGAAGCTGCTCGGGGAATTTCTCAAGTCGAGACGGGAGAAAATGAGTCCGGCCGAAGCGGGACTTGCGGGCGGTTACGGCAGACGGAGGACGCCCGGCCTGAGGCGGGAGGAAGTGGCGCAGCTCGCCCACGTCAGCACGACCTGGTACACGTGGCTCGAGCAAGGCCGCGCTTCCGCGCCGTCCCGGCAAGTGCTGGACAGCATCGCCCGGGCGCTCAACCTGAACGAGGACGAGCACCGGCATCTGCTCCATCTGGCGGGGGCGGACGTGCCCGTGCCGAAGAAGCCGGCGGCGGTCGAACAGATGGCCGATGAGCTTCAGCGGGTCGTCGGGCAGATCGCTTACCCGGCGTTCGTCGCGAGCGGCCGGACGGAAGTGCTGGCGTGGAACGGCGCGGCTTCGCGGGTGATCTGCGACTTCGCCGCGATCGGACCGGAAGACCGGTCGATGCTGTGGCTGACGTTCATGTACGAGCCGCTGCGCCGCTCGATCGCGGATTGGGAGGCGTACGCCCGCTACACGGTGGCGGTCGTCCGCGGCCGCTACGAGAAGAATCTCGAAGACGCCGCGTTCCGCCGCCTGATCGACCGCATGCTCGCCGCCAGCGCCGAGTTCCGGGAGCTGTGGTCGACGCGGGATATCGCCGAGAAGACGATGACGCGCATCCGGATTCATCATCCGGAAGCCGGCCCGCTGACGTTCCATGTCCATTCCTTCTCGCAGGTCAACGGCAACGATCACGCGCACTGCTGCATCTATTCCCCCGCGGACGAGGAGACCGGGGCGCGGCTTCGGCGCATCGGTTCGGGGTAAATCCGCGCCCGGGTGCGCCCGGGTGAGTCCGCGCGCAGGTTCGCGCGGCCCGGTCAAATCCGCGCCCGGGCAGCTCCGCGCGGCCCGGGCTGGCGCCCGGCCGTTCAGCGCTCCATGCTGAGGACGAGCTTGCCCGTCGTAATGCCGGCCTCGATGCGGCGATGGGCTTCGCCCGCCTCGCGCAGCCCCAGCACATCCGTGACGTCGATCCGGATATCGCCGTCCGCGGCCAGACGCAACGCCTTGCGCGCCGCCTCCGCCACCCGGCCCGGAACAACCTCGCTGATCTGCCGCAGGTTGAAGCCGAGCACCGCCTTGCTCGTGAACCACAGCTCGTTGATCGGCTGGGAGACGTCGTCTTCCGCGCTGGCATTGCCCATCGCGATCAGCCGGCCGAACGGCTTCAGCATCCGGACGGCCTCCCGCCGCAGCTTTCCTCCGACCGGGTCGACGACGATGTCCGGCCCCTGCCCGCCGGTTACCTCCGACACGGCCGCTTCGTATTGATCCCGCAGGAACACGTAATCGTACCCGAGGCTTCTCGCGTATTCCAGCTTGGCCGGGCTGCCGACCGTGCCGATGACGAGCCCGGCGCCCAGCTTGCGGGCCGTCTGGCCGATCAGGCTGCCGACGCCTCCCGCCGCGGCGTGGACGAGCACCGTCTCGCCTTGCCGCATCCGGGCCACGTCGGAAATGACCATGTGCGCGGTCGTCGCGTTGGAAGGGAAAGCCGCCGCTGCGGCGAGACCGAGCCGGGAGACGGCCGTCTCGTCCAGCGGAATGACGAGCGCGCGCGGCGCCTTCGCCACTTCCGCGTAGCCGCCCCCGCCCACGATGGTCAGCGCCGCCACCGGCTGACCGACGCGCAGATCGGTGACGCCGGCGCCCACGGCCCGAACCGTGCCCGACACTTCAATGCCCGGCACGAAGGGCAGGGGCAGGTCGGGCACGACGCCTTTGCGGAAGAGCACTTCCGCGTAGTTGACGCCGGCATACGCCACGTCGATCGTGACCTCCATCGGACCGGGCTCCGGAACCGGCACCTCCCGCAGCGACAGGACGCTGTAATCGCCGAATTTCGGAATCGTGATGGCGCGCATGTTCAATTCCTTGTCTCCCCCTTGCGAAATGAATGTGGACGAATCCAGTATGAAACAACGGCGGAACGGCGTCCTGTTGCGGCTTATACCGGTATTGCGAATAACAGGCAACCGGCTGGCGGAGCATGGTCAACCGGACGGGAGGAAAACATTTCCACAACAAATTCCGCGCCGATGTCGTCCAATAAGCGAGACTTTTTCAGCCGGGAGTGAGCGGCATGAGATCAACATCACTCGCGGCGGCGCTGCTTCTGGGCGTCGTATTGGCCGGATGCGCGGCCGTGCAAGCCAGGGAGACGCCCGCCGCGCAAGGGGAGCAGTTGCAGCAGACGGAAGCATCCGACCCGGACGCATCCGAAGCAGCCGCGGAAGAGGCGGTCAAGGGTCTGGTTGAAGAATTCGGCAACGATCCCGCATCCGCACCCGGCCGGCTGACCTCGAGCCCATGGCCGGACCGGATTGAAGTGCGGTCGGTGGAAAAACTGGCGGACGACGCGTACCGGGTGGAAGGCGACATCATCGAAACGGCGGGCGCGGACGGGAACGGAGGCGGCGAGCCGGCCGCGAAGCGCCCCGTCACGCTGGAAGTGCGGAAGATTGACGGCCGCGTGCTCATTGACACCGCCGAATTGGGGGAATATGAGGACGGGGATCAGGCGGCCAACGCGAAATTCCATGCGCACCCGCACATGATGGATGCCCGATCCAGCAGTTCGCTGTAATGAAGGGTGACCTCGCCGGAAAAATACAAGGAAACCATGATGATGCAAGCAGCCGGGTCATTTTGTCGTATCGCATGTGCAACCCTCCGAGCCAAGTTCCCATCTGCTCGCCTCCCTCATCGTATTTATCCCAAAAATATGGTACATTAAAAACAAGATTCGCTTATTAAGTCAACACTATAATTAGTTGCTCCTGAAAAAGTCGATTTTTGAGCAATCCTATATTCTGTCACATTTTCCGGAGCACTCGTTTTTCCTGTTTATTCCTTATTTTGCTTCCATTTTGAGCATTTTGGCCGCTCTTTGC
>Ga0310837_100311_pt1 | contig 41805 bp, 41 predicted proteins | sample SM_ome_5_FD_201315 | JGI IMG/M metagenome (GOLD analysis project Ga0310837, IMG submission 201315) | Sorghum-adapted microbial communities enriched on stacked mutant (SM) sorghum from Joint BioEnergy Institute, Emeryville, California... ...
GCTGGATAGCCGATGACTTGCGGGCTTTCATACCTAATCACTCTTTCGATAGTCGTGTTACGATATTAATTCGACAAAACCGTGATAAAAGCCTGCTTACGCGGACTTTATCACCGGACTTCTAAAATTTTGATAGAAAAGCACTAGTTCTCCATTCGCCATGTAGGACCGGAGAGGTGAGAGAAGCCCCAAAAAATGTCGAAAAATTCAGCAATCGGAAACGGCGGCTGCGCCTGACTCCCGAGGCGGGCGTGCCTCGAGCGCAGCGCGCAGGGCAGGGGAGGATGCAGATGGATTCAGACCTTTCGCAGCAGTATGTCATCGTCGAACTCGGCACGGAGAAGCATGCGATGGCCATCTCGGACATCCACGAGATCATCAAGATGCAGAAAATCACCGAAGTGCCGGACGGCAGGCCGTTTCTGAAAGGCGTGACCAACCTGCGCGGAAAGATCATGCCGGTCATCAGCCTGCGCAAAAGGTTCGGTCTGGAAGAGACGGCAGCGGAAAGAAGATCCCGGATCATCGTTGTGCGGCACCTGGACGGCATGATCGGCATCATCGTCGACGGCGTCAGACAGGTGACGCGCTTCAGCGAGATCCAGCCTTCCTCGGACATCGTATCCGGCATCGACGGGCAGTATTTTGCCGGAATCGGGCGCACGGAGGAAGGGTTCATCAGCATTCTGCACATCGATCACATTTTGGCCGGTACGGAAACGAGTGAGCGCCAATGAAATCCGAACTGTTGGGCATTTTCCTCGACGAGGCCGGGGAGCAGCTCCAGCAACTGGAACAGGATATTCTGCGGCTGGAGCAGGCGGGAGCGTCGGAAGAAGCAATCCAGAGCATTTTCCGCACCGCACATACACTGAAAGGCTCGTCAGCGGTCATGGGCTTCGAGCCGATGAAGCTGCTTGCGCACGAGATGGAGAACGTGCTCGAGCAGATCCGGAATCACCGGCTCGCGGTGACGCCCGAGATCGTGAACGTGCTGTTCGAATGCCATGATATGCTCGGCATCCACAAGTCGGAAATCGAGCGTTTCGGCACCATACATACGAATGCGGACGAGGTTGCGGAGAAGCTGCGCACCCTGGCGGCGGGCGCAGCGCCGGCGGAGACCGGCGGGACGGAGAGCTGTGCGGCCGGGCGCGGAGCGGAGGATACGGTGTCGGCGGCTTCGGGGCGGGGACCGCGCACCATCGAGTGCCGCGTCACGCTCTCCGCAGCCTGCGACATGAAGGCGGCGAGGATGCTGGTCATCCGCGACATGCTCAGCCAGCACATGCGGGTGATCTCGATATCGCCCACGCTGGAAGAGATCATTCTGCTGGAAGGGGTCGACGAAGCGGTATTGCTCGTCGAGACCGATCTGCCGCCGGATGAGGTTGCGGCGATGGTTCGTCGGGATCCGGATGTGGAAAACGTTGTCCTGCGGCAGATGGACGACATGTCGCAGGAAGGCGCGCCATCTCCCGACAGCGAACCGGCGAGGCCGTCCCCGGCGGAGAGACCGGAGCGTACGCCGGATACGCCGGATGCGCGCAAGGAGGCGGAATCGCAACCCAAATCCGGCCAGACGATCCGCGTGGACGTCGAGCGGCTGGATCATCTGATGAACCTGGTCGGGGAACTGGTCATCGACCAGACGCGCATTGCGCAGGCGAGCGGCATTCTCCGGGATGACTACCGGCTTGAAGCGCTCGAAGATCTGGAACAGGTGACCAATCACATCGCGAGGGTCATCAGCGAATTGCAGGAGAGCGTCATGAAGACGCGGATGCTGCCGATCGAGCGCCAGTTCAACCGCTTCCCCCGCATGGTCCGGGATTTGTCGCGGGAGCTCGGGAAGGACATCGAACTGATCGTCGTTGGCAAGGAGACGGAACTGGACCGGACGGTAATCGAGGAAATCGGCGATCCGCTCATCCACCTGATCCGGAACGCGATCGATCACGGCATCGAATCCCGGGAGGAACGTCTGGCCGCCGGCAAGCCCGCGAGGGGAACGGTCCGCCTGTCCGCGATGAACCAGGAGAATCATGTGGTCATCACGGTGGAGGACGACGGACGGGGCATCTCCGCCGACAAGATCAGGGCTTCCGCGGCGGCGAAAGGTCTGATCACCGCGGCGGCGGCGGAAGCGATGAGCGACCGGGACGCGATTCAGCTCATTTTCACCCCCGGATTCTCGACGGCGGAGGCGGTCAGCGAGGTGTCGGGCCGCGGTGTCGGCATGGACATCGTGCGCTCCCATATCGAGAAGCTGCAGGGGCTCATTGATGTCGATACGAAGCCGGGGGAAGGGACGACCTTTACGATCAAGCTTCCGCTCACCCTGGCGATCGTCCGCGGCCTGCTGATCAAGCTGAACCATCTGACCTACGCGCTGCCGATGAGCAGCGTGGTGGAGATCGTGCGGATTCCGCAGGAGGAAGTCCGGTCGGTGAAGGGGCGCCCGGTCGTCCAGATCCGCGAGCAGATCATGCCGATCGCGTGGCTCCATGACCATTTCCGGATTCCAAGGAAGAAGCGCGCGGGACGAAATGTGTTCGTCGTCGTCATCGGCCTGGCGGAGAAGCGCCTCGGGCTTGTGGTGGATGAACTGATCGGCAACCAGGAAATCGTGGTCAAGCCGCTTGGCTCCTATCTGGGCAAAGTGGACGGCGTGTCGGGAGGCACCATTCTCGGCGACGGCAGCGTCGCGCTCATCCTGGACGCGGCGGGCGTGCTGAAGCTGGCTTCCGGACAGGAAAGCCCGATCACGGCGCAGCCGGAGGCGGCGGACGGAGAAAGCGGGGGAGGAGCATGGGCAAGCACATCGAACAGCTTGTGACCATCCGGGTGGAGGACGAGCATTTCGGCATCCCGATCATGCAGGTGTACGAGATCATCTCGGTTCCGAAGCTGACGCGCATCGCCAGGGCGCCGGAATCGATCATCGGGGTCATCAACCTGCGGGGGCAGATCATTCCCGTCATCGACCTTCGCACACTGTTCGCCATGCCGAAGGGGGAAGCCACCAAGCGGCAGCGCATCGTGGTGACGCAATCCTGCGGCAAGGTGATCGGATTGCTCGTGGACGAGGTCACGGAGGTGCTGCGGATCCAGAGCGGCGAGCTGGAGCCCGTTCCGGACGCGATCCGGACCCGGCTGACGGGCTACGCGGATTCGATCTGCAAGATGTCCGACCGGATCATCATCCTGCTGAAAATGGACGAACTGCTCGATCCCGGCACGATGGAAGTTGTCCACCATGAACTGTAAACGTGAACAAGGAGGAAGATCAGGATGAGCTTGAAAGAGTCGATCGGCCTCAAATGGGCCAGACAATCCGCGCGATTCAACCAGTGGATGGATCAGTCGATCAGCGGCGCCCGCGTGCTGGAGGCGAAGCTGACGGAGCTCGACGGCATGGCCCGGCGCATCGCGGAAGACGCCTCCCGCCATTCTTCCGAATTCACGGCCGGAAGCGGCGCGCTGGATGAGCTGGCGCGGTCGACCGCGGGCGCCGCGGGAGGCGCGGAACGTCTGACCGCTTCGGTGAAGGTGGCGGCGGAATCCTGCCAGGCGATCGTCGCTTCCGCGGGCCGGCTCGCCGAAGAATCGGCCGGCGCGTTGCAGATGGTGGAGGAAACGGGCGCGGCGCTCGGCAAGGTGCGGGAGTCCGTCTCGGGCGTGTCCGGCAACGCGGAGAACCTGACGGCGCTGGCGGAAGAAACCGCCTCCTCGATCCAGGAGATTGCGGCTTCGGTGCAGCAAGTTGCGGGCAACGCGGAGAGCGCCGCCGGTTCGGTGGAACAGATCGCGGTTTCGATGGAGCAACTGTCGAAGTCGGTTCAGGGCGTGGCCGACAACGCGGAAAGCCTGACCGGCTCCGCGGAGCAGACGGCGGCGGTGATCCAGGAGCTGGCCGCTTCGATCCAGCAGGTCGCCGGCAACGCGTCGAGCACGTCGGGGTCCGTCGAAGAAATTTCGGCGGCCATCGAGGAGATGGGCAAGTCGATCCAGGGCGTGGCGGCGAACGCGGAAAGCATGACGGCATCGGCGGAAGAAGCGGAAGGCGCCATTCAGAAAATGGTCGTTTCCAACGAGCAGGTGGCCGGCAACGCCGTCAGCGTGCAGAGCTCGGTGGAGCAGATTACGGCAGCCATCGAGCAGATGGGAAGCTCGGTCAAAGGAGTGGCGGAGAATGCGAAAAATTTGACGGCCATCGCCGGACAGACGACGGAAGCCATCCACGAGTCGGTATCCTCCATCCAGATGCTGTCCAAAAACTTCGACGTCACCGCCGCGGCGGTCGAGCAAATTTCGGCGACGATCGAAGAGATGGGCAAGTCGATCAAGGGCGTCGCCGACAACGCCGTCAGCATGAGCGCCTCCATGGAACAGACGAGCCGTTCGATCGATGAGCTCGTCGCCTCGACCCAGCAGGTGGCCGGCAACGCGGCCAGCACGGCGGGATCCGTGGAGCAGATCTCGGCTTCCATGGAGCAGATGGGCAAGTCGATCAAGGGCGTGGCGGGGAACGCGGAGAGCTTGACTGCTTCCGCCAGGGAACTGTCGGCCGCGATGGAAGAAATGGTCGTCTCCATTCAACAGGTGGCCGGCAACGCGGAAAGCAGCGCCGCTTCGGTGGAGGAAATTTCCGCCTCGATCGAGGAGATGGGCGAGTCCATCCGCGGCGTTGCCGTCAACGCGGATGAGCTGCAGCAGACGGCTTCGGACATCTCCGCGTCCATTCAGCAGATGGCGGCGTCGATCGAGCAGGTCGCCGGCAACGCGAAGAACGCCAACGATCTGTCGAAGAAGGTGCAGTCCGACGCGTTCGAGGGAAGGCGGACGATCGAGCTTTCCGTCAGAGGGATGAAAGAGATCGGCGAAGTCGTGCAGCGCGCCGCGAGCGTCATGAACAATCTCGGCAAGAGCTCCGAGGAGATCGGCAGCATCATCGAAGTGATCGACGATATCGCGGAGCAGACCAATCTGCTCGCGCTCAACGCGGCGATCGAAGCGGCCCGCGCGGGCGAACACGGCAAAGGCTTCGCCGTCGTCGCGGACGAAGTGCGCAAGCTGGCCGAGCGCAGCGCGAAGGCGACGAAGGAGATCGCGCTGCTCATCAAGGGCATCCAGAGCGAGACGGAGGACGCGATCAAGGCGATCCAGGTCGGAACGGCCAAGGTCGAGGAAGGCAACAAGCTGTCCGAAGAGACGGGGCAGGCGATCGAGAAAATCGTCTCGGGGGTGGAGAGCATCACCCGCGAGATGGAGCAGATTTCCGCCGCGACGATCGAGCAGGCGAAGGGCAGCGAGCAGGTCGTCAAGGCCGTCGAGGGTCTCCGCAATCAGGCAAGCAGCGTTACGCGGGCCACGAGGGAACAGACGGCCGGGGTGGAAGAGATCATCCGCGGCGTCGTGAACGCGCGCGAACAGGTGCGCCAGGTGACGGCGGCAACGGTCGAACAGGCGAATCAATCCCAGAATATCGTCCGGTTCGTCCAGAATGTGACGGATCAGGCGGATCAGGTGACGGGCGCGGCGCGGGAACAGGCCGCCGCCGTCGAAGAAGTGCTGAAGAGCGTCGTGAACGCGCGCGAGCAGGTGCGGCAAATTACGGTCGCGATGGAAGAGCAGACAAGGCAGAGCCGGGAGGTCGCAGGCGCGGCGGCGGATGTGACGAGACAGGTGGCGGAAGTGGCGCGGGCCGTGAAGGAACAGCAGACCGGCATCGAAGAGATTGTCCGCGGAATCGTGAGCACGCGCGAACAATTCAGCGAAGTTTCGGAGCGGATCGGCGAAAACGCGGAGCAGGGCGATCCGCTGCTCGCGCTGGCGCGGAACGTCAATGAGCAGGCGGCGCAAATTACGAAAGCGACGCAGGATCAGGCTTCGCAGGTGGATGAGATCATCCGGGGAGCGGCGAACGTGCGCGATCAGGTCCATCAGGTGACGACGGCGACGGTCGAGCAGGCGCAGCTCGGCAGCGACATCGCGCGCGCGATCGGCATTGTGAGCGACCAGTCGGCGCAGGTTGCCCAGGCGATGAAGGAACAGGCCGCCGGCGTGGAGGAGATCATTCAGGGCATCGTCAACGCTCGGGAGCAGGTGCGCCAGATTACGACGGCCGTCGCCGAGCAAAGCAAGCAGAGCGGCGAGATCGTCCGCGCCGTCGAGAATGTGTCCAGTCAGTCGGCCATGGTGGCGCAGGCGGTGAAGGAGCAGGCCGCCGGCATCGCCGAGGTCGGCAAGGGCATCGTGAACGTGCGGGATCAGGTCCGCCAGGTCAGCGCGGCCACCGTGGAGCAGGCGAAGCACAGCCGCGATATCGTCCGCACCGTGGAGCAAGTGAAACAGCAATCGGAGCTGGTCACGACGGCCGTGAAGGAGCAACTGATCGGCATGGACGAGATCGGCAAGGGCGTCATCGAAGCGGAGAACCGGATCCGCCGCGCGGCCGCCGCAAGTCAGGAGCAGGCTTCGCACGGCAGAACGGCCGCAAGGGAACTGGAGTCGGCCGTCGGACAGGCCGAGGACCTCTCCCGCGCGCTTCGGACGCAATCCGCCGGACTCCGGACGATGAGCGGCAACTGGGCGGATGCCGACAAATCCGCGCAGCAGGGTGCCCAAGATATCCGGCAGATGGCATCCGCGATCAAGGATCTGATCGATCAGGCGGCGATCGTGCGCAACACATTCATGTTCATGCCGTGATTGCGGGGGAGTGCCCATGTTGGCGGAAATATTGGACTACGCCGCGCTGGAACATGATCCGGACGTCAGCCGGCTGGCCAGGGCGATCCACGCGCGATGCGGCATCGACTACAGAGGCAACCTGTATTCCCTGGCCATCAAAGCGGGGGCGCGCGTGACGGCGCTGGGGGTTACGTTCGCCCGATACCTCCGTCATCTCGATCAACATCCGACGGAGTGGGACGCGCTGATCGAGGCGATCACCGTCAACGAGACGTATTTCTTCCGCGAGGAGTGCCAACTGGAGGAACTGGCCCGCGTCGTGCTGCCCGAGCTTGCGGACCGGGACGAGATCCGGATCTGGAGCGCGGCATGCTCGACGGGCGAGGAACCGTACAGTCTGGCGATGGCGATTCTGGAATCGGGGGTCGTGCCGCTCGACAAGGTCCGGATCTATGCGACGGACATCAACCGGAAGGTGCTGAAGAGCGCCGAGCAGGGCTTCTACCCGGCACAGTCGATGTGTTTCCGCCGCACCCCGGAGCGGATGAAGAAGCTCTATTTCGACGAAGAGCCGGGAGGCTTTCGCGTCAAGGAACACATCCGTGATCGCGTCAGGTTCATGCGCTGGAATCTGCTCCACGATGCCGCCGGCCTGCTGCCGGTGATGGACGTGATCTTCTGCCGGAACGTGCTCATCTATTTCGACGAGGCTTCGATCCGGACGGTCGCTTCGCATCTGAGCGGCCGGCTCGCCGAAGGCGGCTATCTGTTCCTCGGACACGCAGAGACGGTCTCGGGCCTTGTGCCGGGGCTGCACACGATCAACGCGCCGTCCACGTTCTACTACCGGAAGGAAGGAGGAACGGCGTGAGAAAATACGGCGTCCTGGTTGTCGACGATTCCGCCTTCATGCGCCGGGCCGTCGGTTTGCTCATCGAGCGGGACCCGGCGCTTTACGTTGCCGGCATCGCCCGCAACGGTGTCGAAGCGCTCGACAAGCTGGAACGGCTTTCGCCCGACGTGATCACCATGGATGTGGCCATGCCCGTGATGGACGGGCTGCAGGCGCTCGAGAAGATCATGCGGGAGCGGCCCGTGCCGGTCGTGATGCTCAGCAGCCAGACCGGCGCGGGCACGAAATCGACCATCCGCGCGCTGGAGCTCGGCGCGGTCGACTTTTTCCTGAAGGAAAGCCTGGTCGCCGATGCGCCGGATGAAGAGGCATTGCGGGATTTTCACACGCGGCTGAAAATCGCGGCGACGGCGAAGGTGGCGGGCGGCGCGCCGGCCGCCGGACCGGCCGTCGTTGCCGGGCCCACCGTGCACACCGCGCCGGAGAAGGCAAGCGCCGCTTCACGCGGAGTAAGGAAGAGCGGCGCGCCGGCCTACGATCTGCTGGTCATCGGCTGTTCGACGGGCGGCCCGTCGGCGCTGCAGGCGATTCTGCCCCGTATTCCGGAGGATTATCCGGCCGCGGTGCTCGTCGTGCAGCACATGCCGCCCGGTTTCACGGGAGCGCTGGCGGAACGGTTCAACACGATCTGCAAGCTGCGCGTGAAGGAGGCGGAGGAAGGCGATCCGCTGCGGGCGGGGACGATCTATTTTGCCCCCTCCGGGTTTCAGACGACGGCGCGAAAGCTGGCGGACGGACGGGTCGTGCTGCACGTGGATGAAGAGCCGGACATGCTGTACCGGCCATCCGTCAACGTCACGCTGCGTTCGGTGGCGCCGGTCTACCGGAACCGGATGCTTGCCGTCGTGCTCACCGGCATGGGGCAGGACGGGCTGGAGGGCTGCCGCCGGGTGAAGGCAAACGGAGGCCTCGTGCTGACGGAGGCCGAGCAATCGTGCGTCGTATACGGCATGCCGAAGGCCGTGTACGAGGCGGGGCTTGCGGATGCGCAGGCGGAACTGCCTGCCATGTTCTCCAGCATTATGGCGTTCTTGTAATTGTAATGATGCGAGAGGAGGGTTCGCGTGCCGGATTCATTCGGTGAACCGGCCTTCATGAAGCGGTCCGCAAGCGGCGAGACCGGGAGCGGCCCGGTCGCCGGATGCGGGCTGGCGGAGGCGCTGGAGTCGGCATTGGAGCGGGAACAGTTCATTCTGGAATATCAGCCGCAGCTTGACCTTTCCTCCGGCCGGATCGTCGGCGCGGAGGCGTTGATCCGTTGGCGCCTGCCCGGGCGGGGGATCGTCATGCCCGCCGAATTTATTCCGCTGGCGGAAGGAAGAGGCCGCATCGCGGAGATCGGCGCGTGGGTCATCCGGACAGCCTGCATGCAGAGCCGGTCGTGGCGGCAGGCCGGCATCGCGAATCTCCGGGTCGCGGTGAACGTGTCGGCGGTCCAGCTGTCCCGCGGTGACATCGTCGATACGGTCGCTTCGGCGCTCGCCGATGCCGAGCTGGACGGAAGCGGTCTCGAGCTTGAGATTACCGAGGGCGTCGTGGTCGATCCGAAGCGGGCGCTCCCGGTCCTCGAGCGGCTGCAGAAACTCGGTGTGCGGGTGTCGATCGACGATTTCGGCACGGGCTACAGTTCCCTTCATTATCTGAGGGAAATGCCGATAGACAGCATCAAGATCGACCGCTCCTTCATCCGGAACTTGACAGACAATGCCCAGGATCAGGCCATCGTGATGGCGATTGTCGCGATGGCGCGGCGCCTCGGACTCCGGATCATCGCCGAAGGCGTGGAGACGGCGGATCAGGTTCGGATCCTCCGGGCGCTCGGGTGCGACGAGATCCAGGGTTACCTGATCAGTCCGCCGATTCCCGCGGACAGGCTCACGGAACTGCTGCGGCGCAAGGACAAGCTGCGCTTTCTGTTGCCGTGAACGTATATCGATCCCGAGACGGCCGGTTCGGCATTTCAACGGAACCCGAAGTCGTCATGGGCGTGCAATCCGCCGGTTTTGACCGCTGATGGTGCCCATGACGCTTCCCGGTTCCGTTTTATTTTTCTTGTTTCTCCGCCTCACCAAAAAATAACCCCCGCTTTATCGTTTCTTTATTTTTCCCTGGTAAGCTTCAGCCATGGCAAGCAAACCACATGGATGAAGCAAAGGAATGAGAGAGATGACCGCCCATTATGTTCTTCAAACCGACCGCCTCGGCAAGCGGTTCAAAAACGTGACCGTCGTCGACGATGTGTCGCTCGCCGTGCGCGAAGGCGCCGTCTATGGCCTGCTCGGCCCGAACGGGGCCGGCAAGACGACGGTGCTCAAGATGATCGCGGGGCTGCTGCGCCCGACCGAAGGCCGGATTCTCGTCGGAGGCAAGCCTTGGAGCCGGAGCAGCCTCGGGCAGATCGGTTCGCTGATCGAAGCGCCGGCGCTGTACGGCAACCTGACCGCCAGGGAAAACCTCAAGGTGCACACGATGATGCTCGGGCTGCCGGACAACCGCATCGACGAAGTGCTGGAGACGGTGAGCCTGACCCATACCGGCCGGAAGCGCGCCTCGCAGTTCTCGCTCGGCATGAAGCAGCGGCTCGGCATCGCGATCGCGCTGCTCAAGCGCCCCAGGCTGCTCATTCTCGACGAGCCGACGAACGGGCTCGACCCGCTGGGCATCCAGGATCTCCGCGAGCTGATCCGCTCGTTCCCGGCGCAGGGCATCACCGTGCTGCTGTCGAGCCACGCGCTGAACGAAGTCGAACAGATCGTCGACGACATCGGGATCATCAGCGGCGGGCGGCTGCGCCATCAGGGCCGGTTGGACCGGGGGGCGGATCTCGAGGCGCTGTTCATGGAAGTGGTTCGCAAGCCGGGAAGGGAGGCGGCCGCAAGATGATGAACATGGCGCTGGCCGAACGGCTCAAATACAAACGCAGCTTCGCCAAAAAACTGGCGCTGATCGCGCCGCTCTTCTTCGCGCTGTACGGCGCCGTCGTTCGCCTCTACCTGCCGGACGACTCGCTCCTGCCCTGGGACGCGCTGCTCGCGATGATTTTCAACTGGTGGCCGGTGCTGTTCGTCCCGATCGGCGTCTCGCTGCTCAGCGCGCTGGCGGAAAACCGGGAAAGAAAAGCGGGCCGCTGCCGCAGCCTCCGCTCAAGCGACATCAGCCTTCCGAAGCTGTGGCTGGCCAGAATCATTGTGCTGGGCTATTATCAACTGCTATCATCGTTGGTGTTGGCGGCCGCTGCCGTCGCCGCGGGACTGATCGCGGCCGGCGGAGACGTTCCGCTGCTGGAGATCGTCGAAGCGAGCCTGCTGATCTGGCTGGTCTCCCTCGGTCTGATCCCGATCCATTTGTTCGCGGCCGCGCGTTTCGGCGCCTTCGCCGGGCTGGCCCTCGGAGCGGCGGCGATGTTCGCCGGCGTGCTGGCGGCTCCGGAAGACTGGTGGATCGCCGTGCCCTGGAGCTGGCCGACCCGCCTCATGGCGCCGCTGATCGGCGTCCATCCGAACGGCGTGCCGCTTCCGGCGGGAGATCCGCTGCTCGACGCCTCCGTCATTCCGATCGGCATCGCGGCATCGCTGCTGCTGCTGGCCGTCACTTCCGCGCTGACCGCCCTGTGGTTCGCGAGAAGCGAGGTGCGGTGACCGTGAACGGATTGATGCTGCTCCGCCTGATGAGGGCGGATTGGCTGAAGACGAGGCGGACGCCGCTCCGCCTCGCCATCCTTGCTGCGCCCGCGATGTACGCGCTGCTGATCTTGCTGTATTTTGCGAACCGCCGGGTGACGCCGGAGCAGCCGAGGGACATGCTGGGCGCCTTCTCCGAAGGATGGACCGCCATGGTGCCGCTCATCGTCGGCCTGCTGGCCGGGCTGCTTGCCCTGCAGGAGGAGCGCGCGGGGAATTTCGCCGCCTTGCTCGGCTCCACAGCGCCCAGACCGGTCGTGTATGCCGCCAGGTTGCTGCAGCTTGTGCTCATCCATACCGGGAGCGTGCTGTGCGCGGTGACGCTGCTCCTGCTCGGCATGAAGTCGTGGCCGGGCATCCCGGCGCCGGATATGGGGATGCTCTATGCCAGCGCGCTGCTGGCCTCGGCCGGAGCGCTTCCCCTGATCGCGCTGCACCTGTGGCTCGGCCTCGCCGCCGGATGGGGCGCAAGCGTCGGCGCCGGCGGCGCCGGTCTGCTGATCGGCGCGATCGTCGGGGCGACCGGCGTCGGCGACGGGATCTGGCCGTATGTGGCATGGGCGTGGCCGGTCCGCCTCTCGATGGTCCCGCTGGCATCGGATGTGCCGGCGGATGTGCTGACCCGGGGGCTTGCGCTCTCCCTGATCGCGTTCGTCGTGCTTGCGGCGGGCGGCATGGCGTGGTTCAACCGATGGGAGGGGCGACGGGGCGAGGACTGACGATGGGCGGCAATGCCATTTTGAACGGATGGGGTGACGGGATGGGCTGCATATTGATCATTGACGATGAAGAGGACCTCGTCGCCTTGCTGCGCGAGGAACTGGAGGAACGGGGCCATACGGTGCTCACCGCCGGAGACGGCGCGGAAGGGGTGCGGCAGGCCCGGAAACAGCCGGATCTCATCATCCTCGACATCATGATGCCGAGCCTGAACGGTTACGAAGTGTGCCGGGCGATCCGGGACGAGGTGATGTGCCCGATCATTTTCCTGAGCGCGAAGCAGTCGGAGATGGACCGGATTACCGCGTTCAGCCTCGGCGGGGACGATTATGTGCAGAAGCCGTTCAGCCTGCGCGAGCTGATGGCGCGCATCGAGGCCAATCTGCGGCGGGAGCGGCGGGCCCAGTATCTGACCGACGAAGGGAAGCGGTCGAAGCTGTACTTCGGCCATCTGGGGCTGGACCTGAAGGAGCGGACGCTCGCGATCGGCGGGAGGCCCGTCCCGCTCACCCGGAGGGAGTACGACCTGGTCGAACTGCTCGCCACCCACAGCGGGCACGTGTTCTCCCGCGAGCAGATCTACGAGAAGGTGTGGGGCTGGGACGCGGAAGGCGATTCGTCCACCGTCGTCGAACATGTGAAAAAAATCCGTGCCAAGCTGGCCGCCGCCGATCCGTCTACCGAGTACATCGCGACGGTGTGGGGAATCGGCTACAAATGGAACAAAATCTGATGCCTGCCGCAAGGAGCGCTCACCCGTGACGGACAAACCGCTGAAATCGCAAATCCGCCTCACCATCGTGCTGATCATCGTCACCAGCCTGCTGGCGACGATCGTCACCTATGCGGCGGGAATCGCACTTTTCGGATATTTGTTGGACCGAAATATCAACCCCGCAAATCATTATGAGGCGCAATTGCCGGACATTGAGGCGTACATCGGGGAACGGGGCGCGTCGCTGCTCGATCCGGACGCCCGGGAGCGGCTGGAGGGCGTCATCCCGCTCGAAGGCATCGATTACCAGGTGTTCGACGCCGCCGGAGGCTTGCTGTACGGTTCGAGCAAGGCGGCGTACGTCGCGCAGCCGGAGGAACTGATCCGGCGGATCAACACCACCTTCACGGCCGATGGCCGGTTCGTGAAGGCCGTGCCGGTTCCGGGCGAGGCGGGCGGGCTGGCCGGCGCCGTGCTGCTGGCCTACGAGCTTCGGGTCACGGCCGCGGACAACGCCGGCAGGATCTGGATCCCGGTGCTGGCCGCAGGTTTGATCGTGACGCCGTTCGTCTGGTTCGTGTTGGCGCTCCTGTTCTTCACGAAGCGGTTCGCGGCCCGCGTGAACAAGCCGCTCGCGATGCTGATGGAGGCGGTGGGTCATATCCGGGAGCGGAATCTCGACTTCGAGCTGGACTACCGGGCCGACAACGAGCTCGGACGGCTGAGCGCCGCCTTCTCCGAGATGAAGGACGAACTGAAGCGTTCGCTGGCCGCCCAATGGCGGATGGAGGAAGAGCGGCGCAGCATGACCGAGGCGCTGGCGCACGACCTGAAGACGCCGATGTCGCTCATCCTCGGGTATACGGAAGCGCTGCTCGACGAGCCCGAGTCGGTTCGCACGGCGAAGCAGACCCGGTACCTGGGCATCATCCGGGAAAACGCGGAGAAAAGCACCGACCTCGTCCGGCGGATGCAGTATATTTCCGAACTGGAGAGCGCCGGCCTCACGCCGCGTCCGGTCGAGGTCCGGATCGGTCCGTTCCTGGCGCGCAAGCTGGCCCACTACGAGCTGGAGGCGCAGCAGCGCCGGATCCGCATCGAGACGGATATCCGCGGCGAAGCGGAGGCGCCGGTCCGGTTCGACCGGGAGATGGCGGAGCGGATTCTGGACAACGTGATCACGAACAGTCTGGAGCATACGCCGCCCGACGGACGCATCCGGATCAAGGTCGACATCCGCCCCGATCGCGTTCTGTACGAGATTTGCAATACCGGTCCGGCCTTCGGCAAGAAGGATCTGGAGAACCTGTTCAACAAGTTCTATCGCGGAGAGGAAGCGCGTAGCAGCAAAGGCGGCCACGCCGGGCTGGGACTCTACATCGTGCGGCAGCTTGCGGCGAAAATGGGCGGAGAGGCCAGAGCTTACAACAACGCGTCAGGCGAAGCGTGCATCGCCATCTGGCATGCCGTCGAGCCGGCGGAGGGGTCCTGACGGAATTCTCCGCCGTTCGTTCATGGAATCAGCCGGGAATTGCGATCTTGGTCAGGCTCACCGTCGGTGCATATCGCCCCGACGGTTTTTCATTTGGTTCGCTCACGGGTGAGCCGGCCGATCACCGGCGCGAGCAAGGCCACGATGAAGATGACGAACGACAGATTCAGTTTCTCTTCAGCCGAATAGCCGGCGAAATGCACGACCGCATAGATGACGGCAAGCGCTGCGACGAGCAGGAGCTTCTCCGGCCAGGGATCCTTGCGCCATCTCGCGATCAGCCATAAGGCGACGATCGGAATGGCCCGGAGCTCAAGCCACACCACCAGCCATGCGAGGATCATCAAACCTGCATGGAGCAGCAACCGGTTCTTTCTCACCGTACGCACATCCTTGATCTCCGAGGATCAGCAAGTCATGATAAATGACAGATGCCTTCAGCATGTTACGCTGCTGCGAAATGGATAATGACTTTAGATTCCGGATTCTTTCGTCAGCGATGAAAATCCTTGTTGTCAGGAGATGCGCAATGAACCACACCTGGCTCCAAAACGCCGTCGCTGAAGCCGTCCCGGGGCTGAAAGGCGAGCGGATCGTGTCCGTCCGGGAGGCGAGGGGCGGCGATATCGGCGAATCGTTCCGCGTCGAGACAGAGCGGCGAAGATTGTTCGTGAAGGTGCGGCGAGATATGCCGGCGGATCTGTTCCGGTGCGAAGCGGAGGGGCTCAAGCAGCTGCGGCAGGCCGGAGCGCTCGCCGTTCCCGAACCGCTCCATGCCGGGGCGATTCCCGGGCAGGCGGGCACGGGCGGCATGCTCGTGCTGGAATGGATCGAGACCGGCCCGATCCGCCCGGAGACGATCGAAGCGCTCGGCGCGGGTCTTGCCGCGCAGCACCGCCGGACGAGCCCGGACGGACGGTACGGCCTCGATGCGGACAATTACATCGGGCTGTTGCCGCAAGCGAACGCGTGGCGCGATTCGTGGTTGGCGTTCTACCGGGACTCGCGGCTGCTGCCGCTGGCGAAGCTGGCGGAAGCGCGCGGGATGCTGCCGAAGGCGAGACGGGACGGGCTGCGCAAGCTGATGGAACGGCTGGATCAATGGCTGCCGGACCGGCCCGCCGCCTCGCTGCTGCACGGCGATCTGTGGAGCGGCAACTGGCTGGCCGGCGCCGACGGTCGGCCATGGCTGATCGACCCGGCGGTCTATTACGGCGACCGGGAGTGCGATCTCGCGTTCTCGGAGCTGTTCGGCGGGTTCCCGGCCCGGTTCTATGCCGCCTACCGGGAAGCGTATCCGCTGGACGGCGGGTATGAGGAGCGAAAGCCGATCTATCAGCTGTACCATCTGCTCGTGCACCTGATCCTGTTCGGCGAGGCGTACGGCCCGGCCGTCGACCGGGTGCTGAGGCGTTACGCCGGCGGGGCGTGACCGTAGGATCGAAGCGGCGTTCATCAACCGGTTCGCCTCTCCGGGAGACATGGCCGGTCCCCGCTACTCGATCGCTTTCCGGTATTCGTTCGGCGAAACGCCCTCCAGCTTCTTGAACACTTTGCTGAAGTATTTCTCGTCCTGATAACCGACGGCCTGGGAGATGTCGACGATTTTGAGGTTCGGATTGGCGAGCAGCTCCTTGGCCTTGTCGATCCGTACCCGGCTCTGGGGCGTGTTCCTGGACAAGGCAAAACAGGGCGGCGGCCCGCTGATCGACATCGGCACGCACGCGCTCGACATGGCGCTCTGGCTGATGGACAATTACGAGCCGGCGAGCGTGACCGGCTCCGTCTTCCGCAAGCTTGCCGCCCAGGGCAGCGAAGCGAACGCGTGGGGGAATTGGGATCCCGCGAAAATGACGGTGGAAGATTCCGCGTTCGGCTATATCAGGATGAAGAACGGCGCGACGATCATGCCGGAGTCCGGCTGGGCGATCAACATGCTGACCAGCGACCATGTGAAAACGACGCTGTGCGGGACGCTCGGCGGCGCGGACATGGAAGACGGGCTGAGGATCAACGGGGAGAAGAACGGCAGCCTGTATGAAATGAAGCTCGGTCTCGGCAAGGGCGGCGTATCGTTTTATGACGGGAACCGGGAGAGTGCGAACGACAAGGAAACCCGGATCTGGATCGAGAGCATTCTGAACGACCGGGAGCCTGTCGTCACGCCGGAGCAGGCGCTCGTCGTGACCGAGATTCTGGACGCCATCTATGCGTCTTCGGAGACGGGCAAGACAATTTACTTTGCGTAACGGCCGGGAGAGAGAAGGAAACGCGGCGCCGGCGGGCGAAGATGATGTTTATGGCCGGCGGAACGATTGCGCCCGGCTCTGACATCGTGGAAAGGGGAGGATGGGAAATGGATAAACTCAAGGCGGCCGTGATCGGAACGGGCTTCACCGCGGCGGCGCATATTGAAGCCGTTCGCAGGTTGGGGGTGGCGGAGATCGTGGCTTTGGCCGGATCGAGCGAGGCGACGGCGAAGGCGAAAGCGGCCGGGTGGGGCATCCCGCGGGCCTATGGCGACTATCGGGAGATGCTGGCGGATCCGGATATTCAGGTCGTGCACAATTGCACGCCGAACCATGTGCATCACGAGATCAACAAGGCCGTCATCCTCGCGGGCAAGCATATCCTGTCCGAGAAGCCGCTTGCCGTCTCGTCGGCGGAGTCCGCGGAGCTGCTGCGTTTGGCGGAAGAGCGCGGCGTGGTGCACGGCGTCAACTTCAACTACAGGCAATTTCCGATGGTGAGGCAGCTCGCTTCGATGATCCGGAGCGGAGAGCTGGGGAAAATCTATTTGATCCACGGCGGTTATTTGCAGGATTGGCTGCTGTACGACACGGACTACAACTGGCGGCTGGAGCCGGAGATCGGCGGCCGGTCCAGGGCGATCGCGGACATCGGCTCCCATTGGTGCGATACGGTTCAATTCGTGACCGGACTGAAAATACGCAGCGTGTTCGCGGATCTGACGACGGTGCATCCCGTCAGGAAGAAGCCCGCGGCGCGGGTGGCGACCTTCGAGCGGCAGGATGGCGCGGAGGCGGACCTTGTGTCCGTCTCGACGGAAGATTGCGCTTCCGTGCTGGTCAGGTTCGAAGGCGGAGCCAAGGGAGCGTTCACGGTATCCCAGGTCAGCGCGGGTCGGAAAAACCGGCTCAGCCTGGAAGTAAGCGGGGAGCGGAAGTCGGCGTACTGGAATCAGGAGGAGCCGGAGAAATTGTGGCTGGGATACCGGGACAAGGCCAATGAGGTGCTGCTGGCGGACCCGTCGCTGGCGGCGAGCGATGCGCGCGCGAACTTCCATTATCCGGGCGGGCACAACGAAGGCTGGCCGGATTCGCTGAAAAATCAGATGCTGCACTTCTACTCCCGGGTGCTGTCGGGGCGCGGCGGGTCGGAGACGATTCCGGCATTCGCCACGTTCGCGGACGGACACAACCTTGTGCGCATTACGGAGGCGATTCTGGAGAGCAGCGCGCGGCAGGCGTGGGTGGATGTGTGAGCGGGCAGGCGGACATATTTTATTGAACGATCGTTAAATTAATGCTACACTCCCTTCAGAGGGAGGAAGCGCGCATGGCCAGACACAAAGCATTCGACGAGGCGGCGGTGCTGGAGCGGGCGATGGACTATTTCTGGCAGCACGGCTACGAGAAGACGTCGATCCAGGACCTGGTGAAGCATCTCGGCGTCAAGGCGCAAAGCCTGTACAACACGTACGGGAGCAAGCGGGATCTGTATCAGGCCGCGCTCAGACACTATATTGCCAAGAGCAGCGCCGTCGCGACGCTCGAGCAGACGCCCTCGGGCAAAGCGGCGATCGTGAAGGTGTTCCGCGACGCGCTGGACGGCATCGCCCGCGCGGATTGCCGGAAAGGCTGCCTCATCGCCAACACCGCCGTCGAGCTCGGCCCGCACGATCCCGAGATCGCCGCGTGGATCGAGCAGGAGCGGCTGCGCGCCGAGAAGGCCTATTTGAGCGCGCTGGTCCGGGCCAGGGAGCAGGGGGAACTGCCCGAGCGGCACCAAAATCTCGTCGCGCTCGCCCGCTACCTGCACAACGCCCACAGCGGACTGATGGTGACGGCGAAGACGGTGCGGGACATGGCAGTGCTGGAGGATATCGTGCAGGTGACGCTTTCAATTTTCGATTGAAAGAGGCTTTTTTTTCGCTGTATTTTTTAATGACTGTTCAAAAAAACCGGGAGGTGCGCATCATCATGAAACTTCGCGCCATCGTCTATCTGCTCGCAGTCAGCGTGTTCGTCATGGCCACTTCGGAGCTCGTCGTGGCCGGCATTTTGCCGATGATTGCGGACGATTTGCATGTGTCCGTCGGAACGGCCGGGCAATTGGTCACGCTGTACGCCGTCGGGGTCGCGCTCGGTTCGCCCGTTCTGATCTCGGCCGCGGCCCGCATGGAGCGGCGCAGGCTGCTGCTCCTGTCGTGTCTCGTCTTCGTGATCGGGAATGCGGCGGCCTTCGCGGCGCCCCATTACGTCGTCCTGGCCGCATCCCGGGTCATTCAGGCGGTCAGCGTGGGCGTGTTCACCGTGATCGCGCTGGCGGCGGGAGCCGGAATGGCCGCGCCGGGCAGGCAGGGCAGCGCGATCGGCATCATTCTGACGGGCGCCAGCGCCGCGCTCGTGCTCGGCGTGCCGATCGGCACGCTGATCGGCGAGCACTTCGGATGGCGGCTCGTATTCCTGCTCATCGCGGCGGTGTCCGTGCCGCTCATGATCGGGCTTGCGGCGCTCATGCCGCGGATCGAAAGCCGGGAGGCCGCGTCGCTCGGAGCGCAGGCCGCCGCGCTGCGCGACCGGCGAGTCGTCAGCGCGCTTCTGATCACGCTGTTCTGGGCCATGGGCTGCCAGATCGTGTTCGCCTATATCGCGCCGTTTCTCGACGAGGTGGCCGGGCTGACGGTGTCCGAGATCAGCGCCGCGCTGTTCGTATGCGGCGTGTGCGCGGTGATCGGCTCGCGGATCGGCGGATACGGCGCCGACCGGTGGGGCGTCGTCCGCATGATGGCGGCGAGTCTCGCCGCGCATGCCGCGGCGCTGGCGCTGCTTCCGTGGGCGGCGTCGATCCGGGGCGGGGTGTACGTCATGCTGGCAGTATGGATCGGGTCGGCGTACATGACGACGCCGGTGCTGCAGCTTTACCTCGTCTCGCTGTCGCCGAACACATCGGGCCTGACGCTCGGCCTGAACAACTCGGTGCTCCAGCTCGGCATTGCGCTCGGCGCCGGCGCGGGCGGCTGGGTCGTGAGCGCGGGCACGGCCGCGCAGCTCGGATGGGCCGGAGCGCTCAGCGTGGCGGTCAGCATGCTCGCGGCATGGTATTCGTTCTCGCTGCGGAACGCGCAGCCGCTGGAAGAATGAGCATGTCCGCCATGAAGCCGCTTCGGCCTCTTGCGCCGGAGGGCTTTTCTGTCGTATATATTAATTAAACCGAACGGTCAGATTATTAAGGAGCGGACGATCAAGTGGCCAGAAAAACCGCCGAAGAAACCGAGCGCACGCGGCAGCAGATCCTGAGAGGCGCCCGGGATCTGTTCATCCGCAGAGGGTACAACGCGGCCTCGATGGAGGACATCCGCAAGCATGCGAACGTGAGCAAGGGCAGCATCTACTACCATTTCAAGAGCAAGCAGCAGCTGCTCATGGAGATTTTCGAGCAGAAGACGATCGAGTGGATCGAGGGCTGGCGGAAGAGCGAGAAGCCGGACATGCCGGCGGTGGAGAAGCTGTACGCCCTCGCCGACTACTGGCAGGAAGATTTCGACGATCCGTTCCTGAAGGTCGTCGACGAGTTCCTCACCAGCCAAGGCGTGGATACCGGGACGTTCGAGAAAATGATCGAGCTCGCGCAGATGCAGTATCCCGTCATCCAGGCGATCATCGAGGAGGGCGTCGCGGCGGGCGCGTTCAAGCGGGACGATCCGGCGGAGCTGGCGTATATTTTCGCCGCCACGATGGGCGGGCTCGGCATGGCCTACTACGAGAAGGTGCCCCGCGATCGGATGCGGGCGATCTATCGGAAGGCGGCGGAGCTGTTCGTCCGCGGGATCAGCGCGAAGTAGGAGGGGGCTGCTTGTCCCCGGAGGAGGCGGCCGGCCGATGCTGGTTAGCCTCAACCCGTTCGTCCGCCTTTAATTAAACCGACCGGTCGGATTAAATGAAGGGCAAAGGAGAATGCCGCATGGCACAGCTGTTCCGCAACCGCGTGTTTCTCGTCGTGGCCGGCGCCGATCTGCTGCAGCAGGCCGGCATCTGGATCCGGAACATGGCGCTGCTCTTCTACATCATGGAGCAGACGAGCAACAATCCGGCGGCCGTCGCGCTGCTGACCACGTTCGAATATTTGCCGATCTTCGTGTTCTCGCTGATCGGCGGCACGTTCGCGGACCGGTGGAATCCGAAGCGAACCGTCGTCCTCGGCGACGCGCTGAGCGCCGCATCCGTCCTGATCATCCTGGGAATGGTGGCGGCCGGGTGGTGGCAAGCCGCGTTCGCGGCCACAATCGTGTCCGCCGTCGTCAGCCAGTTCTCCCAGCCGTCCTCGGCGGTGCTGTTCAAGCGGCATGTGCCGGAGCGGCACGTCGAAGCGGCGATCGGCTTTACCCAAAGCATGACGGCCATGTTCATGATCGCCGGGCCGCTGGTCGGCACCCTCGTCTATACGCGTCTCGGCATCGAATGGTCGCTCTCGGCGCTCGCCTTCGTGTTCGCGGCGGCGTCGGCCGTGCAGTTGCTGCTGCCTTCCACGCCCCGCATGCGGGACAGCGGGCCGAAAACCTCGCCGCTCAAAGATCTGCGGGAAGGGTTCCGCTACGTGGCCGGACACCGCACGCTGAAGACAGCGGCCGTCATGTTCCTGTTCCTCGGCCTCTCCGCCGGCATCGTCGCCCCGCTCGACGTCTTCGTCGTCATGGAGCGGCTCGGGCTGCGGAAGGAAGCGGTGCAATGGTTCGCGATGCTCGAAGGGATGGGGCTGCTCGCCGGCGGCGCGTTGGCGGCGGGGCTGTCCGGCTGGATCGACCGGCACAGAAGGCGAATCGTGCCGTGGACGCTCGTGATTTTCGGCATCGGCACCTTCGTCGAAGTGTTGTCGCTCTGGCCGCTCCTCACGGGCAGCGTCCGGCTGCTGTCCGGCGTGGCGATGACGTTCCTTCAGGTCGTGCTCGGCGCGCTGATGATCAAGGAAGTGGAGGAGGCCTACATCGGCCGGACGAACGGCATCATCCTGCCGCTGATGATGGGCGGCCTGCTCGTCGGCACCGGCTGCTCCGGGCTGCTCGCGAAGCAGGCGAAGCTGTTCGGCGCGTACGGCGTGGCGGCGGCGCTGCTCATCATGTGTGCGCTGGTCGCGGCGCGGATTCGGACGGCGCCGGCGGCCTCACAGACCGCGACAGGCGGCACGGTGGAAGGGTAACGGGCTGGCGGATCGCCGATATAATGTATTTTTGCACTATAATTAGATGGATTTCGGAAATGTCGGCGAATGTGTTGCAAATCTGCAGTATATTCGGCTGTTCGGGTGTTTTCGGGCTAAATGGAATGTATTTTTGCATTACCTTGGACGGACCATGCGCGCTCGCACGGTCATGGCGCGTTCGGCCATCTCCGCTCACGCACATCTGGGCAAATGCATACAATGCTAGCAGATTCCACCCATGACAACAATCCCGATCATCAAGGAGTGTGTGAGCGAAATTGGCCTACTACAACCTTCATCATCCCTATTACGGCGCGCAGTGGCCGAACGCCGTGCCCTACGGGAGCTACTATCCGGCTTATCCGGCGTACGGGGGCCCGTGCATCTGCGGCCGATTCGACGGCACCGGCGGCGGATGGCAGGACGACAGACAGCGCCCGGATCTGCGGGACTACGGCGGCAACCCTCACGTCATCAACATCGAGAGAGCGGCCGAGTGGAACACCGACTTCCGCAGGGCGATCTGGACGGGACGGCATCTGCAGGTGGTCTTGATGAGCATCGAGCCGGGAAGCGACATCGGCCTCGAAGTCCACCCGAATGTCGACCAGTTCATCCGGATCGAGGAAGGATACGGCCTGGTGAGAATGGGTCCCCGGAGAGACAACCTCAACTTCGTCAGGCGCGTGTCCGAGGACGACGCCATCATGATTCCGGCGGGCACCTGGCACAACGTGACCAACACCGGACCGCGGCCGCTGAAACTGTACACGATTTACGGGCCGCCGAACCATCCGTTCGGCACGGTCCATCGCACGAAGGCCGAAGCGGAGGCCGCCGAACAGGCGCAGCCGTAAGCGCGGCGAAACCGAACACAAACCGGCCGGCCGCCTACGCCAGCCGCTCCCCGAGGCGCTCCGCCAGGTCCAACCAGGCGCGGCGCCTCTGTTCCGTCGAGCCCCGCACCGGGCCGACCTCGGTCACCCGGACGGGGCGGATGCCGCAGAAGCGGAGAATGTTCCGCTTCATGACCTTGTGGCCGGCGTGCCCGTACAGCCATCGGTTGATAAGAGGCGGCGTGTCCATCGTCACGATCAGGCGGGCGGTCCGCCCCGTCAGCAGTTTGTCCCACAATGCGCCGCTTTCCCGATAGCGGAAAGCGAAGCCGGGCAGGAAGACGCGGTCGAAGAAGCCTTTCAGGAGCGCCGGCATCGTTCCCCACCAGGTCGGGTACACCAGCACCAGATGCTCAGCCCAGCGGACCGCTTCCTGCGCGGCGGCCAGATCGTCCTCCAGCTCCATGCGCCGCTTGTAACCGTATTTCAGCACCGGATCGAAGGCCAGCCGCCCGAGCTCCAGCACGCGAACGTCCGCGCCGCTTCGCTTCGCCCCCGCCGCGTAACGCTCTGCCAGCGCCGTGCAGTAGCTTTCCGGATCGGGGTGCCCGACGATCAACAAGATTCTTTTGCCCATCGTGTCCTCCTTGGCGTTCATGCCGTCTGATGCTATAGTGAACTTGCTTGTTTCAAGCATAGACCACCAAAGACGAACATCGCGATGATCGGAAGCGCAACGAAATTGTGAATTGGCGCAATAAAAGGGGGAACGGCGGTTGCGGCGGTCCTACACGGCGGTGTCGATGGTTTTTCCGATTCTGAAGTTTGTGGCGGCGAGGGGGTTCGATCCCGAATCGTTCTGCCGCAAGGTCTCGTTCGACAGCGGTCTGCTGCGGGATGCGGACGCCCGGATCCCCGTCGACGAATTGTCCCGGCTGATGAAAGAAGCGGCGGCGCTGACGGGCGACGACCATATCGGCCTTCATCTGGAGGGGTACAGGGAGCCGGCGGATTTCGGCGTGCTCGGCTATGTGATGATGCACGCCGGGACGATCCGGGAGGCGCTGGATGCGTATGTCCGTTACTATGCGATTGTGTCCGACGGGTTTCGGCTGGCCTGGGAGGCGGAAGGCGGCGAGCTGGTCATCCGCTTCACCTTCGACGCCCCCGCCCTGGCCGTGCGCCGCTGCGCGGAAGACATGGCGGCTTCCGTTCTCGCCATGATCCGCCGGTTCGCCAATCGGCGTCCCGAGGCCGGGGAGATCCGGTTCAAGCACGAAGCTCCTCCGGACACCGCGCCTTATCTCGAGACGTTCGGCGTGATGCCCCTTTTCGGAGCCGGTGAAAATGCCATCCGCCTGAACCGGCACGTGCTGGATTGGCCGATCCTCTATGCGGACGAGCGGCTGCGGACCATGTTCGAGTCGGTCGCGGATGACAGGCAAGCGGCGATGGCGGCCGATGCCGAAGGTCCGTTCACCGGGCAGGTGCTGGAATGGTTGCGCGCGTCCCTGCCGTCCGGCCTGCCGACGCTGTCCCAGGCGGCGGATCATTTCGGCGTCAGCGAGCGCACGCTGCAGTTGAAACTCAGGGCGGAAAACACGACCTACAGCGAGCTCATCACGCAGGTGCGCCGGCAGACGGCGATCCGCCTGCTGAGACAGGACGGCATCTCCATCGGGGAAATCGCGTTCCTGCTCCATTACACCGAACCGAGCGCTTTTCAGAACGCGTTCAAGAAATGGACGGGGAAGTCGCCCGGGCAGTACCGGCGGCAGGCCGCCGGGCGCAGCGGATAAGGCGGGGAAGGGGCCGTCACGGAACGCCCGTGACCGGCAGCGGTCCGCCGAGGGCGATCTCGTCCGCCGTCACGACGGCGTCGTACGCCAGCACGCGCACGCCGGCCCTCGCCGCCCGCCTGAGCGCTTCGGCGAAACGCGGGTCCAGCTCCTCGTGCGGAGCAAAACGCAGACACCCCTCCATCTGCACAAGGAAAATCACGAAGGCGGCATACCCGCTCTCCGCCGCCTTCGCCAGCTCATCCAGATGCCTGGCGCCGCGCGCCGTCGGGGCGTCCGGGAACAGGGCGTCGCCGCCGCGCTCCAGCGTGACCCCTTTCACTTCGATGAACCCTTCGCGGACGCCGTCATCGAAATGAAAATCGAAGCGGGACCCGCCGTACGCCGCCTCCCTGCGCAGCGACCGGACGGACGGCAGCTCGCCGATCCGCCCGGCCGAAAGCGCCTCGCGGATGACCGCGTTCGGCGCCTGCGAGTCGATGTTCACCCATCCGTCCAGCCGTTCCGCGGCGATCAGGGAATACCGCGTCTTGCGCCCGGACCGGCCGGTTCCGGAATCTTCCAGCACGACGCGGCGCCCGGACACGAGCCAATCCTTGAGCCGGCCGGTATTCTTCACATGAACCTTCTCCGCGCTTCCGTCAACCCGAACCTCGGCGACGAAGCGGTTGATCCTCCGGATGAAATGGCCCTCCCGAACCTCGCGATACCGCATCTGTCCGCTTCCCCCGGTTTCACGATCAGACATTTTGGCCGCCGCGCCTTGCACACCGCGGCTCGCTCAACGCCCATTATACCCTTGCGCGGCGCATCGTGCGCGCATCATTTCGCCGGACGCAGCACCGCCGTGCCGAAACCGAGCAGCACCGCCGCGAAGAGGAGCAGAATGCCGAGCGGCAGGGCGATCCCGGACAGCGTCTCTCCGGCGGCGCCGAGTTCCATCGCTTCGATCGCCCATCTCTGCGGAACGAAATTCGCCAGCTTCCGCATGAACGCCGGCATGATTTCAACCGGCCAGAAGCAGCCGCCGAGCATGCACGTCGGCGTCATGATCAGCGTGTTGATGATGCCGAGCTGCTTCGTGTTGCGGATGAACCCGGCGACCGCGCTGGCGATGCCGAGCGAGGCCAGAATGAAACATTCCATGATCGCGATCTGCATCCAGGCCGGCACGCCGAAATCATAGCCGAATACAAGGCGGATCAGGGCGGTGATCGCGAGCACCTGCAGCGTCCCGATGAACACGCTGCCGAAGAAATTGCCGGCCGCGATGTCGAAGCTCCGCACCGGCGCCGCGTAGACGCGCGCCATCATTTGGGTCTGGCGGTCTTCGACGATGACGGTGACGCTCTGGTTGATCAGCATCATCAGGAACATGAGCGAAAAACCGATGCTCAGGAAGTCCAGGCTGCCGTTCCGGCCCGTATCCATTTTCTCGCCGCCGACGAGCCCCTCGAGATGCTGATTCAGCACCGCCATCGCGGTCTCCCGGACGGCTCCGCCGCCCGCGGTCTCCGCGAGCGCGGCCGCTTGAACCATGGTGCGGACGATGCTGCCGAGGTCCGTCTCCAGCATGACCGTCTTCTCATCCAGCATCAGCCGGATCAGCGTCAGTTCGGGCCGAAGCCCGGCCAGCCAATCGGCTTCAAAACCGGCAGGAATGACGAAGCCGGTTGCGGCCTCCCGCTCCGCCACCATGTCCGCGGTCTCACGGTCGGTCTCGTACCGCACCAATTTGTAGCGCCCTGTCTGTTCGAGCGCCCGGACAATATGGCGCGAGGCTTCGCTTTCATCCAGATCGGCATACCCGACGGTCGCCCGGCTGCCGCCGCCGGTCGAGGTCACGAGTCCGACCATCGACGAGATGATGACGGCCGGCAGCGCGATGAAGAGCAGGATGCCTTTCACGGTGCCGATCGTTCGGCGCGCAAGATTCGCCGCTATGAGCCAGCTATTCATGGGACACCGCCTTTCCGCCGAGCAGGGCCGAGATCAGGAACAGACCGGCCGCGGTCAGCCCGAGCACGGTCAGATGTTCTTGCACGATCGAATCCGCGCTGTTCAGCATGAGTTGGATGAAGCTTTGCGACGCCCAGTAGCTGAGCGTGAACTCGCCGAGCCGCTCCAGAAATCCGCCCAGATCCGGCGTGAAGCCGCCGCTCAGGAACGTCATGACCATCGTCAGCGTCATGAAGATCATCTGAAACGTCTTGGCCTTCGGCGTGAGGGCTGCGACGATGACGGCGAGGCTGACCGCCGCGGCGACGGTGAAGACGCAGGCCGCGAGCAGGTGGACGTAGCGGCTGCCCCATTCCAGGCCGTAGAACGCCAGCGTGAAAACGATGATGACGAGCGCCTGGCCGAACGCGACGAGACTGTTGCCCGCGATCTTGCCGATGAGCACGTGAACCGGCTTCACGGGCGCGGCATGGATCCGGTCCATCGTGCGCGCCTCCCGCTCCTCGACGATGGACAGTCCCGCCGCCATGCCGGCGTACAGCAGGAACATGACCAGCATCTGGGCGGCATAGTATTGCAGCGCCGAGTAGTCGCGGCCGCTCATATCCGGCGCCGTGACGTTCACGTAAGAGCCTTCCGCGGCGGACGCGCCGGCTGCGGCCGCCTCGGCCGCCTGCGGATTTCCGAGCGCGATGGCGGCCGATTGGACGAAGTTGATCCTCTCGAGCAGCCCCCCGATCACGCTCTCCGCCACAAGGTTCAAGTCCGCATTTTGTCCCGGATACAGTTCCCAGACCGCTTCGCTTCCGGATGCCACCTTGTCCGCAAAATGCTCCGGCACCACCACACCGTATCCGATCTCCCCGTTCTCCAGCGCGTCCAGCATCCGTTCCCTGTCCGCAAAATCGCTCACGGACAGCCAAGGCGCCATCTCTTCCGCGCGGAGCCATCCGGCCATTCCGGCCGACGCATCATCCAGCACGACCAGCCCGACCGCGATCGGATCGATCTTGCGGTCTTCAAGGTCGAAAAAGCCCGACAGCGCGTTGCCGAGGATGAGGATGAGCAGGAGCGGCATGAAAATGAGCAGCCAGAACGTCTCCCTGGCCCGTATCATGCGGCGGAGTTCGTGGTGGATGAGCGTTCCGATCGTTCGCATGGTCCGTCCCTCCTAATCCCGCAGATTTCGGCCGGTGAGCGTCAGGAACAGCGTCTCCAGGTTCGGCGTCTCGTTGCGGAGCGACGCGATGCGCACCTCGTGCTTGGCGAGAATGTACAGCATGTCCTGCAGGTACGATTGCGCGTGCCGGAGGTAGATGTCGAGCACGCCGTCCCTCACCTCCACCCGCCGGACGGACGCATGCCGCTTGATCTCCTCGACCGCTCCATCGGTCAGGCCTTCCGTCTCGATGGCGAGCTTCTCCTGCTCTTCCACCTGCGTCAGCAGCTCCCGGATCGTGCCCAGCGCGATCAATCTGCCGTGGTCGATGATGCCGACCCGCGAGCTGATCGCCTCGACTTCCTCCATGTAATGGCTCGTGTAAATGATGGTGGCGCCGCGCCGGTTCAGCTCCCGCACCGATTCGAGGATGTGGTTGCGGGACTGCGGGTCGATGCCGACGGTCGGTTCGTCCATGATGATGAGCTGCGGCTGGTGGACGATCGCGCAGGCGATGTTGAGCCGCCGCTTCATGCCGCCGGAGAACGATCCGGGTCGTTCGTTCCGGTGGCCCGACAGGCCGACGAAGGCCAATGCTTCGTCGATCCGCTCCTTGAGCTGCTTGCCGCGCAGCCCGTACAGCTTGCCGAAGAAGCGCAGATGCTCCGCCGCCGTAAGCTGGTCGTAAAGCGCGATCTCCTGCGGCACGATGCCGATCCTGGATTTGACATCGAGCGGATGGCGGCGCACCGACTCCCCGTCCACCTCGATCTCGCCCTGATCGCTGCGGAGCAGTCCGCAGATCATTTTGATCGTCGTGCTTTTGCCCGCGCCGTTCGGCCCGAGCAGCCCGAAAATCTCGCCGCGTTCGATCGTCAGCGACAGATGGTCGACCGACAGCTTCGTGCCGTATCGTTTGACCACCTGGCGCAGTCGGACAAAACTCATCGCATGTTCCTCCCCGTTGTTCGGATCTGTCTGATTCCAGCGTACCCGATCGGAAGCGTCCGGTCAGGTGGATGAAGTCATGAAGCGGGATGACGAAAGTCATCATTCCTTGCGCGCCGTCACCCGCGCTTCTCGTGCTATAATGGGGACAACGATCCGGGGAAGGGTACGGTATCCTTGAACGCTGCCTATCTCATGCTTCGTTATCTGACGGTGGTCGCCGCGGGCGTCGCCGCCATCCTGATGTCGGAACGCGTGACGGACGAGGCGCTGTATGTGTTTCTGCTGCTGTGCCTGCTGCTGGTGATGAGGCTGCGCGACCGGTACGAAGCCCGCGAAGGCTCCGGCGCGCTTCCGCTGCCGTTCGCCGCGGAGACGGCGGCGCTGGCCGCTTTCGGCTGGCAATACGGCGGGCTGCTGCCGCTCGCCGTTCCCGCGGCGCTGTACACCCCGCCGGAGCGCGCGGGAGCGTTCATCCCGCGGGTGACGCTTGCGGGGGCCGCGATGAACGCGGCGGCGTGGACGCATTTTTCGGCCGAGCTGCTCACGGCGGCCAATATGGCCTATGCCGCGATCGCGCTGCTCCTGATGCGCATCCGGAAGACGGCGGTCGACCGGGGGGAGATCGAGGCGCTGTACGTCCAGCTCCAGACGCGGAACCACGAGCTGGAGGAAGCCCGCCGCACGGCGCTGGACTACGCCTCGAAGGTGCAGGAACTGGCGCAGATGGAAGAGCGGAACCGCATCGCGCACGATCTGCACGACGAGCTGGGCCACCGGCTCATCCGGCTGAAAATGATGCTCGAAGCGGCGGTCCGCATCGACGGCGGCCGCGGCGAAGCGATGGACCTGGTCCGGGAAGTGCGGGATCAGCTCGCGGGCGCGATGGACGCGCTGCGGTCGACCGTCCGGCGGCTGAAGCCGGCGGAGGCGGCCCGGAGCGAATATTCCCTGGAGACGCTGATCGGGGAGCTGGCGGGAGCGGTCGGCGCCGCCGTCCGGTTCCGGGCGGTCGGCGCGCCCTGGCCGCTCTATCCGAGCGACGCGATCGTGCTGTACCGCAACGCGCAAGAAGCGGTCACGAACGCCTTGCGCCACGGCGAGGCCACGGAAGTGAGCGTCGAGCTCGAGTATGCGCCGGAGGAGCTCAGAATGACGGTCAGCAACAACGGCGCCTTGCCGGAAGGCGGGGTCATCCGCAAGGGGCTCGGCCTGCTCGGCATGGAGGAGCGGGCGCGGCTCGCCGGCGGCCGGCTTGAGATGGTCGCCGGGGAACGGTTCGCGGTGCGGACAATTTTGCCGCGGCGGTGACGGTTGGCGACGGGATGATTGGCGGATTGACGGTCTTTGGACGGTGGCGCGGCTGGCGAAGCTTTTTTCAGGCGAGCGGATAAAATGGCCGTCGGGCCGGACGATGCAGACGCGGAGGTGGACATCGGGTGATTCGGACGCTGGTGGCGGATGACGATCCTTTTATTCGGGAGAGCCTGCGGCTCATTCTGGGTACGATGCCGGACATCGGGGTGGCGGGGGTGTGCGCGGACGGGCAGGAAGCGGTCCGGTTCGTGCGCGAGCATCCGGGCGAGGTCGACGTCGTGCTGATGGATGTGCGCATGCCGGTGTGCGACGGGGTGGAAGGGACGCGGCTCATCCGCGAGACGGCGCCGGACGTCAAGGTGCTCATCCTGACGACGTTCGACGATGACGAATACATCGTGAAAGCGCTCAAATACGGCGCGGGCGGGTACCTGCTCAAGAACGTCCCGCCGGACACGATCGCGGAGGGCATCCGCGCGGTGCATGCCGGCCATACGCTGATGCATCCGGACGTCGCGCGGAAGCTGGCCGGCATGCTGCACGCCGGCGGCTCCGGCGCGGGGGAAGCCGCGCCGTCCGGGCGGAAGCGGCTCGCCGACTTCGGCCTGACCGACACCGAGCAGCGAATCGTCCGCAAGATCGCCGACGGGCTGTCGAACCGCGAGATCGCGCAGTCGCTCTTCTTAAGCGAAGGGACGGTGAAGAATTACATCACCGAAATTCTCGGCAAGCTGGAGCTGCGCGACCGGACGCAGATCGCGATCTTCTATCTGCGGGAGATCGCGGAATAGCGTCATGGCGCCTGAACGAACGGCACGTGCAGCGTGAGCGCGGCGAGCCGCGCCGGGTCCGCGATCCGCTCGACGGCGATGATCTTCCCGCCGCGGATGTCGAACTTGAGCGCGTAGGCCAGGCGTCCCAGCGGCGCGGCGACGGCGCCGATGCCGCCGTCCACGACGGCGGTCTGGGCGGCCAGCGCGCGGCCGCAGACGCGGCGGGCGAGCGCTTCCGCGCCGCGCGTGACCCGCGCGCCGCCGTCGCTGACGTCGCGCAGCGTGACGTCGGGATCGAGCACCGCGATCAGCGCGCCGAAGTCGCCCGCGCGCGCCGCGGTGATGAACGCGTCGACGAGCCGGCGCATGCCGGCCAGGTCGGCGGAATCCCGCGGAGCCGTGCCGGACACCCGGCGGCGCGCCCGGCTGGCGAGCTGCCGGACGGCGGCTTCCGACTTGTCGACGACTTGCGCGATATCCGCGAAGGGCATGCCGAAAATATCATGCAGCACGAACGTGACGCGCTCCGCGGGCTTGAGCTTATCCAGCACGACGAGCAGCGCGACGCCGACCGATTCGGCCATCAGCGCTTCCCGCTCGGGATCGTGCCCGTCGCCGTCTTCGGCCGCGGGATACGCTTCGGCCGGATGCGTCTCCAGCGGCTCTTCGCGGCGGCTTTTCCGCGACCGCAGCATATCGAGGCAGACCCGCGACACGACCCGGGTGAGCCAACCTCCCAGATTTTCGATCGCATCGGCCTCCGCGCGGCAGAGCCTGAGCCACCCTTCCTGCACCGCGTCCTCCGCCTCGCTCAGCGATCCCAGCATGCGGTACGCCGCATGGAGCAGATGCTGACGGTGCGCCTCGAATTGTTCCGCAAGCCGGTCTTGTGCGATCATCCATACATTCCTTCCCGTATGAAGCTATACTCTCTCTATTATGATTGACGAACAAGAAACCGCAAATGTGACAATTCACGAGTTGTCACATTCCGCTCCGCCCTTTCCGTCATCATGGTGCAGGGCTCGATACAGGGCCCGCACATCACGGATCAAGGAGTGGAATGAAAATGTCGCTCAAACCTCGCATTGCAAGTCCCGTGGCGCTCGTGCCGGATCTGGCCGATCCGCTGCAGGCGCTCGGACGCGCGCTGTTCGCTTCCGCCGAACAGTCCGGCATTCCGAAAGGGACGCTTTACCTTGTCTACCTGCGGGTGAGCCAGATCAACGGCGACAGCGTCTGCGTGGAGCTGCACTCGCGCAACGCGCTGCAGGCGGGCGTAACGCCCGAGCGGGTGACGGCCGTCGCCGCCTGGAGGGATTCCGCGCTGTTCAACGAGGCGGAGCGGGCGGCCCTCGCGCTCGGCGAGGCGATCGCCCGGATCGCCGACCGGCCGGACCCGGTGCCGGACGAGATTTATCGGGAAGCCGAGCGCCACTATGAAGGGCAGGCGCTGGCAACGCTCATCGCCGGCATCGCCACGGCGAACTTCTACAACCGGCTCAATGTCGCGACCCGGCAGATCGCCGGAGCAAACTGACGAAGCGGCGGTGTGAAGGAAACGATGGCTACTCTGTTGTACATCACGGCTCATCCGTTGGGTCCGGACGTTTCCTACAGCATGGCGGCGGGCGAAGCGTTCCTTGCGGCATACCGGGACGCGCATCCGAACGATGAGGTCATCCGGCTCGATCTGTACGCGATGGACATCCCGGAGCTCGACGCCGATGTGTTCTCCGGCTGGGGGAAACTCGGCGCGGGCGCGGCGTTTGGCGAACTGACCGGAGAAGAACAGGCGAAAATTGCGCGCATCAACGAATTGGCGGATCAGTTCGCCTCCGCGGACAAGTACGTGTTCGTCACGCCGATCTGGAACTACTCGTACCCGCCGGCATTCAAGCGGTACATCGATACGTTCGTCATCGCGGGCAAGACGTTCCGGTACATCCCGGACATCGGCCGGGTCGGGCTGCTCGCCGGCAGGAAGGCGCTGCACATTCAGGCGAGCGGCAGCTTCCTGTCGCCGGGCTCGCCGGACGAGCGGCTTGAGATGGGGCACCGTCATTTGCGGGTCATCATGGAGTTCGTCGGCATCACCGACGTGGAATGCCTCTATGTGGAGGGGATGAGAGCCGTCCCCGAACGGGCGGATGCCATCCGGGAGAAGGCGCTCCGCCGCGCGCGAGAGATCGCGCTGAGTTTCTGAGGTTGCCCCGGCTGCCGCGGCTTGCCGGATCGGCTGTAGCGTGCATACCACGCTACAGCGTCACGCTGCGCCTGCCGGATCGGCAGAAGCATGCTACCATGCGATCGTGTCCCCACACCCTGGCCTGCGGCCTCGCCGCAGGCCAATTGCTTTTCCGCCCGCCAACTCACTATAATTAAGTTAGTTGCACATAAAACATAGGTTCCACAAACCACGAGGAGGCGGAATGAAATATGCGCATTATCGTAACCGGCGTGACGGGGCATTTGGGCCGGATTGCGGCGGAGACGCTGCTCACGAAACTGCCGGCGGACCGGCTGATCGCCGTCGCGCGCAATGTGGAGAAGGCGGCGTGGCTGGCGGAGAAGGGCGTCGAAGTCCGGCACGGTGACTACAACGATCTGGCGTCGCTCGTGAAGGCATTCGAAGGCGGCGGCAAGCTGCTGTTCGTCTCAAGCTCGGAGGCGAGCGACGAGACGCTGCGGGCGCTGCAGCACGCGACGGTCGTCCGGGCGGCGAAGCTGTCCGGCATCGGGCATATCGCGTACACGGGCATTTTCCGGGCCCAGGAGAGCCGGCTCGCGCTGAGCATGCTGCACCGAACGACCGAGAACATGATCCGCCTGTCGGGCATTCCGTACACGTTCTTGCGCAATACTTTTTATACCGAGGTGTTCGTGAACGAATCGCTCCGACAGGCCGTGGAGAGCGGCGCCCTCGTGACGCCGATCGCGACGGCCGGCCTGAACACGGCGTCCAGGGTTGACATGGCGAAGGCGGCGGCGGCCGTGCTGGCGTCGGACGGCCACGAGAACCGGATTTACGAGATTACGGCGCCCAAGCTGTGGACGATGAAGGAGCTGGCAGGCATTCTGTCGGACGTGACCGGCAAGCCGGTGGAGCTGAAACCGGTGACGGCTGCCGAATACGCGAACTTCCTGGAAGGTGCGGGCATGCCCGGACCTGTCGCGGCCATGTTCGCGGCGCTCTACGGACAGCTCGAAGAGGGCGAATTCGCGTCAGTCTCGGACGATCTGACCCGGTTGATCGGGGAGACGACGCCGCTCGAGACGGTCGTGAAGCGGGCGCTCGCCTGAGCGGTCCGGGAAAGGAGCGTAAGCGATGAAAGTCGAGATCTGGTCGGATGTGGCCTGCCCTTTCTGCTACATCGGGAAACACCGATTCGAGGAAGCGCTCGGCCGGTTCGAACACAAGGATGACGTGGCCGTGGAATACCGCAGTTTTCAGCTCGACCCGCATGCGGCGAGAGAGCCCGACCACGATTTGTACGACATGCTGGCCCGCAAGTTCGGCATCAGCCGCGAGCAGGCTGTCCAGATGAACTTGCGGGTGGCGGAGCAGGGCCGCGAAGTCGGAATCGACTTCCGCTTCGGCGATGTCGTTCCGTCGAACACGCTTGACGCGCACCGGCTCATCAAGTTCGCCGGGCGGCATGGCAAGGAGCGGGAAGTGGTCGAGCGGCTGTTCGAGGCGTACTTCAGAGACGGCCGCAACGTGGCCGATCCCCGCACGCTTGCCGATATAGCGGAGCACGCCGGACTGGATCGCGCGGCGGCGGAGGACATGCTGAAATCCGGCGCCCACGCCGACGAAGTGAAGGCGGACGGCCTCGAGGCGAGCAGCCTCGGCGCGCGGGGCGTGCCGTTCTTCGTCATCAACCGGAAGTACGGCGTTTCGGGCGCGCAGCCGGGCAACGTGTTTCTCGACGTGCTGCGGCGGGCCTGGCATGACGAGCATCCGCTCATCATGGCCGATGCGTCGCCATCCGGCGCGCCGGATGACGGCTGCGGGGACGGAACGTGCAGACCGAACACTTGAATAAGCGCATGGCAATCGGACGCTTTCCGCCTTCGGAAAGCGTCTGTCTTTCTCGCCGCCTGCGAAGGAATGGACTGCCGCGAGGCGGATATCCCGCGGTTGTAGCGCCTCTTAGCCGGGCAAGGAGCGTGGCTCGGCGAGGAAACGGCGGAAGGAGTCATCATGCGGTGAAAACAATCGGAATCCTCTTCCTTGAAAAGAGGAATTCGTTTTCTTGATTCCCAAAAGAGGAAAATTTTAATTAATGAAGAATAAGTTAATTGAATCGACAGAATTGACCATGACGATTACATGAAATTACAAGCGATGAACGGGAGACAGGATAAATGAAAGATGTTCTCTTTGTCGTGTTCTCTACTTTGGAAGCTTGGTCGATTTTTGCCATTTCGTTCGCGCTGTTTCGATTCAATATCCTGAAATACAACACGCAGGTCGTGCCCATCTGCATATTGATGGCGATGCTTAGTTATGCCGTCTGGCACGAGACGACCTGGGGAACGTGGCTTCCCGTGATTGCACTGGTGCTGTTCACCTTGTTCATTTTCTATACGCTGCGGGTATCGCTGATCGGATCGATCATCGTGACCATGACGGGCTACAGTTTCTTCATTCTGATTCAGACGGCTTTGCTGAATATCTTTCAACTGGCGGGCTTGCGGGCGGCAGATTCCGCTCTCTATATGGCGTGGCCGATTTCTACCTGTGTCATTTTACTGCTCAGCTACGGGCTATACCGGTTTGGATACGGATTCTCGTTCCCGCTGAACCATTTCAAGGTCAGGCGTGAGAACATGCTGATTCTGGTCAGCGCCGTTGTGACATTCCTGCTGCTGTCGTTCGTGCATCTGCTCAAGAACAAGCTGTACTTTGTTGAAATGATCGCAGCCGTAATCATCCTGTTTCTGATTTATATCGCGTTGAGAAAAGAGAGGACGCAATGGTAGAGCGAATTTCTCTGCGTCTGGCGCATTGGCTGAAAAGCGAATTGCCGGACCATCCCTATTCGATCGCCCGGCTCCAGTTCGGGTTCCATTTGATGCTGAATACGGTGCTGACCTTGTTGGCCGCCGTCATCCTGGGCTTATTGTTCGGCACGCTGAAGGAAACGATGCTGGTGCTCCTCGCTTTTGGCGCGCTCCGGATGATTTCGGGCGGGTACCATTTCCAGTCGGCGGTCGTGTGCATTGCGGGAACGGCGATCGCGTCGGTTTTGCTGCCGCGCGTAGATTTGTCAGAAACATATATTAACACCATAAATATAGTAAATTTGGTATTGACTATTATATTCTCTCCTTCTAGAATTAATGAACAAACTAGAATCCCAACCAAATATTTCCCTGTTTTGAAAATTGGTTCTTCCGTACTGGTCGCTTCGAATTTCTTGTTCCAATCCCAGCTATTAGCGATCACCTGGCTCATCCAGGTGCTATCACTAATAAGATTGCCAAAGAAAGGTGGTGAACATGGATGAAGAAGAAGGCACTCCAACTGCTGGCTACTGTAGTCGGATGCATCGCTGTTGCTGTTGTCAGCACGGCCAGCTTCCTCTGGTTCAACCAGCCTAAAGTCCCTGCCGAACTTCTGAACAAGTAACAGATGGTGGTCGTGGTCTTGTGAAATGGGTAGTCGCTAGGGACGAAGACGGGAAATCCGGTCTGGTCGAACTGGACGTCATGGACATCCTGAAGTTCACCACCGACAAGACCCGCATCCTGATCCATACGAAGCATGACGTTTTCTACTTTCCGTTCGACAGCCTTGAGAAAATCCAGAACGTCCTGCAAGCCTTGAATTTGCCTTTCGTGCGGGCGGATCGCGGCAATCTGGTCAACATTGACAAGGTGATCGAGATTGACGAGAAGTTCGCGAAGGTATATTTCGAGGGGGACAAGCCCGGTGAACGAGGGAAGGAAGCGACGGTATCCAGACCGACAAATTACAGACGGATCCTGGATTTGTTCCGGGAAAGACAGGGGCGAAAAAACGAGTAGGACCAGAAGCATTCTCGGCTTCCGGTCCTGCTTGTTTTTTTCCCGCTTTGAGGTTGTCCGGCTTCGTGACCCGTGTCACAATGTCCCGGCGCCCGCAAGGGTATACTGGAAGCGTGAACCTTCCAGCTCGGAAAGCGGGTGTACCCATGCGCAATGTCTACATTCCGAAGCAGCACGGCGCCTGGGCGATGCTGATCCTGCCGCTGCTCTTCGGCGTCATCGCCTCCGCTCCGGCGTGGCAGCATGCGCTGCTGTTTGTCGCCTGGCTGCTCTCGTACCTGTTCGCATACGCCGCCCTCCAGTGGGTTCGGACGAAGCGCAAGACCGTCTGGCTCGCGCCGCTCAGGTTGTACGGCGGGCTGCTGCTGCCCGTCGGCGCCGCCCTGCTCATCCTGGAGCCGGAACTGCTGCCCCTGCTGCCGCTGGCCGCTCCGTTCGTGCTGGTCAACCTGTACTACGCGAAGCGGAACCGGGAACGGGCGTTCCTGAACGATCTGGCCGCCGTCATCCTGTTCAGCCTGATGACGTTCGCCGCCTTCCGGGTCGGGGGCGGGACGGATGCCTCGCTGGCGTTCGAACTGTTCGCGCTCAGCGTGCTTTATTTTACCGGGACGATCTTCTTTGTGAAAACGATGATCCGCGAGAAGCACCACAAGGCGTTCTACTGGTACTCGGTCCTGTATCACGCGGCGTTCCTCGCGGTCGTCGCTCTACTGTATCCGCCCGCGCTGCTTCCGGCCGCCGCGGTGCTGCTTGTCCGCGCCGTCGTGATGCCGCGCGTGGATCCCGGGGTCAAGACGACCGGGATGCTCGAGATCGCCTGGTCGGTATTGGTGCTGATCTGCGCATGGGCGGCGTATTGAGCCCGGTTCAGAACAGAAATTCGTCCGGATGCGGACCGAACCGGTGGTTCCGGTTGAGCGCGTCGATCGCGCGGATGTCGGCTTCGGACAGTTCGAAATCGAAGATACCGGCGTTCTCGGCGATCCGTTCGCGGCGGACCGATTTCGGAATCGTGACCACGCCGAGCTCGAGATCCCAGCGAAGGACGATCTGCGCCGGCGTCTTGTCGTATTTCGCCGCCAGCTCCTGCAGCACCGGAAGGTCGAGGTTGCCTTTCATGATCGGCGACCAGGCCTCGAGCTGGATGCCCTCGCGCTTGCAGTAGGCGAGCAGCTCCTTCTGGGTGAGCAGCGGATGGAATTCCACCTGGTTAACGGCGGGGATGATGCCGCTCGTCTCTTTCAGCGACTCCAGATGGTGGATCTGGAAGTTGCTGACGCCGATCGCGCGGATGTAGCCTTCATTGTAGAGCTTCTCGAACGCGCGCCACGTCTCCTTGTACTTGTCCCGGCCCGGCCAGTGGATCAGGTACAGGTCGACGTAGTCGACGCCGAGCTTGCGCCGGCTTTCCTCGAAAGCGCGCAGCGTCGACTCGTACCCCTGATCCAGGTTCGCCAGCTTCGTCGTGATGAACAGCTCCTCCCGCGGAACGCCGCTCTCCCGGATCGCCTGGCCGACGCCGGTCTCGTTCCGATAACCCGCCGCCGTGTCGATCGAGCGGTATCCTTCCTCGATGGCCAACCTGACCGCGTTCCTTACTTCGTCGCCGTCCGCCACCTGGAAGACGCCGAGCCCGAGCCAGGGCATCCGGACGCCGTTGTTCAGCACCGCCGCGTCGGATATGCTGCGAATTGCCATGCCGCATGACCTCCCGTTCCTGTAAATTGATCTTTCATTGTTTATTGTACCAGCCCCGGCGCAAACGGGTAGAACGGAAAACCGGGTTACTAACTATACTCTCTTGCTGCCGCCTGGTTTTGCCGTTAAGGGAACATGCTACCGTTAGCGGCGATGCGAGCGCGGTCGGGCGCTCCGTAACGGAACCTGGTTCCGTTAAACGCGGGCGGAACGGGCACGCGGCCGCCGGGGCGGTCCGATGTGGAAACGGCCGCATTGCGCAACGCACTTGCCGAGAGCGACGGAAGCATGCCACAATGTGCACGATGACCAACCGCGGGCCCGCCGCTTGAGCCTGGCGCTCAAACCCGCCGGAGCCGCATTGTCAACCCGGCTGCGGCGCGGGTAGGATGGGAACATGAACATGGACGGCATGTGAATGTACCATCCGGCAATGCGGGAAAGGGCGGTGTCGGTCATGAGCCTGGAAGCGTTGGCCGAACAAGTGAAGCGTGATCTGGAGTTGCTCGATTGCGGCGGGCCGGGCTGGGTGCCGGTTCGGGAGCATGGCGGAGACCGCGTCTATGACGTCGTCATCGTCGGAGGAGGGCAATGCGGCCTCGGCATCGCCTTCGGGCTGCTCAGAGAGCGGATCACGAACATTCTGGTGATCGACGAAAATCCCGAAGGCCTCGAAGGTCCGTGGGTGAACTACGCCCGCATGGTGACGCTGCGGACGCCGAAGCAGCTTACATCCATCGACCTCGGCGTCCCGTCGCTGACGTTCCGCGCCTGGCTGGAAGCGCAGGCCGGACCCGAGGCCTGGGAGAAGCTGGACAAAATTCCGCGCGGCGACTGGATGGCCTACCTGCGGTGGTACCGGCGCGTGCTGAACCTGCCCGTCGTGAACGAGACGAAGCTGACGCTGATCGAGCCGCTCGGCGGCGGCTTGCACCGGCTGCATGTCGAGGGTACGGGCGCGCCGGCGAAGACGCTGACGGCGCGCAAGGTCGTGCTCGCGACCGGCATCCAGGGCGGCGGCGAATGGCATGTGCCGGCGATGATCGCGGATGCGCTGCCGCGGCGTCTGTACGCCCATTCGTCCGAACCGATCGATTTCGCGGCGCTGCGCGGCAAGCGGATCGGCATTCTCGGCGGCGGGGCTTCGGCGTTCGACAACGCGCAGCACGCGCTGTCCGAAGGAGCGGCCGAAGCGCATGTGATCGTGCGGCGCGAGAAGCTGCCGCGCGTCAACCCGATCCGCCAGATGGAGCGCTCCGGCATGATCGGGCGGCATTCCGCGCTGCCGGACGCCGACAAATACGCGGTCATGGCGCATTTCTTCCGGAACAATCAGCCGCCGACGAACGACACGTTCTCCCGCGCGGCCGCCTACGCCGGATTTCGGCTTCATCTCGGCGCGCCATGCCGGGAGGTGCGGCCGGAGGACGGCGGCGTCGTCATCATGACGCCGAAAGGCCGGCTCCATGTCGACTTCCTCATCGTCTGCACCGGCCTGGTCAGCGATCCGTCGCTCAGGCCGGAACTCAGGCTGGTCGAGCCGCACATTCTCCGCTGGGGGGACGTCTATCAGGCGCCGGAGGAAATCGCCGATCCGTTCCTGGACGCGCACCCGTACATGACGCCGGGGTTTGCGTTCCGATCCCGCGACGAGGCGGGCCGGGAGCGTCTGCGCGGCATTTTCGCCTTCAATTACGGCGCCCTGATCAGCAACGGCATCACCGCTTCCGCGCTTTCGGGCATGAAATACGGCATTCCGCGCATCGTCTCGGCGATCGCGGACGAGTTGTTCCTCGATGAACGGGAGACGATCCTGAACCGATATTACGCTTATGACGAACCGGAATTCACCGGATTGGACGACGGATGAAACGGAGTGATGGCGCTGGTCAAAAGCCGCTGCGCCGCTGACCGGGCCCGTTGCGACAAAAGCATGGGGCTTGCTGTAACCTTTTCGGGGAATGCTCCGTCTGTGAAGGTGCAATTGCAATTGCGGCACTTACGCGGAAGGAGCGGTGAGCATACCATGCGAAGACATCGAAAATGGCTTGCGGTCGCGGCGACGGCCGGATTGATCGTATCTGCGGCTTCGGCCGGCGCGGACGCAATCGGAGAGAAAATGAGCGGGTGGCTGCGGCCCGATATTATTGTAGCCGTCAACGGGGCCGATACGGGGCTGAAACCGGTCATCATCGACGGCAAGGCCTATCTTCCCGCCCGGGGCCTCGCGGAAGCGACGGGATATGAAGTTAGCTGGAAAGGCAACCGCATCGAGCTGACGGGCGCGGAGGAAGAGGAGCAGTACATGACACTCACGGGCTATATTGCCGGCGTGACGCAGGACGGCGACCGGTGGCGGGTTGAAGTGATCGGGCCGAACGAATGGATCATCCTGTATGCGGACAAGGATATCGCGCTCACCGACGCGGACGGCAAGGCGTTCGCCGCGGAAGATCTCGCGCCGGGCATGGCGATCGAGGCGGAATACGGCCCGATGGTGGCTCTGAGCTACCCCGCCCAGTCGCATGCGGCGTCGATCAAGGTCGTGCGGCAGCATCTCGTCGCGAAGCAGGTCGTTCAATCGATCGAGCAGACGGAGAACGGCTGGCGCATCGCGCTGGCCGATGAAGAAGGCGGCGAAGTGAAGCTGGTGCTGCACGCCGGTCCGGACACGCTGATCGTCCGCTCCGACAAGCAGCCCGCCGGGGCGGATCTGATCGAGCCCGGCATGGTGGTGCGCGCCTACTACGGGCCGGCCGTCATGAAGAGCCTGCCGCCGCAGAGCAACGCGCATTTCATCGAGCTTGATGACCAACGCGAGTGGCTGGCGCCCGCCGAAGAGCGGGAGTACCGGGAGCTCGCCTGGGAGCAGCTCACGGATGAAGACAAGGCGCATTTGATCACGCCGAAGGACGAGGCGCAGGTCGAACTTGTCGACGCGGGAAGCGCGGTCGTCATTCCGCTGGAAGGGAAGGCGCGGCTTCTTGAAGAGATCCGCTCGCAGGGCGGCAAGCTGGCCGCCGTGACATACCGGACGGATCAGGACGCGCTGCTCGGACCGATCACGATTCTCTTCGATCCGGAGACGAAAGAAGTCGTCGGGCATATCGTCAGAATGTAAGCGTCCATGCGGCAAGAAGCACCCGGCAACCGCCGGGTGCTTCTTCGCGTGTACGCCCGGCATGGGCGTCATCTCCAGGGTGAAAGTCCCGAACGGGGGCTGGCGAGCGCCTGCCGTTAGCCGAGGGCAAGGGTGTCCGCCGCGAGGCGGAATCTGAAGGAAGCCGTAGGCAAATGCACGGGCCAAGGTACACGAACCCAATTTGAGGCAGTGTCAGCCGGATGAGTTGCCACAGCACAACGAAATCCCAAGCCGCCAAGGGCTGACGCTGTAGACTTGGGTGGTCGCGGGCAGACAGATGACGCTCTTATCCGGGGAGGCCTGCGGAATACGCGAAGTCACTTCGTAACCGCAGCCGGGAGGCTGCGCTGAATCCGCAGGAGTCAGCAGAGGTCATAGTACGCGAGTACGGGACGCCGGAAAGCGGAAGGACCGAACCGAAAGGAGAGAGGAAACCGATGCGTTCGCGCGAAGAGCAGAGACAGCCGAATATCTCG
>Ga0310837_100314_pt1 | contig 41730 bp, 40 predicted proteins | sample SM_ome_5_FD_201315 | JGI IMG/M metagenome (GOLD analysis project Ga0310837, IMG submission 201315) | Sorghum-adapted microbial communities enriched on stacked mutant (SM) sorghum from Joint BioEnergy Institute, Emeryville, California... ...
TACGAATAATAACCAGCGGCGAGCGCAGCACCGCAAACCGTCCAAGGAAACCGAACAGCTTGCGCATAAAATCCGGCGTTCTCTCCGATGCCGCCATACGGGCACGAAACCGGAATAGCAGCAGTAAAGCCGCAACACCGACTGCGATTCCCACCACCATCAGATTGCGAATCACCGCAAGTTTGGCTTCTACTTCCGATTCAAACGGAACAAAAAACGCTACGCTAACAGCCAGCACAATCAGAATCGTTACGTCAAGCAGGCGCTCTAGCATAAGGTTGACGCTGACAACGCCGTAATCACGCTTCACCTGACTTATGGTAATAATGCGAATGGCCTCACCCATCCGAAAGGGTAGCAGCATATTCGAACCGTTCCCCATACAGACGGAAGCGAACATTTTGCGAAGCGGAACATCAGGAGCAAGTCCCCTCGTCCAGGACAAGGCCCGGAACCATTGACTTACCGCATATGCGAATACTGCAAGTATCACATAGAAGTAATGAACCGGATAATGCAGCAGACGCCCAAGATTTAAATTTCCGAGATTTCGATACGCCAGAAACAGAAACAGACACGTGATGGCAATACCAACAGCAAGCTGTATGTACTTACCCTTCATGTGGCACTTCCTTTAGCTTATTATAGACACCGTTCCAATCGTTGGCCCGTACCTGTAAAGCATCCCGGAACATTTTCCAGGAATCCTTAACAATATGCACTTTAGAATCGACGGAATGCCTGAGATTCACAGGAATTCTCTCAATATGATATCCATATTTACGAGCCAAAAATAACATCTCGAAGTCAAATCCAAAGCCCTGGATAGTCAATTGCGGAAAAATTATCCGTGTCGCCGCACGAGTAAAGCCTTTGAATCCGCATTGGGTATCCGGAATATCCAGGCGCAGCACCGCGTTGATAAACCGCGAGAACATAGCGGAAGCGATCTTACGGGACAGCGGGTACGGCACATCCGATTCCGCCTGATATAAATCGCGTCCTCCAATGACGAGATCCGCTTTTCTGGTATAAAATACAGAAAGCGCTTCGGTAATGCTTTCGAGCGGGTACGGCAAATCTGCGTCCATAAAAAATATATATTTCCCCTTCGCAAGAAGCATGCCGTGCTTTAATGCCATTCCCTTGCCCATATTTTTCTTTAACGAAACGATCTGAAGACAAGGATGGCCGAATTCTTCGACTACAGCCACCGTGTGATCGGTGCTGCCATCATCGACAACAAGCACTTCATAGCCGGTAAAGTGGTTGTCCATAAAAGGCATAACCATCTCAAGCGTGTGCGCAATTCTTTTTTCTTCATTGTATGCCGGAATGACAAGCGATAATTCCATTTCCGAACACGTCCTTTTTCTTGGCAATACTGGAGGTATAGCTTCTCCACATAGATAATAATTATACCTAAAAATATAAACGGTGTATATGGTACCGATCGACTTTTCTCCCACCATAAAACCACCATGACCGATTAGCCACAACCCCGATATGAAAATGCGGAGAAGAGCGGCTGACTCTTGTGGTACGAAGGAAAAGAGAGGAAAGAAGGAGGAGAGGATTTCAATGGGGAAAAAGGCGAACGCCTTTTTCTTCTCTGGATCTCATTTCCTCTTTCTCTCCTTCTTTCTTCGTGATTTTCACAGAAAAAAAGAGGGATGAGGATAAGCCCCTTCCCTCCATATCTATGCCTGTACCTATTCTTTATTGCACAATTCGCACCTGGGCTTGATCCTTCAATTGACTCTGTCCTTTTACTACCACTTTGTCCCCCGATTTCAAACCGCTGACCACCAGTACGTGTGTAGAATTCCCCTCGGCGGTAACAATGGCTCGTTTAATCGCACGTGTTCCTTCCACAATATACACGCTTTTCTTTCCGTCCTTCTCAATGATGGCATCCGCCGGTACGAGCAAGCCTTTCTGATTATTCATACTGACGCCCAGCACATTGACTTTCATACCGGAAAGAATAACGCCGTCCGGGTTTGGAATCTCGAGTTCAATCGGAAACATTTTGGACTGCCGATCCGCCTCTATCCCCCTGTATGTGACTTTACCTTTGACTGTTTTGCCAAGTGCCGGAATCTCTACGTCCATGAGGGCACCTTTAGTAAATTTGACGACCATGGATTCCGATACATTGATTTTGACAAGCACCGGATTAATGTTAATAATGGTCGCTACTGCCTGCTGCGGGCTGACCAGCTCTCCCGTCTCGTATCCAACGAAACTTATGATACCGGTAATCGGGGCTTTAATCACGGTATCATTCAATGCCGTACGTGCTTTTTCCAGCCCTACCTGGGCCTGCTGCACACCGGCACGGGCCGCGCGTTCGCCACCCATCGCCTGTTGGACGGCAGCTTTGGCCGTTTTATCTGCGCTTACCTGCGCCTGCTTTACACTTGTTTTAGCCGTATTAATCGCACCTTTGCCCTGCGCATCCGCCTGGGCTGATTGATTCATCAGGGTCTTTGCCTGCAGAAGAGCGCTTTCCGCTTGCTCTAACTGCGTCTTGGAAGCAGCACCGGCATCTACCAGACTCTTAACGCGATCATAGTTCGCCTGGGCAATGGCAACACTTTGCTGGGCGATTTCATAAGAAGTGTTTCCGGCTGCTTTAATTCCGTATGTACTCTTTGCCTGATTGAGCGATGAGGTGGCCGTTTCTACCGCAGCCTGCGCCTGGGCCAGCGATGCTTTTGCCGCACTTACGCCTGCCTGCGCCTGGGCTAATGAAGCCTGGGCCGTATTCAGTGATGCCTGGGCCTGTTTTACACCCAGCACGTAATCCGTTTGATCCAATCGAGCAATTACCTGCCCCTGCTTCACCATTTCTCCTTTTTGTACGGACAACGAAGCAAGCGTACCGGAGAGTTTGGCAACCACATTAACACTTACCTTTGGGGAAATCTCCCCCAACAGCTGGCTTCCGCCTGTTAGTACGCCCTCTTTGACTTCCGCTATGCTAACGGCGATCGGTTTTACTTCCTGGGCGGCACTGCCCGCAGTGACAAGGCCCGCTTCCCGCGCGGAACCACAACCGGCGAGCAGCGATGCTGACACCAGGCAGACCGCCCCTACATGTATCCACTTTTTCTTCATACGTGCATTCCTCTCCTTCACGCGAGCTGCTGTTCTTCTTCGGTAGATGCCGCTGCAGGAAGCAGGCCGCGTTTTCTTAACGTGTAATTGCGAATTTTATCCATTGCTTCATAGCCTACCGGGACAATAACCAGGGTGAGCAACGTGGATGTAGTCAACCCTCCGATAACAACGATGGCAAGACCCGGAGACATCAGCGAACCTTCTACTTCGCCAAGCCCGAGCGGCAGAAGCGCTACAATGGTCGCCACTGCAGTCATAATAATCGGACGCAGGCGGGTAACGCCTGCTTCAAGCAGCGCCTCACGCGTTTCAAGCCCCTTCTCACGCTGCTGTTGTACGCGGTCTACATAGACGATCGCGTTCGTTACTACGATGCCAATCAGCATCAAAAACCCAATAAGCGCCGTTAGATCCAGGGAAGAGCCCGTCAGGAACAGACCGACAATTCCTCCGATAGCTGCGAGCGGTAAAGACAGCAGAATGGAAAGCGGGGCCATCGCATTTCCGAATGCGATTACCATTACGATATATACCATCACCACTGCGGCACCAAGAGCGTAAAACATTTCCTGGAAACTCTTCTGCATGTCCTCGCTTACGCCGCCGCTTGCTACTGTAACGCCATCCGGCAATTTCATTTTCTTTATCGCTTCATTCTGGGCAGTACTTACCCCTTCTTTGTCGCTGCTTGTAATATCTGCGGTAATGGCGATGAATTCTTTTTCGTTGCGGCGCATAATTTGAGATGGCGCTTCTTCATTCGTTACCGTCGCCACATCTTCTAAACGAATCTGCTGTCCCATCGGCGTATTCAGCAGAATGCTTCTGATTTTCTCAAGCGAATCCGTATCCGCCTCTTTCAATCCCAGGATAAAATCATATTCTTCCTCATCAATTTTAATTTTCCCGATTTTCGCGCTGCCCGTCAGGCTGCTAACGTCCCCGGCGATTTGAATCGGGGACATTCCCCACTCTGCCGCTTTGTCGCGATCGACCCGTATAATCACTTCTGATTTTTTATCCGAGAGATTGTCTTTGACATTGACCAGCAGCGGATTTTTTTCCACTTCAGCTTTCACCAATTCCGCGGCTTCTGTCAGCGCCTCTTTATTCGGACCGTTGAGTATAACTTCATATCCTTCGTTTGCACCGTTGCTGATCTTATCAATCGTTAGCTTGGAATCCGCCGGAACGAGCGGTTCGGTTTGCTCACGGAACCGTTCTAGAATCGCATTCACGTCTGCACCGTCTTTCAGCATGATAAACATAGACGATTTATTGGGTTCGTTCTCTTCCCCGATATTTGTCTCGATATAATCGACTCCAGGCTCCTTCTGAAATACGTCTTGCAGTCGTTGTGTCGCTTCCGCCGTTACTTCCAGCGACGTTCCTTTCGGCATCTTAAGAGCGGTTTGGATAACACCGATGTTGGATTCGCCAAACATACTAACATTTAATAATCCCGTCAGACTAAGGCTTCCTATCAGCAGGCCAAACGCAATGCCGGCTGTAATTAGCTTATGGCCAAGAGACCATTTCAACAAACGCTGATACATAAAGGATACTTTGCCCGGCTCGTGCTCTTTTACTTTGGTTGAGCGCAGCAGAAGAAGTTTGGTCATCAGTGGTACGACCGTCACCGCTACCAATAGCGAGGCGAGCAGCGAACAAACAACCGTGACAGCAAACGGACGAAATACTTCGCCAACAACGCCGCTTACGAATGCAATGGGCGCAAATACAGCTACGGTAGTTATGGTTGATGATGTAATGGCGTTTGTTACTTCCTTTGCCGCGAACCGGATGACGTCAGTGTTTCGTTCACGATTCAACTGCAGGTGACGGAAAATATTTTCGATGACAACGATACTGTCGTCCACCACCCTGCCTACGGCAATGGCCATGCCAAACAGCGTCATCATATTCAGTGTCAAGCCGAGCCAACTCATGAAAATAAGGCTGACCAAGATAGAAAGCGGGATGGATACGAGTACAATAAGCGTGGATTTCATGTTGCGCAGGAACAAAAGAATCATCAGGGATGCCATGATGGCGCCCATCATTCCTTCATTCATCATGCTCTTGATGGAGTCTTTAATGTCTACAGAGGTGTCGTATACCGTCTTGAAATCGATGTCAGGATAACGCTGGCGAAGCTCATCCAGCTTTTTGTTAATGATGTCGCCAGTTTCTACCGCATTTCCTTCGCGTGTCTTGTACAGGCGGATGCTAATACCTGGTTTGCCGTTCAGACGGCTAATTTGTTCCTTTTCCGTTTCAAAAGCGACGTCCGCCACATCGCCGATTTTCACATAGGCTAGTCCGCTGTTCATGCCGGAAGAAAGAAATAATTTCGTATTCTTAATCTGTTCAATGTTTGTAAACTTGTTAAGAATACGTACCGCCTGCTCTTCTTCCTGTATTTTCACATTTCCTGCCGGAATACCAACATGATTCGCTTGAATTAATTGTTTAAACTGGGAAGCGGAAAATCCATAATTGCTGAGCGCCGATAGATTAGGATATATATGCACCTTGTTCACGCGCTCGCCGACAGTGGAAACCTTCTCCACTCCCTGGATATCCTCGAGCTCAGGCACGATTGTATCCTTTACCAGAGAATTTAAGGAATCATCGGATATCGCCGTGTTTTTGGGGCTTACGGCTAGATAATAAATCGGCGCCGTTCCGAAGCCTTCTGTGTTCACCTGCGGGCGTTCCGCATCGGCAGGTAATTTGACGCCCGAGATTTTCTTTTCAACCTCATCCCTGGCTTCCTCCACGTCCGTTCCCGCGTTTAGCATCACAACAAGCGTAGAGTGATTATCAACTGAATGCGATTCGAGATATTTCATTCCTTCGATGGTATTGACCGCTTTTTCCAGCGGTTTGGTCACATCATCAAGCACATCTTCCGGAGCCGCATTCGGATAGTCCGTCTGGACAATGACAACCGGGAACGAGATATCAGGCATACTCTCCACTTTCAGAGAGGTAGCAGCCACCACGCCACCCATCGTAATCAGGAGAATAATAATAATAACGGCGGCCGAGTTCTTTAATGAGAAACGGGTTAAAAATTCCACGCCTCCTCCTCCTTCCTCTTTCCTACTATATGAATGCTGTATAACCAGTCCGATTCTATGTTAACGTATCCATTCTTTAAGGCGGAACGTCCCAAGCATGATTCTTCCTCCGTCTTAAGACGGAGATGAAAAGACATAAGAAAAACTCGCTGGCGCTATCGCCCGTCCTTTTTCCATAAAAAAAGAGAAGGTATATCAACCTTCTCACAATTATCATTGTCTCTATTTTTTTATTTTTCTACGCTACCCGGCCATTCTAACATGCCGCCGACCATATTCTTTACGTTGTAGCCACGCTCGGCCAGCCATTCGGATGCCATGCCGCTCCGGTTACCGCTCCGGCATACCATAATATATTCTTTTTCCTTATCCAGTTCATGCAGCCGGGCCGGAATTTGCCCCAACGGAATGTGCTTTGCACCTGGAATGCGCCCGCCTGCATATTCCTCATCTTCCCGCACATCAATCAAATTCAGCTTCTTCCCTTGTTTGAGCTGCTCATTCACTTCATTTGCTGAGATTTCACCGTATGTACTCATACTGTCGCCTCCTCTGTTGCGATTATTTATTCGTAATTCTCTTCTTACTTATACCTGTTATATGCCTGTGAATAAAGTAAACGAAGATAACCAGGCGCTTAAACGCTGCATTTGTCCCGTATAGATTAGTACACCCATGGCAATAAGAATCCATCCGCTTACATTCTTAATGACTGGCATCCAGCGATTCAAGCTGCGGACTGCTTTAACGGAATACAGCATAATAAACGAAATGATAAAAAACGGAATCGCAAGACCGAGAGAATAAACACTGAGTAAAAACATACCGGTATTGACCGTTTCAGCATTGCTGGCCAGAAGCAAGATGGAAGACAGGGCAAGACCTACGCACGGCGTCCACCCGGCCGCGAACGCCATGCCAAGCAACAGTGACGAAAACCCTTTGCCTGCCTGAATACGGGACATGTCAAACCGCTTCTCGCGGGCCAGGAAACGAAGCTTCAGCCAACCAATTGTCTGAAAACCGAAAATAACAATCAAAATACCGCTCAATTGCTCGAATAGCTCTCGATTCGAACGAAGAAATTGTCCCAAATAGCTGGCAGTTGCTCCGAATAAAACAAAAATAATAGAAAAACCGATAATAAAAGCCAGCGAACGAACCAACAGCGTACTGCGCCGGATTGCAAGCCGATCGTCCTGCACCATCCCTCCGGTCAAATGCGTAACGTATGCGGGTATTAACGGGAAAACGCAGGGGGAGAAAAAAGAAAGTAAGCCGGCAAACCAGGCGAATGATACGGATATGGATTGCTGCATATTACCACCTCTCTAAGCATTGTCGCACATTCGATTCTTCTCATGCAAGAATGGACATACTTTTTATTTTATAGCGGACAAGCAGTTTCACCGTCCTGTCATAATTCGTCCGATTTTTCACAGATGGAAAAAAGTAAGCACGCCCTTTTCAGGCATGCTTTTTTACCTTTCTGCAGTGAGCGTCTTCTCGTTCGCTACTCCACACCAGTGCATAATTGTATGTGCCATAATCTCCGCGCATTCCATTACGCGATCAAGCTCGATGTATTCGTTCGGATAGTGGGCCATGCTGGTTACTCCCGGTCCGAATACGATGGACGGAGTCTCCCCTACCCTGGTCAACAACCCGCCGTCCGTTCCCCATGGGGAAGCTTCGATAGCAGGGTCTTCGCCAAGCACTGAACGGTACGAGTGGATAAGGTGATTCATCAGCTCGTGATCGCTGTCAATCATGCCCGGTACCCACTGTGCACCGAACCATTCCAATTGCGGCGGATGCTGCTTAAACCATTCATCATCCAACGCGGCCAATGCTTCAGCCATTGCCTGTTTCGCATCTTTCATTTCCTCATCCGGCGCTACACCCATCCGTCCCTGCAGCTCTACCAAATCAGGAACGGAAGACGGCCACTCTCCACCTTGAATCGTTCCCACGTTTATCGGAATAGGAATCGGGATATTTTTGTACAGCGGGTCGGTAATCCGTTCGTTCCTTTCCTTCTCCAGCTTGCGGATCGCATCCACGACAATCATCGCCTTCTCAATCGCACTTACGCCTTCATAACGCGTGCCGCCATGCGCGGAGCGCCCTTTTACTTTAATCTTGAACCACATGGACCCCTGTTGTTTCGGGAAGATTTTCATCTGGGTCGGCTCTGGAATGAGTGCTGCATCAGCTTTGTAGCCGCGCAATACCGTAGATAATGTCCCCGATCCCCCACTTTCTTCCTCCACTACGCTTTGGAAGATGATATCGCCCTTAAGACGGACACCTAACTCTTTCAGGCACTTGATAGCAAACAGCATCGCAATATTGCCGCCCTTCATATCCGTTACGCCGCGCCCATACATTTTGCCATCTTCAACCTTGCCGCTGAAAGGATCATCATTCCATTGATCAAGGTCGCCTGCCGGTACGACATCAATGTGCCCGTTCAAGATAAGCGACTTTCCGCCGCCTTCGCCCTTCCAGACTCCCACTACGTTCGGACTTCCCTCAAACGATGTGCGCGGAGAGCAAAAGTATGGGTGTTTAATTAACTCTTCACCCGATGGCTCCCATATGTCTACATCCAAACCAAGCGAGGCCAACTTATCGGCCACCAATTTCTGCGCGCTTGCTTCTTTGCCCTGCACGCTCGGCGCCTGCACGACCTGCGCGAGAAAATCGATGGCTTCCTGCCGGTGCTCCCGCATCCACTGCTTTACTTGTTCTTTCATTACGCCTGTGCACCTCCCTGGTTATTTAAAGACCGGAATTTGACTGCTTTCCGCAAATTTAAGCGGGGCTTCGGTGCTTTCTACCACCTGTTCGACCGTATACGGATACAGCACCTCGCGCAAGTATAATTCTCCGTCTACCACTTCAATCACCGCCCGTTCGGTAATAATCATATCTACACATTCCGGAGCGGTCAGCGGCAGCGTACATTTCCGTAAAATTTTCGGCTCTCCCGCTTTGTTTGTATGATTCATCAACACAATGACTTTTTTGGCTTTCTGCGCCAGCTCGATAGCTCCACCCATGCCGGGCACCCGCTTCCCCGGTACAATCCAGTTGGCCAAATCACCCTTTTCGCTCACTTCCAATGCGCCAAGAATGGTGATATCCAGGTAGCCGCGACGGATCATGCCGAATGCGACAGTGCTGTCAAAGTAGGAAGCACCGGGCACGATGGTAACGGGAAATCCGCCTGCATTGCAAAGATTTTCGTCTTCCTGGCCTTTTGCAGGGGTCGGACCGGTTCCGAGTATTCCATTCTCTGCATGGAACATAACATCCCAGTCATGCGGAATATAATCCGCAACCAGCGTCGGGATACCGATACCTAAATTGACCAGCATACCCGGCCGGATTTCTTTCGCCGCACGCCGCGCGATTAAGTAACGCTGCTCTACTCCCACGCCCATTTCCAGTTCACCCCTTCGCTCTGTACGATACAGTCCACATATACGCCCGGTGTTACGATGCATTCCGGATCAAGTGCTCCGCACGGTACGATTTCGTCCACTTCCGCAATTGTGATGTCTGCTGCCATTGCCACAAGCGGGTTAAAGTTGCGCGCACTCTTGTCATACACAAGGTTTCCGTATTCGTCCGCTTTTTTCGCATATACAATGCCAACTTTCGCAGTCAGTGCCGGTTCCACCATGTATGTTTTTCCGTCCACTTCAATCTTTTGTTTCCCTTCTTCCACAATCGTGCCAAGTCCTACATCCACCAGAATGCCGCCCAGGCCCATACCGCCTGCGCGAATCTTCTCGGCCAGCGTACCTTGAGGATAGAATGTTACCTTCATGCTGCCCTCCGTCATCAGTCGACCGGCATTCGGATTGGAACCGATGTGCGACGTAATTAAGCTGCGGGCGCGGCCTGCCGTTACAAGTCGGCCAATTCCGATATCGGGAAAACCGGAGTCGTTGCCGATTAAATCCAGATCGGTTACCCCTTTACGCAAAATGCTGTCGATAAGAGTCGGCGGATTGCCTACGCCGCCGAATCCGCCAAACATAAGCGTAATGCCGTCCGTAATATGGGCCAGCGCTTCATCGAGTGAAACTACTTTAGAGATTGTCTGTGTCATCTGCATCCCTCCTCCGTTATACGCTTTCTTTGGAAACGAGCTGCCCTTCCTGCTTCAATTCCACCTCTATCTCACCAATGGACTGATCAAGTATAAATAAAAGTTCATTCACTTCTTCTTCTGAGATGACAAACGGCGGGGCCACCAGAACGGCGTCGCCCGCCTGTCCGTCGATGCCGCCGGACGCGCTGTAAATAAGCAATCCTTTCTGCATCGCCTTTTCAATCAAGCGCTCTGTTACGTGGAGGTTGAGGGAGAACGGCTCCTTCGTCGTACGGTTCTTAACAAATTCAATGCCGCACAAAAGACCCTTACCGCGCACATCACCGATAATGTCATGCTTCTGCATAAGCGCCTGCAGGCCCGCCATCAATTGAATACCTCGCTCTTCCGCTCTGGCAATCAGCTGGTTATCTTCGATATATTGCATAACCGAAAGCGAAACGGCAGCGGATTGCGGATTGGCGCTAAACGTGTGGCCGGACATAATCGACTTCGAACCTGCGGCGATGATATCGATAATGCGCCTGCTGGCAATGGCAGCCGCCATCGGCGTGTATCCGGCGCTCATCCCTTTGCCAAGCGCCATTAAATCCGGTACGACACCCCAATGATCAATTCCGAATGGTTTGCCGGTTCTTCCATTGCCTGTCATCACTTCATCGGCAATAAACAAAATGTTATAGCGCTCACAAATTTCTTTAATCCGCTGATAATAATACGGCGGTGGCGTAACCGCACCGCCGGAAGCACCGATAATCGGCTCCGCGATAAATGCGGCGATATGATCAGCGCCGATGCGGTGAATCGCTTGCTCCAACTGGTTGGCGCACAGCAAGCCGCAGCTTGGATATGTGCTGTTGAACGGACAGCGATAGCAATAGGGAGGCTCAATCGACGGAAACTCCTCCAGCAGCGGAATAAAGCGCTTTCTTCTTAGAATATGGCCGGACATAGAGAGTGCGCCCATGGTAATACCGTGGTAGCTCATCCAGCGTGAGAGAACTTTGTTTTTGGTCGTTCGACCCTGCTCCTGCCAATATTGAATCGCAATCTTCATTACGGTTTCGGTCGCTTCCGACCCGCTATTGACAAAAAATACATAATCCAAATCCCCTGGCGTCCAGCTTGCCAGTTTGGCAGCCAGAGCTTCCGCCGCTTCGCTTGTAAATTGCGAACGGTACGTAAAGCATACTTTTTTCGCCTGTTCATTCATTGCATCAATAACCGGTTGTACACCGTGTCCAATATTGGCTGTTACGGCGCCCGAGCATCCATCCAGGTAAGCTTTTCCTTCGATGTCGTATAAATAAACTCCTCTACCATGAGAAACGGTGGGATATTCTTTATCTAACAGCGGTTTAATAACGTGGCTATGTCCTCTCATCGGACGCTCCCCCTCTGCATTTCTTCATATTTTCATCATAACAAGGCAATTCAAAGAAGAATATTCTCACTATTACATAAATTTGTAGTATATTTTTTATACATGATGTATAAAGAGAGGAATTAGCATGTCGATTACACTAAAAGAAGCGTTGGAATTGCCGGACATTCAACATATTAAGCTGGTCGGAGGCCGCGGCGGACTGCACAAAGTCATCAAGTGGGTCACCATCGTTGAAATTATCGAGGATACAACCAGACTTCAAGAAGGAGAATTTCTGATTACGACCGGGTACGGACTTGATACGGAGGCGAACCGGCATGACTTTATCAAGCGGCTGGCGTTACAACATTTGTCAGCCGTAGCGATTCACACCGGCTTTTATATGGAGCGGATTCCGGATGAATTCATCGCAGCGGCGGATGCGCATGACCTGCCGCTGATTGAAATCCCACACCATATGAACTTCTCTGAAGTAACCAAGGCGCTGCTTGGCCATATCGTGAATCGCCAACTGCAGATCATGCAGGATACGCAGCAAATCCACCGGGAACTGACCATGCTGACATTAAACAATCAGGGATTGGCTCCGCTTGTGCATATGCTGGCCGCACGCCTGCAGGCGGAAGTGGACGTCTATGACACGCAGGCAACCCGTTTAGAGGGAAGCAGCATTCATTCCGAAACTTCGGTTTCATTTGAAGAAACCAAACATCGGCTTATTCATCCGATAGCGACCGACCAGGAGCAATACGGATTCCTGCATATACAAAAACGAACACCGCTTACAGAAATGGATCGTCTCATCGTTGAACAGGCCGCAATGGTGTGCGCCATTGAGTTCCTGAAACGAAAAGCGGTTGAGGAAGCGCTGCTCCGGATGCAGGAAGATGTGCTTGATGAACTCCTTGAGACCGGAAGCCAGGATGAAACCTATCTTCGGAAGTTAGCGCATAGACTGGGCTCTAGACTGGAAGGAACTATGACCATCATGCAAATTGCCTCAGCCTCAGAAGACAGCCTCCGGGCATTCGCCCAATCCTGGGCTCAAAAGCAAAACATCCCTATACTGCTGCGTGAGAAACAGCGAACGATGACAATCCTGCTTCCTGTGCAACAGGAAAAAGACGCGATCAGAGCGGCCCAATCTCTGCAGCAGGAAGCGCAGTTGCGGCTTGCATCCAAACTGCTCCACATCGGCTTAAGCCGACCGTTCACAAGGCTTGCCACTACCGCTGCAGGTGCGCAGGAGGCACGGGAAGCTCTGCAAGTATCGATCATCACCGGAGAGCCTATCCTGTCTTACGATAAAATCGGAGCCTATGCCCCTCTTCTGCAAATGAAAAAAGCAGGGGTAGAGCTTACGGCTTTATACAGCCCGCTTCTCGACCCGCTGCTTGCATACGATCAAAAACACAATTCCAGCTTGTTGGATACGCTGGACTGTTATCTTCAGCATAATTCCAACATCAAAAACACGGCGGCCGCGCTGTTCATCCATAGGCATACGCTAAAATATCGGTTGGAACAGATCGCCGAAAAGACGCAGAAAGATTTGCAAAGTGCCCATGCGCTTACCGAATTCCATCTAGCACTTATGGCATACCGGCTCGACCATGCCGCATTGAAAGTTCTGTAGGCTTGCTAGCCGCGGGATAAATCCTTAACCCAAAGGCTCATGTCTTCAAATTTATCGAAGATATTGCAATTCTTGGTCATGCGCCCGGTATACTCATAACCCAGTTGATGAAACACCGCATTCATTCCAAATGATAACGAGCGCGCAAGTGAATAAGCGCAGTATATGCTGCGGCGGCGCAACTCGTGTTCAAGCGCCGTAATCAGATGACGCATCAGTCCGTGCTTGCGGTGTTCGGGATATGTGGCGCAGTCGGTCACCTCTGCGTTATTGTAAGCGGCGTTTACTTCAGCCGATGCGGCACTGACAATCCGGCCGCCTGCTTTCGTCACATAGAAAACGGTCCCTTCTAGGATGACCTTCTTGATGTAAGTCGCATCGTTCATCGGGGTCGGATACGTCTGAAAAACAGTCCCGTACAATTGAGCCAGTTGCTCGGCGTCCTCAATGGTGGCAAGGCGCATGGAATAACCCTGAGCAAGCCGATTTTCCATGGATTTTAACGGAAGCTTGAACACCTGACGCAGAATTTCGTCTTCTTCCATCCAGTATGCGCTTGTGCGCCGCTCATCCGTGAAGTACATGGCCATACTGTATGCGTCGCTGCCATTAAAGTACTTTTTGTACACGCCTTCAAGCATATAGCCGAGGTGTAAGAATGCCTGCCAATCTTCGGAACGTGATTTAATAAACACTTTTGTAAATGCATGTTTCTCCACAAGTTCTAAAATCCGCTCGTGCATTGCCTGTACGTCGCCGCGATAATCATCCACGCGCAGGCGGGCATTAAAGGGATCAAGGCAGACATCCATAGTGAAATAGGTTCCCATTTCCGTACAGACTTGATAATAGCGTTCATTTTTTGTTGTCATAAACAGTCCTCCGCTCTTCTATGTTTTTCATAGTTAAGGAATGTTGCAAAAAATATGCCACTGTTTTCATGATTTTCACAGAAAAAGGTGATATGTATGTCTAAACTTGCGGCGATCTGGTCGGAAGAATTCGAATGGCTGCTCGGTATTATTAACGTAGGCATTCATCTTGTCGATAGAGAGGGAACAACCGTATTTTTCAATGAAACGATGGCGGAAATCGACGGATTGGACCGCAAAGACGTAATCGGCCAGAGTGTATTCGACCTATTTCCCTCACTGACCAATGAAAGCAGCACGCTCATCCGCGTTCTCAGCACAGGGGAAGAAATCGTAGATAAAGTACAGACCTACATGAATATGAAAGGCAAGCAAATTACGTCGATTAATAGCACGTATCCACTGCGCAAGGGCGGGGAAATCATCGGTGCAGTCGAGCTGGCGGAAGACATCACACGCATCGTCCAGCTAAACGACCAGGTGTTGGATTTGCGTCAGCAGCTCTATAAGAAAACGAAAGAAAAGAAAAACACGCAGAACGATACACAGTATCATTTCAGTGACTTAATCGGTGAGAGTCCGTTATTCCAGCAAGCGCTGACACGCGCCAAACGTGCGGCCCGTACTCACTCTCCTGTGCTTATTTGCGGACCTACCGGCACTGGAAAAGAGTTGATAGCGCAAAGCATCCACAATGCCAGCATTCGCCGCGACAAACCGTTTATTGCGCAGAACTGCGCAGCCGTTCCGCGTGAGCTGATGGAAGGCTTACTATTCGGAACGACAAAAGGCGCGTTTACCGGCGCCATTGACCGCCCCGGCATTTTCGAACAGGCAAACGGCGGCACACTATTCCTTGACGAGATTAACAGTCTGGATATTATGCTGCAAGCCAAACTCCTGCGTGTGCTGCAGGAAGGCCGTGTCCGCAGGGTCGGCGGAGCCGTGGAACAGGAAGTTAACGTACGCATTCTTGCCGCCATGAATATCGGACCGCACGAGGCATTAAAAAATAATATTCTACGTTCAGATTTATTCTTTCGTCTCAATGTTGTTAATATTGAACTTCCGCCTCTCCGCCGGCGTAAAGAAGATATCGTATTGTTAACAAAACATTTTATCGAGAAGTTTAACCAAACTTTCGCAATGAAAGTGACAGGTGTTAGCAGAGAAGTCATGAATGTATTTTTGCGTTATCCATGGCCGGGAAACATCCGGGAGCTGCGCCATTCGCTCGAATCCGCCTTTAATATGCTCGAGGAAAACGAGGAAAAGATTGAACTAAGGCATCTGCCGCTGCAGTTTACTGATCCACCTGCAGAGCTTGGATTCTCCACACCCGCCCAATCCGTAGATTCTCCCCTGCCCTCTTATCCGCTGGATTTGCCCGCCTATATTGAAAGCATCGAGCGGGATATCATTGAAGGTGCGTTGAAGCTTCATCAAGGTAATGTCAGTAAAACCGCCGATGCACTCGGTGTCAAACGCCAGGCACTTCAGTATAAGTTGAAGAAATTCAATTTGTAGACAAATTTCTTGCAGCAAAAAATTTATGAATCGCAAGTTTTTTTGCACTTCTTTATAGCAAAAAGGGAGGAGAAAATTCTCCTCTTTTTTTGTAACTATGGTCAAATCAGTATTTTTAGAATATTTTACACTTTGGCATGCATCTTGCTGCAATAAATATGCGACGAGAACATACCAGGGAGGTACAGCACATGGGCTTGCTCGAAAAAGATTTAAATAAAGGAGTACAGGAACCCGCTCCGGGCGAAGGCTGGCATAAAGCACCTGCAAAAACACGCAACTACCGTGATATCGAACTATGGAAGGATGTGACGGAAGAGCAGTGGAACGACTGGCTCTGGCAGCTTACCCATACAATTAAAACCGTAGAAGATCTGAAAAAAGTGGTCAATCTAACGCCGGAAGAAGAAGAAGGCGTGCGCATCTCTACGCAGACCATTCCGCTGAATATCACACCGTACTACGCGTCGCTGATGAATCCGGACGATCCGCGCTGCCCGGTACGCATGCAGTCGGTTCCGGTTTCTGCGGAAATTATGAAAACGAAATACGACCTAGAAGACCCGCTGCATGAAGACGAAGACTCTCCGGTACCCGGCCTCACCCACCGCTATCCGGATCGCGTACTATTTCTTGTAACCAACCAATGCTCTATGTACTGCCGCTACTGTACGCGCCGCCGCTTCTCCGGCCAGGTTGGCATGGGCGTGCCGAAGAAGCAGTTGGATGCGGCCATCGATTACATCGCCAATGCACCGGAAGTACGCGATGTGCTTATCTCCGGAGGCGATGGTTTATTAATTAATGATACGGTACTTGAATACATCCTAAAAAATCTGCGCGCCATTCCGCATGTAGAAATCATTCGTATCGGTACACGCGCACCGGTCGTATTTCCACAGCGAATTACGGAAAACCTGTGCAACATTTTAAAGAAATATCATCCGGTATGGCTGAATACACACTTCAACACACCACTTGAAATTACGCCGGAATCAAAACGCGCATGTGAAATGCTCGCAAACGCCGGGGTTCCCGTCGGTAACCAGGCCGTCATTCTGGCTGGTATTAATGACAGCGTGCCGATTATGAAGAAACTTATGCACGAGCTTGTAAAAATTCGTGTTCGTCCATACTACATCTATCAATGCGACCTGTCCGAAGGCATCGGTCACTTCCGTGCACCGGTATCCAAAGGCCTGGAAATTATCGAAGGACTCCGCGGGCATACGTCCGGCTATGCTGTACCAACATTTGTGGTCGACGCTCCTGGCGGCGGCGGTAAGATTGCGCTCCAGCCGAACTACATGATTTCGCAAAGTCCGGATAAAGTCGTGCTGCGCAACTTCGAAGGAGTTATTACATCGTATCCGGAGCCGAAAAACTATGTACCGGGACGTGCCGACGCCTACTTCAACGAACAGTACGGTATGACAGAAGAAAAAGAATCCGTGGGCATCACGGCAATCATGCGCGACGAGAAATTTAACCTGGTGCCGGAAGGCTTGCGCCGCATGTACAAACGTAAGCAGTATGAACAAGCCGAAGAACACGCTTCCCTGAAGGATCGCCGTGACAAACGCGACGAGATGAAAGCGAAACTCGCCAAGGCGAAAGAAAATAAATAGCGAGAGCCGAGCACCACAGGAACTAAAACATATGGCAGAACGCGAGACGCGCACCCGCTCCCACCGTCTCGCGTTTTCTTTTTCTCATGATTTCCCCGTCCCACGCATGAAAATTCCGTTTCTCCCCAAAATAAAACGTAGTTGAATAAACTTACAGGAGGAGATTTCATGGGAAACAAAGCGAAAAACAAGAAACTCACCCCGACACAGATTGAGTATCAGTCATTCGCCCAAGCGCATGAACCCGCTCGACCAGTCGTCAAAAATGTGATACGCGCCTTTTTCGTTGGAGGTGCTATTTGTCTGTTCGGGCAATTCATTCAAAATTTTTTTATGACGTACTTTAACTTTACAGAAAAAACGGCCGGCAATCCGACCGTTGCCGTGCTTGTCATCATTTCCGTCCTGCTGACCGGATTCGGTGTCTATGACAAGATTGCCCAGTATGCCGGTGCCGGCACGGCGGTCCCCGTGACTGGATTCGCCAATTCCATCGCCTCAGCCGCAATGGAACACCGAAGCGAAGGTCTTGTACTGGGTGTAGGGGGCAAAATGTTTAAGCTGGCCGGCTCCGTCATTGTCTTCGGCGTATTCGCAGCGTTTGTGATCGGACTTCTTAAGTGGGCCTGGTCGGCGATAGGAGGAATGTCATAATGCTTCAGGGACACCAATCGTGGATGTTTCAGAACAAACCTGTCATTCTCTCCTCAGCAGCCGTCGGCGGACCGTTCGAGGCCCAGGGAAACCTGGCTGATGACTTCGATCTGCTATACGGCGATCTCTGGCTCGAACAGGACAGTTTCGAAAAAGCGGAGAAAAAAATGCTGGAAGACGCCTGCGACACAGCCGTCAAGAAAGCGGGCATCCAGAAAGAAAATATTAACTTCCTTCTGGCCGGCGATTTAATGAACCAGATTATCTCAAGCAGCTTCTCGGCCCGGACGGTAGGCGTGCCATATCTCGGTATCTTCGGCGCCTGTTCCACTTCCATGGAAGGATTGGCGCTCGCCGCACAGCTCGTCGATAGCGGTGCAGCCAAGTATGCCCTTGCGGGGACATGCAGCCACAATGCCACAGCCGAAAAGCAATTCCGCTACCCGACGGAATACGGCTCGCAAAAACCTCCTACCGCCCAGTGGACGGTCACCGGTGCGGGTGCTGCGGTTGTAGCCGCTTCCGGCACGGGTCCGCGCATCGTCTCGGCTACCATCGGACGAGTGGTTGATATGGGCATTAGCGACCCGTTCAACATGGGGGCGGCCATGGCTCCGGCGGCAGTAGACACCATCGAAGCACATTTCCGTGACCTGCAGATTACCGCCGATCATTATGATATTATCGCTACCGGCGATTTAGGGAAGATTGGACACGCTATCGCCCGCGATTTGTTTGAAAAACATAATATCAACGTTCCTGAGAGCAAGCTGACAGACTGCGGTTTATTGATTTATAGCGACAAACAGGACGTTCAGGCCGGTGGAAGCGGATGCGCCTGCTGCGCCACGGTCACGTACGGCCATCTTCTCAAGCGGCTGCGGGCCGGAGAATGGAAGCGCATGCTTGTGATAGCGACCGGCGCCCTTCTCTCTCCGCTCAGCTACCAGCAGAACGAGAGCATTCCTTGCGTAGCGCACGCAGTCGCCATCGAACAATAATCATGCGAATAAGGAGGTATATGCGATGATATTTTTCTGGGCTTTCGTAGTAGGCGGCATGATCTGTGTCATTGGACAGTTGCTGATGGATGTCGGAAAGCTGACACCTGCCCATACAATGTCTACCCTCGTGGTTGCTGGTGCCATTCTTGACGGATTTGGTTGGTATGAACCGCTCATTAAATTTGCCGGCGCAGGGGCGACCGTACCGATTACCAGTTTTGGCAACGCACTTGTCCACGGTGCCATACAGGAGATGCAAACCGATGGTCTGGTGGGGATTATTACCGGAATTTTTGAGGTTACAAGCGCAGGGATTTCGGCCGCAATTATTTTCGGATTTTTAGGCGCTTTGGTGTTTAAACCAAGAGGATGAGCACATACTACTTGTTGTGGAGGTGAGAGTCATGACAGTATCAGCACAAGTAAAGCAAGCACTAGCAAGCTTGAAAAGCGCGCAGGCAAGCCTGGAAACTTTCGCGTTAAGCACGCAAAATCAACAGGCAAAGCAGCTTTTCACTCAGAACGCTCAGCAAACACAAGCCATTATCGATGCGCTGGAGCCACGTATCCAGCAGCTGGAACAAGAAGAGCCTCAATATAAAGGGTTCTAAGCATGAGACAGCAGGGTGAGTCAGCGGCTCACCCTCGTTACATTCTGACGAGGTGAAGGACGATGGACGTTATTCAAATCGCGCTGCGTGCTTTTTTCGCCCTTGTGACCCTGTTTGTCATTACCCGGTTAAGCGGCAAGAAACAGTTGGCGCAGCTAACATTTTTCGAATACATAGTCGGCATTACTATCGGTGATATTGCCGCATTTATCGCAACGGACATTGAAAACAATCTGGTTCATGGCTACACAAGCTTGATTGTCTTTGCGGCCATTCCGTTTCTTATTGATTATCTTTCATTAAAAAGCAAATTTGTTCGCGACCTGTTTGAAGGCAAAGGCACTGTGCTCATTAAAAAAGGAAAGATTCTGGAAGACAACATGAAAAAGGAACACATTAGTACGGATGAGCTCCTAGAGCAGTTGCGCCTAAAAGGAGCATTCAAAGTGGCCGACGTAGAATTCGCCATGCTGGAGACAAGCGGCCATCTCAGCGTGATGACGAAAAAACAAGCGCAGGCGGCCACAATAAAAGATCTGCAGCTAAACCTGCCTGAGGAACAAGAGCCGGAAACCGTCATCATGGATGGGAAGATTATGCTTGACCCGCTCCGTGCAAGCGGCCGGAACACCGACTGGCTGAATACCGAACTGGAGAAAGCGGGCGTGAAACTGGACAACGTGTTCATGGGTCAAGTCGATGCCTCCGGGCAATTGTATCTTGATCTGTACAACGACCAGCTCCAAATGCCCCAGCCAAGCCAAAATCAATTGCTTCTCGCTTCCTTGAAAAAATCCCAAGCCGATTTTGAAATGTTCGCTCTGGAAACCAAGAATCCGGAAACAAAAAAAGTCTATACCAAAGCAGCCGAAAAGCTGCAAAGCACCATTGATCAACTCAGCCCTTATCTCCGCTGACAAAAACCCTCGCCTTTCACACGAAAAGCGAGGGTATGCTCTTACTATGCCTGTGTATCGGAAGAATTTTTCCAGTCCAACGCCAGCTTCCCGTCTTTATAATCTACAGTCAGCATGGAGCCATCCATAACTTTACCACCGATCAGCGTTCTGGCGATGAGCGTTTCCAGATGACGCTGTAAAAATCTGCGAAGCGGGCGTGCACCATAGACCGGATCATAGCCTTCCCTGGCGATATACGCTTTTGCCTCATCGGTCAATTCAAGTCCAATATTGCGTTCGGACAGACGCTTTTTCAAATCGATAATCAGCAGCTCAACAATCTCGCCGATTTCGGCCGGGGTCAGCGGCTTAAACAGCACGATCTCATCTACCCTGTTTAAGAACTCAGGCCTGAAATTCATCTGCAATTCACTCATAACCTGATCGCGGACAGCGTCTTTAATCTCGCCATCCTCCGTAATTCCATCGAGCAGAAAGGCTGACCCGATATTGGACGTCATAATAATAACCGTGTTCTTAAAGTCGATCGTCCGTCCCTGCGAATCGGTAATCCGACCATCATCGAGCACCTGCAGCAGCACGTTGAACACATCGTGATGCGCTTTCTCGATTTCGTCAAACAAAATAACCGAATATGGTTTGCGCCGTACCGCTTCGGTAAGCTGGCCGCCCTCCTCGAATCCGACATAGCCAGGCGGCGCGCCGATCAGACGGGACACGCTATGCTTTTCCATGTATTCGCTCATATCAATGCGTACAATATTCTCTTCCGTATCAAACAGCGTCTCAGCCAGTGTCTTGGCGAGCTCCGTTTTCCCGACGCCGGTCGGACCAAGGAAGATGAATGAACCGATGGGACGTCTGGGGTCCTTGATTCCGGCGCGCGCCCGGATAATCGCATCCGCTACGCTGTTTACCGCCTCATCCTGACCGATGACCCGCTCGTGCAAAATTCGATCCAGCTTCAACAGCTTCTCCCGCTCTCCTTCCACCAATCGGGAAAGCGGAATACCGGTCCACCGCGAGATGATGCGAGTAATTTCATCTTCCGTTACCTCTTCGCGCAGCAAAGCCTCTTCACCTTTACGGGCCGATTGTTTCTCTTCTTCGATTTGCAGCTTCTTCTCCGCTTCCGGCAGTCTGCCGTATTTAAGCTCTGCCGCTTTGTTCAAGTCGTACTCCCGCTCTGCCCGGGCAATCGCCAGATGAATTTGCTCTATCTCTTCCCGCAGTTTCTGGATGTTCTGCAGCGCCTGCTTCTCTCCCTCCCACTGCGCCTTCATCGTCGCAAAGCGTTCACGGCGCTCGGCCAGCTCTTTCTGCAGCTGCTCGAGACGCTCGCGGCTCGCGGGGTCTGTCTCTTTCTTCAATGCCGCTTCTTCGATTTCAAGCTGCATGACGCGACGAGCTACCTCGTCAAGCTCTGCCGGCATCGAGTCAATCTCCGTACGAATCATCGCACACGCCTCGTCCACCAAATCAATGGCTTTGTCCGGCAGAAAACGGTCCGTAATGTAACGATGCGAGAGCACCGCCGCCGTGACAAGCGCATTGTCGTGGATTTTTACGCCGTGGAACACTTCGAAGCGCTCACGCAGGCCGCGCAGAATAGAAATCGTATCTTCCACCGTCGGTTCATCGGCCATAACCGTCTGGAACCGGCGCTCAAGCGCTGCGTCTTTCTCAATATATTTGCGGTATTCATCCAGCGTCGTAGCACCAATGCAATGCAGCTCACCGCGCGCCAGCATGGGCTTGAGCAGATTGCCCGCATCCATTGCGCCCTCTGTCCTGCCAGCGCCGACAATCGTATGAATCTCATCAATGAACAGCAGGATTCTCCCTTCACTGCGCTTAATCTCCTGCAGGACCGCTTTCAGACGTTCTTCGAATTCACCGCGGTATTTGGCTCCTGCGATTAACGCTCCCATATCGAGCGCAAAAATGCGCTTATCACGCAGGCCTTCCGGTACATCCCCTCGTACAATCCGATGGGCTAATCCTTCAACAATTGCCGTTTTTCCGACGCCCGGCTCACCAATAAGCACCGGATTGTTTTTCGTTTTGCGGGACAATATACGGATAACGTGGCGAATCTCCGCATCGCGGCCAATGACCGGGTCCAGCTTGTTGCTGCGTGCTTCTTCCACAAGATCGTGGCCGTATTTCTCCAGTGCTTCATAGGTCACTTCCGGTGTGGCACTTGTTACGCGCTGATTGCCCCGCACCTCATTTACCGCCGCAAGGAACGCCTTTCGGGTAATGCCATAGCTTGCAAATAGATTGCGCAGCGTTGTTGTTTTCTGTACTTCTTCCAGAATTCCCAGGAAAAGATGTTCGATAGAGATATATTCATCCTGCATCGCTTTCGCTTCGTCTTCGGCTTTCAGCAAAATATTGTTTACGCCGGAGCTGATATAGATTTTGCCCGCTTCCCGGCCCGGACCGGATACGCGCGGTTTTTGCTCCAGTCTTTTTTCGATCTCCCGGGTAAGATTTTCGGGAGATATGTTCATTTTATGCAGCAGGCGCGGCAGCAATCCTTCATGCTGCGTCAGCAATGCCAGCAGCAGGTGTTCCGTTTCCACTTCCGGATTGCCATACCGGAGCGCTTTCGTCTCCGCCTGCTGAATCGCCTCCAGCGATTTTTGTGTAAAACGATTCATATCCATATCACTTGCGCCTCCTTCTTCGCTTATCATTTCCACAACATGGGATGTACAACACCCTTATTATAACCTTTCCTTCTGGGGGAAAAATACAGAGACTCTAGTTTTATGAAAAGCGGGGAATGGAGGAATCCTCGTAGCTATCTCCTATTTTATCCTTTCAAAAATACAACATTCTTTAGGAGACGTTGTCTGTCTTCAATTGAAAAATGTATTAAGGAATAAAAAACAAAGGGAAAAGCATACTAAGCATACAATTTTTTTGAAAATGAGGGTAGACAATGAGAAAAATAACTTGTATTGTTCTATTCTTTTTCCTTGCATGGGGAGTAGGCTGTGTGATAATGAAGAAACCGTCATGTAATCCTTTGTTCGCATTTGCCAAACAGGTACCTGTTTCTCTTTCAAGTTTGCAGTCATATCCTGGCAATATGGTCTTTTCCGGTTCACGGGCAAAACGTCAAATAGCCCTTACGTTCGATGACGGTCCGGATTTGTTGTTTACCCCGCAAATTCTCAATGTATTGAAAGCACATCATGTCCATGCCACTTTCTTTCTAATGGCTGAAAGAGCACAAAAATATCCTCAAATCGTACGTCGCATTAAAAATGAAGGACATGCAGTTGGCGGGCATACCTATTCCCATCTCAATCTTTTAAAAGCGAAAAGCGATCGGTTTGAATGGGAAATGAAAAAAAGTGAAGAAGTCCTTCGACCTCTCCTTGGCTATAATCCACGGCTATTCCGGCCACCCTATGGAGCAGCGACAAAGCAGCAACTCAAGTGGTTACATAAACATGGTTATACTGTAGTCCATTGGGATGTTGATTCTTTGGACTGGAAGCAGTTATCTGCCAAACAAATTACGCAGAATATTTTACGACAAGCAAAGCCCGGTTCAATCATTTTACTCCACAGTGCCAGCGGCAAAGGTGGCGATTTAACAGGCACGGTTCAGGCGCTTCCTGGTGTTATTAAGGCATTGAAAGCTGCTCACCTAGAGTTTGTAACAGTTCCAGAAATATTATAGCTCCGTTCCGTTATAAATACCTGTATATGGTTTATATATTTTTCCACTATGTAACCACTCACAACCGAATAGAGGGTTGTAATTTTCCTATCTCACCTCATCTTACCTCTTCTAAAACACTATATATTCCTATATATTGAATTATAGTATAATATTACAAATACAAAAGAGCTACTAGTATTATTTTCACCGTTAAAACAACTGGAAAAATAGGAACGTTATATACCGGATTTCATATTAAAAAGCCCGGCCTTGTGCCGGGTCTCTTTCTGTTCTTTAATTTCTATTAACGTTCAAATTGTATTTTCCTTGTTTATACTCACTAATCCATCGATAAATAGTGATACTGCTTAGTTTATGTTTTCTGGCTACATGACTAGGCTTCTCCGCTTCTAGAACTTGTTTTACTACTTTGCGCTTAAACTCAACTGAATACTTCCTTCTCATTCCTATTCTCCTTTCGGTAACCCGGCCGCCATAGCATTTTCTAACACTTTAGGCCCGTGGCTTTGCGTCCTCATCTTTCAATGAGTTTGCCTTTTCGACAAAGATTAGGGTATCAAAAAATACTGAATAAAAAAATACATAGTCACTAAATTTACATTATTTTTACATTCCAAGAGAATATATCTTGATAGCACAGTTTTTATTCAATAGATGCTAAGTTAAGGCGAAAATAAGTTTACGGAGAAATCCCTTGTTGCCAGTCCGCGCATGTCTCGCTTACTTTGTAAGTGAAGGAAATATGACTGGGGACTGGGAACAGCATGCCGTATCGTATGATGTTGTCTTACGATACGAGGACGAGGAAAAAGAAGACTTGAGCCGTATGAGTTGAAAGACTCACGCATGATTCTGAGGAGAGAAAGGGACAGCGATGCCCCCGACTTACCTGACTATTTCTAACGTTAACTTTATAAAGATATGTTTACCCCATGTCTATTTTACTTTATTTCTTTGTGTTTAAAAATTCCCGCATTTTAGTTGTAACTACATTTGTTTTACAATTTCATTTAGATTATTAGTAGATGTAGCAATTGTGCTAACACCATCTGTAATTTCTTTGATGACAGTCACAAGCGACTGCAACTCGTTGTCAATTTGAATACTTCCTTTTTTGATTTGTCCCATGGACTTAATCACCTGATCAAAGAATTGATCTAGCTGGTTGATCCCCTCCACTCCATTGGATACCAAAATATTAGCCTGGGCTACGGATTGGTTGACTCCTGCGATTCCCTTGTTCGTTTCAGAAATGAGTGTACTTACATTATCTAAACTGCTTTTCGTTTGTTCTGCAAGTTTTCTGACTTCATCGGCAACAACAGCAAATCCTCTTCCATATTCTCCAGCCCGTGCTGCTTCAATGGCGGCATTCAGAGCTAAAAGATTGGTTTGATCAGCAATGGAAGAAACGATTCCAGTAACATCTTGAATTTTTGCAGATGTTACTTTGAGCGTTTCAATCTGTTCATTGACTTCATTCATACATATTTCAATCTTTTTCATTGCTTCCATCTGCTCATTCAGACGTTGTTGCGCATCTAAGGATTGTTGCTCCGTTTCTTGTGCAGACATAGAGCCAGCCTGTGCAAAGGATACTACTTGCACGGATTGTGCTGAAACCTGTTGCAAGAAAGCCCTTGCCTGTTCCGCAATGGCAGCAAGCTCCTCTGCTGTCTCACGTACTTCCTTCTGAACTTCCCCTTTTGCCTTTTGAGCTTCTTGCTTGACTCGTTCATTTTCCTTGTCATAGGCCTCCAACACGATAACCTGTTCCAAGGACAAAATCTTACTTACGGCGTTGGAGAACACTGCATATTCTTCTTTACTCGTCGTGTTTGCAAGAACAATCTCATTTAAGCTGTTGGTCAAGTCCGCAAATGCAAGCATATACCACTTCGGTTGCAGTCCAATCCGCACATGTACATGTGCGATAATATGTCGCTGTTTTACAAAGTCTTCGTCAATCTTTCCAGAAAAAAGATTCACTAGATGCTGACTAAGCGTCTTCTCTAGACGTTCGATTGTACTGTTCTCTTGAATGATTTTCATTAAGCTGGATTCAAAGGCTAGATTAGAATAAAAATTTTGGACAATCTTATCAATATTTTCTTTCACATATGGTTGCAATAGTTGAATGGCGGATAAATCATATATTGTTAGCTTAGTCATTTGCAGTATTGTTGCAACATCGCTATTAGGCTTTACGGTAATTGCAACATTTTTTTCATTTCGTTTAATTTGGTCAATAAGATTTTTAAGATCGTTTGTACTCTTTTTAAATAACTGTAACAATGATAGCCCCCCTTTTAACAGCATCCTTTCATAAAATGGTTGATCAGAATAGGATTTATTACATACACACATATATATCGGGATTTTTTTCCTTATCTGAACATTCTATTGACAAATTCTACGACTTAAATGGTTTAAATAGTGAAAATACTAATAATGTAATCATATGTCATCTAACTCAAAAATAAAGCCTGCCGCCCAGAGCAGGGTAGCAGGGTCATTTTTGTTCGAGTTCCTTCATAATACGTTCGCCTTTTTCCCCATTGAAATCATTGTCTCGTTCTCTTCTCTCTTTTCCCTCATACCGCTAAAGCGTTAATTTTATGGCTCCTAACTAAGGTGACAATCAGAGTAACAACATTCTATTTGTAAGTTCTATTATCCATTCACCGCCTTCCGTCCGGATGCCTTCCGAATCTCGTCGGCCAGCTCGGCTAGTTCCCGTTGCTCTTTGCGCAGTGCATCAGCTGCTTGATGGAATTCATCAAGCTTCTGGGGACACTTGTCCGGCTTTGCGTTCTCCACCTGCCACATCACCTGATACTGTTTGATTTGTCCGTCCTTCTCCTGCCACTGCGCCTGCAGAATAGCAAGGATTCTGTCTGCCTTTGCTGTTGGAATCGTGTATTTCTCCTCCTTCTTATCGATGATGATTGGTTCCGGAACCTGCACGGTCATAGACGGGCGCGACGGGCGCTCTCCAGCCTTCAGCTGCGCAATAGAAAAACCAAAAGTCATTTCAAAGTGAGGCATGTCCTTAAACGACTTAAAGTCGCCTCCCCACTTGAATCCTCTGGCTTTGAAAAGCGCCACTACTTCCATCCAATCTTTCTTTTGATTTTCATTGAAGTCTGTATCCGTATCCCACACAACGCTTTTCCCATCCGGAGTATAGAGCGCCATGTCAACGGCCAGTCCATAGTTATGGTAGCTGGTACCGCCTTTAGCGTTCGTCACGATTTTCCCCGGCTTTGTTCGGCCTTGTGCATACAATTCATTCTGTTCCGCAATCGAACGGTATGCCTGCGTAATTAATACGTAGATACCACGTTTCCACGCTTCGAATACGACTTCCCATGCCCGCTGTGCAACGGTCGGGTGCAGGTTTGGATCATTCAGTCGAAAGCTCTTTTGTTTAAGCCAGTCCCATGTAATGGTCATGTTCATCCCCCCTACTTTAGATTATGAAAACGCATAGATGCCCGTTTGTTACATCCGTTTATCTTCAAAATTTTGATTCGGTTGCTTAGCCGCATGCCATGAATATCGCTAATACATTTCGATGATGAAAAGGACGAGCTGAAAAAGATGGCATATAAAAAGCCGATCAATATGCAGAAAATGTAGAATAATTAGTTATTTATAATTATTATTATTTAAAATATAATAATAGAAAATATAGGTAAAAAAGGAGGCGTTCAGATGATTAAGTCTCAGGAATACAGGCTTGGAGTATTGAGAGGTATATACCTAAAGCATGTGCGAAGCCAGGGGAAGGAGGTAATAATAAACATTAAATCACGAACAGAACTACAGGCATACACATATTTAGCTAAACGTGGATTCATAAGCTTAAACATAGAGGAGACTAATCCTTCTCTCTTTAAAATACAGATCCTTCAGTTAGGTGTTGAATATATAGAAAATCTTGAAGTTAAAGATGGTGCAACAGCGTAAGGAATGGCGTACACTTGGCGTAATTTTGGCCGCAGATTGGCGCCCCATTTTGAGATAGAGGGGGTACGATGATAGTGTTAGAAGATAAGCGAAGGAGCCGTCCGCAAAGTACAAAAAAGTCGCTTTAGCATACTAAAGGTGGTCAAAATGCGTTCAAATCACCTTTTTCGAGTTCTGTGGTCAATAAAAAAAAATAAAAACCCCTTATCTATCAAGGGGTTTCACACTTGCCGCTCTTCACAATGTGAGCAGTATCCGTATATTTCAAACTTATGCCCGGTAATCGTAAATCCTTCCGGCTCGCCAAACATTCCATCCAGCGGGCACGACTTGATGTGGCGCGTTTTCCCACAGGATAAGCAAATCAGATGGTGGTGATGATCACTGGTCGAGCAGCGGAACCGATACTTCCGCTCTCCGCCAAGCTCAGTCACTTCCAGAATATCCAGATCGGTAAACAGCGTTAGGTTCCGATACACCGTATCGAAACTCAGCGCCGGATATTTCTTCTGCATATACTCAAGCATGTCCCGTGCGGATAAATACCGCTTCTCCTTGGCGAAAATACGGATCATCTCTTCCCGCTTGCCCGTATACTTATAACCGTGCTCTTTGAGCACCTGCAAAGCTTGCTCTAAGGTCATGGTGTCCACCGCCTTTTTTTTAATTCAGAGAGTTGCGCAGCCGTTTAACGGCCAATACACACATGAGCAGCAGAACGGCAATGAGCACGATCGTGCCACCTGAAGCTAAATCGAATGTGTATGCAATGACGAGGCCGCTTAGCACAGATATTTCTCCAAAAATAATAGCATACACAAATGTTTGCCGGAAGCTGTCTGCCAGCTGCAGCGCGGCTGCAACCGGAAGCGTAATCAGTGCGGAAACGAGCAGAATACCAACCACTTGCATGGCGATGCTAATGACCAGCGCCACCAGCACGCTGAATATGATATTAATCAAGTTGCGCGGGACACCGGAAATGCGGGCGCCTTCTTCATCAAACGACAGATATAATAGTTCTTTGTAGAACAGCCATACGATCGCGATAACCAGCAGACTGGCAATCACGACGCGCCATAAATCTTCTTCCGTCACTGACAGCAGGCTGCCGAACAAATAACCGAACAAATCAACATTAAATCCATTCGCCAGACTAATCAGCACAACACCAAGCCCGATCCCCGTGGAGAGAATAATGGGAATCGCAAGCTCTTGATAGAACTTGTACGCCTGACGCAGTTTATCCACCATAAACGCGCCACCCACCGAAAACACCATGCCGGCATAAACCGGACTTACATTCTGAAAAAAAGGTATATACTGCGCCAATAGCAGCCCCGCCGCCACACCCGACAGTGTAATATGCGATAACGCATCCGCAATCAGCGACATCCGCCGCACCACCAGAAAAACACCGATCAGCGGCGCCACGAAACCGATAATGAGCCCGGAAAGCAGCGCATGCTGCATGAACGCATAATTCATAATCGCTTCTATCATACTACGTAAATCCCTTCTAATGGTCATGGTGCAGAACATGAACGTCATGCCCGTATGACCTCAGCAAAATTTCAGGACGCATCCGCTCAAACTCTTCCGCTCCCCCGTGAAAATGAAGCTTGTGGTTCAAACAGGCAATTGAATGCATTTTCGTACTGACCGCCCCCATATCGTGGGAGACGAGAATGATTGAGATACGTCTGGTTTCATTCAGTCTTTTCAGCAGCTCGTAGAACTGTGCCTCCGACTGTACATCCACACCAACGGTCGGTTCATCCAAAATCAACACGTCCGGATCGCTGACCAGCGCCCGCGCAATAAATACGCGCTGCTGTTGCCCGCCGGATAGGCGGCCGATGTTCCGATTCTCGAATTCGCTCATTCCCACTGTCGCGATCGCTTCCTGCACTCGCTCTTTCTCTCTTTTGCCGGGACGACGAAACAATCCCATCTTTCCTGTCAATCCCATCATCACCACTTCAAACACTGTCGCTGGAAAGCCTGTATTGAAGCTATTCGCTTTTTGTGAAACGTAGCCGATACGCGGCCATTGGTCGAATTTGCGAAGCGGCTTCCCGAACCATTCTACGCTTCCTTCCTGCATTGGGAGCGCGCCAAGGATAATTTTAAGCAAAGTAGACTTGCCGGATCCGTTAGGTCCGACAAGTCCCATCATTTCACCCTGGTGCAGTTGAAAGGAAACATCTTCAAGCACATGCTTGCTCCCGTAACGATAGGAGATATGCTTCACATCTAAAATGATGTCACTCACTGTACTTCCAGCACCTTTTTCAATGTAGTTAGATTGTCTTTCATAATATCTGTATAGGTTTTGCCCGCATCGAATTGCTCTTTCGTTGCATTCTCAAGCGTATACAGCGTCACGGCTTCCGCTCCCGTTTCACGCTGCACCGTCTTGGCCACTTTGTTCTCAACAAGGCCTTCAAACGCTACATATTTAATATTATGCGCTTTAGCTGTTTCAATCAATTGTTTTAGCTGCTGCTGTGTCGGCTCCTGGGAAGGGGAGAGTCCGGAGACGGATAACTGCTCCAATCCATAATGCTCGGCCAGATACGTAAACGCTTTGTGCGAGACGATAAATTCTTTCTTTTTGGCTTTCGCTACTGCGTCTTTGTATTCTTTGTCCAGCGCATCCAACTGCTGTGCCAGCTTATTGTAGTTGGCTTCATAATCGGCTTTGTGCGCAGGGTCCACTTCGGCCAGAGCTGTTTTGATATTGGCTGCTTGCTGCTTGGCAAGTACGGGATTCAGCCACACATGCGGATCGTACTTGCCATGATCATGTTCATCTTCATGTCCGTGTTCCTCCGTGTTTGCAGCTTCCTCTTCGTGGCTGTGCTCTCCTTCATGTACCTGCTCACCTTCATGGGCATGTTCTTCCGGTTCCACCAACTGCAGTCCCTTGCTCGCATCCACTACCTTCGTTTTCTGTGAATCCAAATTCTTCGTCATATTGTCAATCCATGCTTCGTAGCCCGCTCCGTTATAAACAAACAACCTGGCTTCATTTACTTTCCCGATATCTTTGGCGGACGGCTCGTAGTCGTGCGCTTCTGCGCCTGGCGGCAGCAGGCTGTTCACTTTTACGTGATCACCGCCAATGGTGCGTGCAAAGTCATATAAAGGAAATAACGTCGTATATACTTCTACCTTACCGTCTTCCGTTTTTCCCGCCTCAGCGCCTTCCTGCCCGCATCCTGTTAGAAATATGGAAAGCATAAGACTTAATGTAAGTAATCCGTACAAAATTTTATGATACCCTTTCACTTCGTTCCTCCTCCTGCTCTATAAGCGTAAATAAGATTGCTTCCGATTTATTCGAAATTAGTATAACGGAATGATCCCGATTTGTAAACAAGGAGTTATTATACTATGTATTCTGTATCGCCGCAACAAAAAGAGCTGTTCCAAAAATACAGCTTTCTTCTTTATCATTTTCCAGAAAAGTTACGCTTTCCCTTTATAATATATGCCCATCCACCGGCAGATAATTACATACAGCAGCTAAATCATCATACAAAAACTCCATAAATTGCATACATGTCTCTTGGATAATTTCTCTATGCCACCGGAAAAATAGGAAAAAGGAGTTAATGTGCTATGAAGAAAATAGTAGGCCTCATCCTTGCTCTCTCTCTGGTCTTCACAGGATGCGGCGGAGGCGGAAACAATCAACAGCAGGGGGCAGCCAATCCGAAAAACGAGACGAAGCCTCAAGCACGCGTACAGCAGCAAAATGGAGTGAATCCTCATCCGCGCACGCAGCAGATTAAGACGGCGAACCGTAAACCTCAAGAAATTACACCATTGCAAACCGTCCACAAAAAAACGGCGATCGATACAATCGGATTTCTCGAACCGATTGTACCAAACAAGGCCGTTGCAGACGTAAAAGACACTAAAAACAGCTTGTCCTATGCCGCCTTTTTCAGCTATCGGGTAAAACCTGACGGAAATCTGATTCCGATTAATGACGAAAAGGCGCTTGCCGCAGCACGAAAATCCGGTGCGGCTCCAATGATGGTGCTGACGAATTTTGCGGAAGGAAATTTCTCTCCCGATATCGCTCATCGTGTCTTCACAGACAAGGCTGTATCCAAGCGATTAATCAAAAATGTAATTAACACAATGAATGCAAAAGGCTATAAAGCTTTAAACATCGACTTTGAACACATTCGACCAAAGGATCGTCAGCTTTATAACGGTTTTCTCGAAACGATTTTTCCCCAGGTGCGAAAAGCGGGATATGCTGTTTCTACGGCATTGGCTCCCAAGACAAGTGATGAGCAATCCGGACCATGGCATGGAGCCCATGATTACAAAAGACATGGCGAGCTTGCTGATTTCGTTATTTTAATGACATACGAATGGGGATGGTCCGGCGGTCCTCCGATGGCGGTGGCTCCGATTCCGCAGGTACGCCAGGTACTCGACTATGCCGTCTCGGTTATTCCCCGCCAAAAAATTATAATGGGGGCTCCGCTGTACGGCTACGACTGGACACTTCCTTATAAAAAGGGAAATCCTTTCGCGAAGAGAATAGCGCCGCAAGAAGCCGCCGATCTGGCAATTAAAAAGGGCGCAGACGTGAAATATGACAACAAAGCGCATGCGCCCTGGTTCAACTATACGGACGACAAGGGAAAGAAACACGTGGTCTGGTTTGAGAATGAACAAAGCATGCAGGCGAAGTTCAATCAGGTGAAGGATTATGGATTACGCGGAGTGGCCTACTGGGTGCTTGGCGAACCTTTCCCGCAAAACTGGGCGATGCTTAAGGACCAGTTTGTAATTAAAAGGCATTAGACTTATTATCGAAGAAAAAGGTGTTTACCGGCTACTCGGCAAACACCTTTTTCTTCGCACATTACTACGCCGCATACATAGCTGAATCTAACGCTTTACACCCAGCCAAAATAGCGAACCACTTGAGCTACGATAAAGCACACTGCCACCGCAATCGACAGCGGAATCAGCGCCGCAAGCACGGTCCACTTCACACTCTTTGTCTCTTTAGCAATCGTGTAAATCGTCGTGCCGCACGGATAATGAAGCAGCGAAAACAGCATCACATTTAATGCAGTCAGCCACGTCCAGCCATGCTCCAAGAACAATGTCTTGAGCGCATTCATATCGTCGAGTTCCACCATCGCTCCGGACGCCATGTACCCCATAATTAAGATAGGTACGACGATCTCATTTGCCGGAAGTCCCAGCAGAAATGCCATCAGAATATAACCGTCCAGTCCAATCGCATGAGCAAACGGGGTAAGCCAGCCCGCGATATGGTCAAGCACATGCTGATCGCCGACCGTAATGTTAGCGAGAAGCCATATAACGATACCGGCAGGTGCTGCGGTAATGACCGCACGCTTCAGAACAAACAATGTTTTGTCATACACCGAACGGACGATGGTGCGTCCGAACTGCGGCTTGCGGTATGGCGGAAGCTCCAGCGTGAAATGGGACGGAACGCCGCGCAGCATTGTCTTAGACAATGCCCAGGAGACAAACAGCGTCATCATAATGCCGAACAGTACCATGCCGACCACAATCAAAGCCGCCGCCGTCACGTTTGCGCCTATGCCGACCGCACCGGCCAGGAACAGCGATGACAGCAAAATCAACGTCGGCCACCGCCCGTTGCACGGAACGAAATTGTTCGTCAGAATCGCAATCATCCGCTCACGCGGCGACTCGATAATCCGGCAGGAAATAATGCCCGCCGCATTACAGCCGAAGCCCATCGCCATCGTCAACGACTGCTTCCCGTGGCCGCCTGCCTTCTTGAACAGGCGGTCCAAATTGAACGCTACACGCGGCAAATATCCAAAGTCTTCAAGCAGCGCAAACAGCGGGAAGAAAATCGCCATCGGCGGCAGCATAACTGAGACAACCCATGAGACGCCGCGGTATAGTCCAAGCACAAGGATACCGTGCAGCCATGCCGGAGCACCTGCCCACATGAACAGATCCGTCAACTTCCCTTCCAGCCAGCCGAATCCGTCCGCCAGCAGACCGGAAGGCACATTCGCTCCGGCAATCGTTACCCAGAACACCGCTCCCAGCAGTGCCAGCATGATGGGAAATCCGAAATAACGGGATGTCAGAATCGCATCCAGCCTGCCGTCCCAGTCGATTCTCCTACGTTCCGATCTGCTCGTAACTTCTTCCGCAATGCTCTGCGAGTGCTGATAAATTTTTTCCACAATACCATCCCGCATCGGCTTTTTGTATTCCGTCCGTACCTGACGGGCAATGGCATGCAGACGATGGATATCCTCTCTCTCTATGCTTGCGGCCATGAAGGTGACACCTCCCTCCCCAGCGTGTGCTTCGGTAACTCGGCATCCGCCATATACTTCTCAATATCCTCAAGCAGCGTACTATCTCCGTCCAACAGACGCAGCGCTACCCAGCGTGCTTTCATCGTTCCTTTTAGCAACGGGGCAAGCTGGACTTCCAGTTCGCAAATCGCCTGCTCTACTTCTTCGTCGTATCGCAAGACGAGTGGCGACGGAACGACTTTGCCTGCAGCTACATCAAAGAGTCGATCTTTCAATTCGCTCAGGCCCTGTCTCTGACGCGCAGCCGTCGCCACCACCGGTACCCCCAGTTTTTGCGCAAGTCCTTCTATATCTACCGTGATGCCTTTGCGCTTCGCCTCATCCATCAAATTTACGCACAGTACGACCTGATCGGTCATTTCCATAACCTGCAGTGCCAGATTCAAATTCCGCTCCAGCGCCGTTGCATCTACGACGACGAGCGTTACATCCGGCCTTCCAAAGCAGATAAAATCACGGGCCACCTGCTCATCCACGGAATTCGGCAACAGCGAATATGTTCCCGGCAAATCAACCAGAAGAAAAGGTTGACCTTTATGCATAAACGTCCCCTGCGCATTCCCTACCGTTTTTCCCGGCCAGTTTCCGGTATGCTGGTTAAGGCCGGTCAGCGCGTTGAACACGGTACTTTTCCCGGTATTCGGATTGCCGGCGAGCGCAACAACTTTCTGCTCTACCGAGGCTTCAATCCCGAATTTGCGCTGTAGAAGTTCCACTCTCTTCTCCGCGGACAATCTCTTCATCGGTTTTCCTCCTTATTTCAAAGTGGTTCAACCATAATCCTTCTCGCGTCTTCCCTGCGCAGCCCGATGGTCGTTCCGCGTATCCGGTACGCTGTCGGGTCTCCGATTGGGCTGCGCAGTATGACTTCCACGATCGTCTGCGGTACAACTCCTAAGTCCAGCAGACGGCGGCGTACCAGTCCTTCAGCGGATAACTCCAGTACTTTCGCTCTGCCGCCAGGCGCCAGCTCAGATAAAGGAATCGCCGTTTGTCTCTTCTCAGTCATCCAATCACCTCCGACTCCTTCCAAATCTTGTCTTACAGCCAAATATTTTACCTAACGCAACTTTTCTCGTAAAAAAACATTGCTTCTACGCTACTTTCCCTATATAAATTATTTTGCGTAAGGGCAAAAAATGCAAGTGTTTTTTCTTAAGATGGTATATTACTTACTGTATTTCATTGTCATCTTTTTTGTGCTATCGTCTTAGGTGAAAAATTCGCGATTTCATTCAGACAAGGAGAAACCTATGTGTAGAGAACATCATGAACTCCGCCAGCATCCGGAGCGAACAAGCGTGACAGTAACGGATGCCTATTTAATCAGCGTGGTACAGGCTGTTGAAAATCTGCTTCCCATCTGGCGGCGGCGCTTGGAAGACGGGCTTATCCGCCTGGATTTTGCGGTAGAAGTCGGGAGAAAATTAATGCCGAAAGCACAGGAAAGACTGTTTGATTTCCTGCGTGACCATCCTGTGCCAAAAAATCATGAGAGCAAAGTACTGCTCGCCTTCTCATTCGACATGCCTGAGTGGGCCGTGTTGGAAGTACTGCGATTATATAAGCAGGCTGACAAAGTCCGTGATGCGATTATAAAGTATAACGATTTAATGGATTTATACGAAGAGCTAATGTATGAGGATTTTGAATACCGCTTCTTTGAAAATAAACTGCCGAAAGATGAGCAGAAGCTGTCGGAATCACTGACCGGATACCGAAAACGACTGCAAGCGCTGCATGAACAGGCTCCTCGTTTTCGCGATAAAAATGCCTACAGCCGGATGTATAGCGATAGCTCCTCTTCTTCGCGCCGCACGCTCTCTGCCGAAGCAGCAAACTCACAGAATATACGCCAATTGCTCGGCGTAAACGAGAACGCCTCAGACGAAGAAGTAAAGAAACGGTACCGTCATTTGATGAAAGTACTGCATCCGGACCGCGGCGGCAGCGCCTACCTGTTCGATCTGGTGAAAAAAGCGTACGAGGCGGAAAAATAGACGCTAATTTTCCTGAAAAAACAGGTCCTTGTCCATACAATTTCTTCACAATTGAATATAGTAATAGGAGAAGGCAGTCTCATCTTCCTCCTATTACAGCAAAGCCGCTTCGCACCGGCGGAGATTGTGCGTAACCTTCCCTCCTCCCTTCCAACCAGCCTGTACGTTCATACAGGCTGGTTCAATTTTTTCTACATCATATCCCGTTTTCTAAACTCTCTAAATCCAAGCAAAAGGAAAAGTGCAAACAAAGCAGCCGCTATCCCGTACATAACCGTGTCCTGTTCAAATTTTTCCATTGAAGGTCCAAAGTAAGTCATTACCGGCAGTACCGCGATAAATGCGAGCAGACCCCGACCCAAAAGCAATCCATACGGAACCGCTCCTTCGGCCCCTACAGCGAGACCTGCCAAGAGTGTACCTGCACTTAATACACTTAAGTTTAAAAAAACAAGCAGGCAGGCTATTATCAACTTAGACACATATACTTGTGCACGTGTTACCGGTAACGCCAGCAGTTGCTTCCATCCATTCTGTCCATGTTCTATCCGCGCCAGGAGTGCCATCAGAATCGTAATCACCAGCGGAAGCAGCAATGAAGGATACAAAATTATGCATTGCTCATATAATATCTCCCATTCCGTACGCCTGCTGTTTGCAAATGCACTGTCCCGATAGCGCATAAAATTCGCCACGCCCTGCAGTACCAGAAACAGCGGCGCAAGCACAGCAATCCAGACAACGCCAGAACGGCGCAGCTTCATTAATTCCGAAGTAAGCAATCGCATCATTTTCTCTCCCTCCTATACAATGTCCCGCCTGCGAAATTCCAGCATGCCCAGCCCTAACAGCAAGGGGCCTGCAATCAGTCCGCTCCATACGGGACGATTATTCGCCACATCTTCGAACGGTATAGCATATAAAATTACCGCATGAGGAAAAAAACTCAGCACCTCCGATTGACCGAGGAAAATCGCGCACACGCTTAGCCCCACGCCTATGACGATGGGCGCCATGACATTCTGAAAACGGGAGCTAATCCAATGCTGGAAGCTGACAATGCCAAGGGCACCGATAGCCTGATAGAGCACATACTCTCCGTATAAATCAGAAGGAAACGGCTCACTAAATCCGAGCAGCTTGCCTATAGCAAACAGGGCCAGCATAAGAACAATGACAGCGGAGTATGTGAATAGCACAATTAGCAGCCACTTGGATAGATACACGCTGCGCCGCGTCACCGGCAGACTCAGCAAATGTTTCCACGCATTTTCGCTGAATTCCCGATAATGAACAATCGCGGCAATGAGCGTAATTCCTATCGGCATAAACATCGCCCATAAATAAACCAGCTCGCCCAACATAACTCCCCAGGGGCCTAAATCCGCCTGTTCGCTCTTTGTGAGAAGGTAATCATAACGAACCCGTACGTCGATGAAAACGAGGGCGGCGATAAGCAACGGCCCGCCAAACACGAGCCACCACATTACACCATTCTTCTGTTTATACAGCTCCGTCGTAAAAACAGCCATCCGGCTCATACACTGTCCGCCTCCTTCGTCAGCTCAAGAAAAATATCTTCGAGTGACTTTCTCTCTTCGCTTATATGGAACACGTCGTGGCCTGCAAGCACTAGATGCCTGTTTACTTCTGCTGCAAGACTTCTGTCCGCCTCCACATATAATGCATGCTCCTTCTTCCGCGCGCGATATCCGGCATGGAACAGCAAGCGTGCCGCTTCATCCGGCCGCTCCACTTCCACCTTCAATTTCACTTCGCTTCGCTCCTGAAGCTTTGCAAGCTCACCTTCAAACAGCAGCTTCCCCCGACTGATAATGCCCACCCGGTCAGCGATTAACTCAACTTCCCGCAGAATATGGCTCGAAACAAGCACCGTCATGTCCATACGCTCGGGAAGACTCACAATCAGATCGCGAATCTCATGGATTCCTGCCGGATCCAATCCATTGGTTGGCTCATCAAGAATGAGCAACTCCGGGCTTCCAAGCAGCGCCTGGGCGATGCCGAGCCGCTGTTTCATGCCAAGCGAGTAATGCTTTACCTTTTTGTGCTTCCATTCCGTCAACCTTACAATCTCAAGCGTCCTGTCGATGTCTTGGCGATCGGCATTCAGCAATTTGCGCGTAATCTCCAGATTCTCATATCCGGTCAAATGTCCGTAGTAAGAAGGGGATTCTACCAGCGACCCCACTTTTTTTGCGATTTCGATTCGGTGATGGGCAAGCGACTTATCAAAGATTCGCACTTCGCCTTTTGTTGGACGAATGAGTCCGAGCAGCATCCGGATGGTCGTCGTTTTTCCTGCCCCATTCGGTCCGAGAAAGCCGTATATCTCCCCCTTCTTTACATTGAGCGAGAGGCTATCAACCGGTGTAAATCCTTTAAATGTCTTGGTCAGATTATCCGTTTCAATCACAAGTGAACTCATCTTCATTCTCCCATCTGTATTGTCGATTTATCTTCATTGTAGTTTCCTTTCCTTAACCTCCCTTTCAGCCTTCCTTAATTCTGGATTAATTTCGCTTTCCTTCAGCACATGAAAAGGAATATGTGTTTGCTTTTTCGTCGTGGTAGAATAGAAGCATACGAATACGGGGTGTGAAGCATGTACAGAAAAGAAGATTTGCGGCCCGTGTTAAAATGGGCCGGGGGAAAACGGCAGTTGCTTGCCGATATCGCGGCGCATATGCCCGCTGACTACGAATTGAACGAGCATGCATACTTTGAACCGTTCTTTGGAGGCGGTGCGGTATTGTTTCACTTCGCACCCCGACGGGCATACATTAACGATGTGAATGCCGAATTGATGCGGCTATATCGCACGATTAAGGAGCAGCCGGAAGCGCTCATAGAGCAGCTTCGAGAGCACCGGAATGAATCGGAGTATTTCTATGAAGTGCGGGCCTGGGATCGCTCTCCGGAATTTTCTTCGCTTTCGGATGCGCAGAAATCGGCGCGCATGATTTTTTTGAATCGGACGTGCTTTAACGGACTTCACAGAGTGAATTCGAAGGGATACTTCAATGTGCCATTCGGAAAATATAAGAATCCTGACATCGTACAGGAAGACGCCATCCGGGCTATCTCCGGCTATTTACGTTCCAACGATATCATCATGTCCGCGGGGGATTTTTCCGAACAGGTACTTGAGCACGCGCAGACGGGCGACTTTGTCTATTTCGATCCGCCGTACGATCCGGTAAGCGAAACGGCGGCGTTTACCGCCTATGCAACGGATGGGTTCACAAGGGACGACCAGCTCCGCCTGCGGGATGTCTACCGGCAATTGAGCGACCGCGGCTGCTTCGTTATGCTGTCGAATTCTTCAACAGACTTTATCCGCAATATCTACCAGGAATTTAACGTCTGCACCATCCATGCCAGAAGAAACATTAACTCGAAAGGAACCGGACGCGGCAAAGTCGACGAAGTACTGGTTTTGAATTATAAAAACATAAAAGGATACGAAGCGTCTGAACAACCAGATTCAGCCGCAGTACGAAATGAATAAAGAGCTTTATGTTATACCGACAATAATTTTATCGTTTGCATTTCCAAGGTATAATAGAGAATGCACTACTTATATTAAGAAATGAGGGTAAACAATGACGGAAGAGCAAATGAAGATGTTTAAGCAGATGTTTGAACAGGCATTACAGTTACCGGAAAAAGAGCAGATGATACTGTTCGAAGCAATGTCCAAAAATGCGAAAGAGTTTCTCGAGAACAATAAAGACTTCACCATAACACCTGAAATGTTAGAGATGTACAACCGACTCTCGCCGCAAATACAGGAAATGGTCAAGCAGTTCCTCACCCCATATATGAACAAATAGGCACCTTGCGCAGCATAAAAAGAACCGCCAGAACACTGAGCTTATCGTCCTGGCGGTTCTTTTTCTATACGTGAGAAAAGGATACGGACTCGTGTTCCCTCTCCTATTCTGCTCGTTACTTCAATATCACCTCCGTGCGCCTCAATAATCTGCCTGGCAATTGCCATGCCGAGTCCGGAGCCCTGGTGACGTTCATTCGTGCTCGTTCCCCTGTAGTACCGGGTGAATAGCTTCTCAATCTCGTCCTCTCCAATCCCCTGTCCGTCGTCTTCTATGATGACATCTATCGCTTCCGCCTGTTCCGCTATATACACCCTGATTTTCGTCTCCGGCGGATTATGAATCACCGCGTTATAGATAAGGTTCGTAAACGCTCGAATCAAAAATCCTCTATCAAACGCTAGAAAGATTTGTTCTTTCTCGGGATTGAACCTCTCATGGCTAAAGCCACAAGATTCTTGGGTAGTCCGTTCTACTGAACAGAATTGGTACATGATGTACCACCAAGCTATCCCCGCAGTTCCTGCGGTTACTGCGATTATGCAGATAGTAGTCTTTTGCCTTCGGCAAGAATGTTTTGACTTGCGTTCCTGTCTCTATCGTGATGGGCGTGGCACTCCGGGCAATTCCATTCACGCACGTTCAGGTTTTTCACTTCTTTGTTTTGGTATCCACAACACGAACACAGCTGAGAGGAAGCGAATGTTTTGCCTACGGCAACGACAGTACGCCCATACCACTTCGCTTTATACTCAAGCATCGTTCTGAATTGATACCAGGACACTTCGCTAATCGCTTTGGCAAGTTTTTGGTTCTTCATCATGTTAGACACTTGCAAATCTTCAATCGCAATGATGTCGTGGTTTTTGACAATATGCGTTGAAATTTTTTGCAAGTAGTCTGTTCGGGCATTTGCAATACGTTCATGGATTGTGGCAACCTTAACTCGTTGTTTATTCCAGTTTGAAGAACCTTTCACACGTCTGGAAAGGATACGTTGTTCACGAATGAGTTTTTGTTCCATATTCCGTAGGAATTTCGGATTCTCGAACACTTCACCGTTAGATAGAATAGCGAAATCCTTTAACCCAACGTCAATACCGACTTCTTTGTTTGTTTTTAGCAATGGTTGCACGTCTGTTTCTACTAACAACGAAACAAAGTATTTGCCAGAAGGATTGCGTCTAATCGTAGCATTTAAAATACGCCCTTCTGCCTCTCTTGATTTCGCAAAACGAACAAGTCCA
>Ga0310837_100334_pt1 | contig 39404 bp, 30 predicted proteins | sample SM_ome_5_FD_201315 | JGI IMG/M metagenome (GOLD analysis project Ga0310837, IMG submission 201315) | Sorghum-adapted microbial communities enriched on stacked mutant (SM) sorghum from Joint BioEnergy Institute, Emeryville, California... ...
CTTTCAGCACTTGATATTCTCCTCTCTCAGGTTCCTTGGTCGGAAATCTCTGAGAGAGAGATTCGCTGAAGGTGGGTCATTTTCATTCCGGCGCCGGTGGGTCAATTATAACCCGGCTGTGACAAAAACGCCTGAGGCCTTATTTGCTCCAAAGTGCTCCCGATGTTCGTTAAACGAAATTTGCCAACCCAAGATAGCCGACAGGCGGGCAAGCGATTATCTGAAACGATATATGACTGCTGTCGAGAAAGAAGGCATCGGTCATGCGTAAATTGCTGAACACCCTTTATGTTACCAACCCGAACAGCTACCTTGCACGTGACGGGGAAAATGTTGTCGTCAGGGTAGATGACCGTCCCGTTGGCCGTGTGCCCATACACAACCTTGAATCCATTATTACGTTCGGGTATACGGGAGCAAGTCCGGCGTTAATTCACTTGTGCGCCGAACGAGGGGTGTCCGTTTCTTTTCATCGGGAGAATGGACAATTTCTTGCAAGGATCCAGGGGCAGATCAAGGGCAATGTCTTGCTGAGAAGGCAACAGTACAGAATGGCCGACGGAAGCGAAGCAGTGGAAGTAGCCAGAAACATAATTTTCGCGAAGGTTGCTAACTCAAGAACGATATTGAACCGTGGATTGCGTGACCATGAATCGGCCATAAACTCCGAAAAGGTCAAACAAGAGTCCGAGATATTGAAGCGATACTTGGGTGTTGTCATAAAGTTGCGCACATTGGATGATATCCGCGGTCTGGAAGGCGATGCTGCGCGTCGATATTTTCGGGCGCTGGACGAGTTGATTTTGGTGAACAAGGACGTTTTCTATATTCGCACCAGAAATCGTAGACCGCCGTTGGACCGGATGAATGCCATGCTGTCGTTCGTATACGGACTCCTGAGGAATGATGTCCAGTCGGCCTTGGAATCCGTCGGGCTTGATCCTCAGGTGGGATTCCTGCATCGTGATCGTCCAGGCAGGCCCAGTCTGGCGCTTGATTTGATGGAGGAGTTGCGAGGATATCTGGTTGATCGATTAATTGTGAGCATGGTTAATCGCAAGCAGATTGATCCGGGCCAATTCGTTCAGAAAGAAAATGGCGCAGTATTGCTGAAACCCGCGTTGCGCAAAGAACTGATCGCCGCATGGCAGAAGCGAAAACACGAGGAGATAACCCATCCATTTCTGGAAGAGAAGATCCCTTTGGGCTTACTGCCTTATGCGCAAGCTTTGTTGTTGGCGAGATATATTCGGGGTGATCTGGATGCTTACCCGCCATTTTTGTGGAAATAAGGGGGTGTGGATCACTTGTTCGTACTTGTAACTTATGATGTCGAGACAACAACAGCAGATGGAAAACGGCGTCTTCGTGAGGTAGCGAAGATCTGTATGAATTACGGTCAAAGAGTGCAAAACTCTGTATTTGAGTGTCTTGTGGATCCACTACAGTATAAGCAACTGAAGACAAAGTTGATGAAGATTATTGATGAAGAACGAGACAGCTTGAGATTTTACAATATTGGTAGTAAATGGAAGAGAAAAGTTGAGCATGTGGGGGCAAAACCCAGTTACGATCCAGAAGGACTTCTTTTGATTGAATGAGTTAGCGCGAACCCCAAGCAAACATAAAAAGTCTGGGAGGTTCGCACCTCAATTGGATTCAGCTGTTTTACGAGATCTGGACTAGCTTGGTTGCAATAAAGCAGATGACAGAAACAAGGTTCGCGAATAGATGGTGTTGAATGCTTGTGGATCAAGGCGATTGAGGTAATGCTGTCGCACCCCGTGCGGGTGCGTGGATTGAAAGTTGGACAATGCCGAGTCGATCACGCGCCCGCTGGAGGTCGCACCCCGTGCGGGTGCGTGGATTGAAAGACCGCTCCGGTCGCGGTCGAAAGGAGGTGGCCGCGCGTCGCACCCCGTGCGGGTGCGTGGATTGAAAGTTGGTACCAGACATCCTATATAACATCACCCAAAGCGTCGCACCCCGTGCGGGTGCGTGGATTGAAAGTGCGCTCGGATCATCACGAACAGCAGTCTTTCCGTCGCACCCCGTGCGGGTGCGTGGATTGAAAGTGCGAAATAGCTCAGCTGGAACGCGAGAACGAACGTCGCACCCCGTGCGGGTGCGTGGATTGAAAGAGCCTCTTTTCTGCTTTTAAATACGATAGTTTCACCGTCGCACCCCGTGCGGGTGCGTGGATTGAAAGATGAACCCTGCAGGCGAGCACAACCACGGAATCCGTCGCACCCCGTGCGGGTGCGTGGATTGAAAGCGGGATCAGGATCTGTTGTTCGCCAACACCCGATAGTCGCACCCCGTGCGGGTGCGTGGATTGAAAGTTCGATGTGGCCAGAAAGATCAGCGGGATACCGAGTCGCACCCCGTGCGGGTGCGTGGATTGAAAGCGAATGATCGTGCGGACACGGTTTTGGAACGCCTCAAGTCGCACCCCGTGCGGGTGCGTGGATTGAAAGTGGACAAAACCGTGCGGGACGAACAGTATTTCGTGTCGCACCCCGTGCGGGTGCGTGGATTGAAAGCTGCTGGTAATGCAAAAGGCTCAGGGTCGATCCCCGTCGCACCCCGTGCGGGTGCGTGGATTGAAAGGGGTCGAGACGGTGAAGCCGCTCAGCCTGCAGGAGTCGCACCCCGTGCGGGTGCGTGGATTGAAAGACGCTTCTCTCGCCGAATATGTGTTTGATATTTAGTCGCACCCCGTGCGGGTGCGTGGATTGAAAGCCTTGCGTGCGATATCTGGAGGACACTGACCAGGCGTCGCACCCCGTGCGGGTGCGTGGATTGAAAGCAGTTGCGCAATGTGAAAGTAGGTGAGAACTGGAAGTCGCACCCCGTGCGGGTGCGTGGATTGAAAGTTCCATCGCCGCGGCCAGAAGATCGGGGTCAAAGAGTCGCACCCCGTGCGGGTGCGTGGATTGAAAGCCGGCCTACGAAGACACCGGGGTGCAGGCCCGACGGTCGCACCCCGTGCGGGTGCGTGGATTGAAAGGCCAAGTCAGCGCCGCCGTACCAGACAATGGGGAGGTCGCACCCCGTGCGGGTGCGTGGATTGAAAGGCGCACGCTCGCCGCGTCGGACTGGCGAGTACGCGTCGCACCCCGTGCGGGTGCGTGGATTGAAAGAGCTCCTCCAGCAGCGCCTCGCCGCGGGCCTTGAGTCGCACCCCGTGCGGGTGCGTGGATTGAAAGAACGTGAAAAAATTATCGCTTGCGCACGTGGCGCGTCGCACCCCGTGCGGGTGCGTGGATTGAAAGCGGTTGTCTGATCGTAAGTACAAATGGACCCTCGACGAGTCGCACCCCGTGCGGGTGCGTGGATTGAAAGTATTGATTACATGGCCTAAAAAGGCCTCTTTTTTTTGTCGCACCCCGTGCGGGTGCGTGGATTGAAAGCTCTTGCATTATTAAATGTTACTCCGTCACCTGATGTCGCACCCCGTGCGGGTGCGTGGATTGAAAGTCGCACGAATATACCATCGACAAATCACTTTCTTGTCGCACCCCGTGCGGGTGCGTGGATTGAAAGGTTGATTTTTCTGCGGGATTTCCCGCAATGTCTGGTCGCACCCCGTGCGGGTGCGTGGATTGAAAGAAATCAATTCAATAAAATAAATTTTAAAATTCCGTCGCACCCCGTGCGGGTGCGTGGATTGAAAGTGTTTGAGCCTATGCGTTTAGTTCAGATGGACAACGTCGCACCCCGTGCGGGTGCGTGGATTGAAAGGCCTTGAACCCGCAAACGACGACTATGAAGTTAAGTCGCACCCCGTGCGGGTGCGTGGATTGAAAGAGCTCCTCCAGCAGCGCCTCGCCGCGGGCCTTGAGTCGCACCCCGTGCGGGTGCGTGGATTGAAAGTATGAGAAGACGCTCGAGCCAATTGTGATCCGATGTCGCACCCCGTGCGGGTGCGTGGATTGAAAGAACAAGAAGATCGAATATGTATTCTCGGACATTGAGGTCGCACCCCGTGCGGGTGCGTGGATTGAAAGCCCCATGTTTGCATACCCGACGCGCGTCTCCAGACGTCGCACCCCGTGCGGGTGCGTGGATTGAAAGTCGGGAGAAGGGATGCCTTATCACGGCCTGGCGGAGTCGCACCCCGTGCGGGTGCGTGGATTGAAAGTGCTAAGTCGAAGGCGGCGTTATCCAACAGGATTGAGGTCGCACCCCGTGCGGGTGCGTGGATTGAAAGACATATCCGGCTTCCGTGCCGCTGCTGATTGGTACGGTGTCGCACCCCGTGCGGGTGCGTGGATTGAAAGACGTTCCCGTTTTCGTCCCGGGCGCCGGCGTAGCGTCGCACCCCGTGCGGGTGCGTGGATTGAAAGCTCCTGTGTCCGCTCGACTCGCTGGCCGTCGATCCACCGGGTCGCACCCCGTGCGGGTGCGTGGATTGAAAGCTTGTCAGATAAGGATATTTCGAACCAAAATCGAGAGTCGCACCCCGTGCGGGTGCGTGGATTGAAAGTATACGGTCGATCCAGCTACCGAAAGAGGTATTGAGTCGCACCCCGTGCGGGTGCGTGGATTGAAAGGCAAACTGGCGATTATGGCCCAGCAAGGATACGCCTGGTCGCACCCCGTGCGGGTGCGTGGATTGAAAGAAAGCAGAGTTTTGGATTTTCTGCGGAGCCAGGGGTCGCACCCCGTGCGGGTGCGTGGATTGAAAGAATGTTGCGTTGTCGAAACTGGCCGCGGGAAACAGTCGCACCCCGTGCGGGTGCGTGGATTGAAAGGCCGAACCGGACGGCGGATCTCTCCCGACGATAAGTCGCACCCCGTGCGGGTGCGTGGATTGAAAGTTCGCTTTCTGGCGCTTGGGCGCCGGGTTGTGGCGTCGCACCCCGTGCGGGTGCGTGGATTGAAAGTATTAACTTCTGTAACCTTGCGGTACAAGCCCTTCGGGGGTCGCACCCCGTGCGGGTGCGTGGATTGAAAGTGCACGGCCATGTTCTCAGCGCCGGTGACGTGCGCGTCGCACCCCGTGCGGGTGCGTGGATTGAAAGATAGTACCGACCTCCTTGTATAGGATCATTATACCGTCGCACCCCGTGCGGGTGCGTGGATTGAAAGAGGATGAAGGGATCTTTGTTCTTGCGCTCGACCGTGGTCGCACCCCGTGCGGGTGCGTGGATTGAAAGAAGCATCGATCTTGTTGAAAAACTGGTATTTCGAAGTCGCACCCCGTGCGGGTGCGTGGAATGAAAGCCGGTGATCTCGATGGCACCGCTGTCGACGCGGAGTCGCACCCCGTGCGGGTGCGTGGATTGAAAGCTCGATCTGTGCATGTGGAAAGGACGGTTCCCGTCGTCGCACCCCGTGCGGGTGCGTGGATTGAAAGGATGTTCGTACACGCGCGTACCGGGGGAGCTGGAGTCGCACCCCGTGCGGGTGCGTGGATTGAAAGCTTTGCGGCGGTGCCAGGCGAGCGCATTGCGGACGTCGCACCCCGTGCGGGTGCGTGGATTGAAAGACGGAAAAGGGAAAATTCCTCCATAACGTCATGGGGGGTCGCACCCCGTGCGGGTGCGTGGATTGAAAGGATGTACAGACAGTGGGCTCGTCATACGCGTCATGTGTCGCACCCCGTGCGGGTGCGTGGATTGAAAGGCCTCGGCGGTACCGTTGCCGCGCGCTCCGGCGGCCAGTCGCACCCCGTGCGGGTGCGTGGATTGAAAGCCTGCACATTCTCGTTAATCGAGCTACTTCGTTCCGTCGCACCCCGTGCGGGTGCGTGGATTGAAAGATAATGAGGTATAACTTTTGCAACCACTCGATCATCGTCGCACCCCGTGCGGGTGCGTGGATTGAAAGTCAACGATGGCGCGGATGAACTTGAAGTTGTACCCGTCGCACCCCGTGCGGGTGCGTGGATTGAAAGGGCTCATTGATCGCGTATTCGATGGTTGCCGCCAACGTCGCACCCCGTGCGGGTGCGTGGATTGAAAGCCGTTTTTTATCCGAACCCCGCGCCTATCCGGCTGTCGCACCCCGTGCGGGTGCGTGGATTGAAAGGCGTTCTTTCGCGGACATGTGCCGGCGCCACAGATGCCGGTCGCACCCCGTGCGGGTGCGTGGATTGAAAGTTGTTTACCTCAACCAAAATCGCGCTGGAAGCGGAAGCCGGTCGCACCCCGTGCGGGTGCGTGGATTGAAAGTCCGGTCCGACTGGGGCGAAGGCATGAAGGACATTCTCGTCGCACCCCGTGCGGGTGCGTGGATTGAAAGCCGCATTCAACATGCGATTCGTCAAACGTATGCGAGTCGCACCCCGTGCGGGTGCGTGGATTGAAAGATGCGCTCTTCGGTGTCCACGTTCCACGCAGCTACATGTCGCACCCCGTGCGGGTGCGTGGATTGAAAGGACCACGCGATGGAGAACCTTCGCCGGCACGTGCGTCGCACCCCGTGCGGGTGCGTGGATTGAAAGCAGAATCCGCCTGAAATGCGCTTCCCAGTCATAGCCCGGGTCGCACCCCGTGCGGGTGCGTGGATTGAAAGCAACTGATCCCATGTAATCCCCAGTGCATCCAGCGTCGCACCCCGTGCGGGTGCGTGGATTGAAAGCCATAGAAGGAACCGAACAGCGCGGGAATGATGGAGTCGCACCCCGTGCGGGTGCGTGGATTGAAAGATACCGAACCCTGCTATGGATGGCTTTGTGACCAGCGTCGCACCCCGTGCGGGTGCGTGGATTGAAAGGTATGTCCGGTGGTTGCGAAGTAGAAACCGCTTTTTAGTCGCACCCCGTGCGGGTGCGTGGATTGAAAGTGAGCGTCGGCTGGACTGCGGCATTTTTGATGTGGTCGCACCCCGTGCGGGTGCGTGGATTGAAAGTTTTTCGATTTGATCATTTAATTTCTCCAAAATTGTCGCACCCCGTGCGGGTGCGTGGATTGAAAGCGGCACAGCCGTGATGTTCGGCACGCCGTACTTGGGTCGCACCCCGTGCGGGTGCGTGGATTGAAAGGACCGGGCCGATTGTCTACATCGGCCCGAATCTGGAGCGTCGCACCCCGTGCGGGTGCGTGGATTGAAAGCGATACAGGATCGCCCACGAACCTGTGGTCGTGGCGTCGCACCCCGTGCGGGTGCGTGGATTGAAAGGTTGGCCCGGTAAACACCAACGTACAGAGAGGAGCGGTCGCACCCCGTGCGGGTGCGTGGATTGAAAGCCGTCGCTCCGCCATCCTGACCGAAACGCCATACAGTCGCACCCCGTGCGGGTGCGTGGATTGAAAGAACCCGAATGCCGACAAGATCGTCGACGGCGTTGATCCGTCGCACCCCGTGCGGGTGCGTGGATTGAAAGCTGCCGGGCGTCTACGCACCCACGGACGACCCGACGCGTCGCACCCCGTGCGGGTGCGTGGATTGAAAGACTACAATGGCGAACCTCTTGTGGCTAAAGCGATTGTCGCACCCCGTGCGGGTGCGTGGATTGAAAGGACAATGCGCGGGTGTACGGCTATGCGTGGGTGTGGTCGCACCCCGTGCGGGTGCGTGGATTGAAAGAAGGATGACATGCTGTACCACCGAATTCCAGGACCGGTCGCACCCCGTGCGGGTGCGTGGATTGAAAGCGAATCCCTCGCGTGGGTAACCGAGCAATTAGCTCGTCGCACCCCGTGCGGGTGCGTGGATTGAAAGCGGTCAACAACAGCGGCAAGCCGACATCGGACGAGGTCGCACCCCGTGCGGGTGCGTGGATTGAAAGAGCTCTTTGACCATTTCGTCGCGATCCTTCACAAAGTCGCACCCCGTGCGGGTGCGTGGATTGAAAGGACCCGATCATCGAGATCTACGCGGAACTGCGGGAGTCGCACCCCGTGCGGGTGCGTGGATTGAAAGCAGCGTCCATGCTTGTCCCTTCGACTTGCCGCAACGTCGCACCCCGTGCGGGTGCGTGGATTGAAAGTCCTAAGATTGTTGCGGATATTTTTATCGAGGAGCGTCGCACCCCGTGCGGGTGCGTGGATTGAAAGTCATTAGGATTATACGACAGATTATGCCAAATGTCGTCGCACCCCGTGCGGGTGCGTGGATTGAAAGGAGGCACATATAACGGTCAAAGGCAAGCGCATTTGGTCGCACCCCGTGCGGGTGCGTGGATTGAAAGCCGGATCGTGTCCTTGACTTTCCGAAGCGCAACCGCGTCGCACCCCGTGCGGGTGCGTGGATTGAAAGTCTGATGGGGAGTGAAGAAGAATGCTGTCAGAGGCATCGACCCTCGCAGGGGTGTATGGATTGAATGGGCGCTTCGTCCAATCAGATGTTGTTATCAATGCTCTCACTCCACATGGGTGCTTGTATTGAATGCTTATTTGAAATGTTAAGAGCCCTAAATTATTGAGAGTCGGAACATCACTTTCGAAATCAATGTGTGGCAGGAAAAAGATATCGTCAGCGAAAATTTGAAAAACCTGCCTATCAAACATGGAAAATGGGTGGAATAAAGCTTTCGCATCCCACTTCCCCCTAACCGCCTTGTCGTGGTTTTTTTGTCCCTCCATCGAACCAACCCCCCTCCACCGTTGTCTATATGTCAGAGGTGAGAACCATGGCGGACGAACATTGGCGGCACCTGGCGCGACTGGACACGCACACGCTGGATCAGCTCATGGCCGAGTACGGGCAGGCGGTGTGGAACTACGCGTTCCTGCTCGTGAAGCACCGCGCCATGGCCGACGACATCACGCAGGATGTGTTCCTGAAGGCGTATCGCCGGTTCGGGGAGTTCCGGGGCGAGGCGTCGGTCAAGACCTGGCTGTTGCGGATCACGCACAACGTCAGCATGAACTATCTCCGTTCCTCGTTCTTCCGGCGGGCGCTGCTCGTCGACCGGATCCGAGGCCGCGGAACGGGCGCTTCGGCGGAGCAGGAGTTCATCGACCGGGAGGCGGCGAGCGAGGTGTGGCGGCAGGTGTTCCGGCTGCCCGCGAAATACCGCGAAGTGCTGGTGCTGCAGGCGAGATACGAGCTGGGCGTCGCGGAGATCGCGAAGATCCTCGACATCCCGGAGGGAACCGTGAAATCGCGGCTGTTCGCGGCGCGCAGGCGACTGTCCGCCATGCTGAGCGAGGAGGGATTGCTGCATGAACCGACTTGATCCCGATTGGCACGCCGACCTCAGGGGGGAACCGCTGCGGGCCAAGATGTTCACCCCCGAGCTGGCCGCCCGGATTCGCGCGCAGGCGGAGGCGGAGTCCGTCCGCAGCGCGCGGACAACGAACGCATCGACGAGACGCGCGCTGTACATCGGCGCCGCAGCGAGTTGCCTCGCGGTCATCCTGCTGCTCGCGCTGCAGCAGGACCGGGTGACGTTGCTCGAACAGATCGTCGTCGGCGACTCGTCCGTGCAACCGGGCGAGCCGGTATCCGCGGCCGGCGGGGGGCAGGACGCGGCAATAACCGGATCGGCAACCGGAACGGAGGCGCGGTCGGAGACGGGCGAAGACGGCGCAACACCGGAGGAGCCGTCATCCGCGGGGAGCGACGGCGCCGGACAACCCGCCGAACCCGGGCAGCCCGCCGAAGCCGCCGATCCCGGAGCTGTCGAACCCGACGCAACTTCCGAACCGGATGCTGCCGACAAAGCCGGCAAGACGGACGACGCCGCCCGCGCCGCCCCCGACGACAGCCGGTTTCGATATCCGGTCGGGTCCAAATATCCGAGGCTGATGGTCAAGGAGCCGAACCGGGAAGATTGGCAGCTGCTGGTCGACTTGACCCATACGAACCGTCAATACGAAGTCATCTACGAGGATTTCGTCGACGACCGGCGCTGGCTGATTGTGTCCCGGGTCATGACGGAAAAGGACGACGAGCTGCGCGGCAGGCTCTTGGTGGACGAGATGGCCTGGGAATTGGACGGTTGGCAGTGGAGCGGGTCGCTGGAATTCGAATCCGGCAGTCTGAGGAATTCGGACAAGCGCGTGATCGCCAGCTGGATGGGATTCGGGCCGAAGGAGAGCGCCATCGAAATTTTCATGGGCTTCCTGCTCGATCCGGACATCGTCCGCATTCGCGTGACGGACCATCGGGACGATGTCCATGAAGCGAAGCTGTTCCCGGATGCCAGGGGTGTGACGCTCTGGTATGCGCGCACGCCGGAGCAGCCGTACCATAGCGATTACGTGGTCGAAGGATGGGATGCGGAAGGAAATATGGTGTACAGCAAACCGTTGACAGATCACGCCTTGCATGTCGGACACAAGGAAAACCCGGACGCGGAGGCGCAGCCCTGATCCCATCCGACGGTCACACCGGCCCGCAAAAGCGCCGACACACCCGCACCGGCACAACCGAACTGGCACACCCGCACCGGAACACAAGCACCGGCACAACCGAACTGGCACAACCGAACCGGCACACCCGAACCGGCACACCCGCGCCCAACCCCATGCCCAAGCCAGGCAAGCCCCTGGAACCCTGCAGGCTCCAGGGGCTTGACTTCTTCCGCTCAGTTCGTGATGTCCTTCTCGCCGAGCGCCTTCACGACGCGCTTCTGCGTGTACCGCTCGATCTCGTCGCCCGCGGCCTGCCCGTCGATCGGCGTCTCGATCTCGAACGTGTTCGCGTCGATGACCCGCGTCACGCGGGCGGCGATCCAGCCGCGCGAGTTGTTGCGGATCCAGTCGCCCGCCTTCAGGCCGTGGTTCGCGATCCGGATCACGGTCTCGTTCGTGCCCTGTCCGGTCACGGCGTTGTCGAGCCGCGCGAGCAGCAGAATCTCGTCGCCCGGCGACTGGCCCTCGATCGGATACAAATGCCACAGCGTGTAGCCGTCCTTCGTCTCGATCATCCGGAACGGGCTGCCGCGCGTCAGGTTGACGATGCCGTCGTAGCTCTTCAGCAGGTGATGGTTGACGCGGATATGGTTTTCATCCGTCCCGATCACCGGCGGCACGCGCTTCAGATCCTTCGTCGAGTTGAACGGCAGCACGGGAAAGCCCGAATCGTCGAACAGCGTCACCGCCGGATAGTTCCGCCACGCGTAGCGCACGCCCTGCGGCGCCTGCTCGCCCGGCAGCCAGACCACGACGCCCGTCCGGTCGTCGGTCAGCTTCGCCTGCGCGGCGCGCCAGCGTCCCGAGGCATCCAGCACCTCGAAGCCGCTCTCGCCGGTATAGGTGAGGTTCGGGACCTGCTTCAGCACGAGCCCGCCGGTGACGTAGTCGAAGCGGATCGTGTACTCGCCGCCCGCCGACAGTTCCCATTCGCGCATTTCCGGACTGCGGGATTCGCGGTACGAGCCGTCGCCGTACAGCCGCTCCATCGCCCGGTACGCCGCCCGCTCGCCGATCGGCCGCTTGTCCTTCGGGTGGATCTCCAGCGGATCGCGGTCCCCGAGATCGACCGCCGTCACGACCGCGACGTTCGGCACCGTGTTCGCCACCCGCATCTGGATCTCGCGGATGACCGGCCAGCTGTCGATGTCGGTCTCGTAATAGTTCTCCCCGTAGCCGGCGAGCTGCACGAGGAAGAACGGCAGGTTGGGATCGCGGAACTCGTCGCGGATCGCCGCGATGAACGCGCGCAGCAGCGACTCGTACGCGTACCCGAGCTGGGTGCTGTTCTCGCCCTGGTAGTACAGGACGGCCTTCGCCGCGAAGGGCGCGACGGTGTGGATGAAGCCGTTCCAGTACCCCGACATGATCGGGTCTTCATGCTGCTGCTCGTAGCCGATCGACGCGAAGAACGTGTCCGGCAGGAACACCTCGATCGTCGAGCCGCCGTACGTGACCCGGATGATGCCGATCGGCACGTCCTGCAGATCCTTGTTCAGCTCCAGCAGCTTGTTCGCGAAGAACGTCCCGATCGCCGACGAATACCCGATCGCCCACGGCTCGGCGATCGTCCACTCCCCGCCGTCGTCGAAGCGCGGCTTCACGGCCATCACCTGATCGGCAAAATAATACCGCAAATTCGAACGGTTCGCGTACTTCGCGAAAATGTCCGCCGTGTCGTTCACTTCGTCGATCGACATCTCGGCGTTCGACTGACCCGCCACGATGAACACTTCGCCGACGAGGATGTCCTGGAGCGTGACCTGCTCGGCCGTGCCGGCGACGGTCAGCGTGTAGGGCCCGCCGTGCGGCTCCGGATCGAGCACGACTTCCCAGCGTCCGTCCCGCACGACCGTCTGCTTCGTCTGATCCTTGAACTTCACCGTGATCGTGTCGCCGCTCGTGCCGGTGCCCCAGATCGTGACCGGCTTGTCGCGCTGCAGCACCATGCCCGACGACAGGATCGACGGCAGCCGGATCGCGCCGTGCGGCAGCCGGTATCCGTCGTCCATCGCGCGCAGGAGGAGCAGCGCGGCTTCGGCGCGGGTCAGGATGCGGCCCGCTTCGAACCGGCCGCTCTTCTCCAGCCCCATGATCCCGGTCTCGAACAGGTAGTGCACGGCCGCGCCGGGATTCGCGACGTCGCGCTCCTGCAAGATTTTCTGGTACCGAAAATCGGTGTTCGGCTTGCCGAGCGCCTCGTAGAGCATCCCGGCGGCCCGCTCTTTCGTCAGCAGCCGGTCGTCGGTCCCGGTCGGCGCCTTGCCGCTCCACGCCTTGAGCATGTCCGCGAACTCCGATTCCCGGACGCGCTGGTCCGGATACAGCTTGTCCCCCGCCTGCACGTCGAGCAGCCCGCGGTTGACGAGATATTTCAGCTCGTTCCTAAGCGGATGATCCTCGATGTCCGTAGCCCGCGCGGCGAAATTCCGGCGCAGCCAGCGCTCGTAATCGCGGTATTCGCCGATGTCCAGAATCCGCACGTCGTCATACCGCAGCGTCGGCGGCGGTCCCCAGAAATCGTTCGCCCGGCCGGTCATGCCGAACGCGGGGCCGGCGGCCGAGCGCGTGATCTTGTGCGGCGACCGGTCCGTGTAGGAGACGACCGGGGTGTAGGCGTCGCCCGGATCGGTCGGCCCGTCGATGTAGAACGCGATGTCCACCGCGCCGTCCGGCTGGTTCTCGATCACGAGCCGGGCGGTGTAGTCGACGTTTTCCCGCAGCATGTAGTAGCCGACCGCGAGCGGTTTCGTGCCCGAAGGCGCGGCGGTGTTGACGATGGCCCATTTCGTCTTGAACAGGTTGGCCACGATGTTGCCCATGTAGGTCGTCTCCATGTAATAGTAGACGCCATAGTATTGGCTGTAACTCGCGTCCTTCGTGCGCGGGATGATGACCGCCATCGGTCGCCCGGTGTGTCCTTCGTTGCTCATCCGCTGCACGTTGATCGTGAACTCGAGCGCGTAGCTGTCCATCTTCGCCGTGTCGAACGTCTGCAGCGACGCGAGCTGCATGTGCTGCGCGCCGCCGAGCTCGAGCGCGCCGCCCGCGATCGCGTAGGTCTGCTCCGGCGTCTCGTTGATGCGCCAGACGGCGCGGCCCTGCGCGTCGGTCACCTGCCGGCCCGCGAGCGTTTTGTCCCCGAATTCCTCGACAAGCAGCGGCTTCACTTCCGAATGCCGAACCCGTTTTCTTTCCGTTATGTAGCGGTCCAGCCAGACGATCCATTCGGCCCGGGTGATCGGCTCCGAGGGACGGAACCGGCCGTACGGGTCGATATAGCCGGCCCGGGCCAGCCCGGTGATCGCCTCCCGGCTCCAGGCGCCGGCGTTCGCCAGATCCGGAATGCCGACATCGGCGCGAACCGTTCCTTCGACCGGATCCGCCGTCACGAGCCGGTACAGCATCTGGGCGGCTTCCTGCCGGGTGATGAGCTGATTCGGCCGGAACGTGCCGTCGGGAAAGCCCTGGATCGCGCCCGCGGCGTGCATCCGCTGCAGCTCGGGCATGTACCACGCGTTCGGCGGCGTGTCCGCATACACAAAATCGGACCGTTCGGGCAAATCCAGCACGCGGCCCGCGAGCGCGACGAATTCCGCCCGCGTGACCGGCGCGTCCGGCCGGAACGTTCCGTCCTCGAATCCCTTGGCCAGCCCCTCTGTCAACCAAACGTCAATGATGCCTTGCGCTGGATGGCCTTCGATGTCGCGGACGGCGGCCGACGCTTCGTTGGCCGAGGCTGCCGCCAGCCATACGGCGGCGAAGGCCAGGCCGGCGATGGTCCGGCTCCTCTTCCTCTTCATCCAGGTCAATGCAGCGTACATGTCAACCTCCCGTCAAGAGATCAACCCTGATCCCGCCTGCGTCGGTTCGAGATGAGCCACACGATCACGGCGAACAGCACGAGCGCGACGGCGATGGCGCCGATGTACAGCAGGCGCTGGATCAACGGCAGATCGTCGGCGCGGAGGCGCTCCGTCACGTCCCACCAGATGGACCGCACGGGCTCGTATTGGCCGGTGTCGAAAACATGCAGCCGGTCCAGCCGGTCGATGACGATCACCTGGCCGTTCATGCCGTCGCGGGACTGGGGTTTCAGCAGCGTCGTTCCGATCGCGTCAAGTCTCGCATCGGTGGAGGCGGATAACAACAGGATATCTTTTCCTTCCCGGTATGTCGACGGAAACAACTGGATAATCCCCGCGTCCATCCGGGTATTGTCCGCGAGCCGCACCGCCCCGACGGCCGCCTCCCAGCCGGCATCCGTATGGACGACCGGCATCCGGTCCATTCCGGCAAGCCACGAGGGCAGCTTGTCGGCCATGCAGATCACGATCAGATGGTCGTCGAGCCAGGCCTCCTCGCCCGTCACCTGCTCCGGCAGGGCAACGAGCCGGACGTTGTCGTAGGATGCCAGATCGCCGCCGTATTGGCCGTTGACGATCGAAAACAGCGTCAGTTCCGCGGATGTGGGCTTATCCGGCAGCAAGATCGTGACCGGTTTCCACGCCGATTCGGCGACGAACGGATACGGCAGGTTGAACAGCTTCAAATCCCGGTTCGGCAGGCTCGAGAAGCTGAAATACGACGCGTTGTCGATCACCGCCCAGTTGCCGATGAACGCGCTGCCGGTGCACGCTTCGCCGGACGAGCCGAACTGGAACATGATTTCCGCGTTGATGTAGCTGCCCCTCAGGGCGGCATCCGGAATCGCCGCCTCGAGCACGCCGTAATCGCTCGTTTCCGCGCTCAGGTAGGTGCTCGCCGCGGGAATGCCGTTGATCCGGATGACGGCCTGCGACTGCGCGAAGTTCAGCGATTTCGAATGGCGGAACATGATGTGCAGCTTGCCGCCCCGGGTAATGTCGTACTCGGCGGGCACGTTGTAGGAGATCAGGGCGCTGCCGACCATGAGCCCTTCGACGACGAGATCGCCGTACTGGAGCGATTCCAGCGTCACCGTGTGCGTCGAGCCCGAGCCTTCCGCCGGAGCGGCGGAGGCCGGCATCCGCACGCCGGCCGCGCTGGCGAAGCCGCCGGAGAGCTGCCCGTACAGCGTCGGATCGGACATCATCGCGACGGCGCGGGCCAGCCCGTCGTCCCGGCCGGTGATCAACAGCGTCCGGTAGTCATCGTTCCACCGGGACGGTCCGGTCCAGACCGTGCCCGCCGCGAGATCGGCGCCGCCGGAGGCGCTGCCCGCCTCCCGCTCGAGCTCGGCGCCGGGTCCCTTCCAGGAGCCGGTCTGTCCGATCCAGATCAGGTTGCCGGAGCCCAGCGCCTCATTCGTCAGGTCCGATTCCAGCAGGACGCGATGTTCCAGATTCGCGACGAGGCCCGTGAAGTGGCGCGCCAGCTTCGCCAGGCCGAACAGCTCCTGCTCCGTCGGCTCGTCCGGCACCACGAACGTCGTGTTGTAGGGCGTCAGGCTCCCCTTCTCGAGGAACGGAATCGGGTACCACGACAGGTCGCTCTCCACCGTGCCTTCCCCGTATCGCAGATGGATGACGCTCTCCTTGTGCAGCACGAACCAGTTGGCCGGATTGTTCTGGTCCATGCACAGGTTGTCCGTCGCCTCCATGTGGACGATGAGCGAGAATTTGTGGAAGCCGGCCGACAGCTCGAGGCCGTCCAGATCGAGCCGCCATTTCGCGTCCTGCTGGTTGGCGGTCGTCAGAAACTGGCTGCCGAGCGGCTTGTCGTCGAGCAGGACGGTGATCGTCGACCGGTCCTGGATGAGCGCCGGCGAATGGCCGAAGCGCAGCTCGATGTAGGAGTCGGCCGCCACCTGCCGCGACCTCGGAATTTCGAAATAATAGTCCTGGCGGTTCGTGACGCCCTGGATGACGAGGTCATCCTGGAACAGGAACCGGTTCTCGATCCGATTGTCCGGCTCTTCCGCTTCGAGGATGATGACGGAGGCTTCCGCTTCCACGCCCGCCCCCGCGGCGGACGGATGGTCGGAAGACGCTTCGCCGAAGACCGGACCGGCCGGGACGAGGCCGGCCAGGACCAGCAGGACAGCCAGCAGGACTGCATGAGGTTTTCGCATGGTTTGCTCCATTCCTTTGCCTGAATCTGTTCACTTCTGGGCTGCGGGCGGCTGAAACCGCTGGGTCTTGTCCCATTTCCATTCTTCGCGGATGATCACCGCGCGAATCTGCAGCCAGGTGGAACGGATGATCAGATACAGCCAGAGCTGCGAATACGTGACATACATGAGCATCAGCGTGAAGAAGTTTCGGGCCGTCAGTTCCGTCTTCTCGATCGCGAGCGCCACCATCATTTCGACGATGAACAGGATGTAGGCGAGCAGCCAGATGAGCAGGAACGGTCCGGGCAGCGTGATGTTGACCAGATCGAGCAGGTTGAGCAGCATCAACAGGTGGGACAGGACGACGCCGATCAGGAACACGAAGTAGGTGAAGAAGAAATAGATCAGGTCGAACACGATCCGTCCCTGCTTCCTGCGCACGATGCGGGGCAGATTCTTCACGATGACGTACTGGTTGCCCCTGACCCAGCGGGTGCGCTGCCTGAACCAGACCTTCCAGGTCTCCGGTTCCTGCTCCCAGGTGATCGCCAGCGGAAAGAAGCGGATCTTGTAGCCCATCTCGTACAGCCGGATGCTCATCTCGGTGTCTTCCGTGAGCGCCTTGACGTCCCAGCCGCCCATCTCCTTGAGCAGCGACCTGCGGATGAGGAAGTTGGTGCCGGGAATCGTGCTGATGCCGAACCAGTACCAGCGGCCCGCCTGGGCCATCCACTGGAAGCTGATCGTCTCGATGTTGATGAAGCGGGTCAGCAGATTCTTCTTCGCGTTGATGACCCGGAACTTGCCCGTGACGGCGCCGATCGTCGGGTCTTCGAGCGCCGCCTCGACGAGATACTTCACGGCCGCGCTGTTCGGCGTGTTGTCGGCGTCGTAGACGACGATGAACTCGCCCTTCGCGATCCGGAGCCCCTGGTTCAGGGCGTTCGACTTGCCCTTCGCGGCGTGCGGCGGCTTCAGGTGCAGGCAGCGGACGCGGGAATCCCGCGCGCAGTACTCGTCCACGATCTCCCCGGTTGCGTCGTGCGAGTTGTCGTCGATCACGATGATCTCGATTTTGTCGCGCGGGTAATCGAGCCGGAGCATCGCGTCCAGCGTGTAGCGGATGACGATCTCCTCGTTGTGGGCGGGGATGAGCACCGACACCGTCGGCCACTCGTCGTCCGGCCGTTGCCGCCGCGGCTGCGCCTTGAGCTTCTCCATCCGCTCCGAGTACAGATAGCCGCCCAGCATCAGGAACATGTGGTAGAGCAGCATGACCCAGATGCTTCCGAGCGACACGAGAAAAAGAAAGTTCCCGGACAACTACCCCAGCTCCCTCTCCATGAACAGCCGACGGTTACGCCGCATCTGCATGATCACGATGAACAGCATGAACATGACGACGAAAACGGCCACGACCAAAACCAGCGTCCAGGACGAATAGTAGGTGATCGATTCGTAACGGACCGACTGCTTCTCGAGCTTCTGCAGCTCGACCATCCGGTCGCGGTTGAGGATGACCGCGTCCATCGTGCCGTCGCCGCGGCCGGACAGGCGGATGAAGCCGGTCTCGACCCGGTAGGCGCTGTACCGGATATCCCGCCACATGACGGCTTCCCGCGCGATCTGTTCCAGCTGCGCGGCGATCGTCCCGTACGGCAGGGAGGCGTCCAGCCCGACGACGGACAGCGCGTCGCGCACGAGCCCGAGCCGGCTCATGCGGGAGGCCAGCAGCGTGGCCTCCGCGTCGCCGGAGGCGGCGCCGACCGATTCGGGGAACGCCGTCCCGTCCGCGCCGCGGATGCGCGTGTACGGGATGTCGGAGTAGCGGGTCCGGTCCGCCCGGTATTCCGTGAACTCGATGATATTCGAGAAGTACGCCCGGTCGGACGCGTACGCGAGGCTCTCCGCGAGCGCGCGCGACGCGTACAGCGCGACGGGGTACCCGCCGACCTCCTGGAGCAGCGCGATGTCCCGGGCGATCAGCCCGGCGGATTCGTCCGGCTTGGCCGGGTCCAGCCGGCTGCCGTCCAGGACGATCGTGCCGCCGGCCTCCGTCATGTACCGGAGGGCGTCCGCCAGCTCCGGGTTGTCGGAGATCACGGCCCGCTCCGACGGCACGGACGAGCGGCGGGCGGGCTGGACGGCGGCCGTGAACGGCATGCGGTATTCGCGCAGCAGATCCGCCAGCCTGCGCAGATGCGCCGGATCGGAGAGCGGGCCGACGTTCTCGATGACGATCAGCCCGGTTGCGCCTTCGGAATGGTGCTCGCCGAGAAAATCGTGCAGCACGTCCGCGGCGAGCCAGGCGACCATGCCGTTCGCGAGGCCGGCCGCGACCTGCCACCGGTCCCCTTCGCGGACGATCAGCGGGCGTTCGCTCCGGCCGTCGGACAGCCAGGCGATCGTCTCGCCGTCGGGTCCGGGATCGAGCGCGGCGGCGGAAATGGCGGTCGTCGCGTATTCCGCGTTCCCGTACCGGAGGAGGATGCCGTCGAAGACGCGATCCGCCGCGCCCGCCCGGAACACCATGTACGGGATGTTCCACCTTCGGGCGACGGAGGCCGCCTCCGCGATCTCCCGGTCGGAAGCGCCGATCGAATCGATATGGATGATGTAATCCGCATCGCCTTCGGCCAGGCCGTCCAGCTCCGACGAATGCGCCGTCTCCGTCGTGACCGGGAAGTGGGACAGCAGGTTGTCGATGGTCGCGACATCGGCGGGCGGCTCGGGCGAGTTGTGCAGGATGAGCACCCGGGCCGGCCGGTTGCCCCGGTCCGCGCCGTCATGCGCCGTCCGGGCGGAGGCGGCCGACGCGGCGGGCGCGAGCGCCGCGCAGCAGATGGCGAGCGCGAGCGCGGCCGGAACAAGCAGTCTCGAAAGACGCACGCGGTCAGCTCGCATACAGACTCAACATCCTGTTCGCGTCTTCCAGAAGCTCGTGGGCGGTCTGGTATTTCTGCGGGCATCCGGAATAGCCGTAGCGGAGCTGGATCTCGATCTGCTTCTCGCCCTTGCCGGATTCGATCCGGCATGTCTTGACGCGCTCATGCAGCCGCTTGATCACGATGTCTGCGTTCTCGATGCCCGTCTCCGGCAGGACGAAGCCGAACATGCCGTTCTCGAGATACGCTTTCTTGTCCACGTCGCGGAGGACGGACTCGATCTGCTCGCTCACCTGCCGGAGCAGGTTGTCGGCCGCATCTTTGCCGTAGGCCCGGACAAGCTCGGGGAAATACGCGATCTCCATGAGCAGCACGGTCATCGAATGCTTGTAGCGCAGCGACCGGGAAATCTCGATGTTCAGATCCGTGCGGAACTGCCGCTCGTTCGGGAAGCCCGTCACGCTCTCGACCGTCACCAGTTCCTCCGTCAACTTGCGGTGATACTGGTAGGCCTTGAGCAGCTCGTCGACCCGCCGGCCGAGCATGCCGGAGGCGAGGGCGCCGAACGGGAAGAACACCAGCCAGACGATGTCGTTCACGTTCATCGCCGCGATCGTCTGCGCGATATACAGGTCGTACAGGATGAACGACCCGTAGCCGAAAATCGCGAACATCGCGCTGATCAGGGCCATCATGAGTCCGCGGACGAAGCCGATGATCGTGACCATCAGGAAGATGACGACCCAGATGTAGTTGAGGGGGTGGATCGTGATCGTGAACGCCAGGTACATGAACACGATGACGAGCATGATGAATTGCAGCAGGATAAACAGGTACAGCTCGGAGCGCGCTTTCCGGAGCTCGCCCGAGACTTTCCGGGAATCCGTCGCCTTCTGTTTCTTCGTCTCTTTGATGCGTTCTTTGCGGCTGGAGATGTTATGGTTATGGGATTGAGCCATTGATTCACCGCTCCGATTTCATTGCTGATTCCGCCAGCAGGGCCTGGAGATGATCGAAGGAATAGGCCTCGAGCGTGGACGGATCGACGAAACCGCCGTACCAGGGCGAACGCTCGTCGCGGACGGACAGCTCGTACAGGGCCGCGAGGATCTCCTCCGCCGTGTCCGCGCGTCCTTCGCCCGCCAGCAGCCGGTACGCCAGCGCGTAGACCGCGGGCGAGATCCCGCCGTCGACGGTTCGCCATGCGCTGTCGTAGGAGGCGGACAATTGGCCGTCCTCCCGCCATTTGCGCTCGATCATGTCCGCGGTGTCCGAGATGTCGGCGCCGTCGGCCGCCAGATGATGGGCGACATAGAGCACGTCGATCATGTTGAACGAATCCTGGTCGATCCATCGCCCTTCGGAGATCCGGTACGTCTTCAGGAACAGACCGCCGGGACCCCGCGCCGACTCCAGCAGGGACCGGGCGCGGTCGAGGATCGGCCGCCACTCCGGATACCGGTCGGCCAGCTTGCCCAGCGCGCCGAGATCCAGATAGGAGGACGTGATCTCATCGGTCTGCTCGCCGTAACGCCAGTCGTAATAGTCCGGCAGCAGGTCGCCCGCCGTGCCCCGTTCGAACAGGACGCGGGCCAGACGGTCGGCGAGCCTGCCGTACCCGCCGTCTTCCCAGCGCTCCGACGCGTCCAGCAGCGCCGCGATGATCTTCAGATCGTCGATCGCGGCGTTGACGTGCACGTTGCGATAGGGGCCGTCCTCCTCGTACACCCACCGGATGTTCCCGCCACGGGTCATCAGCCGCTTCCGGAGAAAATCAACCTGCGTGTCGAACAACGCTTGCCGGTTCGTCCGAAGCGCATACTCCATCATCAGGCCGGTCGACTCGGACAGCATCTGGTGGTTGCCCGCCATGTCGGGCATGAGTGCAAGATCGTCGCGAAGATTCGTATAGATGCCGCCGGACGGATCCATCAAGTGCTCCACGACGAAACGAAGCAGGGGACTTTCGTTCCCCTGCAGGCGGTAGCGATGATTCTGGTCGGACTGATCGCGCATGATCAACACCGCTGCCGCCACCAGGAGGGTGGAGGCCACAAGAAGGTACATGACTGCTCGGCGCTGATCCATCAGGACGTCCACCTTTTTGCCCAAATATATGCTCATTATACTTCATTAATAGGACGTTAAGATTGGTTACAATTTACCATTACCGGATGGACAACCCGTAAGATCCTGCAGACGGAAGGCCAAGAGGCCCGCGGTTGATGTTCTGAAAGTCAATTGTACCTCCCGCTGCTGAACAATATCTGAACAAACCGAATCACCGGAAAAGGTGTCGAATGATGGCGAATCGAGTTTTTTTGTACGGAACGATGGCAATCGGCGGCTTGGGTGGTATGATGGGGAAACATGGAGCATGCAGGGAATGGAAGGGGGATTCGCATCATGAAGCCGGAACCGATGGATGTCCGGATGCTCCGGGTCAGGCGCGCAACCCCCGATGACGCGCGGGACGTGCTGGCGATCTGGCTGAACGCCGCCGAATGGCTGCAGGCCCGGGGCATCGACCAGTGGAATCCGGAGCGGTTTACGCCGGAGGGCGCCGAAGCCGCCGTTCGCGAGTCGGAGGTGTATCTTGCGGAGTCGGGCGGTGAGGTTGTGGGGACGTATCTGCTCGCCTGGTCGGATCCATATATATGGAAAGAACTCGACAACGCCGAATCCGGGTACATTCATCGCCTCGCGGTCCGAAGAGACCTCAAGGGCATGGGGCTCGGGCTCCGGCTGCTGCGGCATGCCGAGCGGCAAATCGCCGGGCGCGGCAAGCGGCTCATCCGGCTCGATTGCATGGCCGACAACAAGCGGCTCAACCGGTATTACCTGGACGCGGGGTATGCGTTTGTCAGAAGGCATGTTGACGACGGCTGGAGCGCCAACCTGTACGAGAAGCGGGCGGCGGATCTTTTTGCGGAAGGGGACAGGTTCGATGAAGAAGATTGTGATTGAGCTGGACGAGGCCCGGTATCGGACACTGGTGAAGATGGTCTGGCTGGGCGACTGGATCGCGCACGCCACGAAAGTTGGCGACAAGGACCCGGAGATGGAAGAGGTCGAGCCATTGGTCTATTCCCGTTCGAGTGAACTTCCGGGCTTTGATCTCGTCGAGTGCGTCGAGAAGTTCGGCGCCTGTTGCCCGACCCGAAAAATGGAAGATGAATTGTATGCTTACGTAGAAGAATACGACGAAGATGTGTTCTGGGAGAAGTTGCCTTACAAGCTGGCCCGGCGGGATCTGTTGCGGGAGACCGGCCCCGTCGCCCGTTTGACGGACAAGCATCGGGAGCGGTTGTCCGAGCTCGAGGAAGAATATGAGCGCGAGTTCGAGCGCAACGGGCTCAAGAATCTGGTGCTGAAACACAAGCTGACGAAGGAATAAAGCAGCCGGCGTTTCATGCTGATGGAAGTTGGATAATGTGATAAATTCGAGATGGCCTGGAAGACGCTGAAAGCGTGGCTGAGGGATGAGGGGATCGAGACCGCATCGCCCAAATCGGCGCTCAGGGAAGCTTTCAAATCGGGATGGCTGGGCCCGGACCCTGAGCCGTGGCATCAGATGCTGAGCGTTGCAGCACATTCCGCGACAACGCAGAAGACCCGCGCTTTGAAGGGCGCGGGTCTTCGCATGTCCGTGTCTCAGCCTGCGCGGCGGGACTCCGCGGCCAGTCCGGCGGCGGTGGCCAGATAGATGACGGCGAGCGCCCAGGGCAGCGCCGTAAACGCCAGCCCGTCGAAGATATAGCCCAGGAAGAACGAGGCGGCCGCCATCGCGAGCGTGAGGAACAGGTATGTCCGGCTCCGGTAGATCCATACATAAGGGAGGAAATGCGAGCCCGCGAGCAGTCCGATCGCGAACGGGATCAGCTCGTAATGCTCAATGTAGATCACGATCCACATCGGCAGGAAGAACGCCTGGATGCCGCCGACGATGCCGCTCAGCGCGCCGAGCGGGTTGCGCGAGATCATGTCGGCCTTGAGCAGTTTGCCGAGCAGCAGCCCGAGCGGAAAAATCCCCCCGACCCCGAACAGATAGCACAGCGCCAGCGTCTGCCCCCCGATGAACAGGCCGAGCGTCCCCATCGCCAGCCAGTACAGCGCGCCGGCGAGGAAGACGGGATAGCCGTTGCGGGCGCCGCGGATCAGGTCGTCCCTCAGTTCGTCGAGGGTCATGCTGCGATAGTCCATGGATGTCTCTCCTTAAGCGTTTTCAATTTCGGTCGAAAAAACAGCCGGACTGCTCCCCGTCCGCACAGCGTTGATCGTAACACAACCGGGACCGGTTTTCCAGCGAAAACTTTGCCCCGGCTCAAGCGCTTTCCGTAACGCCTCATTCGGATCCGACCGCAGATGTGCGCTTTTTTGACATGGCGTGACAGTTCCATGACGGGTGAGCATGGCGAAAATCCGAACGTTCGTGATTTACCGACATTAAATGTTCGTCTTTTTATTTGACATTCGCTCCCCGCATTGGTACACTGTTAATGGTTGGACACATGAACTGATGCAGATCACATGCTCGTATAAGTCCGGGAATACGGCCCGGACGTCTCTACCCGGAAACCGTAAATTTCCGGACTACGAGCCAGCGGCGACAAGGATGCGGGTTGCCCCGGACGGGGCAGCCTTGTGCTGTCTTGTCCGATTCGCAGGCTCGAGGTCCGTCGGCGTGGAGACTCCGCATGGAGACGCGGCGGATTTTTTTCATGCCGGCGGCTTCGGCGGGGGAAGCTGAGAACGTGAACCAGGCATCAATATAAATCGGAAAGAAGGTTCCTCATGGCACTGGTAGGCGTCATCATGGGCAGCAAGTCGGATTGGGAGACGATGAAGCTTGCATGCGACATGCTCGACGAGCTGGGCGTCCCGTACGAGAAGCGGGTCGTCTCGGCGCACCGCACGCCGGATCTGATGTTCGAGTACGCCGAGACGGCGGCGGCGCGCGGTCTGAAGGTCATCATCGCCGGCGCGGGAGGAGCCGCGCATCTGCCCGGCATGGTCGCCGCGAAGACGACCTTGCCGGTCATTGGCGTGCCCGTCAAGTCCTCGAACTTGAACGGGCTCGATTCGCTTCTGTCGATCGTGCAGATGCCGGCCGGCGTGCCGGTGGCGACGGTCGCGATCGGCAACGCGGGCGCGGCGAACGCCGGCCTGCTCGCGGCGCAGATCCTCGCCGCGTTCGATCCGGAGCTGGCGCGGCGCGTCGCGGAGCGGCGGAAGCGGATCGAGCGCGAAGTGCTCGAGAGCAGTGAGACGCTATGAGCGCGGGCGCAGGCGGCATCAGGGCGGCGGGCGCGGACGCTGTGCGCGCCGAGCCGCGCACGATTCTGCCGGGCGCGACGATCGGCGTGCTCGGCGGCGGCCAGCTCGGCCGCATGATGGCGCTCGCGGGCAGCGCGATGGGCTACCGGTTCGTCGCGCTCGATCCGACGCCGGACGCGCCGTGCGGCCAGGTGGCGGAGCAGATCGTCGCCGCCTACGACGACGTGCAGGCCGCCCGCGAGCTGGCGCGCCGCGCCGACGTCATCACCTACGAGTTCGAGAACGTCGACGCGGACGTGACCGCCATGCTGATGGCGGAGTCGTACGTGCCGCAGGGCAGCGCGCTGCTCTGCACGACGCAGCACCGGCTGCGCGAGAAGCGCGCGATCGAGGCGGCGGGCGTGCGCGTCGCGCCGTACGCGGAGATCCGCGGCCCGCAAGCGTTGCGGGAGGCGGCCGCCAGGTTCGGCTTCCCCTGCGTGCTGAAGACGGCGACCGGCGGCTACGACGGCAAGGGCCAATGGGTGATCCGGAGCGAAGCGGAGATCGAACCGGCTTACGACGCCCTGAGCCAGGCGAAGACCGAGCTTGTCCTCGAGCAGTTCATCCGCTTCGACAAGGAGCTGTCCGTCATCGCGGCGCGCAGCCCGCGCGGCGAAATTCGGACATTCCCGGTATCCGAGAACGTTCACGTCGAGAACATCCTGCATCTGTCGATCGCGCCGGCCCGCGTGCCGGAACAGGTGCAGCGGGAAGCGGAAGCACTGGCGGTCCGCATCGCCGATAGGCTCGGCGTGATCGGCCTGATCGCCGTCGAGATGTTCTGGTCGGCCGAACACGGCCTGTACGTGAACGAACTCGCGCCCCGGCCGCACAACAGCGGCCACTATACGATGGACGCCTGCCGCACGTCGCAGTTCGAGCAGCACGTCAGGGCGATCTGCAACCTGCCGCTCGGCGACCCGGCGCTCCTGACGCCGGTCGTGATGGTGAACGTGCTCGGCAGGCATTTGGAGCCGGTCATCGCGAGGCTGTCGCAGCCCGACGAGGCGGCGGCCAGGCTGAACGTGAAGCCGTCGCTCCATCTGTACGGCAAGCGCGATGCCGCCCCGAAGCGCAAAATGGGCCACGTGAACGTCCTCGCCTCCTCGGTGGAAGACGCGCTCGCGTGGATTGACGAGACGACTATCTGGAAGGTGTGAGATTGGGAACATGCTGGACCGATACAGCAGACCGGAGATGCGGGCGATCTGGACCGAGGAGAACAAGTTCCGCGCCTGGCTCGAGGTGGAGCTGCTCGCCTGCGAGGCGTGGGCCGAGCTCGGCGTCATCCCGAAGGAAGACGCGGAGGCGCTGCGCCGCAACGCGAGCTTCGATATCAACCGGATCTACGAGATCGAGCAGGAGACGCGCCACGACGTCATCGCCTTTACCCGCGCGGTGTCCGAGACGCTCGGCCCCGAGCGCAAATGGGTGCACTACGGCCTGACGTCCACCGACGTCGTCGACACGGCGCTCGGCTACCTGCTGAAGCAGGCGAACTCGATCATCCGGCGCGACCTCGAGAACTTCATTGACATCCTGCGCGGGCAGGCGATCCGCCACAAATACACGGTCATGATGGGCCGCACCCACGGCGTGCACGCGGAACCGACGACCTTCGGCCTCAAGATGGCGCTCTGGCACGAGGAAATGAAGCGCAACCTCGAGCGGTTCAACCACGCGGCGGACGGCGTCGAATACGGCAAAATCTCCGGCGCGGTCGGCACGTACGCCAACATCGACCCGTTCGTCGAGCAATACGTCTGCTCGAAGCTCGGCACGAAGCCGGCCCCGATCTCGACCCAGACGCTGCAGCGCGACCGGCACGCCGAGTACATGGCGACGCTGGCGCTGATCGCGACGTCGCTGGACAAGTTCGCGACCGAGATCCGCGCGCTGCAGAAGAGCGAATTCCGCGAAGTCGAGGAGCCGTTCGCGAAGGGGCAGAAGGGCTCGTCCGCGATGCCGCACAAGCGCAACCCGATCGGCTGCGAGAACATCTCCGGCCTTGCGCGCGTCGTCCGCGGCCACATGCTCTCGGCCTACGAGAACGTGCCGCTCTGGCACGAGCGCGACATCAGCCACTCGTCGGTCGAGCGCGTCATCCTGCCCGACGCGACGATGCTCATCAACTATATGTTGAACCGTCTGGGGAACATTATCAAAAATCTCACCGTGTTCCCCGAGAACATGAAGCGCAACATGGAGCGCACCTACGGCGTGCCGTTCTCCGGCCGCGTCCTGACGAAGCTGATCGACAAGGGCCTGAGCCGCGAGCAGGCGTACGACACGGTGCAGCCGCGCGCGATGCAGGCGTGGGAGACGCAGCGCCACTTCCGCGACATCCTCCTCGAGACGCCCGAGATCACGAGCGTGCTGTCCCGGGAGGAGATCGACGATTGCTTCAACCCGTCGTGGCACCTGAAGCACGTGGACACCATTTTCGAACGACTCGGCTTGACCGGACAGGAGGCCTGACACCCGCCATGACCCGTAAACCCCTGGCCACCGCCGCGGATCTGATCGACGCCCCGCTCGTCCACAAGGGCAAGGTGCGCGAGCTGTACGATCTCGGCGAGCATTACCTGATCGTCGTCACCGACCGGATCTCCGCGTTCGACTGGGTGCTCGAGCCGCCCGTGCCGTACAAGGGGATCGTGCTGAACACGCTCAGCGCGTTCTGGTTCGGGCAGACCCGCGAGATCCAGCCCAACCACGTCGTGCACACGGACGTGTCGAAGCTCGGAAGCATCGCGAAGGACCCCGGGCAGCTCGACGGGCGCGTCATGGTGGTAAAAAAAGCCCGCCGGATCGACATCGAGTGCGTCGTGCGCGGCTACATCACCGGCGGCGGCTGGCGGCAGTACCAGAAGTCGCAGGCCGTGAACGGCATCCCTCTGCCGCCCGGCCTGCGCAAGAACGAGAAGCTGCCGGAGCCGATCTTCACCCCGGCGGCGAAGAACGACGTCGGCCACGACGAGGACATCCCGTTCGACGAGATGGCGCGGCGCGTCGGCGCCGAACTGGCTGAAGACTTGCGGGAGCGCAGCCTGAAGCTGTACGACTTCGCTTCCCGCTACTGCGAGGAGCGCGGCATCATCCTGGCGGACTGCAAGTTCGAGTTCGGGCTGGCGGACGGCGAGGTGGTGCTGATCGACGAGATTTTCACCCCGGACGCGTCGCGCTTCTGGGCGAAGGACAAGTGGGCGCTGGACATCGAGATCGACAGCATGGACAAGGAGCCGGTGCGGGCGTATCTCGCAAGCAGCGACTGGGACAAAAACAGCCCGCCGAAACCGTTGCCGCAGGGCGTTGTGGAGGAGACGACGCGGCGGTATCTGGACATCTGCGAGCGGCTGACCGGCGAGAAACTTGCATGAGCCGACAGGCAGTCGGACAAGATTCACAGGAGGCGGAAATGCGATGAAGGCCACGGTGTACGTCACGATCAAGGAGAACGTTCTCGATCCGCAGGGGGCGGCCGTCCAGGGGGCGCTTCATTCCCTCGGATTCCACGAAGTCGGCAAGGTGCGGATCGGCAAATACATGGAGCTGACGCTCGACGTAAGCGACCGGAGCGAGGCGGAGGCGCGCGTGAAGGCGATGTGCGAGAAGCTGCTGGCGAACACGGTGGTCGAGGACTACCGTTTCGAACTGGAGGGCTGAGCGGATGCGGTTCGCGGTCATCGTTTTTCCGGGCTCCAACTGCGACATCGACTGCTACAAGGCGGTGGAACAGACGATCGGCCAGCCGGTCGACTACGTCTGGCACACGGCGACGGATCTGTCCGCCTACGACGCGATCATCGTGCCCGGCGGCTTCTCGTACGGCGACTATCTGCGCTGCGGCGCGATCGCCCGGTTCGCCCCGGTCATGAACGAGGTGAAGAAGGCGGCGGAGGAAGGCAAGTACATCCTGGGCATCTGCAACGGGTTCCAGATCCTGACCGAGGCGGGCCTTCTGCCGGGCGCGCTGCTCAGGAACCGCGATCTGAAGTTCCATTGCCATTCCACGCTGCTCGAGGTCGTGAACAACGAGACGCCGTTCACGCGGGAGTACGCGAAGGGCGAGATCATCGACATCCCGATCGCCCACGGCGAAGGGAACTACTACTGCGACGAGGAGACGCTGGCGAGGCTCGAGGCGAACGGCCAGGTCGTGTTCCGCTACAAGACGGGCGAGAACCCGAACGGCTCGGTGAACGACATCGCGGGCATCTGCAACGAAGGCCGCAACGTCGTCGGCATGATGCCGCATCCGGAGCGGGCGGTGAGCGAACTGCTCGGGTCGTCGGACGGCAGGCGGATGTTCACATCAGTACTCAGCGCATGGAGGGAACGGCATGGCGCAGCAGTTAACGGCTAAGGAGCCGACGGCGGAGAGAATCGCGGAGCTCAAGATCTATCGGGAGTTCGGCGTCAGCGATTACGAGTACGACCTGATCTGCCGGTTTCTCGGCCGCAAGCCGAACTATACCGAAATCGGCGTGTTCAGCGTCATGTGGTCCGAGCATTGCGCGTACAAGAACTCGAAGCCGGTGCTGAAGAAGTTCCCGGTCTCGGGTCCGCGCGTCCTGATGGGTCCGGGCGAAGGCGCGGGCATCGTGGACATCGGCGACAACCAGGCGGTCGTGTTCAAGATCGAATCCCACAACCACCCGTCCGCGGTCGAACCGTACCAGGGGGCGGCGACGGGCGTAGGCGGGATCATCCGGGACATTTTCTCGATGGGGGCAAGGCCGGTGGCGCTGCTCAACTCGCTGCGCTTCGGACGGCTGGAGAACCCGCGGGTGAAATATCTGTTCGAGAACGTCGTCGCGGGCATCGCGGGCTACGGCAACTGCATCGGCATTCCGACGGTCGCCGGCGAGGTGATGTTCGACGAGAGCTACGAGGGCAACCCGCTCGTCAACGCGATGTGCGTCGGCCTGATCGACCATGACAAGATCCAGCGTGGCGTCGCGAAGGGCATCGGCAACCCGGTGTTCTACGTCGGTCCGGCCACGGGGCGCGACGGCATCCACGGCGCGACGTTCGCGTCCGTCGAGCTGACCGAGGAATCGGAGGAGAAGCGTTCGGCGGTGCAGGTCGGCGACCCGTTCATGGAGAAGCTCGTCATGGAGGCGTGCCTCGAGGCGATCAACGCCGGCCTCATCCTCGGCATCCAGGACATGGGCGCGGCGGGGCTCACCTGCTCGAGCTCGGAGATGGCGGCGAAGGCGGGCAACGGCCTCGAGCTGTACCTGGACGAGGTGCCGCAGCGCGAGGAAGGCATGACGCCGTACGAAATGATGCTGTCGGAGTCGCAGGAGCGGATGCTGTTCGTCATCGAGCCGGAGAACGAGGCGAAGGTGCGGGAGATTTTCGAGCGGTGGGGCGTGCCCTGCGCGAAGGTCGGCAAGGTGACGGACGACGGGCGGCTGCGGCTGTTCCACAAGGGCGAGGTCGTCGCCGACATGCCGGTGAAGGCGCTGGTGGACGATTGTCCGGTGTACCATCAACGGTCGGAGGAGCCGGAATATTACCGCGCGTTCGCTGACGTGGACACGACGGCGTTCGAGGAGATCAAGGATCTGACGGGCGCGCTCAAGAAGGTGCTCGGTTCGCCGTCGGTGGCGAGCAAGGAATGGGTCTATCAACAGTACGACCACATGGTGCGGACGAGCACGGTCGTGCGGCCGGGATCCGACGCGGCGGTCGTGTTGGTGCCCGGCACGCGCAAGGCGCTCGCGATGACGACGGACGGCAACGGCCGGTACGTCTGGCTCGATCCCGAAGTCGGCGGCAAGATCGCGGTCGCGGAGGCGGCGCGGAACGTCGTCTGCTCGGGCGCGGAGCCGCTCGCGATCACGGACAACCTGAACTTCGGCAGCCCGGAGAAGCCGGAGGTGTACTGGCAGCTCGAGAAGGCGACCGACGGCATGGCGGAAGCGTGCCGCGCGCTGGGCACGCCGGTCATCGGCGGCAACGTGTCGCTGTACAACGAGAACGAGCAGGGCGCGATCTATCCGACGCCGGTCATCGGCATGGTCGGGCTGGTGCGCGATCTCGACCATATCACGACGCAGGAGTTCAAGCGCGAAGGCGATGTGATCGTGCTGGTCGGCGAGACTTATGGCGAACTGGGCGGCTCCGAGCTGCAGTACGCGGTGCTCGGCAAGACGGAAGGCCGGCCGCCGCGCATCGATCTCGAAGTCGAGAAGCGGGTGCAGGATGCCGTGCTTGAGGCGATCCGGCAAGGGCTCGTCGCGTCGGCCCACGACCTGTCCGAGGGCGGGCTCGCGGTCGCGCTGGCCGAGTCGTGCTTCGGGCGCGGGCTGGGCGCCGTCGTGAACGTGGAGACGACGCTGCGGGCCGATGTCGCGCTGTTCAGCGAGTCGCAGTCGCGCGTCTTGCTGAGCGCGCGGCCGGAGAAGGCGGACGCGCTGGTCGCGCTGCTGAAGGAGAAGGGCGTTGTCTGCTCGGTGCTCGGCAAGGTGGAAGGCTCGGATCTCGTCGTGCGGGTGAACGGACGGGACGGCATCGCGGCGCCGGTTGAGGAACTGTGGAAAGTCTGGAAGGAAGCGATCCCATGTCTGCTGAAGAGCTGAGCGGTCTGATCCGGTCCTGGGCCGATGGCGGCTATTACAACGAGGGCGCCGGACGGGAGGATCTGTTCGACAAGGTGCGCGAGGAATGCGGCGTGTTCGGGGTGTTCGGCATCCCGGACGCCGCCGCGCTGACCTATTACGGCCTGCACGCGCTGCAGCACCGCGGCGAGGAGAGCTGCGGCATCTGCACGGTCGAGTCGGAGCGGCCGTTCGAATCGTTCCGGGCGCATCGCGGCATGGGCCTCGTGAAGGAAGTGTTCACGAAGGAGGTTCTCGACGGGCTGCGCGGCGACCGGGCGATCGGCCACGTCCGCTACTCGACGGCGGGCAGCAGCGCGCTCGCGAACGCGCAGCCGCTCGTGTTCAAGTACCGGGACGGGGATCTCGCGGTCGCGACGAACGGCAACCTCGTGAACGCGCCGGAGATCCGGGCGGAGCTCGAGGCGGCCGGGTCGATCTTCCAGACGACGAGCGACACGGAAGTGATCGCGCACCTGATCGCGCGTTCGCCTCTCGACTTCGTCGGCGCGGTGAAGGAGGCGCTGCGGCGGGTCGTCGGCGGGTTCGCTTTTCTCATCATGACGAATAACCGGCTCATTGCCGCATCCGATCCGAACGGGCTGCGGCCGCTCTGCATGGGCCGGCTCTCTGGCGGCTACGTGTTCGCGTCGGAGACGTGCGCGTTGGAAACGGTCGGCGCCGAGTTCGTGCGCGACATCTATCCGGGTGAGATGCTGATCCTGGGCGAGGGGGACGAGATCCGGATCGAACGGTTCGCGCCGCTGGAGCGGCGGGCCGTGTGCGCGATGGAGTACATTTATTTCGCGCGGCCGGATTCGGATGTGGCGGGAATCAACCTGCACGCGGCCCGCAAGCGGATGGGCAGCCGGCTCGCGATCGAGTCGTTCGTCGACGCCGATGTCGTCACGGGCGTGCCGGATTCGAGCATCTCGGCGGCGATCGGATACGCGGAGCAGACGGGCATCCCGTACGAGCTCGGGCTCATCAAGAACAAGTACACCGGCCGGACGTTCATCCAGCCGTCCCAGGAGCTGCGCGAGCGGGGCGTCAAGATGAAGCTGTCGGCCGTGCGGCGCGTCGTCGAGGGCAAGCGCGTCGTCATGATCGACGACTCGATCGTGCGCGGGACGACGTCGCGGCGGATCGTCAACCTGCTGCGCGAGGCGGGGGCGGTGGAGGTGCATGTGCGCATCACGTCGCCGCCGTTCGCGAACCCGTGCTTCTACGGCATCGACACGCCGGACCGGAAGGATCTGATCGCGGCGCAAATGTCGGTCGAGGAGATCCGGAAGGCGATCAACGCGGACTCGCTGCAGTTTCTGTCCAAGGAAGGGTTCATCGAGGCGGTCATGGGTCGCGTCGGCGCGGCGGGCGCGATTGGCGCGGGCGTGGCCGTCGGCGCCGGTGTCGGCTTGGGCGCGGCCGGCGGTGTTGGCGTCGCCGGTGGTATTGGCGGCGCCGGCGGCGTTGGCGCGGGCGCGGCTGGCGGTGTTGGCGTCGCCGGTGGTATTGGCGGTGCCGGCGGCGTTGGCGCGGGCGCGGCCGGCGGTGTTGGCGTCGCCGGTGGTATTGGCGGTGCCGGCGGCGTTGGCTCGGGCGCGGCCGGCGGTGTTGGCGTCGCCGGTGGTATTGGCGGCGCCGGCGGCGTTGGCGCGGGCGCGGCTGGCGGTGTTGGCGTCGCCGGTGGTATTGGCGGCGCCGGCGGCGTTGGCGCGGGCGCGGCTGGCGGTGTTGGCGTCGCCGGTGGTATTGGCGGTGCCGGCGGCGTTGGCGCGGGCGCGGCCGGCAGAGCGGGCTCCGCTGGCGTCGGCGCCGGTGCGACTGGCGGATCGGTCGCCGGACTGGCCGGCCGGAGGTTCGACCCGTCGGTGCTCGATCTGAAGGGATTGGAGGCAGCCGGGCTGTCCCCGGCCGAGTTCGAGGCGGCGCTGCGGATCAACGGCGGCATGTGCATGGCGTGCTTCGACAACGACTACCCGACCCGGATCGATTTCGGGAAGCCGTCGCGGACGTGCGGCTGATCATGAGGGGCGGGAGGCGGTCGTCGGACCGGCTTGCGGAACTCTAAACCGCCCCCGGATTGCGGATAAACGAAAAATTTTCCTCTATTTCGCCCGAAAGGGCAGAATCGCCGGAAATAGACGAAGAAATTTCCGCTATTTTTGGGTAGTCGGCCGATTTCGCGCGGATTTCCCGGAATAGGAGAAGAATTTTCCTCTATTTTGGGCGAATATCGAAAATTCGACAAAATAAGCGAAGCAACTTCGTTTATCATTTTGGACGGATGAAGTTCATTGGTCGTTGGACGGATGGACCAACCTTTGCGAAGGAGTGACCCTGGTGTCGGAAGCGTACAAACAAGCCGGCGTCGACATCGCGGCGGGCAATGAAGCGGTCGAGCGGATGAAGAAGCATGTGGCGCGGACGTTCCGTCCCGAAGTGCTGACCGGGCTCGGCGGGTTCGGCGCGCTGTTCGGCCTGGATCTGCGGAAGTATGAGGAACCGGTGCTCGTCTCCGGCACGGACGGCGTCGGCACGAAGCTGATGCTCGCGTTCGCGATGGACAAGCACGATACGATCGGCATCGACGCGGTGGCGATGTGCGTCAACGACATTGTGGTGCAGGGCGCGGAGCCGCTTTTCTTCCTGGATTACCTCGCTTGCGGCAAGGTCGTGCCCGAGCGGATCGAGGCAATCGTGAAAGGGATCGCGGACGGATGCGCCGAATCCGGATGCGCCCTGATCGGCGGCGAGACGGCCGAAATGCCGGGCATGTACGGCGAGGACGAATACGACATCGCCGGATTCGCCGTCGGCATCGTCGACCGGAAGCGCATCATCGACGGCTCCGGGATTCGGCCGGGCGACGCGGTCATCGGGCTCGCGTCGAGCGGCGTGCACAGCAACGGCTTCTCGCTCGTGCGCAAGGTGCTGCTCAAGGACTGCGGCTACACGCTGCACGACACGCTGCCGGAGCTCGGCGGCGCAAGGCTCGGCGACGTGCTGCTCGAGCCGACGCGGCTTTACGTGAAGCCGGTGCTCAAGTTGATCGAACGCGTGGAAGTGAAAGGCCTCGCGAACATTACGGGCGGCGGGTTCATCGAAAACATCCCTCGCGTGCTGCCCGAAGGCGTGAACATCGAGATCGCGTACGGCTCGTGGCCGGTGCTGCCCATATTCAAGCTGCTGCAGGAGCGGGGCAAGATCTCGAACCGCGACATGTTCACGACGTTCAACATGGGCATCGGCATGGTCGCCGTTGTGCCGGCGGATCAGACGGACGAAGCGGTCCGGACGCTCGCGGAGCAGGGCGTCGAGGCTTACCGGATCGGCACGGTGACGCCGGGAAGCCGGGTCGTGACGTTCACGGGAGCTGACATGTGATGGCGAAGCTGAAGGTCGCCGTCTTCGCGTCCGGCAACGGTTCGAACTTTCAGGCGCTCGTCGACGGCGCGCGGGACGGCCGGATCGACGCCGAGATCCGGCTGCTCGTCTGCGACAAGCCGGGCGCGCCGGTCATCGGGAGGGCGGAGGCGGCCGGCATCGAGACGTATGTGTTCCGGCCGCGCGATTATCCGTCGCGCGAAGCGTACGAGCGCGAAATTCTGATCGAGCTGAAGCGCCGCGGCGTCGAGCTGGTCGTGCTGGCCGGCTACATGCGGATCGTGACGCCGGTGCTCGTGGACGCCTACTACGGGCGGATGATCAACGTCCATCCGTCGCTTTTGCCGGCTTTTCCCGGCGTGAACGGCATCGGCCAGGCGCTCGAATACGGCGTGAAGGTAACCGGCGTGACCGTGCACTTCGTCGACAGCGGGCTCGATTCCGGGCCGATCATCGCGCAGGAGGCGCTGGCCGTGGAGCCGGGCGACACCGAGGAGACGCTGGCGGCGCGCATCCACCCGATCGAGCACCGGCTGCTGCTTGAGATCGTGCAGCGGTTCGCGGAAGACCGCATCCGGCTGAACGGCCGGCAGGTGACGATCGAGCCGAAGTGAGCGAGTCGGCCTCGCGGCGACAGTAACGGAACAACGTTCCGTTAGCGGGCCGATGGCCGTGTGGCAGGCGAGGATTAACGGAACGTGGTTCCGTTGGAGGCCGCCGACGGACGGTCAAGGCGGTCGCACCGCACGTGCAACGGAACAACGTTCCGTTAGCGGGCCGACGGCCGTGTGCCAGGCGGGGATTAACGGAACGTGGTTCCGTTGGAGGCCGCCGACGGGCGGTCAAGGCGATCGCACCGCACGTGCAACGGAACGGCGTTCCGTTAGGGGCCGACGGCCGTGTGCCAGGCGAGGATTAACGGAACGTGGTTCCGTTGGAGGCCGCCGACGGTCGGTCAAGGCGGTCGCACCGCACGTGCAACGGAACAACGTTCCGTTAGCGGGCCGACGGCCGTGTGCCAGGCGAGGATTAACGGAACGTGGTTCCGTTGGAGGCCGCCGACGGACGGTCAAGGCGGTCGCACCGCACGTGCAACGGAACAACGTTCCGTTAGCGGCGCTGCCGCCGCGCATGAACGGGCCATTAACGGAACACGGTTCCGCCCACCACCAAACCCAAGATGTAAGGATGGGGACGATGAGCGAAATCACCGAACTGAATCTCCGGTACGGGATGAACCCGCACCAGAAACAGGCGAAGCTGACCAACAACGGGAAACCCTTGCCGATCAGGGTGCTGAATGGCGAGCCCGGCTTCATCAACCTGCTCGACGCGCTGAACGCGTTCCAGCTCGTACGCGAGCTGCGCAAGGCGACGGGCCTGCCTGCCGCCGCGTCGTTCAAGCATGTCAGCCCGGCCGGCGCCGCCGTTTACGCGCCGCTGACGCCGGAACTGGCCAAGGCGTACTTCGTTGACGGCATGGAGCTGTCGGAACTCGCGACCGCCTACGCGCGGGCGCGCGGCGCGGACCGGATGTCGTCCTTCGGCGACGCGGCCGCGCTGAGCGATATCGTCGACGTGCCGACCGCGAAGCTGCTCAAGCGCGAGGTGTCCGACCTTGTCGTGGCGCCGGGATACACCGAGGAAGCGCTGGCCATCCTGAAGGAGAAAAAAGGCGGCAAATTCCTCATCCTCGAGATCGATCCCGACTACGTGCCCGATCCGCTCGAGACGCGCACCGTGTTCGGCCTGACGATGCAGCAGGAGCGGAACGACGCGGTGATCGACGAGTCGGTCTTCGAGACGATCGTGACCGAGAACAAGGAACTGCCCGAGAGCGCGAAGCGCGACCTGCTTGTCGCCCTCGTGACGCTGAAATACACGCAGTCGAACTCGATCTGCTATGCGCTGGACGGCCAGACGATCGGCATCGGCGCCGGCCAGCAGTCGCGCATCCATTGCACGCGCCTCGCCGGCGACAAGGCGGACCGCTGGTTCCTGCGCCAGCATCCGATCGCGCTGAACATGAAGTTCCGTCCTGGGCTGTCCCGCGCCGAGCAGAACAACGCGATCGACCTGTGGCTTGAGGACGTGTTGACGCCGGTCGAGCAGAAGAGCTGGGAGCAGTGCTTCGAGGAAGTGCCGCCGCGCCTTGCGCCGGAGGAGAAGCGGGAATGGCTCAAGGGGCTCCGCAACGTCTCCTACGGCTCCGACGCGTTCCTGCCGTTCCGCGACAACCTCGACCGGGCCAGCCGCAGCGGCGTGAAATACATCATCCAGGCCGGCAGCTCGGTGCGCGACGAAGAGGTCGTGAAGGCGGCGAACGAGTACGGCATGGTCATGATCTACTCCGGCGTCCGGCTGTTCCACCACTGATGTCCGCCAGCCAAAAGGGAGAGAGCGGACAATGACCACGACAACGAACTCCGCCAAGAAGGGAGAGAGCGGCGCAATGACCACGACAACGAACCTCGACGTCCTGAAGGCGGAAGCGGAAGCGAACGCCGAGGCGCTGAAGAACAACCGCTATCCGGGCCGCGGCATCATCATCGGCATGACGCCGGACGGTACGAAACTGGTGCAAGTCTATTGGATCATGGGCCGGAGCGAGAACAGCCGCAACCGGATTTTCGTGCTCGAAGCGGACGGCAGCGTCCGCACCGAAGCGCGCGATCCGGCGAAGCTGACCGATCCGTCGCTCATCATCTACCATCCGGTCCGCGTGGCCGGCGGCGCCCACATTGTGACGAACGGCGACCAGACCGACACGATCGCCGACGCGATCGCCAGCGGCGGCACGTTCGAGCACGCCCTCCGCACGCGCACGTTCGAGCCGGACGCGCCGAACTTCACGCCGCGCATTTCGGGCATCGTCGAGCCGGGCAACCCGAAAGCCGCCTACAAGCTGGCGATCCTGAAATCGAACCGCGGCATCGGGACGCTTGCGCAGCGGCATTTCTTCACGTACGAGCAGCCGATCGCGGGCTACGGGCATCTCATCCACACGTACCAGGGCGACGGCAATCCGCTCCCGTCCTTCGAGGGCGAGCCGAAGCTCGTCCCGCTGTTCGACGACCCGAACCGGACGCTCGACTACTACTGGGAGCGGCTTGACGAAGAGAACCGTATCTCGCTGCTCGTGAAGACAATTCCGGCGGGCGGCGGCGAAGCGGCGATCACGATCCGGAACAAAGCATAAGGAAGGCCGGAAAACGGGAACGGCGTCCCATCAAGAGCGGCAACGAATCCGAACAGGAAGCAAAGGAGGCTCACGCGGTGAACATTCTGGTCATCGGCGGCGGCGGGCGCGAGCACGCCATCGTCTGGTCGCTGGCCAAGAGCAGCCGGGTACAGAAGCTCTATTGCGCGCCGGGCAACGCGGGGATCGCGCAACTGGCGGAATGCGTGCCCATCGGCGTGATGGCGTTCGACGAGCTGGTCCGATTCGCGAAGGACAAGGCGATCGATCTCGTCGTCGTCGGCCCGGACGATCCTTTGGCGGCGGGCATCGTCGACGCGTTCGAGGCGGCGGGCATCCCGGCGTTCGGTCCGAACAAGGCGGCGGCGGAGATCGAGGGCAGCAAGATTTTCATGAAGCATCTCCTCAGAAAATACGACATCCCGACCGCGCGGTACGAAACGTTCGACGACTATGAAACGGCGCTCGACTATCTCCGCAAGCAGCAGCCGCCGATCGTCGTGAAGGCGGACGGCCTCGCCGCCGGCAAGGGCGTCACCGTCGCGCGCACGATGGAGGAAGCGGAAGAAGCGCTGCGCGGCATGATGATCGACCGGGTCTTCGGCGCGTCCGGCACGCGCGTCGTCATCGAGGAATACCTCGAGGGGCAGGAAATGTCGATCCTGTCGTTCGTCGACGGGATGGCGGTCCGGCCGATGGTGCCGGCGCAGGACCACAAGCCGGTGTTCGACGGCGACCGGGGGCCGAACACGGGCGGCATGGGCACCTACACGCCGCTGCCGCACATCGACCCGGCCGTCATCGAAGAAGCGGTCGAACGCATCATCAAACCGACGGCGGCTGCGATGGTGAAGGAAGGTCGGCCGTTCCGCGGGGTGCTTTTCGCCGGGCTGATGGTGACGAAGGACGGTCCGAAGGTGATCGAGTTCAACGCCCGGATGGGCGACCCCGAGACGCAGGTTGTGCTGCCGCGCCTGAGGTCCGACCTGCTCGACATCATCCTCGCGGCGATGGACGGCAAGCTCGACCAGGCCGCGATCGAGTGGAGCGACGATGCGGCCGTCTGCGTCATCCTGGCGTCGGAAGGCTATCCCGGCTCCTACCCGAAAGGGATCCCGATCGAAGGGATCGACAAGGCGGAGGCGGCCGGCGCGCTCGTGTTCCACGCGGGAACGGCGCTCAAGGACGGCGGATTCGTCACCAATGGCGGCCGGGTGCTCGGCGTCGTCGGGCGCGGCCGGGACATCGAAGAGGCGCGGAATCGGGCGTACGAGGCGTGCGGGTTGATCCGTTTCGAGGGCATGCATTACCGGAAGGACATCGCGGCGAAGGCGCTGGCCGCGAAGAATGGCTGAATCACGCAGGCGGGAAGCGGGCTTACGGCTTCCCGCCTGTCACGTTTTGCGGCTCTGTCGCGCGGTCGGCTCGAGCGGCGCGGGGATTGAGGCCAGGTGGTTGTGGAGCGTCTCGACCATTTGCTGCCGGCCGTCCGGCGAGGTGTCCTGCCAGATCAGCTCGAACAGCACGCCAAGCCCCGGCAGCGTCCGTTCGTCCGCGCCGACCGAGCTGTCGATGATGTCGAGCAGGTCTTCGGACGACTTGTCGTGCACGCGCTGGATGATCGCCTGGCGCAGATTGAGCGTGTTCACGCGGCATCCCCCC
>Ga0310837_100347_pt1 | contig 38483 bp, 55 predicted proteins | sample SM_ome_5_FD_201315 | JGI IMG/M metagenome (GOLD analysis project Ga0310837, IMG submission 201315) | Sorghum-adapted microbial communities enriched on stacked mutant (SM) sorghum from Joint BioEnergy Institute, Emeryville, California... ...
GGGCGCGGCCGGCGGTGGGTCAGCGGCGGGTGGTGAGGAAGCGCCACCAGCGGCGAAGGAAGCGGCGCTTGTCGCGCCACACGATGCTCATCGCGTCCCCGGCGTACGGGGCGACGGCCTCGCCTGGTGTGGGGCCGGTGATCGGCGGTAGCGGCGGGTCGGCGGCGATCTGCCCGACGGGCCGCGGGCGGTCGACAGACCGGGCCCAGGACGGGGACGGCGGCGGTACGGCGGGGTGTCGGGCCCACCAGGATGGGTTGCCGGGGGCGGTGTCGGGCCAGGTGGCGTAGCCGGGCCTGGTGAGTGAGATCGCCCGCCAGCGGGCGTCGCGCTCGTCACCGGTCGGTAGCGGATGGGCGGCGGTCATCGGTCGTCCCTCCCGACGGGTTGCCACGGGCCGATCCAGACCGTCCGCCCCACCACCTCCCACTCGCTCATGTCGTGCTGCTCGTCGGCCCGGAGCTGGCGGCGGAGTTCGCCAGACCCGCGGTGCCAGTACCGTCGCTCGGTGCGGAGCCGGCCGCCGCCCATCTGATGGCCGATCTCGGTCAGCGCGGCTGTCCGGCCGGCCTGGTAGGCGGTGGCGACATCGCAGGGCCACGGCTGCTCGTCGTGCGCGCATCGGTTGCCGTTGCGGGTGCGGGTCGGCTGGTGCCGGTCGTACCCGGGCATGTTGCGGGTCATCGGCAGACGTCCTCGACGGCGGGCCAGCAGGTGCTACAGCGTGGGGCCGGGTCGCCGGTGGCGCGCGGGAGGGCTTCGCCGCACTGCGTGCAGTGTCCGCCGGGGCCGAGGGCCCAGGCGTCGGCGAGGGCTTGGACGGCGATCTGGGCTGCGGTGTCGGCGGTGAGGAGCGCGAGGAGCCCGTGATCGTCGCTGTGCGGGCGGAGGGCGTTGGCGACGATGCCGGCGAGTTCGGCGTCGGTGCGCCGCGGCGGGGCCTTGTCGGCGAGGGCCGCGGCCTCCTGCGCGATCTGTCGCAGGGTTGCGACCCGGCTGGTCAGCTCGTCGCGCTCGGCGCGCAGCCGCCGGACCTCGTCGGTGGGCCGCTCGTCACCGTGCGCGCGCGACGGGGAACCGGGGCCGGCCGCGGTGCTGCCGGGCCAGGTGACGGTGATGCGGCCGGTGGAGATGAGGTCGGCGACCGTCTGGACGTCGTCGGCGGTCGTGGTGGCGTGGCGGCGGTGGAGCCAGTTGCGGATGGTGTCGCCGTCGACGTCGACGGCGGCGTGGCGCATGATTGCGGCGGCTGCCTGACGGTGGTCAATCCCAGGCATGGTCTTCTCCTTGTCTCGGATTCCGTGGGCGGTCACCAGTCGGTCACCACCTGCCGCACGGCGGGCCCGTCGAGGACGACTACGCCGCCGTCGTCGATCAGCCGCTCCACGACCGGGTGGCCGTAGCGCTGTACGAGGGCGTCGTAGGCGGCGTCGGCGGATGGTCCGCTGTTGGTGGTGACGACCAGGCGGCGCCCGTTGGCACAGCGGTGGTCGACGATGCGTTGGAGCTGCTCCAGCCACCAGTCGGTGACCCGCTCCCGTCCGAGGTCGTCGAGGATGAGCAGGTCGCAGGTGGTGGCGTAGTCGTAGGTGAGAGGAGCGCCGGAGTCGGGTTTGAGGGCGGCGGACAGGTCGGCCGCGGTCCATGCCATGACCCAGGTGTTCCGGGTGTGGACGTCGTTGGCGATGGCGTAGGCGGCGGTGGTCTTGCCGGTGCGGCTGGGTCCGGCGAGGAGTAGGGCGCGGGGGCCGTGGTCCCACCAGCGGCGGATCCGCCCGCCGGGGTCTTGGTCGGGGCGGAGGGTGTCGTAGCTGGCGGTGGCGTATCTGCTGGGCCGGCGGCGGAGGTAGGCGGCGGCCCGGTTGGCGGCCTGTCGGGCGAGCCGGGCTGCGTGTTCGGCGGCTTCGGCGTCGGCGAGGAGCTGGTCGGCGCGGCTGAGGTCGATGTGTCGGCGGGCGGCGAGGTCTTGCCACGGCCCGAGCCCAGCCTTGAGGGTGATCATCGGGTGCCTCCGGTGGTGCTGGCGTAGGTGGCGTTGGCGCCGGAGCGGAATGGGTTGTCGTCGCGGCGGTCGATGTGCCGGTTGGCGCCGGTGGCGATGGCGGGGGTTGTTGGGCGGCGGCGGGTGTCTTCGGCGGCCTTGCGCATCCAGTTGCGCCAGGTGGCCTCCCAGTCGGTGCGGCGGCCCTTCGCGCCGGGTTGGGCGCGCCAGTAGTCGCGGAACTTGGCGGTTTCGGTGGGGCCGTCGACGCCGGGGCAGTGTTCGCGGAACCACGCCTTCATGGCGGGGGTGACTTCGAAGTCGTCGGGGATGCGGGTGCCCTTGGGTTCGCGGGGCGCGGCTTGGGGCGCGTTCCCCTCGCGCTCCCCCCTGTTCCCTGTTCCCTGTTCCCTGTTCCTTTCCAGGGGTGAGTCGTCCGTGACGGTGTCGTGAGGGCTCAGTGAGTTGTCAGTGAGTTCGTGGTGACTGGCCTTTTCCGCTGGTAGGGCCAGGTCGTCCGTGCTGGTGGCGGCGCTGTCCACACCGTTGTCCACGGGAGGCGGTGCGGGGAGCTTGCTGCGCGTCGGGCGGTTGATTTTCTGGTGCTCACGCCAGTTGGTGATGGCTAGGTAGGAGCGCTCACCGACCTTGTACCGACGGATCAGTGAGGACTCACTGAGTGCTCTGAGGTCGAGCTCGACGTCGCTGGCGAGCCGGTCGTCGAGGGGCCAGATGGCGGCTTTGATGAGCCGGGCGTCATCGACGCAGCGGCCCTCGTCGTCAGCGTGCGTCCACAGCCCGATGAAGGTCAGCCGGGCCTCGACTGGCAGGCTGGCGACGGTCAGCGAGGTGAAGAACTCCGGCTTGATCGTCCTGATCCGGGCCACGTGGGTGTGCCTTCCTGATTCTGGAATGGGATGGGGTCAGTCAGGGGGTGGTTGGCCAGCAGTGGCGGCACCAGGTGACCTGGTGCTGGTCGGCGGCCTGCTGGCCGGGGAGGGTGAGCCCGGTGCGGGTGGATCGGCCGCATCGGGTGCGGCCTGCCGCGCCGAGGGCGTGGGCGGTGATGCCGCGGCGCATGGTGGCGATCCACACCTGGCCGTTCGTCGGGGCTGCTGTCCGCGAGGTGGGGCCCCATCGTTCGGCGATGAGCGCGGCGATGAGCGCGGCGCGGTCGTCGTTCCTGTCCATCACTGGTCTCCGATTCGGCGTCGGTGGGCGTCCTGGGCGTCGGCCGTGTCGGGCAGCGCGTGACGCGGGTGCCGGTGGGGCAGACCGCACCGGCAGAGGTGCTGGCCGGGGGTGATCGGGTCCGGTAGTCCCGGGTCCGGGACGTAGACGCACGGGGCGAGCCGGCTCTGGGCGGCCTGCCGGCGGCGCGGACGGGGACGGTGGCGGGTCATCAGCGGGCCTTCCGGGCGGTGAGGGTGACGGTGACCGGGGTCAGCGGGATCGGCCGGAGTTGGCGGTCGGTGACGGCCCAGATGACCGGTTGGCCGCAGGACCGGCACGGCTCCGTCGGGTAGGTGTCAGTCATCGTGGTGCTGCTCCTTGTCGAGGGCGGCCCGTCCGGCGTCGGTCAGGACGTACCGGTCGGCGCTGGCCGGCAGGCCGTATCCGAGGGCGGCCAGCTCGGCGGCGGCGAGGGCGAGCAGGCTGGCCCGGTGGTGGGGGTGCATCGAGGTGATCCGGTCCCAGGCCCATCCGCCGGGGCAGGGCAGGCCCGGCGGGCAGTCGTGGACCAGGGCGTCGACGTGGTCGCGGGCGAGCTGGACCAGATCGCGTAGGGCGGCCAGGTGCTGGTCGGTGGCGGCGACCAGCGCCGGGGCGGGGTGGGGCCCCGGGGCCGGCATGCCGGCCCCGGGGGTGTGCCTGTCAGCCACCGGTGCCCACCGCCAGGGCGACGGTGCGGTCCGGGCCGAGGGCGCACCGGCACTCGGTGTGGTGCGCGCCGCAGCGCCGGCAGTCGTCGAGGAGGGTGGCGTACCGGCTGCCGCCGGGTGGGGCGAGGATGTAGCCGTGGTCGGCCAGGTGGGCGGCGTCGCTGGCGGGTAGCGGCCCGTACGGCGTGTCCACCAGCGGTTCCGGTTCCGGGTCCGGGTCGGGGAGCGGATCCGCGGCCGGCTGCCAGCCGGGCACGCCGTCTACGTACCGGTCCACCCACGCCAGGCCGTACCGGTCCAGCACACGCCGGGCACGGGTCACCGCGACGTACGCCAGCATGCACTCCTCGCGCGCCGGCACCGGCGGCGCCTGACCACCCTCCGCCTTCGGCGGCTCCTGGAAGTCGCCCGCGATCCGGACCGTGTCCCACTCGCGGCCCTTCGCCTTGTGCGCGGTGCTGACGATCACGTCGGCGTGCTGCTCGTCGACCAGGGCGTCACACACCCGCATCACCTCGCGGGCGCCGTGCTTGTCGATCAGCCGGACGAACACCCGCAGGTCGGAGCCGCCCGCGTCCATCTCGACGTACTCCTGCACCTCACGCCACGTCTGGAAGGCGAAGAGGTCGGGGTGATCGGTGGGGATCCCAGCCTGGAGCCTCTCGGCCGCTTCGGCCATCCGGCGGATCTCGGCGCCACCACCGACCAGCGCCACGCGCCGGCCCGCGGCGAGCCCGTCCATCGCGCGCACGATCGCGCCGGCGTTGGACCGGCACAGCACCGCATCGGGTACGGGGCAGGGCTGCACCCGGGAGTCGATCGCGGCGTACCCGCGCAACCGCAGCGGCGCGTCGAGCAGGTCCAACCACTTGTTGGCCTCGGCGGCCACCTTCTCGCCGAAGCGGAAGGACTGGCTGAGCTGACAACGCTGGCCCGAGAAGGTGGCCATGGCGTCGACCGCGCCACGCCACCCGTAGATGGCCTGGCAGCGGTCACCGACCAGGATCCGCTGGGCCTGCTGGGCCTCGACGAGTGCGGCCACGGCCGGGTTGGCGTCCTGGGCCTCGTCGAGCAGCACGTAGTCGCCCGGCAGCTGCGGCCCGGACATCGCCCAGATCTTGAGGTACACGTCGTGCGTGAAGCGCAGCTGCCCGTCAGGCCGGGTGAGGTCGGTGTCCCAGGCCCGCTGGGCGACCGGCACGAGGTAGCGGGCGAGCTCGACCTGGCCGGGCCGGTCGAGGCCGGGCACCAGCGGCACGTGCGTCCGGGTGATCTGCTCGTCCGCGCTGTAGCAGAACCGCTGGATCGTCTCCGTGGCCAGCCTCGCGAGCTGCTGTGGGGCGAGCATCACCTCGCCGACCTTGACCGGCTCGCGGATGCCCATGATGATCGCCGTCTCGCGGGCCGGTACCCGCGGGCCGTTGAGTCGGTGTGCGTACTTCCGGCCGACCGCGCCGAAGGCGAAGCTGTGCGCCGTCCGGCAGACCACCCCGGAGGGGAAACTCTTGGCCGCGTCCGTGGCGATCGCCTTGTTGTAGGCCAGGTACACGCCCCGCCGCTGGCCGGCGCGGGTGGCCAGCATCTTGAGCGTGGAGGTCTTGCCGGTGCCGGCGCCGGCCTCGATGGTGAGGTCGGCGCCGGTTGCCGCGGCGTCGATGATGGCCTGCTGCTCGTCGGTCGGACGGTGGCTCATGCCGCCACCTCCGCCGGCTGCCGCTCGTCGACGGGCGGCGTGGTCTGCTCGACGTACCGGCGGAGCCGGTCGATCACCGCCGCCACCTCGTCGGCCGTCAGCTCGCGCGTGCTCGCCACCGTCCGGCCGACGACCTCGCTGGCGTACGCCAGCCGCTCATCCCGGTCCGTGATGTCCGCCTCGCTGAACAAGGCGAACATCCGTCGACGCTGGTGGTCCTGCTGGTCGAGCTGTTCGCGGCGGGCCTGCCACCGCTGCTTGAACAGCTCGGCCTCCGCGTCGGTGATCGTGCCGGCGAGGTGTGCCCGACGCGCGTCATGCCAGACCTGGCGGAGGGCGTCCTGGCTGGTGGCGTTGGCGACGGTCTCCAGGAGGCGGGTGGCGACCTCGCCGGGCGTGGCTGGCCCGGCGGGCGGCCCGGACACGGGCCGGGTCGCCGGCGTGCCCGGCTCCGCCGACGCGGCCAGGTCGGCGGCGGTCACCTGCGGCTGCACCAGGTCCCGCACATGCGCCTCGCCCGGCTCGCACTTCAAGACGTCGAAGATCACCTTTTCCAAGGTGAGGTCGGGCATGGGGCGGGGCCGGTCCACTCCGGGACGGATGCCGGCGTGTACCGACCGGGCGCCGACGATCAGCGGCGGGTGATCCCGGCTAACCCGGATCCACACCGAGGCGTCGTACGCCAAGTTCCGCTGCCCCTCGACGCGGTACTCCCGGCTGCCCTCGATCGGGCGGCCGTTGGCGTCGAGCGCCGCCACCTCCTTGCCGCGGGCGGTCATGACGACGATGCCCGGCATCGTCATGAGCAGGGTCATGAGCCGCCGGTGCTTGGCGTTGATCTCGTTCCAGATGTCCATGGAGATCTGCGGCTCGGTGTCAGGCGCCAGTCGGCGGCCCTTCCGCGCCAGGCGTTCACGGGCTTTGGCGTCGGCGAGGGCCTTGAGGAGGTCCCACTCGGCGGTCATCGAGTCGATGACCAGCACGACCGGGGGCTCGCCGGCGTCGGCGGCCCGCTGGGCCTCAGCCTTGACCGCTTCCACAGCGGCGAGGATCTGCGTCCAGGTGCCGTCGTGCTCGACGATCAGGTAGCGGGCTCCGGGGATGGCGCCGTACTCGTCGGCCGAGCCCTCGCCCAGGTCGATCCAGTAGGTCTGACCGACCCGGGGGCTGGCGGACAACTCGGCGCAGGCCCAGGACTTGCCAGCCTTCTCCGGCCCCTCGATCAAGATCAGGGGCCACGGCACGCGGCCGGTGGGTTTACGGGTACGCAAGGTCATCGGGCGTCTCCAGTCGTGCGGGGGGTGGCGTTGCGGCGGTGGCGGCCGGGCCCGTGGCGGCGGGTCGGCCCGGCGGGTGCGGCCTCGGCCGCGGCCTGCTCGGCGGGCGGGGTGACGACCCGGGCGCGGCCGACCGCGCGGGTGGGGCCGAGACGGCGGCGGTGGTCGACGAGCCGCCCGTACAGGTGGTAGTCGTGGTCGGCGGTGCTCACCGGCGGTCCTCCTCGTCGGTGGTCGGCAGGTCAGCGACGTAGGCCAGCCACTCGTGGGCGAGGCCAGCCAGGTGGCTGCCGGCGCGCTGCCGGTCGTCGGGCCGCCGCCACCGGGTGGCGGCGACCTGGCCGGCCAGCTCGGCCAGCTCGGCCCGGTAGCGGGCGAGCTGGCCGGTCTGCTGGCGGATGTGCCGGTGGGCGGCGGCGAGCCGGGCGGCCAGGGCGTCCAGCTCGGCCTGGTAGCCGGCGATGCGGGCGCGCTGGTGGCGGATCCGGGTCCGCTGCCGGGCGGCCCGGCGGGCGACCGCCATCCGGGCCTGCTCGGCCCGGATGTAGGCGGCGGTCGCCCCACCGATCGCGCCGGACAGGCCGAGGATGGCCACGACGTAGATCGCGTCCATCGCTACCGGACCCAGTTGTCGTTGCAGCCCTCGGCGTGCGGGCCCGGGTATGCCTCGCCGCAGCAGGGCCAGGGGTCGGCGGTGCCGTCGAGGATGTCGAGGACGGAGCGGGCCAGGTCGCGCAGTCCGGCGAGGTAGCCGCGGCCCCACTCGCTGGTCGGCTGGCCAAGGATCGCCGGCGGTTGGTCGCCGGCGTAGTCCATGGCGAGGCGGCGTACGTCCAGCAGCGCGGCCAGGTCGGCGGCGGTGGACGTCTGCCGGTAGCGGGGCTGTGGGCCCATCGGTCCGGGCTGGGCCGGCACCTGGGGCGGGTCCTGCCAGGGCCGGACCGGGCCGGCCGGTGGGGTGGTCGGCTGCGGTTGGACGGGCGCGCTCACCGGGCACCTCCCACACCCGGGCCGGTGATGACACCACGCGCCAGAACCAGGCCCTCGTCGTCGCAGAAGACCCTCGCCTCGCCCCAGGCGAGCTCGACCTCGACGTCGATGGGCTCGACGTCGAGCGCCAGGTCCACCTGGTCGAGCAGGTCCTGGATGCGTACGTAGATCTCCTCTGCGAGGTCGTGGGCGTCCAGGCCGCCCCCAGCAGGAATCTCGATCGGCCGGATCGCCGGCAGCAGGGCGACCAACGGCGAGCTGATGGCCGGGCAGCGCTCGCAGGTGCGCAGACCGGCCCGCCAGTCGGACGGGGCGACGGCGTGGCCGCACAGCCCGGCCACCATGCCCGGCCGCTGGCTGTGGGGCACCCCGCTCGCGAAGTCGACCACGTACACCGCCGGCGGCTGCTCGGCCGGGGTGTCGACGAGGCCGGCGCCGCGGATCGCCCCGGCCACCTGGGCGAGGGACAGCGGCGCCAGGGTGAGCTCCGTCCGGGTGCCGTCAGCGCTGGTCCGGGCGGCGATGACCCCGCCGTCCGGGTGCGTCAGATCCCGGATGGTGTCATCGTCGGCGAGCGGGGTGCGGGTGGTGTACCGCCATCCGGCGGCGAGCAGGTCGCGGGCCACCGCCACGGCGGCACTGACCTCACTGCCGGTAGGCTTGCTGGTCATCTGGACTCCTTCGGATGCGATGGGGTAAGGGGTCTGGATGTGAGCCCTCGCCGTGCCGGGCGGGGGCTCGTCTGTCACGCGGCCCGGGCGGCGGCGCCACGGCGGCGACGGCGGGCGAGCCGGGCCTTCGCCTCGGCGAGGTCCCGGGCGCGTCGGCTCTCGACGGTGTGGGCGGCCAGGAACGCCGTCAGTTGGTCGTCGGTGAGGTATCGACGCTTGCCGATGCGGATGTGGTCGAACTCCCGCCGGCATGCCCGCTCCATCAGGGAGCGGAGAGGGATCGAGTACGTTGAGGCCACCTCGGACAGGGGATGGAGCCGGGGCAGGGTCATCACTTCTCCTCGGACGCGGTGACGGGGACGGGGCACGCCTTGACGGTGTGGCGCGCGATGTAGTCGCACAGGCTGTCGCGCGTGATCCGGATCGGCCCGTTGCGGCCGGGGCCCTTGATGGCGACCAGCTCACCCGCAGCGACGTAGCGACCGACGCTCCAGCGAGAGATCCGCAGATAGTCGGCTACCTCAGCGACGGTCATGAGCTCCACGCGACGCCTCCTGCAACGAGTTGCAACGTGATGTGCGGACAACACACTAACTCGCGTGGCATCGCGTTGCAACTCGTCTCATGACGAGACATCACGTCGCGTGATGATGCGACTTGCAGCGCATTGCGAGACGGAACTATGTCCGGATCGTGTGATCGTGCTACAACGTGCTACATGACAGACGAGACGCCGGGCGTCGCGTACGACCTGTGGTTGCGCGTGCGCGCCGAGCAGGCATCCCGGGGCTGGACCGACGTCGAGCTACAGCGCCGATCGGGCATCCCACGGGGCACGGTCGACCGCCTACGGCGCGGCAAACGGGTACCCCAGGCACGGGTCGTCAACGCGCTGGCTGATGCGCTCGGAATCCCCCGCGCCGAGGCGGCCCGGCTCGCCGGGCTCGTCCCCGAAGGGCCAGCACCGGCGGCCGGCCAGGTCTCCGTGCGAGAGGCGATCCAACAGGATCCGACCTACACTGATGATGAACGCGCGGTCCTGCTGGCCCTGGTCGACCTCATCGATCGGGCAGCAGCCCGTCGGCGTCGACGCCAGAAGGATGACGACGGCGACGACGAGGAAGCGGCCTAGTCGTCCTGGCTGATGGCGTCGTCGAGCGCGGTGATCACCGCGTCCTCGGCCGCCGGCATCAGGTCCCCGTAGATCTCGCTGGTGGTCGAGAGCTGTGCATGCCCGAGCCGGCGGGAGATAGCTAGGGGCGTGACGCGGGGATCGCTGAACAACCAGGCCGCGTGCGAGTGCCGCAGATCATGGGGTGTCGGCCGGCGGCGGAGCACCCCGGGACAGTCACAGGTGGACACCGCGGCCGGATCAGGGCCCATGTGAGCGTGGCAGCGAGTCATCCCGGCCGCGGTGATGGCGCCGCACGGCTCACCATGGTCGTTGGTGCCGCCGTAGTCGCGGCAGCGGCGGCGGCCCGGCTCAGCCCGGGGGACGCCCCGGTTCGGCGGCGGATGCGCCGGGCAGCGCATGGCGCGGATGACCGCCGGGTCCCAGTGCCGGAGCCGCCAGTTCCGGTAGTGGATCATGCCGCCGTTGGTCGCTCTGATCAGGAGCGCGTCGGCCGGTTGGCCCTCGACGAGCGGCCGGAGCGTCTCGTACAGGGCGTCGCTGATCGCGATCTCGCGGCGGCGTCGGCCCTTGGTGGTGCCCAGGTAGAGGCCGCCCCTGCCGTCCCGTTTCCAGGCCCGCCAGATCCTGACCTTCGCCCTGGAGGTGCCCGTCGGTGGCACGATGTGCCCCACGCTGAGCGCGACCGCCTCGGACCAGCGTGCACCCGTGCCGGCCAGCAGCTCGACCAGCGGACGATCCGCCGGGTCGACCGCCGCCAGCAACACCCGGTACTCCTCATGAGTAAGCCTCACCTGGCCGGGCTCGCCGGTGTCGTCGTGCTCGGTCAGGTCGCGGATCCAGTCGGTGCGCGTCACCGGGTTGTCGTCGATGAGCCGCTCGTGCACCGCCGCCCGGAACAGGGCATGCAACAGGGTGTAGTAGCGTGTCACGGATGTCGACCGGAGCCCGTCGGCGCGCAATCTGTTGAGAAAAGTGCCGATCTCGGTCGGGGTGACCCGGTCCAACCTCCTGTCGCCGATCGCGGGGTAGATGCGGTTGGCAAGCTGGGCCGCGTACCCGGCCCTGGTACCGGGGGTGATCCTCGTCTTGGCGGCCAGCCAGCGCTCGGCCCACTCGCGGACGGTGGGCACCGTGGTGGTGTCCTCGTCGACGTCGAGGACGCCCATGGCGGCGTAGAGCTGGTCGGCTGTGATCTGGTGCCGGTGCGCCTCGGCGATGTCCCGGGCCTGCGCGGCGAGGTCCGCGGTGGGCCAGCTTGTGTACTGCTTGACGCCGTCGCGGCGCCAGACGACGCGCCAGGATCCGCCCCGCTGCTCGATCGATGCCACGCCGCGAGGCTACGTCCCCATGGGGACAGACGCCAGGGGCTTCAGCGCGTTTCCTGGTGACTGATCGTGCGATCCGCACATCAATTTCGGGGCAGATCCGGACATCCCGAGGTAGGGGCAACCGGTCGCAGCGGCCTTTTAATCAGCGGGTTCAGGGTTCGAGTCCCTGGCGGCCCACCGCCGTCACCAGGGCAAACGCCCCGCCGGAGCGGGTCCGGCGGGGCGCTACTCATCGTGTGGGGACACTTTGGGGACAGACCCCTACTCATCGCCGATGGCGCGTAGCGCCTGGGCCAGCCGGTCGACCGTCGTGGCCACGCCGTCCCGGTACGTGCCGCAGCAGTGAGCGACCGCCCTGACCACGATCGCCCCGATGATGGTGCACCCGCCGAGGATGATGACGGCCGTCGCGCCGGCGCCGGCCAGAGCAGTCGCCATCCTGGCGTGTCCGGCCTGCCAGGCCGCGACGCCCAGAGCGCCGAGCACCACCACCCCGATCAAGGCTGCTGCACCGCCCGCGACGATCCACGCCCTTGTGGTTCTCATGACCCCGTCCGCCTAGGTTAGGTTTGCCTTCCTTCTTGCGATCTGCGAGTTGCAGATCGCAAGAAGGAGTCGATACAACATCCACACCTTACATTCCGGGTACCGGACAATCGTCTATCTAGGACCGTACGCTCGGCTAATAGCTGGCGGTAATCGGGTCATGATATCCGCGCCACGGTGGGTGATCTACGCAGCCAGGATCATGCGGGTGCAACCACTGTTGGTGGTCCAAATAGGACGCATAAATCGATATCAGTCATATTCCTAGCTGTCCGACTCTGCGGATGGTGCAATTTCGCCATGTGGTGAAAGTCGGATTCCCGTCGCCTATGTGTGGGTGGAGGAGGCCGGGTGACGAAGCCGCCTCCTCCATGTCCCATCCAGCAGCGGCCTACTCCGTGGCCAGGCCGCACCACCAGTATCGACGGTCACCCAGGGGCAGCCGCTACCCTGGGGGTGTGCCAGATTGGCACCGTGCCAACAGCAGGGAGGTGCTAGAGATGGCCGCGGTGAGCCCCCTCGCCCGCCGGCTCCGTCTCGGCGCCGAGATCCGACGACTGCGCGAGCAGCGCGGCATGACCGGCGCCGAGCTGGGCAAGGCCGCCGGCCTCGACAGGACCGCGATCAGCAAGATTGAGAACGGAGAGAGGCGACCCCTACCTGCGCTACTCCGAATCCTCGACGTCCTCGTCGACCAGGGCCCGGAGTACACCGGGCTGCTCCAAGTGGCCCGCGACGGCCTGGAGCGGGGCTGGTGGCAACAGCCGGCGTACGCCCGGATGGGCGAGCGGCAGGCACGGACCGCGGATCTGGAGTGCGGCAGCATCGCGATCAGCACCTACCAGAGCGCGATGCTGCCGGGTCTACTCCAGACCGAGGCGTACGCACGGCATCGCGCCGATCTGGCGATCGCTGGCGGCGCCGACATCGACCTGGATGGCTCCACCGTCGGCCGCCTACGCCGCCAGCACGAGATCCTCGGCCCGGACGGGCCGACCTACGACGTCGTCCTAGAGCCGCAAGCCATCTGGCGGGCGCCCGTCCCGCCAGCGGTCATGGCCGAGCAACTCAAACACCTGCTCGACCTGATCACGACGCGACCGGGCCTGCGAGTCCGCGTGCTCCCGGTTGACGCCCGGGTCAACACCGGATACGTGCCACGTAGCCCGTTCGTGGTCTACCGCTACCCCGACCCGGCCGACCTCACCCTGGTCGCCGTCGACACGGTGTCGACCGACCTGCTGGTGACCGAGCCGGCCGAGTCGGAGCGGTACGCGCAGATGCACCAGCAACTGTGCGCCGCCGCACTCTCCGAGGAGGAGAGTGCGGGTCTCATCCAGCAGGCGGCCGATGCGATGGCCGCCATGTAAGGAGGTCCCCGTGGAGTACAAGCCGTTCCGCAAGTCCAGCCGTAGCGATGCTGGTCAGGACTGCGTCGAGGTTGCCGACGCTGTCGACGGCAGCGCCGTCCTCGTCCGCGACAGCAAGGACCCGTCCGGCCCGGTGCTGAACTTCGGGTCGGTGTCCTGGTCGGCATTCGTCGACGCGGTCAAGGCCAAGGCTGGTCGCCTGGCCTGACCTGACCTGTTCCTCACCTGGAGGGCCGGCAGCGGGATGCTGCCGGCCCTCGTCATGTTCGCTCCGTGATTGCGGAGTGTCCTCTTGTGACATTGGTTGGCACCGTGCCAAGCTGGCACCGTGCTTCGGCACGGTGCCGGACCGGCACGGTGCAAGGCGCACCGCTGGGCGCGGTAACACGGAGATCCCTTTGTGTTGACCACGCGCTCGGCACCCCAGGCGCCGCCTCGTCGCCTCCACGGGGCGGCGCCCCAGACCGGGTGTGGTGGTCGGAGCATGGACGGGCCCGGCCACCACGCCCCCGCCCGGACCAGGGGGTTGCGAGATGGGCGCACGACACGAACACGAGGTCCGCAAGCGACAGCAGGCTGCCAGCGCCGGCCAGCAGCGGGACCAGAACGGCGACCAGGACGACGACCAGGACCGGGCACTGCTCGACCGGCTCGCCGACCGGTGGGGGCTCCCACAGGACGGGGGTCAGCGGTGCCCCCGCTGACTCGCGCGCCTCGACCGGGCGACGTGCTCCGGGTGGCCAGAGCCGCGTCCGTCCAGTTCAGCGGTGACCGGGCACTCCGCTTCCGGGTCATCCGGGTGCATGACTGGACCACGTACCGGGGCTGGTGTTGGCTCGACGGCTACGTGCTCGACCGGCATGGTGAGGCGGTGGACCGGCGGACGATCTACGTGCAGCCGGCAGGGCTGTGGCTGCTGGAGCCGCGGCAGGTGCCGGTACAGCGGCGGCCGGTCGGGGCCCGACGGCCGGCCGTGCGGCGCGCCTGACGGGCGCGCGGTGGCCCCGGCTGCCGGCACAGCCGGGGCCACCCCACGACGAACGGCCCCGGCCTCCTGTGTGGAGGCCGGGGCCGGTGGACCGTCTGGGCCTACCCGGGTGAGGGCCGCGCCGAGCTGGGCATCCCGCAGGACGGCTGTCCAGCCTGTCATGCCGGCGAAGAACCAGCCTGCCGGACGACCCAGGACCGTCGTAGCTGGTAGATACGCCTGCGCGCCAGCGGCTTGATCCTCCACCCCTCGCCCTCGGCGCCCCACACCTGGGCACGCCGATCCTCATCGGCCAGCGAGCGTTGGATGGTGCGCGCGGAGACCTCCAGCAGCTTCGCCGCCTGGGCGACGCTTATCCACTCGCCATTGCCGCTGGTCATGTCTCCCCCCGGGTCGCAGTCCACCACCGGATGATCCCACGACGGTCACGACACATCACGCTATGGCATGTCGCGACAGTTGCGCCAAACGCGACTGTCGCGACATGATGACGGGCATGAACATCACGGAGATCGCCGAGACGGTCACCAACGCCGTGCGCGACCACATCCAGCCCGTCCTCATCGGCGCTGGCGCGGTCGGCACCCTGATCGGCCTCTGGACGATCTGGCGGTGGTGGACCCGCGGCGAGGCCCACACCCGCATGGGTGTCCTCGCCGTCGCCCTGGCCACCGGTATCGCCGGCGAGGGCATGTGGGAGGTCGCGCGGTACGAGCTGGAACTGCCCCCGTACCTCGCCGTCGCGTTGTTCGCGTTCCTTGAGGTCGTCATGCTCAGCCAGGGCGCGATGGCCCGGTACAAGCTGCGCGCCGGCCAAGAGCCCGCCGCCCGCCGGCACATGGGCTTCGTGTGGGCCGCCGCGGTGGCCTCTGGCCTGATCGCGGCCAGCGCCGGCAACTCGCTGACCGAGGTGCTCCTTCGGCTGATCGCCCCACCAGTCGCGGCCGGCATCGTGTGGATGGAGCTGACCGCCGACCAGGCCGTCGACCGGCCCCGCCAGCAGACGAGCTGGATCTGGACGCCACGCCGCATCGGCATCCACCTCGGCCTGATCCGACCAGGCGCCGAGGACCTGGTCCAGGTCGACCGCGATCGTCGCATCGACGCGATCACCGTCACCGCCCACCGGCTGCACCACGGGTCGAAGAGGCTCGCCAGGATGCGCCGGGCCCGTCTCCGCCGGCTGGCGCTCCAGGCTGATGACGCGATGGTCGCCGAGGCGCAACGCCGGGTCGCCCGCGTTCACCGCATCGAGCGCCTGACCGCCCCCGACGCCGCGCCAGTCGACCAGGTCGACGACCGGACCCGCGCCGCGCTGGACGAGATCCGCCTCCAGACCCGGGAGACCACCCGCCAGCTCCGCGCGCAGATGCCGACGCCGGACCACGCGTGGTCCAACAACGTGGTCCGCATCCCGACCCGTCTGGTGGGTCAGGGGTGGACCGCGCCGACGGACCAGGACGTGGACCGCTGGCTGGACCAGCAGTCGGACCAGACGGTGGACCACGCTCCGGTCCAGACCGCGGACCAGGCTGCGGACCAGACCGAGGGCACCGAGTCGGACCAGACGGTGGACCAGCCGGCGCGGGTAGACCGGCAGGTCAACGGCCGGTCCAAGCGTCGGTCTACGCCGCCTGCCGACAGCACGATCCCGCCCCGCGTCCAGCAGATGGCGCGAGAGCTTCGCCGCCGCTACCGGGGCGAGATCCCGCCCCGCGCAGAGGTGATGCGGACCCTCGGCTGGACGTCGGCGGACTACGCGAGCAAGGCAATCAACCTGGTCCGCGCTGAGCGCACCCGCACGGACCAGACCGACCCCGACCCCGACCGCGCCGCGGTCTGAAAGGAGATTCCTCGTGTTGACCCGAGTCCGCGCCCACATCACCCACGCCCGCCGCGTCTGGGCCGAGCAGTCCCAGATCACCGCGGCGACGGCCACCTACTACGACGACACCGAGGCCCTGGCCACCCGGGCGGCTGCGGCTGAGCGGATCGCCACCGGCCTCGACCGGCAGGCAGCCCACCTGGCCGCCTCGTGGCTGGCCAGGGCCGTGACCGCGCTGCCGCCGTCGGACACCGTGCAGGCAATGGCCGCCGACTGGCGGCGGCGCGCCGAGGAGATGTGGTACGACCTGGCGACCGCCCTCGACCTTGCCGAGGGTCACGGTGCGTAACCTCAACCCCTTGATCCATCAAGGGGTTGAGAAGGGGTCTACGGCGGTGAAAGCCGCCCCCGGGGCCGTCCCAGCGGCCATCAACCTCTTGACGCCTCAACCCCTTGAACAACCGTGCGTAACCGACGGGGCGAAGAAGACACCGGCGAAGCGGCGGCGGTCGCTGCTGTTGGATCCGGCCGTCATCGTCACCGGTATCACGCTGCTCCTGGTCGGCGAGCTGGTCCTGTGGGCCGCGGTCGGTTGGCTGTGGTGGGCCGTCATCAACATGGGGATCGCGTTGGTCGTAGCCGCCGGGGTTCTGGCGTGGCGACGACGCACCCCTGGATGGCTCGACAGGCTGCTCGGCGGCCGTAGCCGGCCCGGTCGCACGTCGACGACGACAACGCGGACCACCACACGGGGGGCTGGTGTTCCAGGGCGGGGTGTCCTCAGCCGGCTGCTGCCCGGCCGCGGCCGGGGCACTGCCAGCCCGAGTGGTGGTGGCCGCGGCGGTGGCCGGCCGAGGGGTGTCCTGGGCGGCCTGCTCCCCGGTGGTGGCGGCCGGTCCGCCGGGCGGCCTGCTGGTGGCCGGTCGTCGACGGGCCGGCCCGGCCGCAGCCCCGGCGGCGGGTGGTGGCCGTTCGCCGGCGGCGGCCGGGGCAAGAGCAGCAGCCCGAGGAACCCGAAGAAGGGGAACGGGAACGGCAAGAAGAGCAACGGCAGCAGCGTCCTGGGCGACATCGTGCACGGGCTGACCACCCCGGCACCAGGACGCAAGCCGTCACCAGGACCAGCCGCGACGGCGGCCAAGAAGGAGACCGAACGGAAGGAGAGCGAGCCGATGACGGTGCGACACGACGACGACGCCAGCCTCCAGCGATGGGGCCGCAACCTCAAGACGATCAGCCCGGCCATCGAGGAGTTGCTCCAAGCGGCCCGGCAGCAAGACGAGCTGGCCGAAGCGATCGCCTCCGGCGTCTCCAAGCTGGCCGTACAGGGCGAGTCGGAGCTGCCCGCGGACCGGGCACTCGTCGCCGAGGCCGAGGCCATCGCCGCCGAGCTCCGCGAGCTGATGACCGACGACAGGGCCGGCAGGCTGGCTCGGCTCAGGGACCGCGCGGACGAGCTGGCGCGGTCATACGGACGCCTGCACGAGGTCGACGAGGCGCGGCTCGCCGGCGAGCGCGGCGGCCGCGCCCGGGAGAAGCGGGCGGACGTGGCCGCCGCCGAGAGCGACACCTGACAGCAACGGAACACCACAGACACGACGAGGGGAGACATCATGGGCGGGGCGCGATGGGTACCCGCATGGCTGCTGGTCATGGCCGGCATGGTCGTCCTGCTACGCAGCGACGTACCCCTGGAGTGGTGGTTGCCGCTTGGCGTGGCCGCCGTCGCTGCAGTGGTGACACTGATCATCACCTTGGTCCTCGAACAGCAGAGAGCGCTGGTCCACCGCCTCGTCGCCGTCGTGGGTGCCGGTGTGTGGACGGCGTGGGTGGCCCGGTCCGGGCCGTCCACCCTGCTGGTGCTGGCCGCGCTCGGCGGCGGCGCGATCGTCGCCGCCCTGGAGGTCGCCGCCGCCCGGGGCCGACCCACGGTGCTGTGGGTCGGCCCCGCCCCGGCCGACGTCGACCGCCGGCCGGGGCGAGTCCAGGAATGGGAAGCCCTACTGCGGCGGGTCGTCGTCAAGAAGGGCAGCGAGGGCGCATCGGCCCAGATCCGGGTCACCGAGGTGACCCCGTGGCCGGACCGCACCGCCGGCGAACAGGTACACGTCGAGCTGCCCGAGGGCATGACCGTCAAGGACCTGGCCGCGTACGCGGACCGCATCGCCGCCGCCCGCCGGCTGCCGGCCGGATGCGTCGTCCGCACCCTCGACGGCCCCCACCAAGGCGCCGCGGTCCTCGACGTCATGCTGCGCGACGGCCTCGCCGGCGACGGCCGGACGATCACCGAACCGACCACACCGGCCTCGATCTACGACCCGATCGACGTCGCGTACACCGCCCGCGGCGAGGCCCTATCCGTGTCACTGCGGGAGCAGAGCATGATCGTCGGCGGCACCACCGGCAGCGGCAAGACCACCTTGCTGCACCGGCTGATCATGCACCTCGCCCGGTGCACCGACACGCTGATCTGGGTGGTCGACCCCAACGGCGGCGGGGTGGCCGCGCCGTGGATCGGCCCGTGGGCACGCGGTGAGGCGCCGGCGCCCACGGTGGATTGGGTGGCCGAGGACCCGTACGAGGCGGCCGTGCTGGTCGCGGTCGCGGCCGCGATCGTCAAGGACAGGAAGACATCCCAGGAGGCGCTCAGGAGGAAGCGGCAGGCGAACTCGCACATCTTGCCGGTGGACCGGGACCTGCCACTGATCATGGTGATTACCGACGAGGGCGGAGAGCTGCGGCAGATGGCCGGCCTGCTCGCCACCCTCGTGGACGAGGGGATCGCCCGGCTCGCCCAGATCGGCCGCGCCGAAGGCGGACGCGTCATCATGTCTGTCCTCCGCGGTACCGCCGACCTGCTCGGCAAGGGGCTCAGGTCCGTCGCCGGCGTCCGGGTCTGTCTGAGGATGAACGAGGAAGACGAGTGCGACTACATCCTGGGCGTCAACCCCGGCCGTGCCCGCCTGCTGCACCGGGGCAGCGCCTACGTCTACCGCACCGACACCGACTACCGCCCCGTCCTCGGCCGCACCCTCAACGTCGACCTGGCTGCCATCGAACAGCACGCGGTCGCGACCGCGCACCTGCGGCCGACTCTGGACGACCGCGCTCGCCGGGTCGCCGCCCGGCTCACCGTCCAGGACGTCCTCGATGGCCGTGACCCGATGCAGCACCTGGAGATTGCCCGGCACCCGGTGATGCGGGACGTGGCGGCCGGCCGCGCGTACGAGGGCCGCTGGGAACGCAAGGCACGCATGCTCGCCGAGCTGCGCGGCGAAGAAGAGCCGCCCGAGGAGGAGCCGGCGCCTCGACGGGTGCTGTCGGACCGGCCCACGGTGGCCGCCCCGGGCAGCGCGGCGGAGCGGCTGTTGCTGGCTACGGGCGTCCGTGTCGACACTCCGGCGGCTGTCGCCGTCGAGACGGACGCCCGGCCACGGCTGCGGCTGGTCCCCGACACCGGCGAAGCCGAGGAGCCGACGCGGCCGTCGACGGCCCGCGAAGCTATCCTCGCGGTCCTGAACGACGCGCGGCCGGACCCACTGAGGGCTGCCGAGGTCCACGCCCGGGTGGCCGCGGACTACGGCATCGAGGTGACCCCACAGCGGGTCCACCAGGTCCTGGCCGCGCTCGTCAAGGCGGGCGATGTGCGGCAGGCCGGCGGCGGCCGGTACGAGATGGCCAGCTAACCGGCCCGTAGACACTGAAGGGCCCCCGCCAGTGGCGGGGGCCCGTGTGTTGGTCAGGAAGCGGCGAGGAGGCGGGCGATCGCGGATCCAGGCGGCGGCGCCACCGGCTGCCGACCCGGGCTACCGGCGGCGGGCAGCGTGCCGGACCGGAGCGCCCGGATCCGCTGTCCCTCGGCGATCGCGGCCCGGATCGAGGCGAGCAGCTCGTCGGGGTCGGCTCCGGCGGCGACCGCCTCGATCGTGGCGTCGGCGGCCCGGCGGGCCAGCCGCGCAGCGTCGGTCTCGTGTGCCATACCCCCACGATCCCACACCGCACGAAGAAGCGGCCCCCACCCGGTTGGGTGGGGGCCGCTCTCACGTTGGTCGACATCCCTCCGACTGCCGCGTCCGACAGCCGGCGATGCCGCACCGGCATCCTACAGCTCCGAGCCGTCGTCGTCGTCGGGGTACACCTCCAACACCGCGGTACCGCCGCCGATCGCATACCGGCCCGGCGCCAACGGCTGGTCGCCGACGTACAGACGGCCGTCAACGTCGAAATAGACGGTGCCGTTGCCCAGGGATAGCGGTTCCTCCATGTTCATACCAGGCAGGCTACGGCCGCCGCCCGGCCTGGAGCGCGACCGCCGACGGCGAGTCGGGCTCGCCGACGCCAGACGTGACGATCGAGGTCAGCAGCGACAGCACGGCCGCGCCGACCGCGATCCCGCCAGCAGCCAGCCAGTCAGCCGACCACGCACTGACGAGCACGTCGCCGCCGAGGTAGAGCAGGACCGCCTGAGCGGCCGACTTAGCCGCCCGCTCGAACGCTTGCCGCCAGAACGATCTACTGAACATGGTAGACCTCCCCGCCGTCGTCATCCGACGGCCGCTCGGATGATCGCGGTGCCGACTGCACTGGCAGCCCCGATGAGACCGGCGGCTGCGACGATCCACTGGCCGCGATACCGGCCAGGGCGCGCAACAGCGCCGGCTCCGCCATCAGCGCCGCGCTGATCAGCAGCGGCTCCCACCCCGCCCGTGACCATAGGGCGTAGCCGAATCCGGCCACGCCCACGCTCAGGCACACGATGTCCCGCACCAGCGGCGGGACGCCCGACTGTCGCCTCACTCGCCACGCTCGCCCCCCGGTGGTGTGCCCGTCGCCACCGACAACAACTGCTCTTCACGCACCATCGCCATCGCCCGCCCGGCGACCGCGGCACCGATCCGATCCACGGCTACCCCTGCCCGGTCGCCGCGGCGAGACGTGCCGCCAGCTCGCCCGCGCGGTCGCCGAACGCCGCCCGCAGCGCGGCCACCGCGTCGTCCAGGTCCTTCGTGCCGAGCCCGGCCAGCACCCCGTCGACGATCTCCTGCTCGTTGACCCAGTCCCTGCCGAGCATCGCCGCCTGGTTGGCCCGGATCTCGGTCAGCAGGGCGAGGATCTGCGGGATGTCCCGGTTGTGGATCAGGTGCGCCTGGTGCCAGGTGTACTCGGTCAGCAGCCGGGTGCTCGGCGCCGCCGAGCCGAGCCGCGCCACCTCCGCCGCGTACCTGCCGACCGCCTCCGACATCATGTCCTGTCCGCGTCGGAGTCCGGTCACCACGTCCTCTGCGCTCACGTCGTCCATCCCTCCTGCCAGCAGCGCGTCGACGTCGCGCCGGAATCGGTTCATGTCGAAGCTGGGATCGGTCTTGACGCTGGAGTGGCCGTAGCCGCCGGGCTGGTGCTCCTTGTGCCCGGCGACGCCCCAGCCGGTGCGGCGGCGGATCGCCGCCACACCGCGCACGTACGACTTGTACTGCCGGTCGGTCCACGGCTCCCCGGCCGCGTGCTGGGCCTCGATGCCGAGCAGGCCCGAGTTCCCGACGCCCTTGAACGGGCCAGCCCAGCCCACCTTGACGTGGTTGCACCGGCCGGAAGCGATCACGTGCCAGTCCCCGGTGCGGGACAGATAGAGCTGCGCGATCGGGGGCGGCGCGGTGGGGGACCCGTTCAACAGGACGGAGATCTCACCGGCGTCGGTGGACGTACGGGAGCCGCGGGTCTCGTGGACGACGATCCCGCGCGGCGACCAGTCGTCCGCCCCGCGGCCACGCCAGCCGTCGACCTCGTGGACGGTGAGCCCGGCGGCGCGGAGTACGTCGGGCAGCCAGAGCAGCCGCATCAGGCCACCCTCCTCAGTCCTCGCCGCCCAGCGGCTGGTGCATGATCGCCACCGCGAGCATGTCCGGATGGATCGGCGCCGACAGAGTCGCCACGTCCCACCACTCCTCCCACCAGTTATCCGGGCAGCCCACCTCGGCACGCGCCTCGTCCAGGTACAGCGCCACGAGCTGACCCGGATCCTCGTGCGGACCCATCAGCCACAGATGGATGACACACTCCGGAGGCGGGGTCATGATCCGCAGGTACCAGGTGGTCGGGGTCGTCATGATCCGGCCCCCAGGCGCTCCCAGGACACCGACATGGTCGGCTGGGTCCAGGTCGCGTTGACCACCGTCGCCAGCGTGCCGCCGGAGTCCTGGTAGGCCTGCAGCTCCACGTAGTCGCCCTCACCCAGGTAGATCAGCGTGTTGGGCGCCTGCACCGCGACGACCGCGTTGACCCCGGCCGACTGGTACCTCTCCACGACGATCGATCCGTTTCGCAGCCACCGGGCGCCGCGACGTCCGGTCGCGTTGGCCGCGAAGCCCACGATCCCGGACACCCGATACCAGCCCGGGTAGCGGGCCGTGTACCGGGTGGTGTTGGTGTCGGTGGAGTGGCCGCCGACACCGTCCGGGTCATCGTCAAGATCCTCGGCCTGCCATGCGATCGCGGTCCAGGATCCGCTGGTGAGCGCCTGCGCGACCGTCGACCGCAGCACGGCCGCCGGCCGACGTACGAGGAAGTGGAGCGGGTCCCTGAGGTACGCGTGGAGGTTGGTTGAGTCGAGCGCGTCGACCCCGTCCTGCCAGGACGGCTTGGTCTGGGGTACGGCAGGCACAGTCCCTCCTCTCAGTAGGCGATGACGGCATCCGGGCCGACCAGGTCGCCGACCATCGGGCACGGCGGCGGCTCACCCGGAGCCGGACCCAACAGCGGCGACGTGACGAACTCAATCGTCCGGACGCGGCCCGGGCCGATCGTGTGTTTGATCCCGTTGATCACCTGGTAGGGCAGGTCTGCCGGGGTGCCCTCCGGCATGCCGGTGATCTCGATCAGGTCACCGACCCGTAACGACAGCAGCTCGGCCCGCTCCGTCGAGGAGCGGGACAGCATGTTGATTACGAATCCGGGCGACCGGGTACGCGGCGCCGCGTACGCCCGCAACGCCCAGCCGGCCAGGTTGCCGGCGTCCTCGGCCACATCACTGGCCAGCTCGTATCGCAGGCTGCGCACCCCGTGCCGGCGTGCCGCCGCCGGATCCACCCGACGCGCCGACCCGCCACCCGCCCGGGTGACGACTACCTCGGTCACCGGCTGATCCGGGCGCATCCGCATCGAGCCGCGCTGGATCCATCCCCACGGGATCGACATCCGCGGATTCTGGTTGTACCGGCGGCTGCGCGGCACGGCCGTGATCCGCCCGAGGCCGTCCGTGATGATCCAGTCCTGGCCGGCCTCACCGGCCGCGCGGATCGCCGCCGCCGGTGACTGGCCGGCGAGCCGTGCCGGCAGCAGCGGTGTCGCACACTCGTCCGGCATGGCGATGTCCGCCTCGGGCACTCCCGCCCACCGGGCCAGGGTCCTGACCCGGTCCGCCACCGTCTGCCGGTGCAGGCCGTGATAGCCGGCCGCGTGCTGCGCGAGATGGTCGTCGTACGTCCATGTGGTCTCGTCGCCGACGCGTACCTGCACGTGCGCGATGGATCCGGCGTAGTACGACCCGATCTCCACCCACGGCACCGTGACCGGGGAGAGCGGGATACCGGTTCCAGCCGCCCTCAGATCATCCCCGACCCACAGGTCGAGACGTGACTGGGTCAGGTCCACCCGGATGGTGACGAGCCGCCAGGCGTCACTTTCCAGCCGCCGGCTGGCCACCACATCCCCGCCGTCCCAGGACACCCACATCGTCGACGGGTTGAGGTTGTCGGGGATGAGCACGTCGGTCAGCAACGCGACGTTCGGGATCCACAACGGCGTACCCGACGACCACACAGCTTCGACCTGCTCGACCTCAGCTTTGCGCACCCACATGGACACTGCGATGACGTGGTCGACCTCGACCTCGACCGGCAGGCGCATCTCGGCGTAGATGCTGTGCAGGCCCGGGGTGGTCTGCGATGGGATCATCGACCACGCGGGATAGCTGGCGTCGTCCCCGGGCGGCCCGTCCACAGCCTGAGGCTTGATCAGCCGCGTCAGATCCCAATCGTCGGATCCGCCCTCGCCAGGGAACCTCTGGATCTTGGGCTGTGCCAGCCGGCCCGTGATCAGCGACATCATCGGATGCTCGGGGTCGGACAGCGGGTAGTACTCAACCAGCCGCCCTGACCCGTTGTTGCGGATGTACTCGGCTAACGTCGACACGAATGGGGCAGCGCCGCCGTCGAGGCGGCCCATCCAGTCGACAGCAGTCACCGTCACCGGCTGGCTGGTCCGCGGATCGACCACGCGCTGCTCCGGCATGCTCAGGATGCCGGCACCCAACGGGTAGTCGGCTCCGTCGAGGTGTTCGACCACCATGACACGCCGCCCCTGCTCCCAGCGGCCAAACAGCGGCGACGCCGCGTTGGCGGGTGTGAATCGGCCATCATGGTTGCGCAGCGCGAACTCGATCTCGGTCGGCCGTATCTCCGCCAGGTCGTCCTGGCGGCCGACCGTGACGGTCACCGCCCGACCCCCGTCCCCGTACGCGACCCGATCCGTGATCTCCACCCACTCAGGATTGTCCGGGTCGGGATCGGCCGCTAAGTCGGCCAAGACGCGAATCTCCGGATCCGCCACATGCCCTCCTACGTGGGGATCGACAGGTACTGGGCGACGGTCTGACCACGGTCGGCCGCCGCCCGAACCAGCCTGTCCTTGATGACCCGGCCGTCCTCGGTCTGGATGACCAGGCGTAGGGTCATCGCCTCAGCATGACCGCCGGCGGCGCCACCGGTGAGCGGTTGGACGGTCGCACCACGGCCGAGGTGGACCAGCTCCGGGCCGGCCTCACCGACGACAGCCAGGCCGGCGCCGATGATGTGGCCGCCTCGCGCCAGCATGGGCAGGCGGGGCGCCGAGATGGTGCGGCCGCCGACGCCGGGCACCCAGGACGGCACGGTCCACGACAACCTGCCGACCGTCGAGTTCCAGGCCCGGCTGATCGCGTTGAATCCGCTGCGGAACGGCCGGCTGATAAATTCTCCGATCCTCAGGAAGGCGTCCCTTATCTTGCCCGGCAATTCCTTGATCCAGTCCCAGGCAGACTTGGCCGCGTTCACCACGGCTTTCCAGGCGGATTTAGCTGCGCCGGAGATCGTGTCCCAATTCTTTACGATTACGGCGACGATCCATCCAAACGGCCCGGTAATAATCGCAATCAAAAGCGGCCAATTATCCTTGATCCACGCCCATACAGATTTGATCGCACCCCAGATTAATTCCCAAGCGCCCTTCCAGAAATTGCGGAAACCCTCGAATTTCAGCCACAAACCAACGATGATGGCGATCAGGCCGATGATTGCGATAACGATCAGACCGATCGGGTTCAACATCATCACGATGTTCAGGGCGGTTTGCAGGGCAATCCACACCTTGTAGACGCCGAGGATGACGCCGATGATCACGGCGAGGGCGCCCAGGCCGGTGATGATCGGACCGATGACGCCCGAGTGCTTGTCGAGCCAGCCCACGACCTTCTCGATGGTCGGCAGCGCCTCGCCGAGCTTCTCCACCAGCGCCTGCTGGGCCTTGCGCTTGAACGCCTCCAGCCGCTGCGAGGCGGACTGCTCCAGCTGCTCGCCCATGCGAGCGGCAGCCCCGCCAACCTCGCCGAGAGACTGCGCGGCAGTGCCCAGATCCAGGCCCATCAACGCGCCCTGGAGGTCCTCGGCCTTCGTACCGAACAGCGCGACGGCCGCCGCCTCGCGCTCGGTGGGGTCCTTCATCGCCTGGAGCCGCTCCAAGACCATGCCCAAGGCGTCCCGGGCCGCCGGGCCGCCCTCCGCGAAGATCGCGGTCATCTTCTCCGCGTTCAGGCCGATCGCCCTGAAGCCCTCGGCGCTGGTCTCGGACCCGTCGGCGGCCCGGATCGCGAACTCCTTCAGCGCATCGGCGACAACGTCCAAGTCGCGCGCGCCGGCCTGCAAACCCTGATTCATCAGGCCCATCGCCTCCGCACCGCTCAAGCCGAGCTTCCGGAACTGCGTTGAGTATTCCGAGAAGGAGTCCAACAGGTCTCCGGCCTGGTCGCCGGACACCTGAAAACCCCTGGTCAGCAGGTCGAAGGCTTCTTCAGCAGACGCCGCCAGCCCGGTCCGCACCATCTGCCCGGCCGCCCGTGCGGCCTGGGTCACGTCCAGGTCGAACGTGGAGGCCAGAGCCTGCGCCTTGACGGTCAGATCTTCAATCACGGCCGCGTCGGCGTTCTTCGGCAGCAGGCCAGCCTGCATGACCGAGCGGGCGGCGAGCATCGCGTCAGCCGCGGATTCGCCGAAGCCGCGGCCGTACACGCGGCCTGCCACCTCGCCGAGCTGCTGGGCGAGGACCGGGTCGCCGACCTGCGCGGCCAGCCTCGCCCGTGCCCCCTCCAGCTCCAGGCCGCTAACCAGGCCAGCGCCGATGCCGGCCGCGAGCGCGGCACCGACGACGGGCCCGTACTGGCGGGCGCGCTGGCCGGCGGCCTCCAGCTTGGTGCGGGCGGCCCTCAGTGCTCGGTCCAGGGCGGTGTCGTCGGCCTTGAGGTAGGCCACGAGTTCACCGAGCTTCAACGCCACGAGGCACCCCCCCTCGCTGTCGGATATCAGACCGCCGCTATGAGTGATCACCGATACCGTGCATCGGATGTCCTGAAGGAGGCACGAGTGAGAGCACGGCATGTAGCGGTAGCAGCAGCGGCAGTGATCGCGCTGACCGGCTGCGGGAGCAGCAGCGAGGACAAGCCGGCCGAGCCGGCGGCCCAGACGTCCGGCGCTCAGCAGGTCGTGGACGCCATCGCCGAGAAGTGGCCGCTGCCGAACCCGCGCGACACCACCAGCGGCTGCAAGGCGAAGGAGGGTGACACGGGAAAGGGCTGCGAGTCCCGGATCACGACCGATGCTGTCACCGTAATCGAGTACGCCGACGACGCGACCGCAGCGGCAGCCGCGAAGACTCTGGCCAAGGTCGGTGACGCCCGCCAGGCTGGCCGGTACGTCCTGATGTGGACCGACGACCAGGACCTGACCAGCGAAGACGCCCGCACCGACATGGTGCGGATCGCCAAGAGCCTCTAGCGCAGGCCCGGAATCCGGGGCGGGACGTCCGGCAGCTCCGGCTCGGGCGCGAGCGCCCGATACAGCCGGGTGTCAGCTGCCAGCAGGCCCGCTATCCGCACCTCCAGCCACCGCCAGGACCGGGAGCGCATCAGCTCCCGGTCCTCCACGTCGATGCCGTACTCGCTGTGCAGGTCGGCCTCGACCAGTGCCCAGTGCGTCAGGATCTCTGTCCACGAGACGCCCGCCGTCCGCTCTTCCGGGAGCTCGTACCATTCCCAGAGCCCGGTGACGGGGTCGTACTCGCCGCGGCCGTACTCGTGGTCGTCGAGGATCCGCCCTGCCGGTGTGCTGCCCGGCGCTCCCGTCGGTTCGCCGGGCCCCAGCCTTCCGGGCGGCCGCCAGACGTCCAGAACCGTTCGGCGGCCTCCTCACCGCCGATGATCCAGATGTACGCGGTCTGGGCGCAGAACTGGATGTACGGATCCGGCACCTGGTCGTTGACCATACGCTCGTAGGCGTCGCCGAGGACCCGCTCCGGCAGGGACAGATCGTCACCGCCGGGCAGCTGCGGCAGCGCCTCGATCCGGTCGACGACGGCCTGCATCTCCGCCTCCGTAGAGGCGGCATGCAGCTCCCCGGTGATCTGCGCCAGCCGCCGGCACCACAGGCCCAGCTCGGCGGAGGCGAGCGGGACGGTGTACTCCCGGCCCAGCACGGTCAGGGTCAAGCCGGGTGAAAAGTACCTGTCGAGGTCAGTGAGCGTCGTAGCCATCAGACGTAGGTGTAGTCGTCGGCGGCCGTGTCAGCGGACTGCCCGGCCGCGGTGGTCACCCGCACGCTCACGACGCCGGACCCGGGCGGCGCGGCCGCCACGATGTGGCTGTCACTGACCACCGTGAAGTCCCCGGCTGGGTCGGAGCCGAAGTTGACAGCCGACGCGCCCATGAAGTGCCTGCCGTAGATGTTGACCAGGTCGCCGCCACTCTCGGCGCCCGTGGACGGGCTGAGCCCGGTCACCACCGGGGTCAGGTCGGCCAGCGGGTTGGTGATCTGCTGGAGCGGGCCCTGTCCCTGAAGGGTGATGCTGATGCCCTCGGTGTCGCCGACCGCGTTGTTGTCCCTGGCCCAGGATTTGACGTAGGCGCGGCCCTCCCACTCGTAGCCGGTGGCCCGCCCCTCCCGGTCGTAGAGCATCACGCCGATCTCGCCGGAGCGCACGTCGGTCGCAACGGCGGCGAGGAACTTCTCCCGGAGGAACGCTTGCACCGGATCGAGGGTTTCCCCGTCGCTGCCCGTCGAGTGCTTGAACTTGAGTTCGATCCGCCACTGGCCGCCGGTGGTGGCCTCCCGCAGCCATCCTTCGTCGTCGTACGTCTCGTCGTCTTGGACACGCGGCTCGATGATCGGGTTCAGCTCGTAGATGCCCCTGAGCTGCTGGTACTGGCTGGCCGGGTAGGTGGCGGTGTCGATGTCGACCCGTAGCCGGCGGGCGAGCATCGTCACACGGTCGGTCGGCGTGGTAGCCACGGGTCCTCCTAGTCGGTGTTGTGCGCCGTCGGGCGCATGGTGTCGATGTAGTAGTTCTCCGACCGCTCCCATCGGCCGTTGCTGTCTTGGCCGAGGCTCGTGTAGGACTGCCGCCACACCTGCACCACGGCGATCCCGCCCCACGTCAGCCCGTGCGCGCCGTCGAGCGCATCGCAGATCGCGTCGGCCAGGTCGTCGGCCTCGCGGGGATCGGTGCCGGCGCGGATCCGGATCTGCACCGCGGTCTGGTGGTCGGCCAGCCCTGGCAGGGTGGTGCCGACCGGGTAGGCGGCGAGCGTGATGATCCGGTCCGGGGACTGCGGCACGGCCCGGATCACGATGCCGGTCTCGGTCGCCGCGTAGGCCCCGGACGGTCTCCACGCGCCGATGTCGGCCGCGGCGAGGTGCTCGGCGAGGCCGGTCAGGAGCCGGGAGGTCCAGCCGTCACCGGCCATCTCAGCCTCCCAGGCGCTTGCGAGCGGCCGTGGCGACCAGGGCGAGCATGGTGTCCTTCTCGGTGCTCATGGGCTTCTCCAGGAACTTCGCCTGCCGTCCTTCGTCGTGCCGGAGCGTCATGTCCTCGTGCTGTTTGACCGCGTAGGGTCGGTCATAGGAGACAGCCACCACGCCAGTGGTGCGGTCGACGGTGACCTCACCGGATCGCTCCAGGTCACCCTCCTCATGCGGCACCAGGGCGCTAGACGCCTGGAGCAGGTGCTCGGCGGCCAGCTCCAGGCCCTCCATGGACGCACGCCTGAACGCGGCGCGGACGTCGTCCCCGTCCCAGTGCAGCTCGAAGGCGTCATCGGCCACGGCTACTACTCCAGGGAGATCTCCAGGTGGCTTGGCAGGCCGATGCCGTGGTCGTCCAGTACAGCTACCGCCAGGACGCGGGCCACGCGCCCGGACGGCAGGGTGACCAGGGACCCGGGCGGCGCGACCGTGTCCGGCGGCGCGTACACGGTGGTGGAGGAGACCGCCTCAGCGCCGGCGGCGTCCTGGGTCTGGACCCGGACCAGGCGGCGGGTTGCCTCGACGACGCACGGGGTGACGGTGGCCGGAGCAGCGTAGACGTCCCCGTACGCTCCGCTGCCCTGGTAGGCCTCGACGGTGACGGTGGCCGGCGAGGGAATGTGCGCGCAGAACTCAGACCAGTCCATCACCAGCTCCAGATGCCGCGCCAAGACAGCACGGTCGGGGATACCGCCTGAAGGATGGCCCACGCCTGGGGCGACCAGTGCGCCGGTAGACCGGTCGAGCCTTGGCTGCCAGCCGCGGCACCGCCTCGCTGCACCGACAGCCGCCCGATGCTGAAGCCGGTGACCGAGCCGGCCCCGATGCCCTGCGCATCCCCCAGCGACCGGGTGTACTGGGCCTGAGCGCACACCGCATCCCGCAGCGCGTCGGTCACCTCCTCCTCGGTCGGTAGTCCGTCGTCGTCGACGTCGTAGACCGCGGTCCGGAGCATCTCCGTCTCGACCAGCAGTGATGCGGCCCGGAGCGCCGAGCCGATGTCAGACGGCGCCGGCGTGACCCCGGTCCAGGTCTCGTAGTCGCTACTGGTGGCGTACACCCGGATCGCCATGGGCAACCCCTCCTCCGGTTCCTCCGCTTCCCCCACGCAGCGCGGTCACGGCGCCGGCCCACTGTGCGGTGATGGCCCTCATCGCAGCCCCTCCTAGGTGATGAGGACGTGGACGGTGGCGCTGCCGGACGAGCCGCAGATCCCGTAGAGCGCGTCACTCTCGTGGATCTCGAACGGCGTCCACTGGTCGGTGTCGAGGAGAGCGGCGCCGGTGGCGTCGGTGACGCCGGCCGGGCCGAGGTACACCGGGTCATCGCCGGACGTGGAGCGCAGGTAGACGCGGCGGCCTCGGGCGGTGGAGGCCGGGACCAGGACGACGGCGGCCTGGTCGTCGACCTCCACCTGATCGCTGATGATCATGACGGCGGCTCCTTAGCCTTGGCCGTCTTGGTGGCCTTGGCCGGAGCCGCCTCGGCGAGCTTGGCGCGAAGCTCGTCGCGCTCGGCGGTCAGGGCTTCGACCTGCGCCTTCGCCTCGGCCAGCTCAGCGCGCAGCACGGCCACCGGGTCCGGCGGCGGCGGAGGCTCATCCGGCGCCACATAGGGGGCACCGTCCGGGCCAGCCACACGCACGATGTCGCCGCGGGCCACCCGCTGCGCGATCGGCTCGGGCAGCGGGTGGTCCATCTGGATGATCATCCCGCCCTCGGTGCGGTACCAGCCGGTCTCGACCATGGTCACGCCTCACGCCCTCGGGATGAAGATCGCGTCGATGGTGCCGGCGAAGCCGCTCTCGTAGTCGATGTGGATCGACCCGTCCGACTGAAGGAACCGGCCGGACTCCAGCGGCCCGATGTAGACGACGCCGCTGGTGGCGGCGACCTCCACGACCAGGTCCCCCTGCCCAGCCGCGACCGCCGGCGGGTTGACCCCCTTCCTGATCATGATGTCGTGCGGGGTGCCGTCGGTGTGAGTGACCCGCAGGATGATCTGCTCCGGGATCGCGTTGTTGATGATCGACCCGTTGCTGACGAGCGTCGCATCGATCGTGGTCGCTCCCGTCGCCCCGTTGGACGAGCCGTTGACGGTCAGCGCCCGGGGAACCAGCGGTGTACGAGCCATCTTGTCCTCCTTCCTGATCAGGTCTGGGACGCGAACGCGGTTGCGATCCCGTCCGGGCGGATGACCTTGGCGCCGTACACGTACAGGCCGCGCACCCGGTCGGCGAAGCGGTCCTCCGAGCGCATCGCCTCGGTCTTGGTGATCTGACTGGCGAAGGTGATCGCGTCGGACGTGCCGGCCAGCACCAGGTAGTCGTCGCCGGTCACCACCGGCATGTTGTTGCTCTTGTACAGCTGGAAGCCGGCGGCCTGGCCGATGTAACCGCGCCGCAGAGCGGTCCCGCCGTCAGCGGCCGCACTCGCGTCGATGAACCGGTCGTCCCTCTGCAGCCGGCCGTGCAGCCACGGCGGGATGACGCACCAGCGGCCCTCGGACGGCACGTTGGCCTCGTCCAGTTTCACGCCCAGCGGGACGAGGATGTTGTCGTACACGTAGCTGGGATTGGCGGTCGGCACCGAGACGGTGCTGAGCGCGTTGCCGGCGGCGACCTGCGTATGCAGCGACGCGATGTACTGGTCGACCACGTCGGCGATCGCGTACGCGGCCTCGTCCATCGCCTCGGACACGAAATCCCCGCGCGCCTGGGCGCGGTCGACGTCGTCGACGGTGAACGCCCAGTACTTCTCCTGGTCGACGACCAGGGTCCGCTCGGCGTCGTTGAGCTCTTCGTAGGTGATGTTGCTGTTGCGGGTATAGCTCTGAACCGTCGGCCGGGAGATCGACGTGATCCGCACCGTGTCCCCGCCACCCCGGATCTCACCCTCGTACCTGCGGTTGCACAGGCTGGCGAGGACCAGGTTCTTCTTGAGCGAGGTCAGGAGCAGCGCGGACCAGATCTCCGGCACGAACTTCGTGATGGCCATCTGGCGCCCTTCCTCAGGTCATGAGGTGCTTGAGCCGGCCTTCCGCGTACGCCTTGGCGATCTCGTCAGGCGACATGGAGGCGAGCTGTTCGCGGGTGATCGGTGCCCCGGCCCCGCTACCGGCGCTGAAGTCGCCGCCCGACGGGGGCGGCGGCGGGGCCTGAGCGGGCTGGGGCTGGGCGGTCTCGGCCCGCATCCACGGGGCTGACTGGACGATCCGTTCGATCGTCGCCGTCAGCTGCTGCGGGAAGTCCGGCGCGCGCGGGTCAAGCTGCTTGGCAGCCTCGGCCCACGGGATGCTGGACAACAGCGCGGCGGGGTTGACACCGAGCTGCTGCGCGGCGGCGAGACCGTGCTGGGTGACGACCGCGGTCCGCTCCGAGATGCGCCGTTCTGCGTTCTCTCGCCGAAGGCCGGCGATGAGGTTCTGAGCCCAGCCCGGCAGGCGGGAGATGTCCCGGTCATCCGGATCACCTTCCTGGCTGTCGGCGGGCTGGGGGAGCGGAGCGACCGGAACGTACTGCGGTCCCGAGGCCGCGGGCGAGAGCACCTGGCCCTGGCCCTGGGCGGGGACGAGCATGTACCCGGGCGGCACGTACACCGGTTGGCCCTCCGGTCCGGGCGCGCCGGGCGCCACGGGTGCCGGTGGGGCCGGGGGTGCGGCCGGCGCGGTGGCCGGGGCCGCTGGGGTGGCCGGACCGCTGGTGGGCGCGCCAGGCGCCGCAGGGGCCGAGCCGGTAGGCGGCGACGACGGGGTCGGTTCGCCGGTGGGTGTGGTCGTGGTCATGCGGAGGCTCCTGGTCTCTCGCGTGGTGTGGTGTCCCGGCGCCTGGCCGGGGTGGTCTGGTTCAGCGAGGCAGGTTGCCGGCGCCGATCTGCTCGCGGTAGCGCAACCTCTTCAGCTCCGGGTTCCGAGCGAGGTGCGCCCTCATCTCGGCCTGCCACTGGCGGACCTTCGCCACGGCGCCTGCCTTCGCCTCGGGCGTGAGGGCCGCGGCCTCGCGCTCTTTCCACTTCCGGATCTGCCGCTCGATGGCCCGCTGCCTCTCCTTGGCCTCGTACCCCTTCGGGTTGGCCGTGGGGCGGGCCGGGCGGCGGGTCGCCCCGGGCAAGTAGGCCCTGAGGCTGTGCGTGCAGTTCGGGTGCTGCAACCCTGCCGCGCGGGCCTCATCCACGCTGCCGGCGATGTCCACCACCACGGTGCCCTCACCGACCATGCTCGGCAGCTCCACCCGACCACGCAGGTTGCCGGAGATGGACAACACCTTGCCTTCCCACGGCCTGCACCGAGGGCACTCCCGTGGGCTGTCGGACACGATCACCGTGTCCACGCCGAGGCTGCTCAGCCGGTCTGTCTGGCCCTGCACGGCGGCCCGCTGGGTGACCGTGCGGACGGCCATCTCGACGTACGACGAGAGCCGCCAGGTACGCCCCCGGGAGTCGGTGAAGCTGGTCACGCCCTGGTCGACGAGCCGGGCGTAAGCCCACTGGCTGGCCTGCCGACGGGTCATCCCACCAGCCACACTAACCGCGGTCGCCTGCTGGATCACCGTCCGGTACACGTCCAGCACGTGGCGCAGAACATTGGCGTGCCGCTGTCCGACGTCCGCGACCAGGGCGGCAGCGAGCGCTTCGATCACTGGGGTCCGGGCGAGCTGCCCGGCCGCCGCGGCCACAGCGTCCGGATCACGAGGTAGCAGCTGTGCAGGTAGCTGGGTTGTGGCGATCGCCTGCCCGGTGCGGTACGCCTCGGCGAGCGTGGCTCGTAGCTCGACCGCCGATTCGTCGGCGACCGCGTCTAGGATCCGCTCGGCTATGCGTCGCAGCGCGGATACCTGGGCGAGACGCGTGGCCGCCCAGTCCGGGGCGTCCATGCCTGCAGCGAGACGTCGGGTGACCTCTCGCAGGATGGCCTGTTCGGCTGCCCGGTACAGCTCGACCACGGACCGGGTAATCGCTTCGATCTGGTCGCCGGTGAGCGCCATCGGCTACTCCTCCGGCTCCGCCGCCTGGTCCTCATTGCCGGCCAGGGCGCCGAGCGCCGGCCCGATCTCGACCGGGGCCGGCCGATCGCCGCGGATCCGGGCCACCTCGGCCTCGACCTGCTCGTCAGTCCAGTCTGGATTCCGCAGCCGCACCATCTCCCAGGTGGAGATCGCGTCGGCGGCGGAGAGGTACTGGATGATCTGGGCCTGGGTCAGCGGGTCGATCTTGACGGCGTCCGGCCACTCGATCTGCGGGCGCTGCGGGCGGATACCGGAGCCGTAGACGGCGGCGTCGACGTGCGTCCAGGTTTCCAGCAGGTCGGCGAGGGCTGATCGCCAGTAGCGGATCTTCCGCTCTCGGGTGATCAGCGACTTACGGTCACGGGAGTTGATTTCGGTGGCGGTTACCGCCTGACCGTCCTGCGCGCCGCTGCCCAGCGTGCCGGGGCTGTAGCCGGCCGACTGGATGATGTCCCGCTTGAGCGCGTCGATGGCTTGCTGGTGCTCCTGTACCCGGATTGCGAACTGGACCTGCTCGATCTGGATCTTGTCGCCGCCTTCGGCGGCCATGGCGTTGACCGCCTCGTAGAGTTCTTGGTCCAGGTCCACCGTCGCACCCTGGCCAGGGCCGAGATTCTGCATGTACTCGCGGGGCACGACCAGCCGGGCCTTGCCCAGGTCGATGTCTCGCACCAGCGACGAGTACGTCAGGTCCAGCGCGTCCAGCAGCGGCTCACAGCCGGCGATGTCCGGCCGGCCCAGGTGGACCGCATCCGGCATCGTCCGCCAGATCCGGTTCGGTCTGGTGTTCGGCACGTACACGGCTGTCAGCCGGTCGGTGCCGGTGCGCAGGCCCTGCCCATCGACGAGCCGGTCGCTGGCCAGCGGCGCGGTCTCCGGCCGCTCGGTCAGCGGCATCGGCCGGCCTAGCTCGTCGACGGTGCCTTCGTAGAGGCCGTGCCACACCCAGCCGGGCTCGTGCCGCTCCAGGTGCCGCCACACCGTGCGGCCGTCCCGCCCCAGCTCCCGCCAGAACGTCACCGCCGACAGGCTGCCCCACTTCCATTCGGGGACGGCGACGTCCGGCTGGACAGCGGTGATCCACGGGTACGGGCGGTCCGGACCCCACACGATCCGCAGGTAGACGCCGCCCATGGCCGCGCAGATCTCGGCAGCCTCCAGCAGGACGGCGTGGGTGTCGTCCTGCCAGAGCAGGTCGAGGCGGGCCTGGGCGGCCTCGTCGACGGGCTGGCCGTCGGGGCCGTCGGGGTCGGCGGTGACCCGCGGCGGCTCGGAGAAAAGCAGGTCGGCGGAGGCGGCGGCGATGTCGCCGGCCAGGGGGACGTGCAGGCGGGTGCGCTGCTGCGTCCGCGCCGTCGACGAGGACCAGAACCAGCGGCGCACCCGGTCGACGGCCTTGCTGAGGCGGCCGAACCGGTACTCGGTAGACTCCGTTGCTCCGCTGGGAGTGAGGCCGCCACCGTAGATCGCGGCGAGCTGGTTGGGGTCGCCGGTCCACCACGCCGCCCACACGGCCAGCTGCTCGTTGACCTTCTGGCAGGTCTTCGGCGGCCACTCAATGTTGCCGTCGGGTAGCGGCATCAGACCTCCCTTCCAGGTCAGGCGGCGAGCTGAAGCTGGTGGCGAAGCAGGTACCGCCACACCGAGCGCGTCGAGTAGACCGCGTAGCGCAGAGCGTCGATCCCGTGATCATCTGCCTTGATCGGCTGCTCGATGCCCTTCGCGGCGGCGTCGTCGTCCCACGAGTAGCCGGGGATCTCGGCGAGCAGGTCGGTGCAGTCGGCGCTGATCCGCAGCAGCCCGAGCCCCAGCAGCGAGGACAACGCCTGGATGCTGGGCAGGACGGCGTTGTCGGCGACCCTCGTGGGCAGGCCGGCCTGGTGCATCTGGACCCGCAGCTCGATCGCCGAGGGGTCGACGATGACGTAGTCGGGGGTGATGCCGGTGAGCCCGGTGCCCGGGATCGGCACGTCGTGCAAGAACTGGCGGATCCGGTCGACGTACTCGGACACCGTCAGCTGGCGGCGCCGCAGGGACGAGTCCCAACGCCACTCGCGAACCACGTACAGGACCCCGTCGACGCCGAGGCCCACGACGACGGCGTGGAGGGGGTTGCGGGTGCCGTGGTCGACACCCATGGAGATCCACCGGGTGATGGCGGGGATCTGGTCTGGGGCGATGACGTGACGGGTCTCGTCCCACATGTCGAAGACGGCGCCCTCGGCTTGCACCCACTCGCCGCGGATGAAGCGGCGGTACCAGAGGCCGGTGTACTCGGCCTTGAGGTTGGCGACGTAGGCGGGGTCAAGGTGTGGGTTGTCGTCGAGTGTCGAGTGCCAGGTCCTGAGGTTCAACTCGCCAGCGCGCAGCAGGTACTTCTTGCGGAGCCAGTGGGTTGGGCTGTCTGGGTTGGTGGTGCCGAACAGCTGTGCCCCAGGGACCGACAGCCGGGCGAGCACCTGGGTGAAGAAAGGCTCCGGGATGGTGGTGAGCTCGTCGCCGTAGGCGAGGCACAAGGTCATGCCGCGCACTTTGGGTTCGCTCTTGGCGTCGTTGGCGCCCAGGACGTCGACCTCGCGGCCCAGGATGCTTCCGGTTGGCGCGCCCGGGTTGTACTTGACCAGCCGTGCGAGTGGGCCGAACAGGGCCGGATCCTGGAGCACGGAGAAGACGTTGCGGTTGACGCTCTCGCGGGTCTTGCCGAACAGCAGCACCCGGCCGCTGGCCGGGGCGGTCGCGACTGCCATTAAGAACCGCAACAGGCTTGCGACGGTCTTACCCGACCGGACGCTGCCCTGCCAGATGTTGATCCGGGCTGTCGACTCGACCACGCTGCGGAGGTGGATCGGCGACAGAGCCCGGGTGACGGTGTCGAGGTCAATCGCCATCGTGCTGGTTGAGCTGGTCGTACGCGGCGCCCAGGCCGCGGGCGAGGGCGCCGAGCATGCTCTTCGCGGCGTCGAGGCCGGGGTCAGCGTCGTACTCGTCGAGGCGGAGGCTGCGGTCGATCGCGGCGCCGATGGCCATCATCAGATCCCGCTGGTCCCGGGCTGGCGGCTGCGCGAGGACGCCGGTAACGAGGTTGCCCTCGCGGTCGAACTGGTAGACGACGTAGGGCACGTGCAGGCGGGCGCGGAGCTGGTCAACATCGTCGAGCAGGGCCAGGGCGAGCGCAGCCCGGCGTGCCCTGGCATCGGCCTTCTTGGCCTCGGTGGCGGCTCTCACCTGTTCACGGTCGAAGGTGAGGCCGAGCCGGGCGGCGATCCGGCTGACGGTCCGGCCTGAGCGGCCCATCGCCGCGGCGATGGCGTTACGACTCAGGCCCTGGGCATGCAGCTCTCTGACCCGGTCGTGGTCCTCCTGGGTGACAGGCCGTCCCATGGTTCACCTCCACCGGGCGCGGCGAGCGGGCCCTCGCCCGGGGTGTGCGCGGCTGGGCCACCACATCCAGCCGCGCACGCATCCCCCCGCCACCCGCGCCGTCAGCCGGTCCGGAGACGACAACAGCCCGGTAGGGCGGCTCTACCGGGCTGCGGGCACACGCCACCTACGGCGTGAGTGAACAAATCATGCCGCGCGGGGCGCGGCCGGGGCAACTCGACGCGGCCGGCCCCGGGCGGAGCGCCGCACGGAGCGGTCGATCTCGGCGGCGCGTGCGAGGGGATACAGGACGGTGCGGCCGTCTCGGTAGGCGGGGAGTCCGGCGCGGTCGGCCCAGCGTCGGATCATCGCCGGGGTGACGTCGGGGCCGAGGACGGCGGCCAGCTCGGCCGCCGTCCCGTAGTACTCCTCGCCTAGGACGCGGATCATGCCGCCCAGGGTACGCACCCCGCGCACCCACACCATAAGTGTCATTATGGTGTTCCCAAATCGGACACCCGGACGCTGTAAGCGGGCGTCATGCGGCCGTCGCCGCCGCCACCGTCGCCCACACGTGCGCCGCACCCTCCACCACGACCGGCATCCGGCACCGGCACCCCTGCCCGGCACAACGGCACCGCGCCCCGCAGACGACGACACCGTGGTGACGGCCAGTCGGCAGCAGCCTCAGCGGTCGGGCCCCGCAGACCGGGCACTCGGTGCCGGCGAGCAGCTCGCCGGGCGGGTCGAGTCGCAGGGCGGCGCGTACCCAGCGGTCCTCGTCCCGGAGGTGGCGGACGACGACGGCGACGGTGCCCGGCTGGAGGCCGGGCAGCGCGGTCTGGAGGCGGGCGAGCGGGTCGGGGCCCGGGTCGGCGCCGACCTGGTCGGCGAGCCAGGTGAGCCGGCCGGTGAGCCGGCGGTCGAGGTCGGCCCACGTGGCGGCCTCCTGGGGCTCGGCGAAGAGGACGGTGCCGACGGGGTCGCCGTGGTCGCCGAGGACGTGTCGGGTGCCCCACAGCGGGGATCGGAGCGTCGGGGCGGCGGCGAGCACCCCTTCGTCGTCGGTGGCGGCTTCGCGGTGGACGTAGTTGGCGAGGGTGGTCCGGGCCAGGTGGAGTGACCAGATGGCGGCGCGGGCGTGGAGGTGGATCGGGTGCTGCAACGGTGCTCCTGTGTCGTTCGTGTGCCGGCCGCGCCCGGTGGTGGGCGCGGCCGGCGGTGGGTCAGCGGCGGGTGGTGAGGAAGCGCCACCAGCGGCGAAGGAAGCGGCGCTTGTCGCGCCACACGATGCTCATCGCGTCCCCGGCGTACGGGGCGACGGCCTCGCCTGG
>Ga0310837_100348_pt1 | contig 38437 bp, 28 predicted proteins | sample SM_ome_5_FD_201315 | JGI IMG/M metagenome (GOLD analysis project Ga0310837, IMG submission 201315) | Sorghum-adapted microbial communities enriched on stacked mutant (SM) sorghum from Joint BioEnergy Institute, Emeryville, California... ...
TTCGCGCAAAAACCTGATATATTGTTGTTGAGGCATTTTCAACATCCTTTCTTTTCTCCTCTCGCTACGTTGTCGACGAACATAACGATAGGGTGATAGATGGATGCTGACAAGTGTCTCTTTTTTGCATCTTAATTCGGCATTTTTACGCTGCAATATTCGGCATTTTTATTATGCGATAAACACGCGCAGTTGGAGGACCAACTTTTTGAATATTTCCGAGAACTTTGGTATGAGTTCAAGGCCCAAGGACAAGAGCAATGGACGAGCGTGACGTTCATTCTGGATCGTTCCGGGAAATTCAAAATGGATTTTACCTACGAAGATCTTTCGCAAATGGGTCCGAGTGAAAAGAGGAAATTGTGGAAGGAGAAATATTTGGACCATCAAGCAAAGCCGGGCAGAAATTCCATGTTTCTTCGATCGATTGAGAGCAAGTTATCCTCACTTTTTCGCAAACGCAACAACATTTGAGAACCAACCACGGCCCGCCTCCGTCATGTAAATCCACAACCGAATGAGGTTGTGGATTTTTGATTTTTATGGAGTATTGGAACTTCGATACGGTAGTTTTTCTAATGCAATACAAGGCTGGTATGTTCTTTATTTTAATCATGATTTACATACATAGCATGATCCAGAAATTATTTAGTGCCACGAAGTGACGAATTTCAACAGAGGAAAGCATTTGAGTTGCGATAATTGTCGGGAGCTCCTGTTCCGGAGCTGCCATGATCTAAAACATTTTGTGCATTGCTGCTGCGATACTTTAGCATCTTATCGGGTCAACCGGATTTTCCGGCTGGCCTGTTTTTGTTGTCGAACGCTGTAAAGTTTTTGTAGAGATTCTTTTGCTAGGATTTGAAAAAGAAATTCTGCGATTCAAGATTGAAAGGCGGTTGGATGGATAGGAATGGAAATACGAAGAAAGTGGTGGAGACGTTTCATTGTACTGATGCTCTCATTGGTGTTGGCTGCAAGCAGCTTCATGGCACCGGGAATGCCGCAATATGTTCAGGCGGCAGAATCCATGGTTTATGTCGATGCGGTCAATGGCAATGATGGAAACAACGGTTCGATCGCTTTGCCGTTTGCAACGATCGGGAAAGCTTTGGCGGAGGTAGCCGATGGGGGAACAATTATTTTGCTCAGTGATGTTACGCTGAATGCTCAATTAACGATCGACGTCAAAAAGAGCGTAACAATTCAATCAGCGGAAAACGAAATGTATGCCATCATTCGTGGGGAAGTTCACAGGGATCGATTAATGGAGATTAACAACTCGTCTGCCAAAACGCTTGTCTTCAAAAACTTGATCATTGATGGCAACAAAGTCCAAGCCAAAAGTGATGGTGTATATAATATTGCATCCAATACGATTTTTGAAAATGTGGAAATCAGGAACCATTATAACGCAACCGATGCCGGTGCAGGCACAGCGGTTATAATGTCTTATGAGAATGGCTCAACGGTAACCATTAAGGGCGATCAGACCAAAATCCATAAGAATATGATTTTTCGCCAAAGCCCAAGCAACCCGGCATCCATTTTGGGAGCAGGTAGCAAAGGGGTTCTTCTAATTGAAGGCGGCTTGATTACGGATAATGAAGTGACCGGGGACAGCAATGGAGTCATTGTCGGGGTCGGTCTTTATAATACCCCCAGATTCCGGATGACCGGTGGCTCCATTACAGGAAACAGATTGTACGGCAATGAGTACAATGCCGGCGGTGAAACGGTTGGCAACGTGGCCGTTTATATGCGTGGCACCGCAGCGCAGGCTCGCTTTGAATTCAGCGGCACGCCGTATGTTTACGACAATCTGAATGCGGAAGGCGTACAGCACAATGTTTTCCTGAAGAATACTGCGGCTCGCGATAACGCCTATTTGTCCATCGTAGCTGCCATGAAAGAAGGAGCCAAGGTCGGCGTTTATGCGAATATCATGCCTACCATTGAAAATCAGATTGTTGACCTTGCGATTGGATATGACGGTTACGAAATAACGGAAGACGATGTACAATACTTCGAATGCACTTTTGCGCTTTGCCTGACCGGATCAAGATTGGCATAAATTTACGCTGTCAACCCTTATACCATGAGTATTGACAGGAAAAGCCTTTTGCTTTAGTGTGAGAAAGGGGAAGATTTTTTTCAGAGAGTTTTACATCAAAAAAATCGATGGAGGGGTTTTAATGAAATTGAAAAAAATCCTCACCGCACTACTGACACTCGTACTTGTTGGCTCACTGCTCGCAGCTTGCTCTGGCGGCAATGGGGCCAACAGCGGATCGAGTTCCACGAAACCGAATGAAAACGCTTCCAGCTCTACGCAATCGGGCGGAAACGACGCAGGCAGCGCGCCGCAAGGGGAGCCCAAGGAATTCCGCTTCACCCTGGCCAGCGAACCGCCCAGCCTGGATCCGGCGCTGATGACGGACGCGCAGTCTCACATCGTGGGCACGGGCTTGTTTGAAGGCCTGTACCGTCTGAATCCCGAAGGGATTTCCGAGCCGGCCCTGGCTGAGTCCGTTGAAATTTCCCCCGACGGCAAAACCTACACCTTCAAGATTCGCCAAGATGCGAAATGGACCAACGGGGATCCGGTGACCGCCCACGATTTTGAATATTCCTGGAAACGCACGCTGGCGCCGGAAACCGCGGCCGACTACGCGTACATGCTGTACTACCTGGAAAACGGCGAACAATACAACGCCGGCGAAGCATCGGCCGACGCAGTCGGCGTCAAGGCGCTTGACGACTACACGCTGCAAGTCAAGCTGGTGAATGATACGCCTTACTTCCTGGACGTCATCTCCCACAACTCGTATTGGCCGGTCAACCCGAATGTCGTTGAAGGGAACCCGGCTTGGGCAACCGACGCTTCCACGCTCGTCGGCAACGGTCCGTTCATGATTTCCGAATGGCAGCACGGCGGCAAGTTGGTGTTGGTGAAAAACCCGGATTACTATGACAAGGATAAGATCAACTTCGACAAAGTGACGATCACGCTCGTCGAGGAAGATTCCACCGTCTTCAACTTGTTCCAGACGGACAAGATCGACTGGATCGGCGCTCAAGCCGGTTCGGTACCGACGGATCAGGTGACCCAGGTGCTGCAAAGCGGCGAAGCGGAAGTCAAGGCGATTGCTTCCACGTACTACTATCTGTTCAACACGACCAAAGAACCGTTCAACAACGTGAAGATCCGCAAAGCGTTCTCGATGGCCATTGACCGTCAAGCCATCATCGACAACGTGACGAAGGCGAATCAGCAACCGGCGTACGCGCTCATTCCGCCCAGCATTCGGGGCACGGACGGCAAATCGTTCCGCGAACTGTATCCGGACACCGGCTACTTCCAGGAGAATGTGGATGAAGCGAAAAAGCTGCTCGCCGAAGGTCTGAGCGAACTGGGGCTTTCCAAGTTCCCTGATGTGACGTTGCTCTATAACACCAGCGAAGGCCACAAAGCCATCGCGGAAGCAATTGTGGACCAATGGCGCAAGAACCTGGGCGTGGAAGTGAAGCTGGGCAACCAGGAATGGGGTACGTTCCTGGAAACGAGAAGCGCGCAACAGTTCGACATCGCCCGTGCAGGTTGGGGTGCGGACTTCAACCATCCGATCAACTTCTCGTATGACCTGATTCACTCCAAATCCGGCAACAACGACGGCCGCTACAACAACAGCCGTGTTGACCAGCTGCTGGATGAGTCGTTGGCGGCCACCACGGAAAAAGATGCAATGGCCAAGATCGGCGAGGCAGAGAAAATCGCGATCGCCGACGACATGGCGGTTATCCCGATCTATTACTACACGACGGTGACGATGGTGAAGCCCGGCTTTGTGGACGTTGTCTCGGACTACGCCGGCCACCTCAACTGGGTCTACGGCGACAAGCAATAAGGCGACAATCCGATATCCTGAAATTTGCAAAAGGGTATATATAGTCCCTATATATACCCTTTTGAATTTTCGCATACAGGTGGTGAGTTGATGGTTCGTTTCATCTTGCAAAAATTCGCCTTCATGATCTTGTCGCTGTTCATACTGGTCACCGCCACGTTCGTCCTCATGAATGCGGTTCCAGGCAGCCCCTTGCAGCGGGAGAAAGCGACTTCGCCGCAAATCCAGAAAAATCTGGAAGCCTACTACGGCCTGGACAAACCGCTGATTCAGCAATATGTCGTCTACCTCAACAATCTGCTGCATTTCGACCTGGGCATTTCCATGAAAAAGCGGTTTTACTCCGTCAACAAAATCATCGAAGATTCGTTCAAATATTCGCTCCGGCTCGGCATCGTGTCGGTCATCACCTCGGTCGTCGGAGGATGCGTGCTGGGGATCATCGCCGCCCTGTATCACCGAAGGTTTCTGGACAACCTGGCGATGGTGCTGGCGGTGATCGGACTGGCCATTCCCAGTATGGTGATGGCGCCGGTGCTGCAATACCTGTTCGCCGTGAAAGTCCGATGGTTCGAGGTGGCGGGGCTGGAAGGGCCGCTTGATTACGTATTGCCCACCATTGCGCTTTCCTCGGTTTCCATCGCGTTTATCGCCCGTTTGATCCGTTCCACCATGATTGAAGTTTTGCACGCCGATTTCATCCGGACGGCGAAAGCGAAAGGCCTGGCCGGACACCTGGTCGTATGGCGGCACTGCATGCGAAATTCGATGCTCCCCGTCGTCACGTATCTGGGTTATCTGGTGGCCGGCGTCATTACCGGTTCCGTCATCATTGAAGCCATCTTTGCGATTCCCGGCATGGGCAAACTTTTCGTGCAGAGCGTGATCGACCGGGATTACCCGCTGATCATGGGGATTACGGTGTTTTACGCCGTCCTGCTGATGGTATGCCGTTTTCTGGCCGACATCGCCTACGCGCTGGTGGATCCGCGATTGAGAATCCATAAATCGAAGGTGGGGAACTGAACGTGCAAAACGATAGCAACGTCAACGTCGTCCAACAAAGAAGCGCCGATCTGTTCACCCCCCTTGAGCGCGGTTTGGGCGGGAGCGAGCACATCGAGCGGGAAAGCATGACGGCCTGGCAGCATGTCCGGCACCGGCTGGTGTCCAACAAATTGGCGATGACCGGGCTCGTCCTCATGATCCTGATCATTTTGATGGCGATTTTCGCGCCCGTGCTTTCTCCTTATGACCATTACTCCAACGACCTGCCGAACGCGAACCAGCCGCCCAGCTGGTCCCACTGGTTCGGGACGGACGATCTCGGACGGGATATGTTCGTGCGAACCTGGAAAGGTGCGCAGGTGTCCTTGTTCGTTGGCATTGTAGCCGCTTTGATCGACCTGGTCATCGGCGTCGTGTACGGCGGCATCATGGGATATTACGGCGGCAAAGTGGATGAAGTGATGAACCGGATCGCGGAAATTTTGTACGCGCTGCCGTATTTGCTCGTCGTGATTTTGCTTCTCGTGGTCATGGAACCGAGCCTGACCACCATCATCGTGGCCATGTCCATTACCGGCTGGATCAACATGGCCTGGATTGTGCGCGGACAAATCATGCAATTGAAAAACCAGGAGTATGCGTTGGCGTCGCGGGCGCTCGGGGCGGGCAACATGCGCATCCTGTTCCGGCACCTGATTCCGAACGCCATCGGGCCGATTCTGGTCACCCTGACGCTCACCGTTCCCAATGCGATTTTCACGGAAGCGTTCCTCAGCTTCCTCGGATTGGGCGTCCAGTCGCCCGTCGCTTCCTGGGGGACGATGCTGAATGACGGGATCAACGCGATTCAGGTCTATCCGTGGCGCGAGTTGTTCCCGGCCTTTTTCCTCAGTCTGACCATGTTTGCATTCAACGTTTTCGGGGACGGCCTGCGGGATGCGTTTGACCCGATCATGCGGAAATCGTAACGGGAGGAGGAGTGGTCGTGGCCAAAACCATTTTGGATGTGCAGGATTTGCGTGTGTCGTTCAACGTTTACGGCGGCGAAGTCCAGGCCGTGCGGGGCGTCAGCTTTCAGGTGAAGGAAGGGGAAGCGGTTGCCATCGTCGGCGAGTCCGGCTCCGGCAAAAGCGTCACCGCGCAAGCGATCATGCGCCTGATTCCCACGCCGCCAGGCCAATTCAAAAGCGGATCCATCTTCTTTGACGGCCAAGATTTGCTGACTCTTTCCGAGAAAGCCATGCAGAAAGTGCGCGGCAACAAAATCGGCATGATCTTCCAGGATCCGATGACGTCGCTAAATCCGACGATGACGATCGGGATGCAAATCATGGAAGGATTGATGCTGCACCAGCGGCTGAGCAAATCCGAGGCGAAAGAGCGGGCGATTGAACTGCTCTCCATGGTCGGCATTCCCGATCCGGAATCGCGAATCAAGCAATATCCGCATCAGATGTCCGGCGGCATGCGGCAGCGGGTGATGATCGCCATTGCGCTCGCCTGCAACCCGGCCCTGCTCATCGCCGACGAGCCGACGACGGCGCTGGATGTGACGATTCAGGCGCAAATCATGCAGCTCATGAAGGAGCTTCAGCAAAAAACGAAAACCTCGATCATCCTGATTACGCACGATCTGGGCGTTGTGGTGGATTTGTGCGATCGGGTGATCGTCATGTATGCGGGACAAATCGTGGAAACGGGAACGAAGTGGGAGATTTTCCAAAACCCGCAACATCCGTATACGAAAGGCCTGCTCAAATCGTTGCCGAGGCTTGACCAGGCCAAAGACGAGCCGCTCGTTCCGATTTACGGGACGCCGCCCGACATGGTTCATCCTCCGATCGGTTGCGGATTCTGCAGCCGGTGCAGCGAAGCCATGCGCATTTGCGAGATGGAAGAGCCGGAGTGGACCACGATCAGCGAAACCCAGCAAGTGCGGTGCTGGTTGCAGCAAGCCGGTGCCCATAAGGCGGCTGCCGCCGGCGGAAAGGGGGCTGGCGCATGAGCCAGGCGTTCGTTGAAGTTCAAGATTTGAAGAAATATTTTCCGGTGGGAAATCGACGGTTGCTGAAAGCGGTGGACGGGATCAGCTTCAACATCCGGAAAGGCGAAACGCTCGGGCTGGTCGGCGAATCCGGCTGCGGCAAGTCGACGGCCGGACGCACGGTCATCCGTTTGTACGAGCCGACGTCGGGGAGCGTGATGATTGACGGCACGGACGTCACGAAACTGTCGCGCTCCAAGATGAAAGCCTTCCGCCGCAAAATGCAGATGATTTTCCAGGACCCGTACGCCTCGCTCAATCCGAGGATGACCGTTCTGGACATCATCGGCGAAGCCCTTGACATACACGGCCTGGCGGGCAGCCGGGCCGAGCGGACGCGCAGGGTGGAAGAACTGCTGGAACTCGTCGGCCTGAACGCCCAGCATGCCTCGCGGTATCCCCATGAGTTTTCGGGCGGGCAGCGGCAGCGGATCGGGATCACCCGGGCGCTTGCCGTCGAACCGGAGTTCATCGTTTGCGATGAGCCGATTTCCGCGCTTGACGTGTCCATCCAGGCGCAGATCGTGAACCTGCTGACCGACCTGCAGAAAAAGATGGGCCTGACCTATCTGTTCGTCGCGCACGATCTGGCGGTGGTCAAATATATCAGCGACCGCATCGCCGTCATGTACCTGGGGCAAATCGTGGAGCTGGCACGCAGCGAGGATTTGTACGCCCAGCCGCAGCATCCGTACACGAAAGCGCTCATGTCCGCCATCCCGATTCCGGATCCCGAAGTCGAGGCAAAGCGGGAACGGATCGTTCTGCAAGGGGAACTTCCCAATCCCATTTCGCCGCCGAGCGGCTGTCCGTTCCGGACGCGCTGCCCGTTCGCGATGGAACGCTGCGCGGAGGAGAAACCTGCGTTCCGCGAAGTGCGGCCGGGGCATTGGGCGGCTTGCCACTTGCACGACTGAAAAGACGCCCAGGCTTGTCCGCATGGGTGTTTGTGATCCGGCGGGCGCTTCTTCCGGCCCGACCGGCTTCAATCCGGACAAACAAGGCCCGGCATTTGCCGGGCCTTTGTGCTGTTCGAAAGCGGACAAACCCTTTGTTAAATTTCGAAGACAAGCGATCCGTTCCCGTCCAATTCGAACGGGCCGGGCGTGACGTTGGCATCCGGCCGCCTGTTGCCGCAGAAATCGGTATCGAAGCGATACGGCCTGCCGTCCGGTTCTTCAAACTTCATGTCGGCATGATAGGTTTTGCCGAGCAGGTCGGTGGTGACCAACATGGACGAAGCTCCGCGAAGCCGTTCCGGCGCATCGATACGAACGCGCACTTTGCCCTTGGCACGATCGATTTCCACTTCCACGCCTCTTTCCGCGTGAACGTTCGCATCGGCTTCATGGCGGCTTGGCACCGCACCGTTCAAATACACATTCCCGCCCATGTCGACCGGAAGAACGGCGTTTCCGACAAAGAAATCCTTGACGGCGTCGCCGAGGGCGGCAAGTTCGTCTTTGGTCATTTGCCACATCGGCTTGTCTTTGGCGTTGGGGTGCCGGTTGTAACCCCCGAGTCCGACGGGGTGCAGGTAACAGATGGAATCGTCCGGGACACCGTCCATGACCGTTTTCCCGTCTTCGCCGGCTTCGTCCCGGGGTTTGAGCGGCAAATGTTCAAAGAAGGTGATCGGAACCGGCTCCTTGCTCCCATCGCCGTCTCCCACAAACACGTTGTTCCAGTATCGGTCATCGCCGCCGGTGATCTTGGCGTACCCGGCCACGGCCGTTTCGTGGGGGAAATGATACGGCGTCGTGCGTGTCAACTCGGCGCGGACGACGAACCGGCCGGTGAACAGATTGTGCACAAACGCCCCCCCTTGCGACATGTTCCTGAAATTCATCGGCGAGAGGAACAGGTTGTGGTCGACCGTGTACGGGCCATGGCAAACTTCGACGAAGAAGTCCTCCGAAAGGTTGTCAAAAAACACGTTGCGGCTGATGCGGGTGCCTTGCGCCTGCCAGTCCAGCCACAGGGCGCGGTAGCAACCGTAAATGATGTTGTCATGAATTTGCGTGTCCAGGGCGGCGTGCAGTTTGATGCCCGCGACTTCGGCGCCGTGCCGGATCCGTTTGTGATGGATGTTGTAAATGCGGTTTTGGCAAATCTGGCTGAACGCCGCCCCCATGTGGCCGACGATGCCGGCCTGTTCGCAGTCGTGAATGATGTTGTTTCGCACGATGTGGCCGCCGACGCGATCTTTGTGCCAACCGTCGCGCACCGCCCGGAAGATGACTTCCTGCTCGCGCTGCGTTCCGCCCTTCGGGTGTTTGCCGTCCACCCTGGGATGGCCCGTGCCGACGGGGGTGCCCAGGCTGATGCCGACGTTCTTGGACTCGCAGATGAGGTTGTTTTCGATGATCCAGCCTTTGCTCCAGTGGGGCCCGATCAGGCCTTCCTGGAAGTCCGTGGGCGGCGCCCATTGCGGCGCGGCCTGGCGGAGGGTAAAGCCGCTCACGGTAATATATCCGATTCCCGGTCTGTCCGGCCAGAAGCAATGGGGCCTGACGCTGATTTCCACATTTTCTTTGCGGGGGTCTTTGCCGCCGAAGTTGGCCCAAATTTTCGTCGTTGCGTGACCGACTTCGGCGTACCATGTCAACAGGGAATCTTCGGGATATTTCGCTTCGGGCCACACTTCGGGTTTGCGGACCTTGTCCACGCTTTCGCATTCGTACAGCGATTTTCCGTCCAGATACACTTCGCCGAGATGGGCCGTGAAGGCGCCGTCAAACAGCCAGTCTCCGCTCAATTCCACCGCGAAGGGATTCCGGACGGAAAACAGGGAATTGGGGACTTCCGTGCTCCAGACCTGGTCCCCTTCCGGCTTCCAGTCGGTGATCCGCTCCGCTCCCGTAATGACCACTTCCCCGTCTCCCGCCGACCGGTAGACGATGCGGTGTTCCTCCGTTCCGCCCCGGGCAGGGTTCACCCATTCCCGGTAAACGCCGGCATGCACAATGACCGTATCGCCGGGCATGGCCAGCGCGGCAGCGCGCGAGATGGTGCGAAACGGTTGGTCGGCCGTTCCGGGCGCCTGGTCGTTGCCGTGTATGGCGACATGATATTCCATGTTCAACGCTCCCTTCTTCAAAAAAGAGTCTTTCCCGCCCGCTGGGAGGAGATTCCGTCATTGCTGGAGCGGGGAAGCGGCAGCTTGCACCCCGCCGTGCTTCCTCTCATACATCGCCTTGTCCGCGGCGTTGATCAGCGCCTGGCCTTCGGTGCCGTCGGCGGGATATCCGTGCGGCAAGGCCGGACGGGCCCTGCGCGTCCCGCAAAATGTGGGCGACATGCTTAAGCGCCTCATCCCCCGCCAAATGCCCGTGCGTGTCGTTGAGCAGTTTGAAATTGTCGATGTCGATCAGAAGCAGCGCCAGCGTTTCGCCGCTGCGTCCGGCCTGCTCCAGCGCTTCATCGAGCCGGTTGTGGAAATACCGCCGGTTCGGCAAACGCGTCAGCGGATCGTGATAGGCCAGAAACGCGATTTCCTCCTGTTGCAGCTTCTGGACGGTAATGTCCTGCAGGAGGAGCAGGATGTGCCGCTCGTTGTCCACCCACACATGGTCGGCATCGACGAGCAGCACCAGCCGCTTGTCCGGTTGGTAACGAAGCTCGATCTCGCGGCCTTTGATCTTTTTTCGGTCCAGGATGTCCTTCGCCAGCTCGGGATCCAGCCATTCCGACAACCGTTCGGCGGCGAAGGGGAGCGATTCGAGCATTCGTCCGGCCGCAGGGTTGGCATGTTTGACGACGAGCCGCTGGTCCGTCAGCAAAATCGCATGCGGGTTCATGTCGAACAGCTTTTCAAAACGTTTGTCATACAAATTGAGAAAATCGTGCCGCTTCATCGTCATCCGCAGGAAGTAGCACCAAATGACCCCGCTGTACAGATAGGGATACGGCGGCAGCTTGTCGCCGTAGTTGATGTAGCCGAAAACGCAATGCCAGACGATGGCGATCAAAATCCCGACCACAAGCTGGTTGTAGATCGACTTTTGCTCCTGCAGTTCGGCCTTCCTTTTGGCTATCAGCAGCGGTATGAGATAGAGGGCATCCGTCACGATGCTCGAGGTCATCGCAATGTAATAGCCCGTGTTGTAGACCGGCAACTTCCACACGCCCACTTCCACGAACTCCTGGGTGGAGATCCATTCGGCGCCGGTCACGATGTTCAGGATGACGAGCGGGACGGGCAAATAGAAGACATACGGAAAAAGATACTTCGGCAAATGCCGGTCGAGACGGGTGAATTTCAGCATGAAATGGAAACAGGTGCCGGGAATGAGGATGCCTGCGCTGCTCAGCCAAACCGAGGAGAGGATCGGACTGTATTCGATCGGCACCTGGTTGCGCACGTATTCTTCGGCGAACAACAACAGGTACAGCAGACAAATGATGCTGAGCAGGATGTGCTCGACGCTTCTTTTGTTCCGGACCAATACGTCGGTTGCCATGTAGGCAAAAAACAGAATCGGAATTCCGTGGGTGGCGAGAAGCAGCAGCGCAAATGACAGGGACATGAGCATGACTTCCTTTGTGATTCGTGATGAAAGCGGATTCCGTTTTCTCAAATTATATCGGCAATGGAACCCGTCTAGCAATGAGCCATCCGGAGGAGATGGGCCAAAACGGGGGAGCGTGCGCGAATTGTTCCGATTTATATGGAAAAAATCAAATGCGGCCTTGCAACTTTCTGCCATGCCGCCGGACATGGTATATTTATAATATTGTTAATTTTTCGATGCTCATGATTGCCATTTGCGAGATTACGACCAGGTTGGGAGGATGACGGTTTGCCATCGCTGCGTGATTACGAGAACAACCCGGTGTTTCTGCTTGCACAATTGATGGAGGAGAGGGCGAAACGGCCGTTTGAGCCGCTCGACGCCGATGCCGTCAAGCTGTACAAGCCCTTGGCGGAAGACCTGGCGGATGTCCAGATCATGAAGTATCCCGTGTTGAAGGCGCTGAAACTTTGGCTGGTCGGCTGGTACTGGTCGGGCGATTTCGTGAAGTACCTTCTCCTCGCCGCCGCGCTGGGCGTCTTGCTTTTCAATGGCTATGATCTCTACCAGGCGTATCAGGCGGACAGTTCGGTCGATTGGATTTGGCCGCTCGTCAAATGGTTGCTGCTCGTCCTTCTGCTGCTTCTCCTCATTTTCCTGTTGTTTGGCGCCCTCGTCATCGGGTTTCGCAACGTGCGCAACTGGATGATCAGGGGCAATCGGGAAGACCGGAAAAAGCACGCGCTCGCGGCGCTCATCAACCGGTGCATTGACGTGCTCCATCAGCACGGCTCCCATTTTTTCGATTTCAAATTGGCGTACCGCGACGACGGCAGGCTGGCCGTGGCGTTCCTCAACAAAACGCGGCAGCCGGTGCCCGACCGGGTGGCGAAGCGCGTTGAGGCGCTGCTGAACAAACAGACGACCATGGTCGCGAACAACGGGCATGTGCTGTCGTTTGACGTCTTTTTTGTCGAGCACGATCTGTTGACCGAGGAAGAGTTGCAGAAGAAAATCGAGCGGATGGACAGCGCGTTGCCCGAGCGGCAACGGGGCGAGTGGGCCCCGCGGCCCGAGGCGCGAAACGGGAGAAGCGACGGCAACGGGAACAACGGCCCTGGCGGCCGGAACGGCAATAGCAGCAATAACGGCCCAACCGGGAACAACGGACGTCCGCACCAAGGCAACGCCGGGAATCCGGGCAGAAGGAACGGGAATCCGGCGGGACCGCAAGACGCGCGGCGGCCGGGGGCGGGGAAGAAGCCGGGGCCGCAGTCGCCGGCAGACCGCAACGGGGGCGGGCAAGGCCGAACGGAAGGCGCGACGGAATCCGGCGGACGGCAGGCGAATCCGGAACTGGAGCGGGCGCTGGCCGTTTTGAACGGGCTGACCGGTCTCAAGAATGTCAAAAAACGGGTCGAAGAAATTTGCCACGCCATCTCGCTGCAGGAAGTCCGCAAGAAAGCCGGACAGCAGGTGCAGGACCAGACGATGCACATGCTGTTCCTCGGCAATCCGGGGACCGGCAAGACGACGGTGGCCCGCATCGTCGCCGACATTTTCAAGGCGCTCGGGGTGCTGTCCCAGGGGCAGCTGGTGGAAGTGACCCGGGAAGACCTGGTCGGCGAACATATCGGGGAAACCGCGGTCAAGACGGCCAACGTGGTGAAAAGCGCCCTCGGCGGCGTGCTGTTCATCGACGAAGCCTATTCGCTGTACAGCGATTCCGAACGGGATTTCGGGCGGGAAGCGATCAACACCCTCATCAAATACATGGAAGACTACCGCCGCGACCTGATCGTCATCATGGCCGGCTATACGCAGGAAATGAACCAGTTCCTGAAAATGAACAGCGGCATCAAGTCGCGCTTCGCGTCGGTTGTCGAGTTCGAGGACTATACGCCGGATGAACTGCTTGAAATTTTCGATGCCTCCATCCGGAAGCAGGGATTTGAAGTGGACGATGCATGCCGGGCGATGGTGCGGCAACTGTTCGAGAAGAAGCAGCTGCCGGGCCGGAAAGACAACGGCAACGCCCGGCTCGTGCGCCACGTCATCGAGGACGCCATCCGCAAGCAATCCGCCCGGCTTGCCGAACGGATGGCCGGCGGCCTCGTCACCGAGGAGGAAATCAAGCGGCTCGTCCCGGAAGACTTCGGCCTGTCGGCGGAAGGGGACGAGAAGCCGTTCGACCTCGAGGCGGAACTGGCGCGCATCGTCGGCCACGAACAGGTGAAGCAGCACATCCGTGAGCTGCACAATTTGCTGATCGTCCAGAAAAACCGCAAGGAGCAGGGGCTGGGCGACGGCGGGATCGGCTCGCTGCACATGGTGTTCAAGGGGAATCCGGGAACGGGGAAAACGACCATCGCCCGGCTCATTGCCCGATTGTTGAAGGAATTGGGTTTGCTGAAATCCGGCCATCTCGTGGAAACGGACCGCAGCGGGCTCGTCGCCCAGTATGTCGGCCAGACCGCCGCCAAAGTGAAAAACGTGGTGGACGAGGCGCTCGGCGGCGTGCTGTTCATCGACGAAGCCTATTCGCTGTACAGGGACGACTTCGGCAAGGAGGCGATCGACGCGTTGGTCAAGAGCATGGAGGACCACCGCGAAAATCTGGTCGTCATCGTGGCCGGATACAGCGAAGAGATGGACCAGTTCCTGGACACGAACCCAGGGCTCCGGTCCCGTTTTCCGACCACCTTCGTATTCCCGGACTATTCGCCGGATGACATCTGGCACATTCTGCAGGCGATGTGCGCCGCGGAAAATTACGTCCTGGAAGACGGGTGCGAGGCGGTCGTCAAGGAACTGTACGGCAGTGTGGCGGGGAGCCGCGACGCCGGCAACGGCCGATTTGCGCGGAACCTGTTCGAGCGGGCGAAGATCAAACAGGCGACGCGGATCCGCACGCTCGGCGCCTTCGACCGGACGTCGCTGTCCACGCTGGTCGCGGATGATTTTGTCGCTTGACGGAGGAAGCAGGGGCCCGGCGGATGCCGGGCCTTGGTTGTATGCCGTGGACGTTTTGCAATGCCAGGCCGGACATCATCGGGGGCGGACCGGAATAAACGGGTGCACCCCGGTGAAGATTGATGGAAGCACGTTCTCGTGAACCTTTTTTGGTGGTGGATTTCATGAAAAAGCACATTCATGTCGTCGGCGCAGCCATCGTGCATGAAGGCAAAATCCTGTGCGCGCAGAGGCCAGAGTGGCAATTGTTGCCCCTGATGTGGGAATTTCCGGGCGGAAAGATCGAACCGGGCGAGACCCCCAGGGAAGCGCTGCACAGGGAAATCATGGAGGAAATGGGTTGCGGGATTGAAGTCGGCGCGCAGATCGAGCATACCATCCATGAGTATGATTTCGGCATCGTCCATCTGACGACGTTTTATTGCAGGCTGCTTTCGGGGACACCCGTCCTGAACGAACATGCGCGGGCGGAATGGCTGCGGAAGGAGGAACTGGATTCGCTCGAATGGGCGCCTGCCGACCTTCCTGCGGTTCGGAAAATCATGCGTGATCCGCTGCCGGTTGGATGAAAGGATCGGTGTGTCGGGGAACGACTGTCTTTGGTTGGGATTTGACGAAAGCGAGCATCGACGGGCAGTGCCGCCTTACATGAAAAAACCCCAGTTATCAGGCCCGAGTTTTTTGACATGCTTGGAGATCCATATGTTGAATTATTCATAGTTTGAGCTTGTTGTTCGCCATGAAAATTGTCGTCCAAGGCGACGAATGCCATCCTCTGGAAGTCGTCGTGTTAAAAGTTCACTAACTCTGGCAATGTAAGTATGAGCAAATCCGTTGAGAGCGGTGGAATCATCGATAGGATCGTGATGAGCAGGACGAGTCCGCTATTTTAATTCTGGATTGGTGGGGTGACTGACATGGTTATACGGGTCGGTTAATAAGAGGTAGTATGAAGAAAAAATTCGGGGTTTTAAATAAAAATCATGTCGATAAGGTAAGATTTAGAGAGGTTTTACAAAATATCGAGAATCTAATTTTGTTCCTAATTTGGTGGAAAATAAAATTTAAACTCATTTTGCACATCTGAAATCACGATTATTATAGATAAATGAATCAATTATATCTTTAAGTACAGATTATCAACTACTTAATATATCGAATGGTTTAAAAAGGTGGACAAATCTTTTTACTAGAAACACGAGCTAATGTTTGCTAAAATTATATCAACAACCATGTTGAAAAATAGGGTGAACTAAAAATGAGCATCTTGGGAGCCAAGATTTCAGCTATAAGTTTATTTTCAGGAGCGGGAGGTTTGGATATAGGGAGCCATCTGGCGGGAGTTCCGGTTATTTTTAGCACAGATATTGAAAAAGACTGCATTGACACTTTAAAGAAAAATTCATTTTTTAACGACACAAAAATTGTTCATGGTGATTTGTTTGATATTTCAAGCAGGCAAATTGAAAACGAAGTTGTGAAAAAAAAAATAAACAAGATTATTGTCATTGGTGGCGCGCCATGTCAACCATTCTCCAAGGCTGGATATTGGGTTACTCATGAAGTAAGGTTGGGTATTCGTGATCCAAGGGCAAGACTTGTTAATGAATTCCTCAGAGTAGTTACAGATTTACTGCCAGATGGCTTTGTGTTTGAAAATGTGGAAAGCTTACTGCATCCAACAAATAAAATTATTGTCGAACAATTTACTAATGTAATTCAAAAAGCTGGTTATGAGTTTAAAATTATTAGAGCAAATGCGCTGGACTATGGTGTACCCCAGAGAAGAAAGAGGATTTTTATTGTCGGTACCAAGGGCACGTTCAAGTCCGATGAGCCTCGTAAAACACATTGTCCGAAAGAGAATTGCTTGAAAACTGGTCTCAAACCCTATGTTACGGCAGGAGAAGCAATTAATGAGTTTGACGATGATAAATACTTTGAAGAATATGAAGTAACAAAGGGTGGCACATATTATCGAGAACTTTGTGAAGTTCCACCGGGAATGAATTATAAGGCTCTGACTGCATGGGCGGGTTATAAAAACCCAAAATTCGAAGCAGACAAAAGGTTTTGGAGTTTTTTACTAAAACTGTCACCGAATCAACCGTCATGGACTATTACAGCACAACCGGGTCCTTGGGTAGGCCCTTTTCATTGGAACAATAGAAGATTAAGGGTTCCAGAGATAGCAGCATTACAATCTTTTCCGAAAGACTATAAGTTTTCGGGAACAAGGCGTTCGATTCAAAAGCAAATTGGTAACGCCGTTCCACCTCTTATGGGAAAAGCAATGATCGAGTATCTGAAGGAGAGTTTAGAGTAATGAATGTGGTTAGTATATTCTCTGGAGGCGGAGGAATAGATCTCGGATTTAAAAAAGCAGGGTTTGAAATCCTTTATTCTACGGATCATTGGAAGACGGCATGCGAAACATTAGAATTCAATAAAATTGGAAAAATTGTCGAGTGCAAAGATATTCGTGAGATTGATTTTAAAAATCTCAAATCGATGTTAAATGTTGATAACATTGATTGTTTGGTTGGAGGTCCTCCTTGTCCAGCCTACTCAAAATCAAGATTTTATAGAACAGAGAAGAAAAGGGCCCTTGAAGACGAGAGTTCATTCACTCTAAAGGAGTATTTTCGAGCACTCGAAGAATTGGATCCAAAAATATACTTTTTTGAGAATGTATATGGATTTATCTATAAACCTCATCAAGCTGCTTTTGATTATCTAATAGAACAAAGTGAAAAGCTAGGTTATCAAATATCTTATAAAGTTATAAACGCTGCCAATTATGGTGTTCCTCAAACCCGCGAACGATTTATTTGTGTTGGGGTTAAGCAAGGGTTTGGCAAACCATTTGTTTTTCCAGAAGAAACACATTATGATCCTGAATTACCTGATCTCTTGAGTTCCTCGAAAAAACCTTGGGTGACTTGCGGAGAAGCAATTGGCGATTTGGATATTGATTTGCCAGAAGATCAATTTATGCAAGCTGGTTCAAAACACAAAGATTTGCTTAAATTGATACCTCCCGGTGATAATTATCTCTATTTCACTGCCGAAAGAGGGCACCCTACCCCAATATTCAAATGGAGATCGCGATACTGGTCATTTTTGCTAAAATTATCCCCAAACAGACCATCTTGGACTATACAGGCAAGTTTTTCGAATAATATGGGCCCCTTTCATTGGAAAAATCGTTTTTTAAGAATCGCTGAGATCAAAAGACTTCAGACTTTTGATGATGATTACGAAATACTCGGTGATTTTCGGTCTCAGTGGAGACAAATAGGCAATGCTGTTCCTCCGCTGCTTGCCCAAATTATAGCACAAGCAATTAAGCGACAATACTTTTCGAGTGTTTCAGTATAAAAGTAACATATGAGAAAAAGGTTGCTTAATTATGACACTATCGTGTCATAGCTAGATGGCAACCTTTTTTTAATAAAAGTTCTCTCGGCATATTCTATATTCTATTTTAATGATATTTTCGATAATATAAGGTACAAATAAACATTGGAGGTTACCCTCATGGCAACATACTTATGGGCTGAACGTGGCGGAAAAATTGTAGAAGCTGAGTACAATAGAAATGCTGATTCTTTAACTAGTGAGCAAGTTTATAGTGAACTTGTCGATGCTTTGAACGCTTTTGGAAATAATGCAACCTGTACGAAAGTCAGTGATTATTATAATGAGGTGTATGATGTTTCGTTATCCAACGAAGGGAGGATTTTGAATGCACTAATATGTATTAAGGAAATGACCCCGGGTGGCAGATCTAACCTTAATGATGAACAACGTATTCAACAAAAAAGCAAACATCTTAGTTATGCATATGGTGAATTGGTAAAAGGCAAAATAGCTATAAATTTGGGTGTTTACAAACGTGATGGAGAAACTATTTTTTGCGCATGGAAATTGAAGGAAACTACCGCATCTTCTCCTGATACCCCGATTTCCAAGCAGATAAAAATTCACACCATTGCACAAGCTATGAGGGATGGTTTTGCTCAACAAGAAAAAGATAGAGGAGAATTGGTCTGTGCGTTTAGAAAAGAATTTATTTTTTTCTATATAAAAAATGCTCAATGGATTCATGATGGTAAAGTTAATGAACTCGTTAATCATACTCCCCCAATTAAAGCCTCAAACCAATTACCCGACCATTTGAAAGATAAGTATAATCGCATAGTCTTCGGTTCACCAGGAACTGGTAAAAGCTACAGGATTAACGCGGAGTGCAAGAAATACTTTGACCCTGACCATTACGAACGCATAACGTTTCACCCGCAATACTCTTACGCTCACTTTGTAGGTACATACAAACCAATTACAACTCCAGAGGGAAACATTGTGTACAAATATGTACCCGGTCCTTTCATTCGTGTTTTGGTAAAAGCGCTACAAAAACCCAATGAGTATTACTTGTTAATCATTGAAGAGATAAATCGAGCAAATGTAGCAGCAGTATTTGGTGATGTATTTCAACTTTTGGATCGTAAGAATGGGATCAGCGAGTACCCGATAGAAACAAGTGAGGATTTGCGTTCTTATCTTTCAGAGATCCTTGGTTCAGGAAGTGAAGAATTTTCTAAGCTTTATATCCCCCCAAATATGTATATTTGGGCTACTATGAATAGCGCGGATCAAGGTGTATTTCCCATGGATACCGCATTTAAGAGAAGATGGGATTTTGAGTACATTGATATCAATGAAGGGAGTTCTTTAATAGAAAAACAACAAGTGGAGGTATCCAATCTGGGATACAAAGTATATTGGGATAAGCTTCGCAGAGAAATAAACAAGATTCTTTCCGAAAGATGTAAAATCAATGAGGATAAGTTGATTGGCCCATTTTTTCTAGGTCTTAATATCTTCGAGGATACACAAAAATTCAACGAGGCATTTAAGAATAAACTCCTTATGTATCTTTATGAAGATGCGGCAAAGCATCATAGACGTGAACTTTTTAGTGGTTGTGATTCTGTGACTTTCTCGTCAGTTTGTGAAGCATACGATAAGCAGGGGGAAGCAATATTCGGTCTCTCGCTGCGGCTTGAAACGAAAAGTGAAGCACAACAAGAAACCTGAAGCGGGTGCACAAATGAGATCTGCGTTTTTTCAAGAACTTAAGCGATATAAAATAGAAGATATAGCGAATGCACTACAAACAACAGTAGTGGAAGCAGCATCTGTTATTCGCAAGTTAAGGTCATATGGAATTGTGAAAATGATTAAATCAAATTCTTCGGAAGGCAATAAGACTGATTTGTCGGAAGAGGTCTTCGATAATGGGGATGGCGACTACAGAATATTCCAAAAACCATTGGTTTTTGATTATGTTGGAGTAATTGTTGTTGATCACTTTATTATCAATTGTTTTCCAAAATATATATTTAATAATCAATCGCCATTGTTAGCGATGAAACAAGTGCTCCGAGTTCTTCGAAAAATTAATTCTCAAGAACATATTATCAAAATGGTAGCGGGAATAGATGGTTTAAATTACTCCAGTATGCTAGAAATTATGCTCTATTTGATTTATGACTATATTGAATTTGGTCCTTATACAAACCAAAGAGAGATTTATGATTATAATGGTGACGGACCGATAGATTGGGAAAAAACTATAAATGAAACTTATGCAATAGTAAAGGAGAGCAAACCTTATTATCTCGACCTGTATACAAAAAAAGTTGTAGAAGATGATAATGATTACATCAGACGATTACATCTTAGTATAATTACAGAGTGCTCCAAGAAACTAAGTGAAATGAATTTATCAGTTCTATTTTCGCTAAGCGAAATATTCCTTTGTGATGAAAAAGTACAAGATTTCGGAAAAGATGACTATATAATTTTTAGACTGAATCAAGAATTAAATGTTCAATTTGCTACACGCAAACAAGTGTTGCTTAAAACGATGATTGCATATATCACTCAACGCCGTACTATGGATATTGGTTGGGGGTTAAGTGTGTATGGGACCAATAGCTTCAATCTTGTTTGGGAAAAAGTCTGTTCTGATGTTTTCGGAAATATGTTGCATGTAAAGTTAACTCAACTTCCGATTCCTCTTTCACCAGATTATTTAATGTACAAAAATAATACACTCCTAGAATTGATTGAAAAGCCTATCTGGAGGGTTGCAACTACCAAAGGTAATTATATTCACGAAGCTAAAGAAACTTTTACTCCTGATATAATTTGTATTTACTCTAGTTCTGGTCATCAATGTTTCGGGATTTTTGATGCTAAATATTACAGCATTAAACTTAATGAACGTGAAGTTGAAGGTCAACCTGGTGTCAATGATATTGCCAAACAATACCTATACCAATTGTCATTTAAATCATTTATTGAAACTCATAAGTTTAGTAAAGTGCAAAATGCGTTTTTATTTCCCTCGGAAAGTAAAGAAGCTTATCTTGCTGGAGAAGTGGAATTAACAATGTTAAGTGCGGAATTAAGCTACTTAAAAAACATTCAGGTAGTCATGTTGCCCGCCCAGAAAATGTTTGAATGGTACTTAACGGGCAAAAAAATAAATATATCGGATGAATTTCCTTTTCTTTGATTTCTTTATTAAGTCAGAATCCTCGGTTTAGTAAACGAGGCTTTTTTGAACGTTACGGTGGGCGAAACGGCGGTTTTGGATTGCTTTTCGCCTTTACCAGATCCTCCTTAAGGTGAATTTCGGCCTTTGCTGAAGCGTATCCCGCATTTCTGGATGTCCCCGGTTGCCAAAGCCCATATTCAGTTCAGCCGTCTCGATCAAGCTGGCCAACGTTTGAAACGATCTTACAACAGGACGCTTCAAAATCAAAGGATTGCTTCTGATCGAATGAAGTAAGAAAAAGAGGTGATTGCTTAAAATTTTCTTTGCATTTCCACAATTGTCCACATTTTCGTGATAGAATGGAAACAAGAATGGCTCCAATTCGCGCAAATCGCCGAAAGGGTGTGCAAGTTCACCATTCGGGATGCAGGAGGTGACGGAAGATGTCGTCAATCAATCCGTACGCATTCATCGGTTCGTTGCATTCGATCGGATCGATCGGATCGGTAAGCCGGACGTCCCCATTGCAATTCCCGACATACGCCAACCCGTACGGCAACCGGAACGACAGCCTGAACGCGTTGCAGCAGTTGTTCGGAATCGGCAAAGCGTACAACCAAACGCTCAAAACGGCCGCCGCCGGGGTTGCGAATGTGGTGAAATCGGCACAGGAGCTGCAAAGCGCCGCCCGGAAGCTGCTGCAGAAGGATCAATCGGCGTTCCAAGCAAGAACGGCGGAATCGTCGGACGGCAAGACGGCATCGGCAACGGCCGCGAGCGGGGCGACCGTCCGCACGTATGAAGTGAAAGTGGACGCAGTCGCGAAAAACCAGATCAACAGCGGATACGGATTGTCCAAATCCGAACCGTCCGCCGTGAGCGCCGGCCTGAACGAATTCAACATCACCGTTGGCGACAAAACGACGAAAGTCTCGGTCAACCTTGCCAACGGCGATACGAACGACCAGGCGCTGGCCAAAATCCGGGATGCGATCAATGCCGCGAAGGCGGGCGTGACGGCCACGATTGTCACGGACAAGGAAACGGGCCTTCGCAGGCTGGAGCTGAAGAGCGACAAGACCGGAACGGACCACGCCTTCGAAGTGGAAGACGTCACCGGGAACGCGGTGGCGGCAACAGGCATCCACAACGTCTCGCAACTGGCCGCCAATGCGCGCTACAGCGTGATCGGCGGCGAAACGACAGAATCGCAATCGAACACCGTGGAACTGGAACGGGGCAAAGTGACGGCGACGCTGCACGCCGCATCGGAGGAAGCCGTGAACATCGCGGTCAAACCGGATGCGGACAAAATCGTTTCGCAAGTCCAGGATTTGGTGGCGGGCTACAATGCGCTGATCGGCAAGGTGAAAGAAGCCGGCGGGACGCTGAATCCGTCGGTTCGCCGCAGCCTGGAAGAGGCGGTCGGTTCCCTGGCGGAGGCGCACATCGGCATCGAAAGGAAAAGCGACGGCACGCTCAGGCTGGATGAAGAGCGATTGAAGCAAAGCCTGGACACCCATTTCAGCCTGGTGGAGCGGACGATCGGCAGCAAGTACGGGTTGGCGGACCGTCTGTCCTCCGCGGCACAGCGGCTCGGCGAAGTGCCGACCGGCAGCCTGCTCAGCCGTCAGACGTTCCAGGCCCAGCAACTCAGCCTCTATCAATCTTCGATGCAGATGGGGATGTTTGGCTCCCCCAGCGGGCTGCTCGTGAACTTGCTGTTTTGACGAAACGGACAATTTCAAATCCCGCATCATCGGTCAACCGGACATGCCGGTTGGCCTTTTATCGTTGTGGTGGCGGGGAGAGGGGGGAGCGGCGGGAGCGGTGCCTTTTTTATACACACTGGTGTTGGATCCCATCGTCCATCCGGAGCTGTAACGGAACGACAGGGCGTTAATTTGGGAAAAATGGTGCGTTAAAAAATGTAACGGAACGACAGGCCACTATTTTGCGATTTTTGCCCCAAAACGGCTTCTACATTGCCAAATAGTGCCCTGTCGTTCCGTTAGCCGTGAAAAGGGAGGAATTTTGGCCAAATAGCGGCCTGTCGTTCCGTTAGCGCCAAAAGCGAACCCTGTCTTGGGGTCGTGGTTGTGTGTTTGAGGGGAGATCCGCCTCGTTTCATGCGCGGTTTGATTTGAATACTTTTACAACGATCCGTCGTTCAACGACCTGACCCTGCACAGCAGCGTGCCCGTCGTCCGCGGGGAGGAAGGGGTCGCCACGCAGTGGATGCGCCGGCAGCGGATTCGGGATGACGGTCTTCTGTCAAGTTGATCACAAAACAATCGGAGCCAGGCCATGGTCAATGGCTTGGCTCCTTTATTGTGCGCGGAATGAACGGCGCGCTTCATGCGGAAGGCTTCCGTCTGACGCTGTAATGCCGCATTCCCGCCGGGACGCCTTTGATTTCGAGGAAACCGGCGCAGACGAGTTCCCGGATGCGGTATTCAAAGTAGGCGGAATCGATGTCCTGTTCGCAATGGCCAAGGGCTTCCCCGACCAGGCGGGCGCATTTGACGAAGCCGTTGTCGCCGGCTGGAGGGATGATCGGTTCCAGTTTCTCCAGCAAGTACCGATCGAAATAATCCGCCGGCACCTCCTGCACCGCACCGTCTTGCCAAATGCGCAGCACGCCGCCCTGTTCCGCAATCGAAAGCCATTCCCCGGCAAATCGCGCGACGTCGTCGGCGGCGAGCCGGCCTGCTGCGTCGAAGTCCAACACAACCTTGAACACTTCCTGCAGCTTGTCCGGCGGAATTTCGCCGGATCGCCGGTACGTGATGGAATCATCCGGCCGGTTGTATCGTTGTTCGCACATCGCGCAAGCGTCGAGAATGCGGATCGGATTCGGCTTGCCGCGGAGCAAATGCAGCGCATGCCGCATGCCGATCTGCTCGCGGACGCTGCGGCTTGCCCAAACGAGGATCTCCGAATGCCCGGGGATCAGGCTGAACCGTTCCAGCGTCTTGCGGTACGTTTCTTCAATGTCCAATTGCTCTTCTAAAGCGCCGGCGATATGGTCCCAAAACCATTCGTTTCGCGCCCTGCGTCCTTCCGGCGTGTCCAGCCTGCCGATGGGGCCGATGGCGTAATCGTCGCCCAACACGACGATGCTGTGCGTTTCCGTCAAGCCGAGTTCCTTGAGGGCAAGCTTCATGCTTCCGGCAAAGGATTCGCCCGTGACCACATGCACATGCGTGCATTCGGGATGGGGTGCCCACGCATCTTTGCCGGCTTCCGGTGACGTCAAGCGGTCATAAAGGCGGATCAGCCCGGAAATGGCATCTTCCGCCTCCCCGCTCTGTTCCTTCAGTCTCCGGATTTGATCCAGGACATGCCCGAGACAGGATTTCGCCGTTTTCCCGTCCAGCCTGTCGATTGCTTTTTTGATTTCGAACCACGAGTCCATGTTTCCAACCTCGCACCGGAATTCGGTCATGTTCCAAGACAATCGGGGACGATGACGGCCATCCGCCGCCGGATCGCGCACTCGCCCCAGGGATTCATGCCGATGCAACCGCAAGGGCCGGTAATGGATGCCGCACGGATCCGGAGTCCATTTTCGTCAGGTTCGCTCTTCGTTCAGGTACGTGATGACGTCGGGGGCTTTGTAGGCAGCAAATTGATCCAAAATCCCTTCCGGCGTTTCATCCGTGACGAGCATCGCGCGGTGCGCCGGGCGAAGGAAGCCTTCGCGTGCCATGACGTCGAACTGGGCAAGGAGCGGGTCGAAGTAGCCGCCGACGTTGAGAATGCCGCACGGTTTCCGGTGCAACCCCAACTGGCCCCACGTGAACACCTCGAAAAATTCGTCCATCGTGCCGGGACCGCCGGGCAGCGCGAGAAACCCGTCCGCCAGGTCGACCATTTTCGCCTTCCGCTCGTGCATGGAATCAACCAGCAGGAGTTCCGTCAACGCTTTGTGGGCGATTTCCCGCCTTTGCAGAAAGTACGGAAGCACCCCGATCACCTTGCCGCCTTCCTCCAACACCGCATCCGCCACGGCTCCCATGACTCCGACGCGGGCTCCGCCGTAGACGAGGGTGATCCCGCGCCGGGCCAATTCACGCCCCAATTGTGCCGCCGTTTCCCGGTAGACGGGGGACACGCCATCGCTTGATCCGCAAAATACCGCGATGGATTTCATGGATGAACACTCCTTTTTACATGGAGAATTGCTGTTTAGGTGCCCGGCCATAAATATCGTAATTTTTATTTGAATAACCCACAATCAAATGATTTGCCGAGACATACCATTTATGAACATATTTGCAGATGATAATATTGTCAAATTTTCTTCCGTGTGCTAAATTAGTACCAGGTAATAGAATCTGATTTCAAAAGGAGGCCGCTTGTCAAAATGATGATTTTCAAACATTGCCATATCGACATGAAGCCTCCTGCGAAACGAATGATGACATGATGGCGCAATAAACCTGTCTGCATAACGGCATAATCTGACACGAAAACCAGCTGGTGTTTTGCGGAGTCTTCTACAGGAAGCAATGCGGAACGTGGCTGGTTTTTTGTTGTGCATTTTTAAGCATGGGAGGGGATTGTCGTGAAACGAAAACCATGTGTTGCCGTGTTGTTGGTTGTGTCGTTAGTATTCCCCGCTTCAGTGCATGCAGACGTTAATGTGAGTTTCATAAAGTGCTCAAGCAACGAGTCCGAGGTGAACATAGAAAGGATTACAGTCATTAACGGTTCATTATTGCAGACGGAGAGTGTTGATTGCTTGAGCACAATAGTCTATCATTCCCCCTGTACGGCTGCCACTTTGTCGAGATGGACTCCAGAAGTTTTGCCATTCAAGCTTCCACAAATTACTGGAGGAAGCGATTTAAGACAACACCTGTCCATAAAATCGCTTCTCGGTGCGGTAAAAAAAGCGTTGATCAAGAGACTGGTGTTAGCAGAACTCGAAACATGGGCTAAGCCAAGAAAGCATCTGGCCAAGTGGATCCCTTATATCAAAGCAGCTGACAGAATCTGGTCTTCAATCAAAGTGGCAGAGTCCATCGCAGAAATTACAATCGGATACCTGAACAGGGAAAAACGAATTCGCCTGGAATCCGCGGTATCTTTCATTGATGAAATCGAGGACGTTTATTTGATTTTATACAGAAAGGCACTCACCGACCGAATGAATGGAAACCATATGGATAAATTGCAATCGATGGATGAAATCATTGATCAATTTTTGAATAGAAACATCCGATACGCCGATGAATTTCGCTCAATTTCCGGTCTGACGAGATATTTTACAAACCAAGAAGATTTGCAAAACGCGGAACAAGTCTATCAAGCATTGGTAGAAATTAAAAAAAGAAGACCATCAGCAGCAGAGTGGTATTTGCAAATCCGAAATTACGGGGCAGAGGATTTTGCAGATGGTTGTGGAAAATTGATAGTACCGTGAAAATCAAACCACTTTGATGAGGAATCAAAATGGCTGAACATAATGCATCGGAAGTGATCCACAGCCAGCGGGCATTTTTCGCTTCAGGCGCGACGCGGAACGTTGCCTGGCGCCGGGAGGCGCTGCGCAGGCTCAAACAGGGCTTGATCCGGCACGAGCCGGATTTGCTGGCGGCGTTGAAAGCGGACCTGGGCAAAACGGAATCCGAATCGTACCTGTCGGAAATCGCGCCGATCATGATGGATCTGAACCATGCGATCCGGAACGTGTCCGCCTGGGCCAGACCGCGGCGGGTGCCGTCGCCGGTATCGCTGTTCGGCGCCAAGAGCCGCATATACAGCGAACCGTTCGGGGTGACGTTGATCATTTCGCCGTGGAACTACCCCGTGCTTCTCACGTTCCGGCCGCTCATCGGCGCCGTCGCCGCGGGCAACTGCGCCGTGGTGAAGCCGTCCGAACTGAGCCCCGCGGTGTCCGCCGCCGTCGCGCGGTTGATCGCGGACGTATTCGCGCCCGAACACGTCGCGTGCGTGGAAGGGGGCGTCGAAACGAGCACGGCGCTCCTGGAGCAGAAGTTCGACTACATTTTCTTCACCGGCAGCCCCCGGGTTGGCAAGATCGTCTACGAAAAGGCGACCCGGCATCTCACGCCGGTCACCCTGGAGCTCGGCGGCAAAAGCCCGTGCATCGTGGCCGAAGACGCCGACGTGCGCCTCGCCGCGAAGCGGATCGTCTGGGGCAAGCTGCTGAACAGCGGCCAGACGTGCGTCGCGCCGGACTATCTGCTGGTGCACCGCCGGGTGAAGGACCGGCTCGTCCGCGAGATCCAAACTTGCGCGGAAAGAACGTACGGGCCGGACATGCTCCTTCACGAACGATATCCGCGGGTGCTGAACGAACGGCAGTTTCGGCGGCTCGCCGGCTATTTGCAGGGCGCGAACATCCTGTACGGCGGGCGTACCGACGAAAGCGCCCTTCGCGTCGAACTGACGCTGCTCGACCAGACCGGCTGGGATGACCCGGTCATGCAGGACGAAATTTTCGGGCCGATTTTGCCGGTGCTGGTTTACGATGACCTGTCCGACGTGATCCGGCAAGTCAACGCCCGGCCGAAACCGCTGGCCTGCTATATTTTCTCGGCATCAAAAGAGACGCAGGAGCGGGTGATCCGCGGCATTCCGTTCGGCGGCGGTTGTGTCAACGACACGGTGATCCACCTGTCGAGCCCCCACCTGCCCTTCGGCGGCGTCGGTGAAAGCGGCATCGGCAGCTACCACGGCAAAGCGAGCTTCGACCTGTTCTCCCATCACAAGAGCGTGCTCAGGCAGACGACCCTTTTTGATCTGCCGGTTCGCTACGTGACGGACAACAGATTGATGCGTTGGCTGAAGAAATTCGTGACGCATTTGACCTGACGGATGCGACAGAAGCCGGAACGACCGGCTGTACATAGATCGGCCGAAGGCAGGCACGGGGCGGGAGGCGGACGGCGTTGTCCGGACCTGCATCCCCGCCGGCCTGCCGGGGCACGAGCGGAGTGGATAAACCGAATCTCGAACACATGCGGAGGGATAGGGATGCAACATCGCATCGAACAGCCGGGCAATTTGCTGAAGGAGGACGGGTCGCTGGCGCAGCGCGGGTACTCCACCCAGGCCGTGCTGACGTACAATCGTGAACAGATCAAGGCGCCGGCGTGGAAAATCAAGGAGTGGGATTTCTACCAGGTGTCCAACGACGACTTCTGCGTGCAGCTGACGATCGGCCACGTATCGTACGCGGGCGACGTGTCGATTCGCTTTTTCGAGTTTGAAAGCGGTTACCGGGTCGACTATTCGCACATGCTCGTGCTGCCTTTCAACCGGCTGAACATGCCGCGCACGGCGGAAGCGGGGGATTTGACGTACCGTTCGGACAAGATCGAGATGGCATTCCGCTTTGTTGAAGGCGGGCGCCGGCTGACCGCGAAAACCCCCGGCGACGGCAAAACGCCGCCCATCGAGGTGGACATTTTCCTGCAGCAGCCGGATCCGGTGTCGATCGTGATGGCAACTCCTTTTGACGAGGACAAACGCTTCTTCTACTACAATCACAAAATCAACTGCATGCCCGCGGACGGGGTTGTCCGCATCGGGGACCGCGAGTACCGGTTCAGCCCCGGCGACGCCTTCGGCTTGCTGGATTGGGGGCGGGGCGTCTGGCCGTACCGGCACGAATGGTTTTGGGGCAACGGCAGCGGCTACATCAACGGCAAAAGGTTCGGTTTCAACATCGGGTACGGGTTCGGCGACACGTCGGCGGCGACGGAAAACGTCCTTTTTTACGACGGAACGGCCCACAAGCTGAGCCACGTGTACTTCGACCTGCCCGGCGGCGGGGGATACATGGCCCAAAAGATTTTCACCAGCGACGACGGGCGGTTTGAAATGGTGTTCACGCCGATCTATGACCGATACACGGAGACGAAGCTGCTGTTTGTCGACACCCATTGCCACCAATTGTTTGGGAAATGGAACGGCAAAGTGGTGCTCGACGACGGCACGGTGCTTGAGGTGAAGGACCTGGTCGCCTTCGTGGAGCATGCGGTGAACAAGTGGTAACGGGGTGCGGGCGGCGGCCGGCCTCGTTCGGGGCGTTTCGGGCTGTCGGCGAGGAATGTTTCTTGGGCTCTTGGAACTCGGGCGGATCACGCTTTGCCGTCGGGGGTTGAGCGCCTGCCGGAACCGGCGCCATCGGATGGAGGAACTTCGCCGGAGAAAACCCTCCCATCAAGGGCACACGTGCGGAAATAAAAACCGGCAGTGCCATGTTCACCCCATTCCCTGTTGACATTCGCCAAATTTCGGTATATCCTCAAGGTAAAAAAATTGGTCCACCCAATTGACCAATTTTGGAGAAGGATTGGAAGGAAGCCGACATGGCGATCAAAAAGATCAAATACCAGCGCGTGTACGAAAACGTGATCGAACAGATCAAAGAGATGATCATCGAAGGCAACCTGAAGCCGGGGGACCTGCTTCCGACAGAAAGAGAGCTGGCGCAGGCGTTCGGCATCAGCCGCGGCACACTGCGCGAGGCGTTCCGCATCCTGGAGCGGGAAAACCTGATCGAAACGAAACCCGGCGGAGGCCGCTACCTGTCCCGATCGATCGAAACCGTCGAAGACCAGAACCGGATCATGGACAACATCGAACGGGCCACGATCATCGAGCTGCTCGAAGCGCGGGAGATTTTTGAACCGGGCATCGTCGAGCTGGCGTGCCAGCGGGCGACGGAGGAGGACATCGCGGACATCGTCGCCGCCTTCGAACGGTGGGGCGCCGCGGACGAAGAGGACCATACGCGTCCCGACCAGGAGTTCCACCTTTCGATCGCGAAAGCGTCGCACAACGTCGTGCTGATCAACATCATGGAACTGCACATGGATTTGCTTCGCCGGACGCTGAGCAAAACGCTGCAAAACGCCGGCCGCCGCGACGAAGTGTACGAGGAGCACCGGCAGATCGTCGAAGCCATCAAACGCCGGGATGCCGAGCAGGCGAAAGCCGCCTTGTTGTACCACTTGCGGAAGGTCAAAGAAAACATTTTGGTGAAGCAATTGGCATAACCCCTTTCTTTTTTTCGGTCAATTGGATCACCCAATCATCCAGATTGATGACAATGGAAAGCCGGCAAGATTGCGGGCATTCAGCAATTTCCCATCATAACCAATCAAAAATTGGATGACCAAGCCGTCCAATTTTGCCCTGAAATTGGACCACCCAGTAACCCAACAGCATGGAGGATGCGCATGAAAACGAGGGAAGCCTATGAGCCATGACGTCAAAATCTTGTCGCCTTGCGGAATGCTTGGATACGGATTTCCGGAAGAATCGTTCCGGAGAGGGTTGGAACACGGGGTGCATGCCGTTGTGGTGGATGCGGGCTCGACCGACGGGGGTCCGCACAAACTGGGAGCCGGCGTCGCGATCGTCAGCCGACGGGCCTGCAAGAAGGATCTGGAGATCATTCTGGGCGAAAGCCTGCCGCGGAAAGTGCCCGTCATCATCGGTTCCGCCGGAGGCTCGGGGGCCAAGCCGCATGTGGAGTGGACGCTGGACATCATCGAGGAAATTTTGCGGGAGCGAAACCTGCGCGCGAAGCTCGCCATCATCCATGCGGACTTCGCGCCGGACCAAGTGTTGGACGCCCTGCGGCAGGGCAAAATCGTTCCCCTGACGACGAACGTCCCGCCGCTGACGGAGGAAGCCGTTCGGCAGACGCCCAATATCGTCGGCCAGATGGGGCACGAACCGATCCTGAAAGCGTTGGAAGCGGGCAGCGACATCATCGTCTGCGGCCGCGCCTACGACCCGTCGCCCTTCGCCGCGGTGGGCATCTTCCACGGGAAAGACCCGGGACTCAGCTATCACCTCGGCAAAATTCTGGAATGCGGCGCCCTTTGCGCAGACCCAGGGACGACGAAGGACGGCATCCTGGGCACGATCGGCGACGGCCATTTCACCGTGCAGGCCCTGAACGACTGCCGCACCTGCACGCCGCTCAGCGTGGCGGCCCATACCTTTTACGAGAAAGAGCATCCGTACCTGTTGAACGGCCCCGGCTTCACGCTCGATCTGGAAAACTGCCGGTTTGCGGAGGACCGCCCGGGGGTCGTGCGCGTAAGCGGCAGCCGGTACATTCCGCAAGACCGAACGTTCATCAAACTCGAAGGCGCCCGCCTCACCGCCTATCGCACCTTCGTGATCGCGGGCATCCGGGATCCGATCCTGCTGGAGCGCCTCGCGGACGTGGAAAATATCGTCATCGCGCAAACGAAGCAGTATTACCCGGAGATCGACGGCGGCGACTATCAAATCCGCTTCTACAACTACGGGATGAACGCGGTGCTCGGCGAGCGGGAATACGAACCGTTCCGCGGCCACGAAGTCGGCGTCCTGTTCGAGGTCGTGGCGAAGACGCAGGAGCTGGCGAGCAGCATTTGCGCAACGGTGCGCTCCACGTTCCTGCACTACGGCTACGACGGCCGCAAGTCGACGGCGGGCAACCTTGCCTTCCCCTTCGCGCCGAGCGACATCGAGTTCGGCCCGATCTATGAATTTTCGATCTATCACCTGATGGAACATCCCGCGGACGGTTTTCCGATCGAATATCGGCAAGGAGGCGTGCAAGATGGCGAAGCTGGGTGATTTGGCCCGGGTAATCCGCAGCAAAAATGCCGGACCGTTCGAAATCACGCTGGATTGCCTTTTTGACGACCCGGCCGTCTACGAACGGCTCAAACGGTCGAACGCGATCACGAAGGAAACGATCGCCCGGCTGTACGGGCTCCGCGAGGACGAGATTCACCATCTGGTGTTCTTCGACCAGGCGCTCGGCTTCAAGGTGACCATCGCCAGAGAGGTGTCATCGGGATCGGCCGGCGACCGCGACGTGTACGGCGCGCAGCAGCACGCCCCCCTGATGGATCTCGAGGTGGAGATGGAGGAGGATGAGCCATGAAGGTGATGAAAAAGCTGCGGCAGGACGGGATCCTGTACCTCATGCTCATCCCTCCCCTTGCGTACTTTGTCATTTTCCACGTCATTCCGATCTGGGGGATGCGGCTCGCGTTCCAGGATTACCGGATCATCGGGGACAACGTCTGGGTGGGGTTCAAGCATTTTGAAGTGTTGTTCAGTTCACCGGCCTTTTTCAACGTCCTGAAAAATACGGTCATCATCAGCGCGATGAAAATCGTCTTCGGCTTCCCGGTGCCGATCCTGCTGGCGCTCATGATCAACGAGGTGACGAGCCGCTACTACCGCAAGTACGTGCAGTCGATCGTCTACCTGCCGCACTTCCTGAGCTGGGTCGTCATCGCCGGCATCTGGATCAAGCTGCTCAGCCCGTCCGAGGGGGCGGTCAACCTGATCGCCAATTTCTTCGGATTGCCGTCGGTCGACTACATGACGAGCAAGGATCACATCCGCTGGGTGTTCGTCGTCTCCGAAATCTGGCGCAGCGCGGGATGGGATTCGATCATCTACCTCGCGGCCATCATGAGCATCAGCCCGGTGCTGTACGAAGCCGCGAAAATCGACGGGGCCACCCGGCTCCAGATGATGTTCCGCATCACGCTGCCGCAAATTTCGGGCACGATTGTAACCGTATTCATTTTGAACCTCGGCTTCTTCATGAGCGCCGGGTTCGACCAGGTGTTCAACATGATGAACGATTCGGTCATCAGCGTGGTGGACATTTTGGACACGTACGTGTACCGGATCGGGCTCGTCAACGGCCAGTTCGCCTACTCCACGGCGGCCAGCCTGTTCAAGGGCGTCATCGGGATCGTTCTGATCCTCGGCACCCACTTCACTTCGAAGCGGCTGACCGGCAAAGGGCTCTGGTAAAGGGGGGATCGGCGTGAGCGCAAAACGATTCGAACCGTCGAAGATCATCATCTACCTGCTGCTGTTTCTCGGAACGTTGGCGGTTTTGGTGCCGCTAATCAACCTGCTCGCGATTTCCCTGACGGATCCGGCCCAGGCCCACCTGATGGACGGACTGAGCCTCATCCCGAAGCAGTTTTCCCTCGTTCACTACGAGGTGCTGCTCAGAAATCCGCTCGTGTACGGCGGCATCCTCAATTCGATCTGGATCACGGCGGCCGGCACGTTCCTCAACCTGCTTTTGACCACGATGGCCGCGTACGTGATTGCGAAAAACCGGTTCTACGGCAAGGGCGCCGTCGTCGTGTTCCTGATCATCATCATGGTGTTCGAGCCCGGCCTCATTCCGGAATACTTGCTCGTCAAGGAACTGAACCTGCTCAACACGTATACGTCGCTCATCCTGTACAAAGGCGTCAACGTGTACTACCTGTTCATCATGATGCGCTATTTCCAGGATGTGCCCGACGAGCTGCTGGAAGCGGCCAAAATCGACGGGGCGGGCCACCTGCGCATCTACACGAGCATCATGCTGCCGCTGTCGAAGGCGGGGATTGCGACGCTGGGGCTTTTTTACGGCGTGTTCCACTGGAACGAATACTTCCGCGGCATGATCTACATCTCGTCCCAGGAAAAATGGCCGCTGCAGGTCGTGCTTCGCCAGTTCGTCATCCGCCAGGACAACACGACGATCCTCGGCGGCTACGAGAACATGTTCGGCGGGCAGGCGGTCGATTTCGAATCGCTGCAGGCCGGCACCATCATCATCGCCATCGTACCTTTGCTTCTCATATATCCGCTGATTTTGAAGTACTACACGAAAGGCGCAATGGAAGGCGGGGTGAAGGAATAGGCGAAAGCCAGGCCATATCGGAAACGCATCGCATCGTTTGTCAACCAGATGACGCATCACAAACCATCATGACATGAATGAACATGAATGAAATCTCAAGGGGTGTTTGGGAATGAAACGTGCAAAAAGTTTGATTGTCCTGCTTGTCTGCTTGCTGCTGTTTGTGACGGCGTGCTCGTCCGGGGGCGGAAACAATTCGGCCGGCTCCGGCTCGTCGGCCGGAACGACGGCTTCGACGTCGAACAACACGTCCTCGGGTTCGTCGGGAGGCGATTCCTCCGCGGCGCCGTCCGAGCCCGTCAAAATTCGGGCCGTCATCAAGGACGTCTCCGCGTCGAATCCGCTCTACGCGAAGTATTTCGACGACCTGGAAGCGCTGCTCCTGGAACATGAAGGCCTGAACGTGGAGATCGAACTGGTCGAACTGGCGCAAGGCAACTACGCGGAAAACCTGAACCTGCTGCTCCTCGGCGGCGACATTCCGGACCTGATCTACTTCCAGGGCGGCGACCAGCCGATCGCCGAACAGGGATTGCTGGAAGACCTGCGGCCGTATATCGAAAACTCCAAATACGTGAAAAACATCATGATGGACCACAACGAGAAGCGTGTGGAGAACTATCCGTACCTGCTCTGGATCAAGCCGCATACGCCGCGGGTGCCCGTCGTCCGCGAAGATTGGTTCAACGCCACGTCTTCGGGCAAGGCGCTGCTGGACAACCCGACGCCGGACAACTGGTACGCGTTCTTCAAGGAGCTCGTCGCTTCCGGCAAATCGAAATACGGCATCACGGTGGCGGGAGACCTGTCCGAAATCAACTTCATTTTCAATGAAGCGTTCGGCATCACGTCCACCTGGTTGAAGAAAGACGACGGCACGTATGAATACTCGCTCGTTTCTTCGGCGGAACGCGACAAACTGGCCTTTTACAACAAGCTGTACAAAGAAGGGCTGTTCGACAACGAGTACATGACGAAGCAATGGGATACGAAGGAAGACGCCTTCTACAAAGGCGACGCCGGCGTCATCGTCGGTACGGCGGGCAAGGTCATCGACCTGTATGAAGCCCGCATGAAGGAGCTGAACGGGGACAACGTCGGGCTGAAAGTGCTGCCTCCCGCCAAGGGAGTTTCCCAAGGGTTCGGGGCGGTCGACGTCACGAAGGAATCCCGCGGCTTCGCGATTTCCTCGGTGTCCGAGCACAAGGATGTCGTTTTCCAAATCCTCGACTTCCTCGCCAGCCCCGCAGGCCAAACCTTCGACCGGCTCGGCTTTGAAGGGCAGCATTACAACATCGTGGACGGCAAGGCGGTCATGACGGACGCCTACTACAGCGAATGGTACGCCTCCTTCTGGGAGCCGATCGAGCTGAACACGACGATTCCGGTGGAAAGCGCCCTGCTCGGCGCCACGGCGCAAGAGGCGCTGGAATTGCCGGCCAAATACTTCAAAGAGGACAACAACTTCGCGATTCCGGAACAATACGTGGCGACCTGGGATGCGTTGACGAACCTGTACAAGGAGTATGCGGCGGATTTCATCACCGGCAAGAAGCCGATCAGCGACTTCGACAAATTCGTGGAAGCCTGGTACGCCAACGGCGGCAAGGACATCACGGATTACGCGAACAGCGTGCTGAACTGAGCGATTGCCTGAACATGGGCCGGAGCCTGCCAAGGGGCAGGTTCCGGCTGCATGATCTTCCGGGCGATCAACGATGCGGCGAGCGATTTGCGGGCTTGGCCCGCCTGATTTTCCGAAACGATTTCCAATAAGATCAGGCAGCATGATTTGCCAACATGATCTGCCGGGATCGTTTTTCAAAAATGAATTTCGCAAGGGAGCAATTGACGGATGGCAACTTTTCAGGATCGGGTAAAAGGTGTGGTGGCCGGTGTTGCGCTGGGGGACGCGATGGGCGCTCCGGTGGAAAAGATGTCGTTTGACGAGATCCGGCGGCAATACGGCAAAGTGGAAACGATCATGACCAAATGGTACAAGGCGGATTACGACGCAGAAGCCCGGCTCGGCCGCATGCGCGGCTACGGCATCGTGACCGACGACACGCTGATGACGATGGCCCTGATGCGGGTGTACGAAACCGTCGGCCGGCATCTGGACGCCTGGGACATGGCGGATGAATTCGTCAAGGAAATCGCCTTCCGCAACGTGTACGTGCCGGAGCTGGACAAAGAAACCCCCATCCTGGAGCGGCTGTTTTATCCCGAGAAGTACATCTTCATCCGTCACGTGCTGGCCAATTGCGAGCCGCGGGAAGGCGGCATCGGCAACATGGTGAACTGCGGGGCGGCGATGTACATCGCGCCCGTGGGCGTCGTCAACGCGGGCGACCCGAAGGCGGCGTACGACGAAGCGATCCTGTTTGCCATGGGGCACCAGTCCAGCTACGGCCTGGAGGCGGCCGGCGTCATGGCGGCCTGCGTGGCCCGGGCGATGGAGCCGGGCTGCACCGTCCGGGATGTGCTGGAAACGGCGCTCGCCTTGGCGAAGGACGGAACGAAACTGGCGATTGAAGCGTGCCTGGACGCGGCGGACCGGTTGAAACAGGAAGGCGCTTCCTATGAAGAAACGGTGCGGCGGTTGCATGAGGCGCTGCTCCCGTACTCGCCGATGGGGGACGACGTCCATCGCCGCATCGAGAAGGTGGGCAAGCCGAGCAACCACTATGCGCCGAGCCGGCTCGGCAGCATCGAGGAGCTGCCGCTGGCCCTGGCTTTCATCCATTTGCGGGACGGCGGGCTGTATCCGGCCATGATCGACGGCGTCAATTCGGGAAGGGACACCGATTCCATCGGCGTGATGATCGGGGCGATCCTGGGGGCGATGCACGGCATCGGCGCCATCCGGACGGAGGATCTCGGGCAATTGAATCGCGTGAACCGGTTCGATCTGTCGGCAGCCGGCGATGCCTTCGCCAGGGCGGCCGGCGACATCATCCGGCAGGATCTCGAAAAGCTTGAGCGCCGGAAAGCCGTGCTGGATTGATCGGCCGTTTGTTTCGGCAGCGCGGGTTGCGGTTGACCCTGACAATCGCCGTGCGCGCCATGGATGGCCTGGCCGCCGGCAACGACACATCGATGAATGACATGGAGAGTGGTGAGGACCGATGTTGCCTGCAAACTATCTGGAGCGCGTGTATGCCGGTTTCCTGGGCATGAACATTGGCATTCGCCTGGGGGCGCCCGTCGAGCCGGAGGTGTGGACCTTCGAGCGCATCGAGCGGGTTTACGGGGAGATTCGCGATTACGTGAAGCCGTATCGGACGTTTTCCGCCGATGACGATGCGAACGGCCCCATTTTTTTTGTTCGGGCGTTGTATGACGATGCGACGAACCGCGAAATGACCGCGCAGGACGTCGCCCGGGCGTGGCTGAACTATGCGCGGGAAGGCGTCGGCATGTTCTGGTGGGGCGGCGTCGGCGTCAGCACCGAGCATACCGCTTACGTCAACCTGCGCAACGGCATCGAAGCGCCCTCGTCCGGTTCGATCGCCGTGAACGGGGAAATTTTGGCGGAGCAGATCGGCGGGCAAATTTTCGTCGACGTGTGGGGGCTGCTTTGGCCGGGGAACCTGGAGAAGGCGGCGCTTTACGCGGAGCGGGCGGCCAGCGTGTCCCATGACCGCAACGGCCTGTACGGTGCGCGGTTCATCGCCGCCTGCATCGCCAAAGCCTTCGAGGCCGGCAGCGTCACGGAGATCGTGGAAGCCGCCCTCGCGATGATTCCGGAGGACTCCACGTATGCGAAGGTCGTGCGCGCGGTGATGGATTTCCACGGCCGTCATCCGGACGATTGGCGGGCGTGCCGCCGGTACCTGGAGGCGGAATGGGGTTACGACAAGTACGGCGGCGTCTGCCACATCATCCCGAACGCCGGCGTATGCGTGTTGGCGCTGCTGTACGGCGGCGGCGATTATGCCCGCACGGTGGAAATCGCCACGATGTGCGGCTGGGACACCGACTGCAACGCCGGCAACGTCGGCACGATCATGGGCGTGTTTTGCGGGCTGGACGGGATCCCGGACCATTACCGCAAACCGGTCAACGATTGCATCGTCGCCAGCAGCGTGTCGGGCTGGCTGAACATCGTCGACCTGCCGACTTTCTGCAAGGAACTGGCGTTGCTGGCGTGCCGGCTGCACGGCGAACAGCCGCCGCGCAAGCTGGCGGAAAGCGTGAAGCCGGGCGAGCTGCATTTTGATTTCGACTTGCCGGGCTCCACCCACGGCATCCGCACGAGCAACCCGTTCAAGACGCCGGTGCTGCGCCATTCGCGGGAGGTGCGTTACGGGGAGAGCGGCGGGTCGCTGGAGATCATTTTCGACCGCATCACCAACATGGAAAGCAGCAAGATTTACTACAAACCGTTCTATCGCCGGGAAGATTTCAACGACGAAAAATACAAGCCGACGTTCGCGCCGCAGGCCGTGAGCGGCCAGACGGCGGAGTTCCAATTGTGGCTGGACCAGTGGGAGGGCGCCCCCCTGCGGATCACGTCCTATGTCCGCGACACGTACGACAAGAAGGAAATCCTCATGCCCCCCGTGGAATTGATAAAAGGGGAATGGAACGAACTCCGTTTCGTCATCCCTCCGCTTGAAGGCAGTTTCGCCGATGAAATCGGCTTCCTGATCGACTCGCCGACGTCGACGGCGGCTTCCCGCGCCTTCGGCGCGCTGTACA
>Ga0310837_100349_pt1 | contig 38340 bp, 28 predicted proteins | sample SM_ome_5_FD_201315 | JGI IMG/M metagenome (GOLD analysis project Ga0310837, IMG submission 201315) | Sorghum-adapted microbial communities enriched on stacked mutant (SM) sorghum from Joint BioEnergy Institute, Emeryville, California... ...
TGTCAAGAGAAAATAATTCATGTCCATCCCACTTAAGCCCCACCAAAGCCTCCAATCCCTTGCCGCACAAGGGTTTTCAGGCTTTGAGGAACCAGTTGGAACAAAAAACCAGGAAAATAAAAAGTGTCCGCCAAATTGGAAGAAATTAGGGGATTAGGGGGAAGGGATGAGGGAAATGGAACGTTGGGAAATGTCCAGGGAAATCATTTGAGTGAACAAATGGAGAAGCTCAATCGGAACATAGCGGGAGGGGGTATATTGGGAAACTGCTTGATATATCAATGTTCTTTCCTGCCCCCTTTCCCCTGTACCGCTTTCAACAAAAGAAAAAGCCAAGCAAGGATCAGGGCAACCCCCTGCCACGCTCGGCTTCTTGGACATTTTTTATTTTCCTTGGACAGATTTTATTACCCCAGGACGGGAATTATTAGCTGTCTACAAAACCTTTAACGTCGTTAAACCCCTTACTCCACCGTCACGCTCTTCGCCAGGTTCCGCGGCTTATCCACGTCGTGGCCCAGCGCCAGGGCGGCGTAGTACGCCAGCAGTTGCAGCGGCACGACGGAAAGCGCGGGTGTCAGCATCGGCAGCGTGCGCGGAATGGTGAGCTGGCGATCCACCGACTTGGCGGTTTCCGCCTCGAAGCCTTCGTTGACGACACAGAGTACATGGGCGCCACGGGCCTTGGTCACCTTGATGTTGCTGAGCGTCTTCTCGTACAGATGCTCCTGCGTCACCAGTGCGATGACCGGTACGCCCTCCTCGATCAGCGCCAGCGTGCCGTGTTTCAGTTCGCCAGCGGCGTAGGCTTCAGAATGGATATACGAGATTTCCTTCAGCTTGAGCGAACCTTCCAGCGCGACGGCATAGTCGAGTCCACGGCCGATGAAGAACAGGCTGCTGTGGCGGGCGATCGATTCGGCCGCCGCCTTGATCGTCTCCGCTTGCGTCAAGATGCGCTCCACCTGCTCCGGCAGCGCCTGCATCGCCGCCAGCACGGCTGCGATCTCCTCCTGCGGTTTCGATCCGCTCACCTGCGCCCAATACAGGCCAAACAGGTAGAACGCGATCAACTGCGACGTATAGGCCTTCGTGGACGCCACCGCGATTTCCGGCCCCGCCAACGTAATGATGACGTCGTCCGCCTCCCGTGCAACGGCGCTGCCGACTACGTTCGTAATGGCCAGCACCGGTGCGCCGCAGCGCTTCGCCTCGCGCAATGCCGCCAGCGTGTCGGCCGTCTCGCCCGATTGGCTCACGACGATAACCAGCGTATCCGGCGTAATGATCGGGGAACGGTAGCGGTATTCCGACGCCACATCCGTTTCGACCGGAATGCGGACCAGATCTTCAATGACCGTCTTGCCGACCAATCCGGCATGCATGGCGGTGCCGCAAGCGACGATTTGCACGCGGCGGATGTTGGCCAAAAATTCGGGCGTCAACTTCTCCAACTCCGGCAGCAATACCGAACGGCCATCTTCACTGATCCGGCCGCGCATCGTATCCCGATACGCCTTCGGCTGCTCGTGGATTTCCTTGAGCATGAAATGGTCGAAGCCGCCTTTTTCCGCCGTCATCAAATCCCAATCGACATGGAACACTTCTTTGGCGATGAAGTTGCCCTCGATCGTCATCAACTGCACTTCATCGCGGGTCAGCACGGCCATTTCGTTGTCGTTCAAAATATAGATGTCCCGCGTATGCTCCAAAATCGCCGGAATGTCGGACGCAATATATTTTTCGCCGTCTCCGATGCCGATGATGAGCGGACTGGCGTACCGCACGGCAATCAGCTTGTCGGGCTCATATTCGGTCAATACACCCAAGGCGAACGCGCCGCGCATTTTGGCAACGGCCCGCTGTACGGCTTTGACAATATCGCCGTCATATTCCACCGCAATCAGGTGCGAAATGACTTCCGTGTCCGTCTCGGTCTGAAAACGGTGCCCCTGCAGCATCAATTGTTCTTTCAGTTCCAGATAGTTTTCGATAATGCCGTTGTGAACGACCGAAAACTTGGATGAGTTGTCGGTGTGCGGATGGGAATTGACATCGGACGGTTTGCCATGCGTCGCCCAGCGTGTATGTCCGATGCCGACTGTCCCGCGCAGCGGTTCGGTGGACAGTCTGTCTTCCAGATTCGCGAGCCGGCCCGCCGTTTTTTTGATTTCCAGGCCCCGCTCGGTACATACGGCAATGCCTGCCGAGTCATAACCGCGATATTCGAGCTTTTTCAAACCTTCCAGCAAAATCGGTTGCGACTCCCGCTTGCCGATATACCCTACAATTCCACACATGTGATGTTGACCTCCGTTTCGGTATCTCCCATTGTCCGAGCCACCGAAACCCGGTCGCTTAAAGCGTCACAGCCCAATAAGCAAACAGGGGATGTGTCCGCTCGCAACCTGTTCCGGTCTGCCGGACATCCCATTGGTATCATTCATGATGAAGCTCGCATCCTGTCGGAATATTGTCCGCACGGTCACCCGCTGCGTTTTGTCTTCCGACTTGCCGGCCCGGATGCTTGACCGGGAGGTCCCCGCCGAATCCACTTTCGAACACCTCCACCTCGTCAACTTGCGGTCAGCCAATTCCGTCCATGACCCTTGCAAGTTCTGGCGCTTGTAAACCGTGTATTTTCCCCCAACCCTGCCTTTCCATTCCGGAATCTCTCCCCATCTTATTCGTTCTGGCCGCAATTTGCAACTGTACTTCGGATTATTCCCCAGGAAATGACGTGCCTGTCCGCTTTTCGACATCGTCTATTCTGTCATCCGTGCATATTGCAGGCTGAATCTGCCCACGATAAATGAACATTGCTCAACAGGAGGCATTCGTATGGCGGAACGATCGATTCTCGCATATTTCAAATCCCCGGACCAGGCGCAAAAGGCGCTCGAACAGTTGCAGCAGCTTCATTTGGTCGAAGCCGCCATCGACCGTTTTGATGGCATGGCAGGCAGCGGGGTGGACCGGATCACGAATCCGGCGACCGGCAATTTCGGCAGTCTGGCAGAACTGACGCTGAGCGGAGACGTGGAGGAACGAGATGCCGGCGTATTGGCCGCGGCAACCGTCAGCGCGAGCGGGTTCAGTTCAGGCGGACCGGAAAATCGGGTAAGCGGACGGGATATTTTGCTGACAGCGGTGGTGGAAGAGAAGGACTTTGAACGCGCCATGCAAATCGTAAAACAAGCCGGCGCCTTGTAACCCTCCGCCCCGCCGCAAAAAAAAACGAGACGCCACCGGCTGGACACAGCCGTCCGGGCGTCTCGTTTGTTGCCTGAATGGCCAATCAGGCCAATTGTTCACGGATGACAGAGGCAATTTCATCCACATGGCGCCGGATGATTGTGATATCCGGCCCTTCCGCCATGACCCGGATCAGCGACTCCGTACCGGAAGGACGTACCAGGATGCGCCCTTGATCGCCCAACGCCTGCTGCGCGGCTGCAACGGCTTCCTGAATCGTCTTGTTGCCCTGATAGCGCGACTTGTCTGCAACCCGTACATTGACGAGCGTCTGCGGATATTTGCGCATCACCTGCTTCAGTTCGCTAAGTTTACGTCCGGAAGCGACTACGGTATCCACCAGTTGCAAGCCCGTCAAAATACCGTCCCCGGTCGTGTTGTAGTCCAGAAAAATGACGTGTCCCGATTGTTCGCCGCCCAGATTGTATCCGCCGCGAACCATCTCCTCCATCACATAGCGGTCTCCAACCGCCGTTTGCGCGGTATTCAGTCCCAACTCCCTGGCCGCCTGAAAGAAACCGATATTGGCCATCACCGTCGTCACGACGGTATTGTGCTTCAATTTGCCCGCACGTTTCATTGCATCGCCGCAAATGCAGAGCACATAGTCGCCGTCCGTCTCCTCGCCCCGGTCATCAATCGCGATCAGGCGATCCGCATCTCCATCGAAAGCGAGCCCCAGGTCAGCGCCATGTTCCCGCACTTTGGCGGCCAACATTTCGGGATGGGTGGAACCCACCCCGTCATTGATATTCAATCCGTTCGGCTCAGCCCCATAAGCGATTACTTCTGCGCCAAGCGCACGGAAGACGGCCGGCGCCAGCTCATAGGCAGCGCCATGCGCGCAGTCGAGCACCAATTTGAGGCCGTCGAAACGGTGGCTGACCGTCGTCGCCAGATAATCCAGATACAATTGCCTGGCGGATTCATCCGTCGTATCCATACCGATATCTGCACCCGTCGGACGGGGCAGCGTGTCCGACTCCGCATCCATCAGCCGCTCGATCTCCGCTTCCGTTTCGTCCAGCAGCTTGAATCCGTCACCGCCAAAAAATTTAATGCCGTTATCTTCAAACGGATTGTGAGATGCGGAGATCATGACACCGGCATCCGCCTGAAGCCGGCGCGTCAAATAGGCAACCGCCGGGGTCGTCACAACACCCAGCCGCACAACATCAGCGCCGATGGACAATAATCCGGCCACCAGCGCATTTTCGAGCAGGGCGCCAGAGATGCGCGTATCCCGCCCGATCAGCACTTTCGGACGTGCCGTTTTTCCCGCCAGTACGACACCGCCGCAGCGGCCGATCCGGTAGGCAAGCTCCGGTGTCAAATCGCGGTTGGCTACCCCGCGAACGCCATCGGTTCCAAAATATTTCCCCATACTTCACCTGTATCCTTCCTGCAAGCAATTATTCGTATACCTGATAGGCGACCAGATCATCATTGCGCGTGCTGACCCGGGAAACGCCACTAGTTTCGTACACCGCGCTGACCGGTTCATCCAGATGGATTTCGACCAGCGCCGTGCTCGTTCCCCCCGACTGTTCGATGAACCTCGGGGAATTAACAATCAACTGCACGGTATGGATGCCAGGACCTTTGCCGGTCAGATCGGCGTCCACCGTAACGTCACCCGGCTGCAGCCGTCCCAGACGCGAAGGAGAACCCTTGATGACGATATCGGCTTTGCCCGTCGCCGGTTCGAGCACCGTCATCGACATGCCTTCGCCCAGTCCTTTCCAATTGATGGGCAATCCTTCAAGCAGACGGGTATCGGACAACACAACCTCAACGTTGATGGACACGTTCGCTGGCGAAATTTCCTGCACCGACTGCGGCAACGACAGCGGAATCGTCACCTTTTTGGATTGGGTCAACTGGTCGAGCTTCAATTCCGCTTCGATGAATTCGATTTGGTCGAGCGCCTCTTTCGATCCGTATACGGTGACCTGCTCGGTATCCGGTTCGAACGTACCAATGCTCAGTCCCGCTGGCATCCGGCCGGTCATGATAAATTGCACCGGCACCGTTTTGAACGGAAATGTGATCGGCACCTCGACTTCCACAACCGCCGGATCAAGCACGGCCCCTTCAATGATATTGTTGTTTACGTCATAAACCGACAGTTTCAGCGACTTGTTCTTGATCGATTCTTTTTCGTTATCCACCGACAACTCGGCGCCTACCCAGCCTACTTGAGCCATTGTATTCTCCGGCAACGTCACGTGTACCCGGTTCGTCGGTTTCAGGATCGGCGTTCCGGCCATAAATCCCTCCGCAGGAGTGCCCGTTGTCCGGATTTCGATTTCAAATTCCTTGGTTTGCAGGGCTTCCAGTACAACCGTCACCGTATTGGGCGACGCTTCGACAAACTGGATGCCCCGGGGCAAATCCCACTGCACGGGCAGCTTGTGCGTCCCCGCTTCAAGCGAACGCAAATCGACCTGGATGTGATAATTCTCTTTACGGGCCGCAAACAAATCGCTCGTTGTGCCGCGAACGGTCAAATTGACGGTCTGGGGCTCGATGGACTTGAGCACGTACAACCGCTCGTCCAATCCGTATGCCTCTACCTTGACGCCTTCAATTTTGCGATTTTCATATAGCGAAGCGACATTGTTCGGAGAATCTTCGGAATCAAAATGCACGACAGCCCACATGATGATGCCGATGACCAGCGCCATGATTTTGATCGCGGTGGGATGATTCAGCCATTTATCCACGGCGATCACCCTCTTTCCGTTTCCACAGCTTCTGCAAGTTCCATTTGCCGTTACCGCTGCCCATCTTGCGGAACTGTGGCCGAAGCTCGTCAAACAGTTTGGAGATGAGCGACTCTTCCTTGATGTCGCGCACCACCTGGCCGTCTATCGCCAGCGACACCTGCCCGGTCTCTTCGGACACGATGACCGAGATCGCATCGGATACTTCGCTGACGCCGATGCCTGCCCGATGCCGCGTACCCAGCTCTTTGCTGATGAATGGATTTTCCGACAGCGGCAAATAACAGCCCGCAGCCAAAATTTGGTTGCCCCGCACGATGACAGCGCCGTCATGCAACGGTGTGTTCGGAATGAAGACATTGATCAATAGTTCGGAACTGAGACGGGATTCCATCTTGATGCCGGATTCCATGTAGTCGTTGAGTCCGGTATTGCGTTCAAAAACGATCAGTGCCCCGATCTTGCGCCGGGACAAATAATTAACGGCCTTAATGACCTCGTTGATCCGATGGGAGATGTCCTGATCTTCCGCTGATGCTCGCGCAAACAGCTTGCCTCGGCCCAATTGCTCAAGCGCGCGCCGCAATTCCGGCTGGAAAATGATGAGTACCGTTACGACCCCGAACGTAAACACCTGATTCATCAGCCATTTCAGCGTGTACAGATTCAGCCAGGTGGCCAGCGCCCACGTGACGACAAGCAAAAAAATGCCCTTCAGCAACTGGACCGCACGCGTGCCCCTGATCAGCAAAATCAGCAAATAGATGAGGTAGCTGACGATCAATATATCTGCAATATCTTTTATCGAACTTTGCCACGTTAGCCCGGAAAAATAGTCCAAGACGCGACCCCCTGCCCGGCGCTGTATCAAAGATTGAAGAGCTTTGTCGGATTACGCATAGGATTGATCTAGAACAATTTCTCTACTCCTTGTTCGAAATCCTTTTTATTTGAAAAAAACCTTCCCGAGACCCAGGAAGGTCATGAAACCTAAGTACCGTAAGCCAAAGTGCCGAACCAGGACCGCAGTTTGTACCAAGCCCAATCGATCGCCCGGTCAATCTGTTCCACATTCCCTGCGATATGTGCGGTGGAAGCCAGTGTGACACTGCCATCGATGACCGTCAGGTTGCCCTTGACGTTGCCGAACACTTTGGCACTGCCATTGACGATGGTCAAATCCCCTTCCACTTCCTTGCCTTCCGGCACAATGACAGTGGTCCCTTCAATTACGACATTATCGAGATCCGGACCGGTAACCGACAATTGCCGATCCTGATTCCACATGGCCACAAAGCTGGACAACATCACGACGAGAAAAAATGCCGCAGCCGCCATCGCCGGATGGCGACGCACCCAACCCGTCCATGCCGCAGGACGTCTCAACTTGGGCAGCTTGCCGAGAATACGGGCTTCCAGCTCTGCAGGCGCCTTTTCGACCGGCAATGAACGACATAGCGCTTCCGTTCGGGTCAGTTCATCGAACCGTTTTCGGCAGGCCGCACAGTCAGCCAGGTGCCGTTTCAAGTCAGCCACATCGTTTTGACCGAGATCCCCGTCCAAATAAAGATCCATCGTTGTGACGGCAATCTTGCAGTCCATCTCTGCCATCCCTTTCTCAGCGCGCCAATGCAGGAGCGCATCCTAATCGATAACATACAATACGCTTCTGCGTCGGCAAGGTTTCAAAAGATTCCTTTCGTCATGGGTTACCACTGGTCATCATGATTTGCAGTTCGTCATGGGTTACAGCCTGTGTTCCAGCTTTTTGCGCAGAAATTCCCGGCCCCGATGAACCCTCGTCTTGATGGTTGTTACCGGCATGCCCAGCACTTCCGAAATTTCCTGGAGCGAAAGATCCTGCATGTAGCGCAATACCATGATCGACTTGTATTTGACCGGAAGCGACTCCATCGCCTGATGGATGATCTGCTGGGTTTCCGACAACATCAGTTCGCTTTCCGGCGTCCGATCATCACTGGGCAGCATCGCATATCCATCCAGACCTTCATGATCGGAAGATTCCGCATCCAGCGAATAGACGCTGCGCCGCTTCCGCAATCGATCGATGCACAGGTTGGTCGCAATGCGATAGATCCAGGTCGAAAATTTCTGGTTTTCATCATACCGTTCCAGATTGCGATAAACGCGAAGAAACGTATCCTGCACGACATCTTCCGCTTCCTGGCGGTTGCCTGTCATCCGGTAGGCAAGATGATAAAGCTTGTCCTTGTATAGATTGACGATTTCCGCAAATGCTCGCTGGTCGCCTTTTCGGGCCAGCCGGGCAAGTCGCGTCTCCATCGGCTTCAATATCCATTCCCCGTTTCCCGGCCGACGGACCGGCCGCTCCGTTCCAGCGGATTTGCCCGCCAGAATGACGCATCGATGGGCGAGCAACCCACCGGCATCCATCCGCACCATCTAAAAAAATGGTAATCGACGCATGCTGAAAATGCAAGGAAATACGAATCCCGGCATGCCGCGAAATTCAGATCCGCCCCCCATTCCGAGTGGCAGTTGGTTTGTACACGAACCCACTGCCCCATTGTTCGACCGAATTGGCAGTTCGGTTTGTACGCGATCCTCATGACCAGAAGGACCGGATGGGCAGTTCGGTTTGTAACTCATTTGGGTTCGGTCAAAATTGACCGTTAGCTGTGCTTTTATCAAATTTTAGCGATATTGTGGACAAAAATGTCCGTTAAACTCAATAATTTGTATTTTTTTATATGATTTTACCGCTAACGGACATTTATGACCACTGGATTCCTCAAATGCTCAAAAATCGGTTCTAACGGACAAAAGTGTCCAATCGACTGGCGGTGCGCAGATTCAACCATGGTAAACCACGATCACACTACTTCACTACACGCCACACCACTACTCCCTACCCACCACACTACTCGACGCACAACTCCACCGCTCACACAGCCCGGACCCGCCAATCTGCACAAAAGCAAAAACCGCCCCTCAGGTCGGATTTGACCCATGGGGCGGTGGCTAGTGCATCGCCGAACCAGTCAATGACAGCGATTCTATCAGCCCGTATTCCGCAATCCGGCAGCAATGCCGTTAATCGTGAGCAACACTTCGCGCAGCAACTGCGGGTCATCCTGGCCCTGGCTGCGAAGGCTGCGAAGTTCGTTCAGCAATTCCACCTGCAAATAGCTGAGCGGATCAACATAAGGATTGCGCAGCCGGATCGATTCCTGAATCACCGGAACGTTATCCAGAATTTCCGTCTGCCCGGTGATCGACAAGATGAACGATTTCGTCCGGTTGTATTCCTCTTCAATCTGTGAAAAGATCCGGTTCCGGATCGTCTCATCCTTGATCATACCCGCATACTCCCTGGCGATGAGCAAATCCGCCTTGGCAAGCGCCATTTGCAGATTGTCCATCAGCGTGCGGAAAAACGAATATTCCCGATACATCCGCCGGAGCGTTTCGATCTTCGCCGGATCATCCTGCACATACGCCTGGAACGCGGTACCTGCCGCATACCAGGCCGGTAGCAGATATCGGCTTTGCGTCCAGGAGAATACCCACGGAATCGCCCGCAAATCTTCGAAGCGCTCGCTGTTTTTGCGTTTGGCCGGACGCGAGCCGATGTTGAGCTCGCCGATCTCCGGAAGCGGCGTCGATTCTTTGAAGAAAGTCATGAAATCCGGATCGCGGAAAATCAGATCCTGGTATTTCTGCTGCGCGGTTTCCGAAATGGTCTGCATGACCTGTTCCCACTGCGCTTCAATGGCTTCCTCCCGATCCGGATGACGCGCCAGATAAGCGCTTGTCAGCAATGCGCTGGTCGCCTGCTCCAGACTGCGGTAGGCAATGCCTTTCATCGAATAGCGGGAAGACAGCACTTCACCTTGCTCGGTAATTTTGATGCCGCCGCCAATCGTATGCGGAGGCTGCGCCAAAATGCTCCGGTTAAGCGGCATGCCCCCGCGGCCGAGCGCGCCGCCCCGGCCATGGAAAAATTTCAGGCGAACACCGTACGCCTGGGCCATCCGGGTCAATTCCTTCAGCGCAATGCGAAGTTCCCAGTTGGCCGTCACCATCCCGCCGTCCTTGTTGCTGTCCGAATAACCAAGCATGATTTCATGCAGGTTGCCGGCATTTTTCAGCACTTCCCGGTACACCGGCAGTTCAAACAGCGTGCGCATGATGTCCGGTGCGGCATGCAAGTCGTCGATCGTCTCGAACAGCGGGACAGGTTGAATCGAAGCCGCAATCGTGCCGTCCGGCAACCGGCGCACCAAACCCGCTTCCTTGGCAAATACCATCACTTCCAGCAAATCGCTGGGGGATTCGGTCATGCTGATCAGATATGTGCCGATGCAGCCCGGACCGACTTCCTGGTGGGCGCGGTAGATCGTGCGGAACACTTCCAGCGTTTCCTTCGTCCCATCCGTCAAATCCGCATGGACCCCGATGAGCGGCCGCTGGTCTTGCAGCAAACCATGCAGTACACGAATTTTTTCGGACTCTTCAAGCGCAGAATAATGGGGCGTAACCCCGGCAATCGCCAGAATCTCGTTCATCGCCTGCTCGTGTTCCTTGCTGTGCTGCCGGATATCAAGTTGAGCCAGATGGAACCCGAACAACTCGACTTGGCGGATCAGTTTTTTGATCAGCGTATCGGCCACATAGTCGGCAAAATGATGGCGCAGGCTGCGGTCGATGATTTTCAGGTCTTGGATCAATTCGTCCGGACGGGAATATCGCCTGAGCGTATCGGAGGGATTCTCCACGCGCATGTTTTCAAGTTTCTGGCGCATATAGGTCAATTTGATCCGGTACGGTTCGTTTTCATTCGTCCAGGGACTGACCGTGGTCAATTCAATGCTGGCCCGATCTGCTTCAATAGAAGACAGCAGTTCATCGGTCACTTGCACAATCGTCTTGCTGAAGCTCATTTGCTGCATCAGGCAGCGGATCGACTGGATGTACTTTTGAATCACCAGATTCCGCTGCATCTTGATCGTTTCCCAGGTCACCGCTGCCGTCACGGATGGATTGCCGTCACGGTCGCCGCCGATCCAGGAACCAAATCGCAAATAGACCGGCACATGCCAGGACTGCTCCGGATAATATTTGTTCAAACAGCGTTCGAGTTCCTCATAAACTTCCGGAAGCGTATCGAACAAAGTCTCGCGGAAAAAATACATGCCGTTGCGCACTTCATCCAGTACCGTCGGCTTGCGTTCGCGCAGTTCATCCGTTTGCCACAGCGTCAACACTTCATTCAGCAGTTGGTCGCGCAGCTTTTCCCGTTCCCTGTACGTCAATGTCGGATTGTCCAGTTCCATCACCTGTTCGGCAATCCGTTTGTGAATATCCAGCACCGCACGCCGCGTCGCCTCTGTCGGATGCGCCGTCATGACCAGTTCCAGCGACATTTGGCCAAGCATTTCCCTGATTTCTTCAATTGGAATTTGCTTTTTTTTCAAATCCTGCACGACATGCTCGATGGAACCCGGCTGGATCGCCTCGCCTGCTGAGCGTTCATAATCCCGTTTGCGCCGGATGCGATGGTTTTGTTCGGCAATATTGACAAGCTGGAAATAAATCGCAAATGCACGGATCACCTGGTGCCGGATGCCTGGCTCCAGCGTGCGGATCGTATTGACGAATTCCTGATAAAGATCAGATTTGAATTCGGCACGCAACGATTTGCTCATTTCCCGAATCTTCTCCACATGATCCAGCAGTTCCCGTCCACCCTGATGCACGAGCACTTCACCGAGAATGTTTCCGAGAAAACGTACATCGCGCCGCAGCAGATGATTGTTCGGGGCCCGCCCCGCCGTGGCCAACTCTGACATTGCTTTCACCTCTAAAATCCGACAGCCGCTTCGCATGCATTTGCGTCCGGTCGTCTTACTTTCATTAACAATCGATCCACTTAAAATGTTCCATCTAGATATAATACTACAATCTGTTTGATTCTGCATAGAAATCTTGCAGCGAACTTGAGGAGGGTTTACGAAATTGTTTTATTGCATGAATTGTAAACAGTTTTAAATGCATAAAAAGGCCCCATCCCTTTGGAATATGCAAATAAAAAGCACCTTCGGAAAGTCACTCCCGAAAGTGCTTGGTAAAAGTGATTCTTGCCGGTTATGGCTTATTTGCGCCGTCCTGCGCCGCCGCCACGGGTGCTGCCGCCACCGCCGCGAAACGATCCGCCCAAACCTCCGCCGCCAAATCCGCCACCGCGCGAACCGCCGCCAGAGGAACTTCCGCCAGAGGAACCGCCAAAAAAACCGCCGCCGGAACGACCGGCTCCCCCGCCACGTGTGGAACCGCCGCCGCCGCCAAACAGACCGCCACCGCCAGACGGGCGACGCGGGCTGACAGAAGAACCCCCGCCAAAAAAGCCGCCGCTTGAACGACCGGCTCCCCCGCCACGCGTGGAACCGCCGCCGCCGCCAAACAGACCGCCACCGCCAGACGGGCGACGCGAGTTGCCGGAAGAACCGCCGCCGAAAAAGCCACCGCCGGAGCCACCGGACCAGCCCCTGCCGGAACTGCTCCCGCCTCCAAAAAAGCCGCCGCCGGGCGGACGGGGCCGGGGCGGATGATACGGCGGAGGCGGCGGATAATGCGGTGCCGAATAAGGGCCTCCCGTCCTTCGCGTTTGCCGTCCGCCACGATTTCTGCTTTTGATAATCAAGATCAGCAGCACGATCATGACAATGACGAAGACGGTCAAACCCAATTTGCTTTTCTCCTCATCTTCCGCCGAATCCCGGGAAGGACTCGCTTGCGGTTTGCCCGCACCCGCTGCGCCGTCTGTCCCGGCCTCCTGGCCCGACCCGCCGACGCCTGCATTGCCCTGACCCGGACCAGCCGATGATCCGCTTTCCGACCAAGTGCCGCCAAGCTGCTTCACGAACGCCGCATACACTTTTTTGGCACCGGCACTATAATCCCTCGCGGCAAAATCCGGTTCCAGATAATCGTACAAGATCGAGTCGATCATGCCGCTGGTCAGCGTCGATTCCAGACCGCGTCCCTGCACGGCCCAATAATCGTCGTCGCCGATCGACATGACCAGCAGCAGTCCGTTGTTCTTGTCGGCATCTCCGACGCCCCACTTGTTGAACAAATCCGCGGCATAGTCGCTCAGCGAACGGTCCCCGACGAAATCGATCGTCACCAGGACGACCTGCGCGCCATTCAGCGACGCAAGCGCGCTGCCGTTTTGCACGATCAACGCTTCCGTTTCCGCATCGATCACATTGGCAAAATCATTGACATAAAAAACATCCGTCGGTTCAGGCAATGCGGAAGCGGCCCGCGCAATGCCCGGTACAAGCAGCAGCGCCATTGCCAGCAACCCGATGCCGGCAATGCGTCTCCAATCTTTCATCGGCTCATCTCTCCTCCGTCACGGGGCAAACAATTCTAGCGGTTGAACGCCGACGAGCTTGCCGAGAACGTTGGCCGGAAATTGTTCCAGCAGTTCATTGAATTTGGCGGCTTTGTCGTTGTATTCGTTCCTTGCGATGATCAGCCAACGCGATTCCATGTCTGCCTTGATCGATTGATTGTACTGCGAATCACGCGCTTCCAGTTCCCGCTGGCCCAGCGACAGGATCAGCGCGGCGCTTGCGGCAACCAGCCGGTCCGCTGCGTCATATTTTGCTGCCGGTGAAGCCGCAGCCGACAACTGCTCCCTCGCTTTGCGGACCGCTTGCAACTGCGGGTCGGCCTCGTCCAGATAACGCCCTCCGACAACCGTCAGGTTGTGCGCCAGTTCCATGAGCCAATCCAGATCATGCTGGATGCCCGGATCGTCCCGGGTCACACCCTTGACAAACATGTCTGCCGTTTCCGTCCTCAGCTTGCCCAGCGATGTCCATGCGCCCAGCAGCGAAGCGGCCAGGACGACCAGGATCGTGATCGCCCATGCCGTCTTGCGTTGCTTCAACAGATGCATTGTTCAATCGCTCCTAACGTTGCACCGCACTGCGCACTTCCAGCAGTTTATGCTTCAGTTCATTCTCGATGCGAACCAGTTCGTTTTCCGCCTCGCGACGCTTCGCAAAGCCTTCCGTCTGGATGGCCAGCACTTCGTCGAGCGTTTCGATCAATTGCTGGTTCGTATGTTTGAGCGTTTCGATATCGACGATGCTGCGCTCCGCTTCACGTGCCGCATCAACGGTATTTTGCTTCAGCATATCGGCGTTTTTGCGGAGCAGGTCATTGGTAATATCCGTAACGGCGCGCTGCGCTTCGATCGCCTTTTTGGAATGGGCCATGCCCAGCGCCAGCACCATCTGGTTTTTCCAGAGCGGAATCGTGTTGACGATCGACGACTGGATTTTTTCGACCATGATGCTGTTTGTATTCTGGATGAGTTTGATTTGCGGGCCCATTTGCAAACTGATCGTGCGCGTCAAATTGAGATCATGCAGCTTCTTGTCGAAGCGGTTGCACATTTCCGCAAACGAATTGGCCGCCTGCGCATCCTCCGGCTTGCCGGATTGTCTGGCGATTTCCTGCAGCCGGGGCAGCTCAGTTTTGACCAGTTCGTCCAGCCGCTTGCGTCCAGCGAGAATGTACATGGTCAATTCCTTGAAATAGGTCAGGTTGAGTTCGTACATCTTGTCCAGCATCGCGATATCCTTGAGCAGCGTCACTTTGTGCTGCTCCAGCATGTTGACGATCGAGTCCACGTTGCGTTCGACGGAGACGAATCTCGTTTTCAGCTCTTCAATGCTGCGACCGGCGCGGCGAAACAACCCCAGCAGCCCTTTCGGCTGTTCCGCGGCGGAGAAACCCTTCAGCTCGACGACAAGGTTGGCAATCATGTTGCCAATCTCGCCCATATCTTTGGCACGCACGTTTGAAAGCGCATTTTCGGAGAAATCGGCGATTTTCTGCTGCGCCGCATATCCATATTGAACCACATGCGTGGCATTGGTGATGTCGATTTTTTTGGCAAACTCTTCAACGGCCGCAAGTTCCTGCTCGGTGAGACCGCTGTTTTCCGGCGTAAGCGTCTGTCCCTGTTCGGGCAACTGCTCCGGCAGGGTCGCTCCGGCTGCGGCAGGCGCAGGCAATTCCAGCGTCAGTTCGGGAATTTGCGGGGCATTTCCATTTTCGCTCGTCATCGGTACATTCACTCCTTCGAATTATTTTTTTGCAAACGGTTCCGCTGCTCCGCCGAAACCATCCTGGCGCAGCATCTGCTCCATCACTTCGATTTCCACCTCGGTGTCGAGCTTTTCATCCCGGTACAAACGGTCCAGCGCCTGCCGGAATGCCGCCTCGATGGTTTCTGCCGCTTTTTCGATTTTCTGCATCGCATCCGTCGCATTCGGTGCCTGGTTCGCAGATTCCTCGTAAGCTTCGTAACGTTTCAGCAGCGAAATCGTCGTGGGAAAATAATAGGTAGAGAACGTTCGGACAAGCCGGAGTTTCTCCGGATCTTTCCGCAGCAGATCCAGCATCTGGTCCGACACGCCCAATATCGCATCCAGTCGTGTACCGAGCCGGGGATTGGCGATCTGCCTTCGCAGCGCTGCCAGTTCGTCGCGATAGCCTTGCCACTGGTTCAACTGCACATCCCATTCGGCTTTGCCGGTTCGGATGGGCTCCGGTTTATCCTCGACCATAACGATTTGCGGAGGAATGAGCCGGTTCAACACGAAATACGCAAACACCGACAAGATGGTTGCAATCAAAAAATGGCTGAGGCGATAAAGCGGAAACAGGAGTGCGTAACCGAGCCACAGGATGCCAATCGCATATACCGGAATGACCGAAGGCCGTTTCACTTCACGCAACAAGATCACCGCCTTTTGTGTCTAGTGTAACACAGAGAACCGGTTGTGGGAATTCAACTCAGCCCCGCTTGGCAACAACAAAGCCCGCATGCTTCTTTCTGCACGCGGGCTTTTCCCTTGCGGGTTGTCCTTGATCGGGGCTGTACGCCCATGCTATGTTCCTGCCTGGCGTCATTGGAAATTGGGCATGACCTTTTCTGCAAACAAGCGCATCGATTTCAGCACATTTTCCTGCTTTTGGCCGCCGATGTTCATCCAGCAGATGATGTTGCTGATGCCGGTCTTGTCGCGGAATTGCCTGATTTGTTCCGTCACCCTTTCCGGAGAGCCGACAACCGTGTTTTCGTGTTCCACAAACTGTTCATATGTCAGGTTGCGGTCACGGTCTTCCGAACTGAACGTAGGCCGGTTATCCCGGACCGACATGTACCATTCCAGTCTTTCTCGGTATTCTTCCCGCGCCTGTTCAGTCGTTTCTGCCACGTAGACGAACATCAGCTTCCCTGAGCGTGCCATTCTTTCATCGACTTGCTCAGGGGTATATCCCGCTTCCAGTGCCGTCTTCCGGTAGAGCTCCAATTTGTGCAGCACGTCGCGGTGTCTCAGGCCGCCGAAGAAAAACGAATAGCCTTCCTTGGCCGCATTGATGATCGTGGCGTCGTTCCCCGAAACCATGACAAACAGCGGCGGGCAAGGTTTCTGGACCGGACGCGGATAGATCGGAATGTCCTTGAAATTGTAGTATTTGCCGCTGTAAGATACGACCTCCTGGGTCAAGGCGGCTTTCAGGATATGCAGCGACTCGGTGAACCGGTTGTGCCGATCTTCGAAATCGACGTTGTAGGCCTGGAATTCCAGGATGTCGTATCCTTTGCCGACGCCGATATACAATCGGCCGTCGCTGATGATGTCTACCACATTCAATTCTTCTGCAACCTGCAGCGGATGGTGCAGCGGCAGGCGGACGACAGCGGTGCCCAGTTTGATTCTTTTGGTGATCGCTGCGGCGGCGGCCAAATAGACCGAAGCGGAAGTCACGACACCGTAGGATCTGGCATTGTGTTCGGCAATCCACACAGATTCGTATCCGAGTTCATCCGCGACGCGGATCTGTTCCAGTCCGTCCTTCAATTCCTGTGCGTCCGTTTTGAAAGGTGAGACCGAGTTCAAGAAAAACAGTCCGAAATTCATTTTTCCTAATGACATGCCTTAAACCCCATTTCACAGTTTTGGTTGCCATTCGAACCCATGGCTCGTACTCTCTCGCCTGATTCATGAAGCAAAAATTGTGCCAACGGGCATCAGGCGCGTGCCGGATGATGGATTTGGCCGTCCGGCCCATGCGCCCGAAGCATGGGAATCGTGACAATCCACGAACATGCATCCGCCCCGTTTCAAATGCAGAGCGTCCTGTTTCAAAAACCGATCCATTTTACCGTCAATTCTTCCTGTTGTTTCGTACTCCTATGGCCCGTTCGGCAAAACCGATTCATGCACCGGGTTGCCGCTGCTGAAATACGGCATCACTTCTTCCGCAAACAGGCGCAACGATTTCAACACTTGCGCCTGCGGCTGGCCGCCGCAATTGAACCAGCACAACATATGGTTCAAGCCGGTTTTTTCCCGGAACAAGCGAATATCTTCCCTGACCTTCTCCGGCGAGCCGATAATGACGTTCCCGTGCATCACATAATAGTCGTAGGATTGCTCTTCATAGCTGAAACCGAATTTGCCGCGGTTCTGCCGGGCATTCATATACCACATGAGGCCCTGTTCGTACTCTTTGACGGCCTGCTCCGTCGTCTCCGCCACATGGACATTGACCAGCTTGCCCGAACGTTCGATGACTTCATTGATATAGTCCTCCGAATACCCCGCTGCCAGTGCCGTCTCGCGATAGATGCGGATTTTGCGGGTCGCATCCTCATAATCCCTGCCGCCGAGAATGAAGGAATGGCCCTGCTTGGCGGCATTGACGATGGAAGCATCGTTGCGCGACACCATGACATACAGCGGTGGCATCGGCTTCTGGATGGGCCTTGGAAACGTCTGAATATCCTGCACATGATAATAGTTGCCGGAATAGGACACCTTCTCGTAGGTCATGGCCGTTTTCAGAATGTCCAGCGTTTCCAGATAAAGCTCATCCCGCAGGTTGTAATCGACATTGTAGGCAGCAAATTCGTGGTCGTCATAACCTTTTCCCACTCCGATGTCCAGACGGCCCCTGCTGACGACATCAACGAAACTCAGCTCTTCCGCGAGTCTGATCGGATGGTGCAGGGGAAGCCTGACAACGGCGGAACCGAGCCGGATTCTCTTTGTCATGGCTGCAGCCGCGGCAAGATAGACCGGAGCCGAAGTGATCACGCCATACAATCGGGCATTGTGCTCCGCGATCCATGCGCTGTGAAATCCCAGTTCATCCGCCACCCTGATTTGTTCCAGCCCGTCATGGATTTCTTCCGCATCCGTCTTCCAGGGGGGAACCGAATTCAATAGAAACAGGCCAAACGTCATGCCTCTACCTGATTGTTGCAACATCCATCCCTTCCCCTCTGCACAATCGCATCATCCACAACACGAAACGCGCTCCAATAACCCGTTGCCGGCATGACATCTGTTTCAGCAACGCGAACAATGCCGGATCTTGATATTTAAATGTTGCATGACTCCATCCAGGCGCCCTTCCAAACCATTTCCCTCCTTTTTTCGCCTGCCGGATGCAAGCATTTGTATAGCGCTTTCAACACTCTAACGCCAATGATATCTAGCAAATCGCATGCCAACATGGCACCATGCACTTGTTCCGCCATGAAATGCGGCCATGTCCGGAAAAATGCGGGCAAATGGCGCTCATCTCCCCCAGGGCGATGTCACATGCCAGCAACACGCTGGCGCAATGTTGCTACACATGACAAAAAATATGGTGGGCAAATCGCTTTTTAAGCGACTGCCCACCGGTTCGGTCAGACTTGCAGATTTTCGACAATCGTGGATATCCCGAGTCCTCCGCCAATGCAAAGTGTCACCAATCCGTATTTGGCGCCCGTGCGTTCCATTTCATGGAGCAGCTTGGTCATCAAAATCGCACCGGTTGCCCCCAACGGGTGCCCCAGGGCGATTGCGCCGCCGTTGACATTGACCCTGTCGAGTTTCAGGCCCAGTTCCTTGATGACTGCCAGCGCCTGTGCTGCAAACGCTTCATTCAGTTCAATCAGGCCGATGTCATCCAGCTTCAATCCGGCCATTTTCAATGCCTTGCGCGTGGCCGGAACCGGACCGATGCCCATGATTTCCGGAGATACGCCTGCTGCCGCCTGCGCGATGATTTTCGCTTTCGGCTTGAAGCCGTGCCGCGCGGCAGCTTCTTCCGAAGCGACCAGCAACGCGGATGCCCCGTCGTTGCGTCCGCTGCTGTTGCCCGCGGTGACGGTTCCACCAGCCTTGAACACCGGCTTGAGCGCGGCCAGCTTGGCCAGGTCTGTCTGGCGCGGATGTTCGTCGATTTTGAATTCAAACGATTCTTTCCGTTTTTTGACTGTATAGGGGACGATCTCATCCGCAAATTTGCCCGATGCGATTGCCGCAAGGGCGAGTTCCTGGCTGCGGAGCGCGAATTCGTCCTGCTCCTCGCGCGAAATCCCGTATTGCGCCGCCAAATTTTCCGCCGTCATGCCCATCGTAAGCGGCCCATAGACTTCGATCGGCTGGGAGCGCGGCTGGCTTTCGGTGTTCGGGTCAAGCAGTTCCGCATTTCCCGCGCCATAGCCAAACCGGGCATTCCTCAGATAGTACGGCGCCGTGCTCATGCTCTCCGCACCGCCTGCGATGACCCAATCGGCATAACCGCACATGATTTGCTGTGCGGCATTGTTGATCGCCTGCAGACCGGATCCGCATTGGCGATGAATCGTGTATCCCGGCACCTCAATCGGCAAACCTGCCCGAAGCAGCGACAATCTGGCCATGTTCGCGGAATCGGTGCTCTGTTTGGCTTGTCCCATGATGACTTCATCGATTTGCGCCGGATCGATACCGGTCCGGCTGACGATTTCCGAAATGACCCTGGCCGCCAGGAAATCGACCAATTCGTCTTTCAATGATTCTCCGATTCTTCCGATTGCCGTTCGCACACTATCGATGATGACCGGATTTCCCATCACGTATCCCCCGCTGGCCCCCAATGGATTTGTTTGCCTCATTTTTCGTTCAATAGCTCCCGGATCGCCGATGTGAGCAGCGGAACCACTTCGAACAGATCGCCCACGATGCCGTAGTCGCACACCTGGAAGATCGGCGCCTCCGGATCTTTGTTGATGGCCACGATCACCCTGGAATTGGACATGCCGGCCAGATGCTGGATGGCGCCGGAAATCCCGCATGCGATATACAATTCCGGCGTCACCACCTTGCCCGTCTGTCCGATCTGCAACGAATAGTCCGCATAACCGGCATCGCAGGCTCCCCGGGATGCGCCGATTGCCGCCCCCAATACATCTGCGAGCGCCTGGAGCACTTGGAATCCGTCAGCACTTTTGACTCCCCTGCCGCCGGATACGATGATTTTCGCTTCCGTCAAATCGATCTTGCCGGCCGTTTTGCGAACGACATCTTTTACGACGGCTCGCAGTTCCCGCACCTCTACCGCCAGTTCGGTGACCACCGCTTCCCGCGAGGCGTCCGGCTGCAGTGTCGCGATATTGTTCGGGCGAATGGTCGCAAACACCGTACCGCCCCTGAATTTTTTCGTCTGGAACGCCTTGCCCGCGTAGATGGGCCGCGTAAAGATGATTTCCCCGTCTTCCAGGGCGATGGCCGTCACATCGGACACCAGCCCCAGGCCCAGCCTGCCGGCGACGCGCGGGGCGACGTCTTTGCCTATTCCCGTATGACCGGCAAAGATGACATCCGGTCCGAATGCTTCGATCGCCGCATGGATGCCCTGGGCGTAAGCATCTGCCGTATACTGGTCAAACTGCGGATTGGATGCGACATAGACGCGATCTGCGCCGTGCTGTGCCAGAACGGCTGCTTGCTGCGCGGCAGTGCTGCCGAATACAACGGTTGCCACTTCGCCGCCTTCCGCCACCAGCCGGGCGGCCGACAACGCTTCCAGCGACACATTGCGGAGTGCCCCGCCGCGAATCTCGGAAATGACGAGCACTTTTCGGTTCATCGCGATATTCTCCTTCCCCTGGTCAAATCACATTGGCTTCCTGCCGCAGCAACTGTGCCAATGTTTGGGCCTGTTCGGCCAGATTGCCGGACAATACTTTCCCGGCCGTTTTTTTCGCCGGCAAATATTGATTCAGCACCACCGTCCTGGCCCTAATGGCGTCGGCATCCAGCCCCAGATTGGCGGCGCTTGTCACTTCCAGCGGTTTTTTCTTGGCCTTCATGATGCCCGGCAGGGAAGGATAGCGCGGCTCATTGAGCCCTTGTTGCGCTGTCGCAAGAAACGGCAAAGCCACTTCAATCGTTTCCACATCGCCTTCGGCGTCGCGTTCCACTGTCGCCGTCCGACCGGACAGCGTCAATTTCGTAATGCTGCCCACATGGGCGATGCCCAGCGCCTCCGCCACGCGAATCGCCACTTGCCCCGCTCCGGAATCCACGGCCATGTTGCCGCCGAGAATGAGATCAAACGGCTTGTCCTTCAGTGCGGCCACAATCAGTTGGGCAATCGTATATTCATCCGCATCCGCTTCCTGTTCGATCAGGATCGCCTGGTCTGCACCCATGGCCAGCGCGGTGCGGATGGCGCTTTCCGACCTGGAGGAGCCGACGGTGACAATTGTCACTTCGCCGCCGGTTTGCTCCTTGATTTTGATGGCTTCCTCTACCGCATATTCGTCATAGGGATTGATAATGAAGTTGACGCCGTCCTCCCTGATGGCGCCGCCTTCGATGACGACTTTTTCTTCGGTATCAAACGTCTGCTTCATCAACACGATGATCTGCATGTTGTCCTCCCTAATCGTCGGAATATTGATAGAACCCTCTGCCGGACTTGCGGCCGAGCCGGCCCGCCTTTACATATTTGAGCAGTATCGGGCTTGGCCTGTACTTTTCTCCCAGCGTCTGGTGCAAATACTCCATGTTCCGCAGGCGTGTATCGAGTCCTACCAGATCGGCCAGCTCCAGCGGTCCCATCGGATGGTTGAGTCCGAGCTTGATCGCCTTGTCGATGTCCGCTGCGGAAGCCACGCCCTCCATCAGCATGTTCATCGCTTCATTGCCGATCAGACAGTTCATCCGGCTGGTCACGAAACCGGGAAATTCGTTGACTTCGACCGTTTCCTTCTTCATCCGGGCTGCAACCGCCTTGGCCTTTTCATACGTATCGTCGCTGGTGTCCAGTCCGCGGATGATTTCGACCAGCTTCATCTTGTGAACGGGATTGAAGAAGTGCATGGCAATGCAGCGGTCCGCCCTTGAAGTCGCGGCGCCGATTTCCGTCGGACTGAGCGTCGATGTATTCGTCGCCAATATCGTGCGCGGAGGACAAATCCCGTCCAACTGCCTGAAGACTTCGATTTTCAAATCCATTTTTTCCAGCACGGCTTCAATGACGATGTCCGCATTCCGGGCCGCCTGCACCATATCGGTTTCGAAAGTCAAATTTCTGTTTGCGGCGTCCAGCTGTTCCTGCGTGATGAAACCTTTGTCCGCGCTCGTCCGAAGCGTCTTGTCAAATTCGGTTTTCGCACGCTGCAACGCAGATTCGGAAATGTCGTACAGCGCCACCTCAAACCCGTTGATGACACCGGTATAGGCGATGCCCCGCCCCATCGTGCCTGCGCCGATGACAGCCATCCTTTTCACGCGATCTCCCCCACGTCTTCCAGATTCACATGCCATGCTCCGGCCGCCTGTATCCTAAACAACCGATTTTTCCAAAATTTCCGCGATGTCCAGTGTCGCGACCCGATCTTCCGCTTCTTTCGCCTTGGTACCGTCCGATAGCATCGTCAGGCAATAGGGACAATTGCTGCCGATGATCGTCGGATTGGTGCGGAGGGCCATTTCCGTGCGGGCCAGATTCATGCGTGTGCCTTCATGCTCCTCCATCCACATACGTCCGCCACCGGCGCCGCAACACAGCGCATTTTCCCGGTTCCGCTCCATTTCCAGCAACTCGATGCCTGGGATGGACCGCAAAATTTCCCTTGGCGTATCATAAATGTTGTTGTATCGCCCGATGTAACAGGAATCATGATAGACGACACGCTCTTCAACGGTTTTTTGCGGTTTCAGCCTGCCTTCCCTGATCAACCGTTCGAGAAACTGCGTATGATGCAGCACTTCTGCTTCCAGCCCAAAATCCGGATACTCGTTTTTGAATGTATTGAAAGCATGCGGGTCCGTCGTCACGATGGTGCGCACGCCGTATTTCCGGAACGTTTCGATATTTTGCCGGCACAACTCCTGGAACAGATACTCATTTCCCATGCGGCGGGCGGTATCTCCGGAATTTTTCTCCTCATTGCCGAGAATCGCAAATTTGACGCCTGCTTTGTGCATCAGCCTGGCGAAGGATTTGGCGACTTTCTGGCTTCGCAGATCGTAGGCCCCCATCGAGCCGACCCAGAACAGCACGTCAAACGTCTCTGCTTCCGTCACCGTCTTGACGATGTCCTCCATGCCTTCGCGCCACCGGATGCGGTCGTTTCGATTGAGTCCCCACGGATTGCTTTGCCGCTCGATGTTCTGGAAATACCGTGCGGCTTCCGCCGGCATTTCTCCCTGCGTCATGACCAGATAGCGGCGCATGTCGATAATTTTGTCCACATGCTCGTTCATGACCGGACATTGTTCCTCGCAATTTCGGCACGAAGTGCACGCCCACAGTTCCTGTTCGGTAATGACATCGCCGATCAGGTTTTCCGTCACTGCCAATTTGCCGGAAGCCGCCTGATTTGCAGCCGCATTCGGAAAGGCAAACGCCGGCTGCCACGGTGATCTGGAGGTGATCGCGGCTCCCTTCACCGTGAGGTGATCTCTCATTTTGGTCATCAGGTGCATGGGCGAAAGCTGCTTGCCCGTGCCGGATGCCGGGCACACGTTCGTACAGCGGCCGCATTCCGCGCAAGCGAACAGGTCAATCAGTTGCCGCTGCGTGAAATGTTCGATTTTGCCGACGCCGAACGCTTCAACGCCTTCCTCTTCAAAGTCGATTTTGCGAAGTCGTCCTGCCGGTCCCGTCTTTTTGAAGAACACATTGAATATGGCAAACAACTCGTGCGCCTGCTTGGATTGCGGAACGAACACCATGAAGGAAAACACCGTCAACATATGCAGCCACCAGCTGGCATGGAAAAGCACGGTTCCCGCCGTTTCGCCGATTCCGGCAAACATTGCCGCAATGATGCCGGAAAATGGTGCATACACCAGGTCCACCTCCCGGCCGATCATGATGTGCTCAAACCCGAGTGACAGGAGGATGGATACCGTAAGTGCGGCAAGCGCAATATAGACAGCCGCAGCTTTTGCATCCCGCATCCATTGCAACCGCTTCAATTTTTCCCCGTATCGGCGGTAGGCGGCATACAGGACGGCCACAAGCATCAGAAAAGTCGCCCATTCCTGGATCAGGCTGAAATATTTGTGTGCAGCCCCAAAAGGAAATTCGTATCCACGGACAAATCCTTTGATAATCAGCTCGATCAAGCCCACCTGGATGATGAAAAACGTATAAAACAGGACAAAGTGCAGCAGGCCGCTTTTTTTGTCTTTCAACAGCTTTTTCTGGCCGAACACGTTTACCAGAACCGCCTGGATGCGTTCTTTCAGATCCGGTTCAAGCGCTGCCTTCTTCCCCAGTTTCACGAACAGATACCGGCTGTACACGACATTGGCAAACAGATACAGTCCGTAAACGACGACGGCCGCAAACCCCAGCAAATTGATCAGCAGAATCATGCGTTTTTCTCCTTCACGATGTCAACAAACGCCCCTTTTTCAACATCGAGCCCTCTGGCCGCTTCCGGATTGCACGCTCGGGATGCTCAGCGATTTGCCATTCGCTGCAGCACGGTTTGTTTGTCTTGGTGAAGCTGCATCACCAGTTGCTCAACGGAAGAAAACGTCGTCTCCTCTCGGATATAGAAAATCGTATCGACCTCGATCGATTGACCGTAGATGTCTCCCTGGAAATCGAAAATGTGGACCTCGTAATGGTCTTTTTCTGCCGCTTGTTCAAATGTCGGTCTTACCCCGACGCTCATCATGCCGATATATTCCCGCTCGTTGTGGCGAACTTTCACTCCGTATGCTCCCCTTTTGAGCGATACGTGCCCTTCGGGGACGTCCAGATTCGCCGTCGGAAATCCGATTTTACGGCCAATTTGCCTGCCTTTTATCACTTTTGCCGTAAACTTGCGCATCCGTCCCTGGTGCGCCTGTACCATGGCACTCAGTCTTGCAACGGGAAAACCGTGCCGTTGCGCAAATGCCGTCGCTTCTTCTTCGCTGGCTATGTCGCCTGCGTCATTGAGCACCTCGCACAAGTAGGCGACGGGTACGGCCTTGCATGCGTTCGCCAGTTCAATGACGGCTTCCGCAGCATCTACACGTTCCAGCAATCCAAGCTTTCTGGCCACGATCGGAAATACGTGACCCGGCCTGCGGAAATCTTCCGGGCGGCAATCCGGACTTGCAATAGCCCGAATCGTGTCGGCACGTTCAAAGGCCGAAATGCCCGTAGTCGTAGAAACGTGATCCACCGATACGGTCAAATCCGGGTCCGGGTGCCCCGCATCGCTATCCACCATGCGCGGCAATTGCAGTTGTTCGGCTTTGTCCTCCGTGATGGAGACATAGACCAAACCTTTTCCAAGCGTAATCATCGTATTGACGCACACGGGCGTCACCTGTTCGGCCAAACCTGCGAAGTAGCTCACATGTCTGTTCAAGTCATCGACAACCATGACGAGTCCGCCTTGCTTCAGCCTGTCCAGCACAGCTTGCATTTCGTCATGCCCCCTTTTTCTTTGTTTGTTCAGTTGTCTGCCAAAACGGCGGACAATTTGCCGATCTGATCGGCCAACACTTCGATCTGCCGGGCAATTTCCGGATCGATGATCTCGTTTTTCTCGTTGAAATGCGACTTGTGCGCGTAAACATATTGCGGTGCGACCAGACACTGCAAATACCCGGCGATGGGCTTCAACTGGTTTTCGACGGCGAGATAATGCTGGTTGTTGCCGCCTGCGGCCACAAATGCCATCACCTTGTTACGGAACGCTTCGGGTGACACCAGATCCAGCAAATTTTTGAGCGTGCCGGGCAGTGAGCCATGGATGATCGGTGTGCCAACCAAATAGGCGTCGGCGCTTTCAATCAGCGTGATGGCCTTTCTCGTATCTTCGTTGTATTGTTCTTTGCTGCGCCCGTCACAAAATTCGAGCCGGTAATCGCGGATGTCCAGCACTTCCGTTTCCACAGCCGGAAATTTGGCCCGGACATGCGCGAGCACTTCGCGGATCAACACCAAAGGTTTGGAACTGATGACTGTACCCTGGATCGCCAATAGTTTCATCTTGTTTCTCCCTCTTCTATTGGATTTCGTCTCATAAGTCCATGTAGCAAAAAACGTGCCAATCCGCCCGGTGTGCTGCATAGTGAACATAAGCTTGTCAAGATTGCAACAATGCGTTGTGCAGCCCGGCCCGTTTGAACCGCAAAATGCGCACAGGCTGTTTTCGGATTCGGACATCCGATGCAAATTTGACACTGGCCTGGCCGATTCGTCCCGCTATTGCCCCCTGAACGCGGGTGAACGATTGTCCAGGAAAGCCTGGACGCCTTCCTGTTTGTCCTGCGAGTTGAACAGCACAGCCTGGGCCAGTTTCTCCAGCCACAACGCCGAATCCAGGTCCAGGTCGAAACCGCGGTTGACCGTCAGTTTCGCCAGCCTGACGGCCAGCGGACCTTTGGCCAATATTTTCGCCGCCTTCGCTTTTACCGCTTCCTCCAACCCGGACAGCGGCACCACGCCGGAGACGAGACCGATCGCTTCCGCTTGGCTGGCCGTGATCATCTCCCCCGTCAAAATCATCTCCAGCGCCCTGCCTTTTCCGATCATCCGCGCCAGTCGCTGGGTGCCGCCCGCGCCCGGGATGATGGCCAGATTCAGTTCCGGCAATCCCAGCTTGGCATGATCGGCGGCAATGCGGATGTCGCAGGCCAGCGCCAGTTCACAGCCGCCGCCCAGCGCATATCCGTTGATAGCCGCAATCGTAGCCTTGGTGCAATTCTCGATGACCCGGAAGGTATGGGAGATTTCCGATACGAGGGCATCCAGGGCCGTCTTCTCCTTCAAGCGCCGAATGTCGGCCCCGGCGGCAAAGGATTTGTCACCCGCACCGGTAATGACGATCACCCCAATCCCGTCATCCTGTTCCAGGCTGCGTACCGCCTGCTCGATCTCCCGCAGAGTGACGCTGTCAAGCGCGTTTCTGACTTCGGGACGATTGATGGTGATAAAGCCAATCCGATCTTCGGTTTTCACCGCAACGTTCTCTGGCATGCCGTTTCCTCCATTAATCGTATCTTTTTCGTTTGGACGAAGCCGGAATCCGCAGTTCCTCGCGATATTTCGCCACCGTTCTTCTCGAGATGGCGATTTTTTCTTTGTTGAGCAAGGCGCAAATTTGGGCATCCGAGATCGGGCGATACGGATTTTCCCGGTCGATTTCGTAAGCGATCCGCATTTTCACGCTGTGCGATGAAATGACGTTGCCGCCGCCTTGAGACAAACCGGCGGAAAAAAAGTATTTCAGCTCAAAAACACCGTGCGGCGTCTGGATGTATTTGCCCTGGATGGTCCGGCTGACCGTCGATTCGTGCAAATCCAGTTCCGATGCGATATCTTTCAGGTTAAGCGGCTTCAAAAACTCGACGCCCTGCTCGAGAAAGGCAACCTGATGACGCATCAGCGCCTCGGATACCCGGATGATCGTTTTTTTTCGCTTGTCCAGGCTGCGTTTGATCCACATGGCCGACTGGACATGTTCCTGCAAGTACCGGACAAAAGCCGGATCAATCGTGGCGCTGTCTTCAATTGTCTGGATATAGGCCTGGTGCACGCTCACTTTCGGAAACAGGGCGTTGTTCAAATACAGCTTGTACTGCTCGCCGACTTTTCTGACATACAGGTCGGGCACGATAAATAAGGAATCGTCCATTTCATAGGCCACGCCCGGCTTCGGGTGCAGCAGCAGCCTGATTTCTTCCATGGCGTTTTGCACCTCGCGGGGCGGAACGCCCAATGCTTTGGCGACTTGCTTGATTTTCCCGTCGGCCACGTCGCCCAGATGCGATTCGATAATCGGTGCGGCGAGCGGATGGATTTTGCCTTTCAATCTCCGCAATTGCAGCAGCAGACATTCCTTCAGATTGCGTGCGCCTACGCCCGCGGGTTCAAACGACTGGATCAGCGCCAGCGCTTCTTCCACGGCGTTTTTCGTAGTGTTCAGCGCAACGGCAATATCGTCCGTCGAAATGTCGAGATAGCCGCACGGATTGATATTCCCGATCAAATATTCGGCGATTTTTCGCGTTTGGCTGTCGATGCTGAGATACATCAATTGTTCCAGCAAGCAGGATTCGAGCGTTTCCCGCTTTCTCGATACCGATTCGATCCAGTTGTTGTTCGCATCCTTCGGGCCGGAACCGCCGGTTTTGGCAAAGGTCGGATAGGGCACATCTTCATCAATTTCAATGGCCGGGTTCTCCAGCGCTTTTTCTTCCAGGTATTTCAGCAAATCGAGAGACGAAAGTTGCAAAATTTCGATCGATTGTCTCAACTCGGGCGTGATGATCAAATTTTGCGTTTGCACTTGCACCGTTGAAACGCCAAGCGTTACCATCGTTTTCACCCTCTCTCGCGGACAATTGCCGTTGTTTGATTCATCTAGCAAATTCCGTGCCAACTTTTTCTTGTACAAAACCGGGCGGCGCACAGAACGCGTGGTTCATCCCATGCTCCGCCCGTTTCCGGTGCATGACGCGTGCAGTTTATACTTCCTGCTCGTTAAACCACTTGATGGTGTCGGGCAGTCCCAGTTCGTTGATTTTTTCCCGCATCAGTTTGATACCTTTGGCGGTGTGGATGATGGCATCCTGTTCCGGTCCAAACAAGACGGCCGTACGGAAGCCCTGCAAATCCATCATCCGGTTGTGCGCCTGCTTTTTGAGCTTCAGGATGTCCGCAGGCGTCCTGGCAATGCTGCGCGCAATTTTGAGCGTTTCTTCTTCCAGCTTGTCACCCGGAAAACATTTCGCCGCGAAGCCGTATGCGACCGCCTCCTCCCCGCTGATGCGGCTGCCGGCCGTCAAATCGAGCAGTTTTGCCCGCTGCGGGCCGATATGCCAGTGCCAATACAGTCCTACGAAACCGCCGCCAAGCGGCAATGACGGAAAGCCCAGGATGGCATCTTTGTCCGTGATGATGAAATCACAAGAAGCTGCAAGCTGCGTGCCGCCCGCCAAGGCGTAACCGTGAATTTGCGCGATAACCGGTTTCGGGAATTCCCAGATTTTCAGCCACAATCTCGTATAACGTTCCAGATTGTCCCGGTCGTCCATGACGCTGATGGCGTCCTTGTATTTGCCGACATCATAGCCAACGCTGAACGCGCGGCCCGAACCCTTGATGATCAAAACGCTGACGCCATCATCCCGCTCCATTTCATCCAGCGCCTGACTGAGCTCCGTCAGCAATTCAAAGCTCAAAGCGTTGAGTTTTTCCGGGCGGTTCAAAATCAGATATGCGACTTTCCCCTTTTTCTCAATCAGCACTTTTTTGTCCATCTTGTTCAGCTCCCGTTGTCATTTATTGAAAGTTCAAGTCGCCCTTGAGCAGACTTTTGGCAATCGTGCGGCGATGGATTTCGCTTGTCCCGTCCGGAATCCGCATCCGTCTGGCTTCCAGGTAGCCGTCCACCAGTCGCAATTCATTGGAGAGACCGACACCGCCATGAATCTGGATGGCCCTGTCGTATACGCGGCCCATCATTTCCGTGCAGAAGGCTTTTACCATGGAAATTTCCTTCTGCGGCGTTTTCTGGCTGTTCTCGATTTTCCAGGCGCAATGGAGGGCCATATTTCTGGCTGCGTAGATGTCCATGGCTGATTCAGCAAGCATGTTCTGGATGATCTGGTAATCCCCAATTACTTTGCCGAATGTTTTGCGAATGTTGGCATAGGATACGGCCTGGTTGAGCGCCCATTGCGCAGACCCGACGCATTTGCCGCTCATGCCGAGCCGGCCGGTATTGATACCGCGCATCGCGGATTTGAATCCCTGGTCCACCTCTCCGATGACGTTTTCCTCGGGCACCCGGACGTTGTCCAGCGTGATGATGCCCGTATCGCCGCCAACGGAACCGAGAATCGGAATGACCGAGTCCACATGGAAACCAGGCGTATTGGTCTCCACGAAGAAGCACGTAATGCCTCCTTTTCTTTGCGCTTTCAGGTCCGGGTCCGTCACGGCGAACAGCATGCAATAGTCCGCGTGCGCCGCATTCGTAATCCATTGTTTCGTGCCATTGATAACCCATTCCGAGCCTTCCTTGACCGCTCTCGTTTTGATGCCCCATACGTCCGAACCGGCGTCCGGCTCTGTCAATCCGAAGCACAGCGTTTTTTCTCCCGACCGGATGCCGTCCAGATACTTCTCTTTGGCCAGATCGCCCAGCCCTGTCAACACAGGAGTCAGACCGTTCGTAAATGGCGACGGAATGACGACCGTATCGACCAATTTCCGGTTGGCAAAATGTTTGTTGAGCGCTTCCTGCACCAACACTGCAGTGACGGGGCCGAACTCCTCGCCGCCGAGTTCTTGTGCGCCAAACATGTTGTAAAAGCCGGCTTTGGCCGATTCCATACGCACCATTTTGCGCAATCTTTCCACTTCTGGATGGCGGCGACCGTCTTCGGTATAGTAGTTCCGCTCGTTGTACAATCGCTCTTTGTTCGCTTCCTCCAGCGGAATGACGACTTTTTCGACGAATTGTTTTAGGCCATTGATGATTTCCTGGGTATCTTCGGGCGTTCTGAAATCCACCGGTCATTCCTCCCATGCACAGGTCAATTGTTTAATGTAATTAATGCATCTGCCACTTTGACGCCTTGGCCGTTTGCAAACACCATGATCGGATTCATGTCAATCTCCCGGACGGCTGACCCTGCTCCCGCAAGCATCTCGCTGAAACGGGCTATGACGGTGCCGAGGGCTTCGATGTCGCAAGGCGGTTTGCCGCGGGCCCCCTGCAGGATTTTGAATCCGCGCAGTTCCCGGAGCATCTTGACGGCCTCCTCCACGGTGATCGGTGCCTTGCGCATCACGGCGTCGTTGAACACTTCGATGAAGATGCCCCCGATGCCCGTGACGACCATCTGGCCGAATACCGGGTCCCGCTTGGCGCCGATGAACATTTCAACAGCATCGCCAGCAAGCATTTCCTGCACCAGCACACCGTCGAACTGCGCACCTTCGGTTTGTTCGATCCTGCGTCTGATCTCTTCGAACTTGGCGACAGTTTCCAGTTCATTTTGAATGCGTAACTGCACAAGCCCCAAATCCGATTTGTGCAAAATTTGCGGAGACATGCCCTTGAGCACCACCGGAAAACCGATTTCCCTGGCATGGGCGACCGCTTCTTCGGCTGTGGTCGCCAGCTTTTCCCTGGTGACGGGGATGCCGTATTGCGCCAGCCATTTTTTGCTTTCGAATTCGGTCAGCACGCTTGCGCCCGAGGGGACGGCTACGATTTTCGGCTGCGCCATTGCGCGGTGATCCGGCATGTCGGCATAAAACCGGTTGAAAAAATGTAGCGCTTTCAAAATGCGAACCGCCTGTGTCGGATTTTCGACCAAAAACAGTCCGCGATCCTCAAACTGCTTTTTGGAATTTTCATCATGCAGCGTAATCGTAATCAACGGGATATTGCCGTATCGCCGGGCGATTTGCTCCAGCGAAGGCAACCGCGCCTGCAACGTATGCGAATACAGGCCGGTGAAACCCAGAAAAGCGATGGCCGCATCGTAGATTCCGCCGTCGAGTACCGCTTCCATGAACTGGCCAAGCAATTCCGGCTGGACGTTCAGTTGTGCCGTCGTATCGATCGGATTGTTGACACCTGCATACGGAAGCAGATCTTTCAGCCGCTGCTGGACGTCTTCAGGGGGTTGCGGCAAACGAAGTCCGTTTTCCGTCAAGGCATCCGCCAGCATGATGCCAATCCCGCCTGATACCGTAAATACCGCCACCCGCTCCCCTTTCGGCAGAGGCAGTTTCGAGCAGCCATATACAACGTCTATAAACTCTTCGACGGTATTTGCCCGATAGGCGCCATATTGGCGGAATACTTCATCGTACACTTCATCGGCCCCGGCCAGCGATCCCGTATGGGACATCGCCGCCTGCCTGCCTTCATCGGTCCGGCCGACTTTCAAAACGACCACGGGCTTGCGGTTTTCCGCCGCCATCCGCAAAGCCTGGAGAAATTTTTCGCCATTTTTGACGCCCTCCACGTAACAGGCGATTACATCGGTATTTTCATCCTGCGCAAAATAGGCAATGCAATCCGCCGCATCGATATCGCTTTCATTGCCGGTTGCCACAAAATGGCTGAATCCGATTTGATGCTGCCGTGCCAACGTATAGACATAGGAACCAAATGCGCCACTTTGGCTCACAAAACTGATTTTGCTCCTGTAGGGCGTCTGGCTCTCCAGGATAGTGGAGAACGTCGCAAACACGCCGTTGTTGGTGTTGAACAATCCCAGGCAGTTGGGTCCAAGCAAACGAATGCCATGCGCTCTGGCAATCCCCGCGATTTCTTCCTGCTGCCGTTTTCCTTCGTCGTCCACTTCACCGAAACCCGAACTGAATACGATGATCGAGCGGACCCCCTTTTGGGCGCATTGCTTGACGCTTTCCAGAACGGCTTGTCCCGGCAGGGAAATGATGGCCAGGTCAATCTCATCCGGAATTTGCGTAATATCGGCATAACACTTCAGCCCATTGATCTCGCCGTATTTCGGATTGACTGGATAGATACGACCCTTGAACCGGTTTTGCTGCAAATATTTGAGCGGTCGCCCTCCAATTCGCTTTGCATCGGCGGATGCACCAATGATGGCGATACTTTCCGGATCAAATAGTGCATGCAATTCATTTGTCTGTATCGGCATGCATTCCGTTGCTCCTTTCCTTGGCTGTTGGCCCCTGTGAACAAACTAGCAATTTGTGTGCCAACTTCGCCAACGGGCAATTGCATGTACCGGACGGGGCGCGCTGCCGATGATGCAAACGTCCTGTTTCATGGCTAAAAAATCCGTTTTTAATTTGAAACGCACGAGCGGTTACAGTTCCCTGGCATTCATTTCATTGAGCTTGCGCCACAACGTACTGCGGCTCATCCCCAGCAGTTTGGCGGCGACGATCTTGTTGCCGTTCGCTTCGCGGAGCGCTTCCTTGATTTTGTTCATCTCGGCCACTTTGATGGCATCGCGGTAGGATGTCTCCTGTTCCTGCATTTCATGGATCAGGGACAGGTGGTTCTCCTCCACGGCTTCATGCAGACTTTCCAGTATTTCCGTTTCCGTACCTTCCTGCGGGCTTTTCAGATAGGCGAACATTCTTTCCAGCGTATTTTCCAGTTCCCGAATATTGCCGTACCATTTCTGGGTCGACAAAACGTTGACCATCTCTTTGATCGATCTGAGAATGGGCTCCATGTATTCGGGATAGTTTCTTTTCGTATAGTTCAGGACGAGCGCTTCGATATCTTCGATTCGTTGCCGCAACGGGGGCAAAAAAACGTTCAATACCGCAATTCGGTAATAGAGGTCCATCCGGAACGTGCCTTTTTTGACCTTTTCGATCAAATCCACGTTCGTGGCAGATATGATTCTGACGTTCACCGGAATTGTGGTGGAGCTTCCGATGCGCATCACGACGTTTTCCTGCAATACACGCAGCAATTTGGACTGCATGCTGAGCGGAATTTCGCCGATTTCATCCAAAAACACGGTCCCGTTGTGCGCCTGTTCAAAAAGGCCGGGCTTCCCGCCCTTTCTGGCCCCGGTAAATGCTCCTTCCACATAGCCGAAAAATTCGCTTTCCAGCAAATTTTCGGGTACAGCGGCACAGTTGACCGCGATGAACGGCTGGTAAGCCCTGCGGCTTTCATTGTGTATGCTTTGCGCAAACAGTTCTTTGCCTGTCCCGGATTCACCCAGGATCAAAATGTTGGAATCGGACCTGGCAAACCGTTTCGCTTTTTCGATCACTTTTTTCAGCGCAGCGCTTTGACCGATGATGTCTTCAAACTTGTAATTGGCACGCATCGGGTTGTTGTAGATCGTTCTTCTGATTTTGTTTTCCTTTTGCTGCAGATCGTCCACATCCGAAAAAATAACGACCAGACCGCTATAATGATGATCCGCAACGATTGGAAACGCATTGATAAACAGTTTGGTGGACTGGTAGGAAACAATTTTGTCTTTGACTTCTTTCGTGGACAGTAAAACTTCCGTCAATTCGCTTTCCTTGAACAAATCGCGGACGTGCGTACCGGCAATGTTTTTGTAGTCTCCCAAGCCGAGAAACTGGATCGCCTTGTGATTGATGTTCAAAATGCTGCCCGAATCGCTGACAATGATGACCCCGTTGTTGAAGTTTTCCAGAATATATTGCTGGCGCTTGGAGTTGCTGATTTCCTCGAGTCTGGCTTCCATAATGTGAAACGCATTGTCCAACGCCACATTGACGCTTTCCTGACCGTACAATTCGATCCCGATCATGCCGTGCTGCCGCGCCAGATTCGTGATGAGCCCTGCTCCCAGAACGATCCTGTTGCCCGCCTTCACAAACGATTCAATGAGCTGTTCGGCTTCGGCCCGATTTTGGTACACGTATTGATGAATGGAGATTTGGAACAGTTGCGCCAATTCTTCCGCTGAATATGGCAAATAGTTTCTTTTGTAATTGACGATGTTTACTTCGTTGCCATACTGCTGCGCCTGGATCAGCGCCCGGATGAAATCGCTGCTCTGCACCCGGATCGGGATGATTTTGCCGCGCACGTTGTTTTCTTTGAATTCTTCGAAAATTCTTTCACCGCAAATGATGACGTCTTCATTTTGAACATAATATTTGTTTTCCAATATTTCATGCGATTGCAGATTCTGTACGACTAACCCTTTCAGTTTCCGCTTCTTTTCCTCGATCCGCTCTGTCATGAGTTTGATCAAGGGTGAACTGCCAACGATGATCAATTTCGACATCCATACCCCTCCAAAATGCTAAGTGGTTGTGCCGACGATGCAGGGGAATTGGCGGATCTTACCTTCCTTCCACCCATTTCTTCGGATTTTCGTACAGCATCGTATGGATTTGTGATTTCGTCACCCCTTCTCCGAGGAGTATGGGGATGATTTCTTCAAAGATATAGGTCATGGACCATTTGGGTGCAACGATTTTTTTGATGCTTTCCGGTTTGTATTTGTCGCTGGAACAGCAATAATCCTGGGACAAAAACATCCGGTCGCTGTATCCCCGCCTGGCAAGCTCGACGACCGTCGCGATGCGTTTTTCGACCGAAATCATCCGGATGAGGCCGTAACGATCCATGCCGACATAAGCGCCTTTTTCGATGACGCGCAAAATGTAATCAATATCATCCGTATCCCCGCAATGCCCGATGAGGATATACGAGGGTTTGACCCCTTCCTGTTCGAACAATTCCAGTTGCAGCAAGCCATTGCCGCTGGCCGGATGCGAATGTGTCATGATGGGCAACCCCGTCCGGTGATGGGCCCGGGCGACTGCGCGAATTGTTTTTTCGACATCCGGCGTGATGCCCTGCGCATCTGTAGCGCATTTCAAAAATCCGGGCTTGATGGAAGTATGCTGGATGCCCTGTTCAAAATCACGCACAAACTGGTCGGCCAAAAAATCGATATCCTGCGCCTGGAAACGGGTCGGCAAATAGTGAAACGTATATGCACCCGTCGCACCAACGATCTGTACACCGGTTCGCCGGGCCACCTTTTCCATAAACCGGACATCCCGTCCCAGCCCCATGACCGTCGGATCGAAAATGGTTTTTACGCCATGCCTTTTGACCGCCTCCACCTGCTCGACCGCCCGCGTGAACTCTTCTTCCTCGTCGTATAGATGGGGGAACTGGAAAAACACTTCGTCGGATCGCACACGCAAATGTTCATGAATCAGCGTACAACCCAGTTCATTGCTGTCAATCGCTCCAGTTACAGTGTGGATCGTAGCCATGAATGGTGATCACCTCGATGTCGTCTGGCTGTTTTATTAGCTGACTGTCTGGCTATCCGTTAATAATGATGTAACCCCGCTGTTCAATTCCTTTGATTTTGCGCACCGTATTTTCGAACGCTGATGTTCCGGAGCGGCATTTCCGGCTTTTGGCCGGGCTTTGACCGCTTCAATTCGGCTTTGTGTAAGTGCTTACAAAAGTAATGATGACTTTTATTTGCAACCAACCCCATCATAATTGACGACAGAAGCTAGCACCAGACAGAAATATTTGGTTTTACGCTAAATTCCCTTTTTCTGATGAACAATTTTCATCACAACCGTCTCATTGTTGAAACCAGCAATTTTCGTGCCAACTTCAAAAAGGATGCTTTTCAGGCATTGTCCCGCCTCAATTTTCACTGCCATGTTTCATTTGTTCGATGATTGTTTCGATCATGAAACATCACCTGTCTCCATTGCGTGCTGTTTTGCTGTCTGCTGCTCGTTTGTGGTCAAAATTGTCCGTTAGATTCTTAAATTCATGCATTTCGTTTTTCTAAAGGACAAAAATGACCGTCATAAAGAAAAAATGCGGTTTTTTTATCAGAAAATCACGCTAATGGACATTCTTGACCAACAGAGATAAATAAATCGCCAACACCGCTTCTAACGGACATTTTTGTCCAAACGCAAACGCAATCATTCTAAATCATGAACGGCTAAATTTGCGTACCAAAGCATCATTGAAAAAATTTTATTGGAATATAGAGCGGATCATCAAAACAGGCCAGGAACATCTTGGACATTCCTGACAGCAAAACAGCTGACACTTGCAGAAGCGAATGTGAGCTCATTGACCAAGATGCTGCTGACCTTTTTGAAAAAATAAAAAAACCCTTGTTCATATCAAGGGTTCTCTCAATCAAAACGATGGAGCGGGTGATGGGAATCGAACCCACGCTACCAGCTTGGAAGGCTGGAGTTCTACCATTGAACTACACCCGCGAAATGTTGAAGATGGTCGGGACGACACGATTTGAACATGCGACCCCCTGGTCCCAAACCAGGTGCTCTACCAAGCTGAGCTACGTCCCGAAATCAATCTTGCTCCGCTGATAATGTCGTCACTACGAATTGGCGCGCCCTGAGAGATTCGAACTCCCGGCCTTTTGATTCGTAGTCAAACGCTCTATCCAGCTGAGCTAAGGGCGCATAAAAATGATGGAGCGGACGAAGGGATTCGAACCCTCGACCCTCGCCTTGGCAAGGCGATGCTCTACCTCTGAGCCACGTCCGCATAAAGAAATTTGATGTTACTTATATAGTTGCTTCAAAAGCGACATCATTTATTATAACAAAAACCGCTTAGAATTGCAACACATTTGTGGTGCGCATGGAGGGACTTGAACCCCCACGCCATAGGCGCCAGATCCTAAGTCTGGTGCGTCTGCCAATTCCGCCACATGCGCGCGACATTCAAGTGATCCCTTGAAAAAAATGGCTGGGGATCTAGGATTCGAACCTAGGAATGACGGAGTCAAAGTCCGTTGCCTTACCGCTTGGCGAATCCCCAACGAATCGGTTAAGTCGGTGGTGGAGGCTGAGGGGATCGAACCCCCGACCCTCTGCTTGTAAGGCAGATGCTCTCCCAGCTGAGCTAAGCCTCCGTTTGGTGACCCGTAGGGGATTCGAACCCCTGTTACCTCCGTGAAAGGGAGGTGTCTTAACCCCTTGACCAACGGGCCCTATGTAAAAGTAAATGGAGCTCCCAACCGGGATCGAACCGGTGACCTCATCCTTACCATGGATGCACTCTACCTACTGAGCTATGGGAGCAATGGCTCCCCGAACAGGACTCGAACCTGTGACAACTCGGTTAACAGCCGAGTGCTCTACCAACTGAGCTATCAGGGAACGAAAATAACCCAACGGCGTGTCCTGATTGGGAATCGGGTATGGCCTGGCAGCGTCCTACTCTCCCGGGACCCTTCGGTCCAAGTACCATCGGCGCTGGAGGGCTTAACGGTCGTGTTCGGGATGGGTACGCGTGGTTCCTCTCCGCCATTGCCACCAGACCATTCCCCTTCAAGGCTTGCGCCCTGAAAACCGGACAGGAAACGAAAGCACATCGCCATATCGAGCGCATCTGCATCGTCTTGCAACTTTAGGATAAGCCCTCGACCGATTAGTACCCGTCAGCTGCACACATTGCTGTGCTTCCACCCCGGGCCTATCAACCTGGTGTTCTTCCAGGGGTCTT
>Ga0310837_100360_pt1 | contig 36667 bp, 29 predicted proteins | sample SM_ome_5_FD_201315 | JGI IMG/M metagenome (GOLD analysis project Ga0310837, IMG submission 201315) | Sorghum-adapted microbial communities enriched on stacked mutant (SM) sorghum from Joint BioEnergy Institute, Emeryville, California... ...
TCCGCAGCCCGTGCGGCCCGTCGGTCATCATGATGGACGGAATGCCGAGACGCTCGATCGGCTTGGTCGTCCAGAAGTCCCGTCCGGACAGCAGCGACGCCTTCTCCTCCAATGTCATTTGCCGCACTAGTTCGCGGACATTTCTTGCGTTCGAGTTCATCGAACCCCTCCTGTTGCTGAAAGTTCAGGCGGCCCTGTGTCTCAACCCTTGACCGCGCCGATGACCAGGCCCTTCACCAGATATTGCTGGAAGAACGGGTAGATGATCAGGATCGGCAGAATGCCGATGGCCGCAATCGCCATGCGGACCGCGTTCATCGGAAGGTTGGCGATCGTCTCCGCCCCGCGTCCGCCCAGATCGTTCTGCATCAGGAACTGGATGTTGCTCAGCATCCGGTTGAGCAGATTCTGAATGCTGTACAGTTTCGGATCGGTGATGTAGATCAGGCCGTTGAACCAGTCGTTCCAGTACGCGATCGTGAGCATCAGGCCGATCGTCGCCAGAATCGGCAGGGACAGCGGCATCACGATGCGCCAGAAGATGGTCCATTCCGATGCCCCGTCGATGTAGGCCGATTCGATGACCGCAAGCGGAATCGACATCTTGAAGAACGCCCGGATGATCAGAATGAAGAACGCGTTGGTCAGCAGTCCCGGAACAATGAGGGCCAACAGCGTATTTTTCAGATGGAAGATTTGCGTGTAAACCAGATAGGTCGGAACAAGCCCGCCGTTGAACAGCAGGGTGAAGACGACCAGGAACGACAGCACGCGCCTGAACGGCAATTCGTCCCGCGAGAGCGAATAAGCCAGCGTCGAAGAGATCAGCAGCCCCGTGACCGTGCCGATCACCGTTATGAACACGGTGATGCCGTAGGCGCGCGCCAGAGGCGTCGCTTGGGTCCACAGATACCGGTAAGCGTCCAGACTGAATTTGTCGGGAAACAGGGAATACCCGTTGGCAACAATGGAATTTTCATCGGTGAACGATACGATGAACAGCAGCAGGAACGGAAACACGCATGCGGCGGCAAGCACCACCATGACCGCGTGGAAAAATGTTTGCTGAACCGCGTTCGTCTTCATCGCGACATCCCCTTCCGCATCAGAACAGCGCCTGTTCTCTGCTTCTTCTTCTGACCAGCCAGTTGGACAGCAGGATAAGGACGAAACCGACCGCCGACTGGTACAATCCGGCAGCCGACGACATGCCGATATCGCCCAGCGTCATCAGACCGCGATACACGTAGGTGTCGATGACGTCCGTCGTCGACTTGAGCGCGCCGGAATTGAGCGGAACCTGATAGAACAGCCCGAAATCGGAATAGAAGATGCGCCCGATCGCAAGCAGCACCATGACGACGATGGTGGGCGAGATGAGCGGCACGGTGATGCGCGTAATCTGTTGCCACTTGCTGGCCCCGTCGATGACGGCGGCTTCGTAATATTCGTGATTAATGCCGATGATCGCGGCCAGGTAGATAATGCACAGGTAGCCGATGTTCTTCCACAGGTTCACCAGCGTCAGAATGTATGGCCAATAAGCCGGTTCGCTGTACCAGGAAATGGGGTCGATGCCCAGCATCGGCAATACGATTCTGTTCATGAAGCCGTTCTCCACGTTGAACAGCGACAGCCCCAGGTATCCCACGATGACCATGGAGATCAGGTAGGGCAGCAGAATCAGCGTCTGGTACGCCCGCGAAGCAATGCGGTTGCGGATTTCGTTGAGCACGATGGCCACGGCGATCGCCACCACCGTGTTCAGGACGATGAACACGCCGTTGTACAGGATCGTGTTGCGCGTGATGACGTAGGCGTCATTCGTCCTGAACAGGTACTCGAAGTTTTTGAAACCGATCCATTCATTGCGGAACAGCAGATTGAACAGACCTTTGCGGGAATAGTCGATTTCCCTGAACGCGATGGTCACGCCAAGCATGGGCAGGTAATTGTTGATCACCAGGTAGGCAAGCCCCGGCAACGCCATCAGGATCAGAATGTAATGACGGGCGATCCTTTTCCGGAGCCTGCTCCATCGAGCTTGCATAATCTTGTCTCCTCCTTGACGGGCTGGCAACGGAAGGGCCCCGATCGCCGAGACAACCGGGGCCGCTTCGCGCCTGTTGCCGAAAATTATTGGTTTGCCGCCAGGAATTCATCCAACTGCCGCTGCTTTTCGGCGATGATCGTGTCGATTCCGGCTTTCTTCAGATCGTCGATGAATTGGTCCAGCACTTTCGGATCGACGCTGCCGGACTCGAGACCGGCCTTGTATTCGCTGATGACGTTGCTGACCGCCGCAACCTCCGTCTTGACGCTGTTGGCGTCGAACAGGAAGCCGAGCGCGGGCGAATAGACGGCGTTGCGGTTGAACTCCTTGAGGTTCTCCCACTGGTTCGGATCCCAGCCTTCCCAGAGATACGTCAGGGAGTTGTTGCCAATCAGCCATTGGTTGAACACGTAGCCGCTGGTTTCGACGCCGTCCGGCAGCCGCACCTGGCCGTTGTCCATCTTCACGTAGTGCTTGCCTTCGATGCCGAGGGTGATCAGGTTCATGATGTCGGCGTCCGTATACAGCAGGTTCATGAACTGCATCGCTTTCTCCGGATGTTTCGTATTGCTGGGAATCGAGATCATGAACGCGACGGGACCGCTGGATCCGCCGACCGCCGGCGTGAGCCGCACCCCTTCGATCTCGTAACCGGTCAGGCGCGTTTCCTGGACTTCGAAGCCGGGCTTCATGTTCGAGAAGTAGCCGAAGCCTTTGCCCGCCTTCATCAGCGCGACATAGCCTTCCTGGCTCGTCGCCGCGTCAGGCGCGATATAGCCCGCGTTGTACCATTTGCGCGCGAGCTCCACCGCTTGCCGGTACTGCGGCGTCTCGTACAGGTTGACGACCGTGGTGTTGTTGTCGTCCAGCATCAGCACGCCCATTCCGTCTCCCAGGCTGTCGACGTGGGACGCGATCATGTCGCTGACAACCGTATTGCTGGTATTCCGTTGCACGAGCGGGATGATGCCCGGCTCCTTCTCCTTGATCAGCTGGAAGATCGGCTCCAGCTCTTCGAACGATTTGATCTGGCTCAGATCGATATTGTGCTTGTCCAGCAAATCTTTGCGGGCGTTGAAGCCGTAGTCCGCGACCAGTTCGCGGAAGCTGGAAACGCCGTAAATTTTGCCGTTGATCCGGGTTCCCTCATAGAACACCGGGTCCATCGCTTCCATGATCCCTTGTCCGTACTGGTGGAGCAGGTCGTCCAGCGGAACAAGTTGCCCCTTCGCCACCATGCTGGAATAGTTCATGAAAGCGGACGTGACCATCAGGTCGAGCTGCTCGCTGCCGGCCAGGATCAGATTGATCTGTTGGTTCCAGGCCGCCCAGTCGATCAGCATGAATTTGACCGTGGCGTTGATCTTTTGCAGGGTGATCTTGTTGATCTCTTCCTGCACCAGTTCAAGGTCGTTCATTGCGGTGCCCGGATTCGGCACGGCGAAGATCAGTTCAACCGGCTTTTCACCGGCATCCGAACTTTTTCCGCCGCCACCCGACGAACCGCCCGAATTTTTCGACCCCGAGCCGCCGCATGCCGCCAGAAGCCCCGCCAGCAGCACCAGACTCAACGCCAGTGACCAAAACTTTCGCATGTTCCTTGCCACAGGTATACCCCCCTTGTGCGAATTTACCTAGGATTATAGAGGCGTGAAGCGGCGACCGATGACCACTCACCCGACTTTTTGTTTTCACAATCTTGACTTGTTGCGTCCGATCGACGAATTTGCCGCCGATATTCGACGGGGGTCAGTCCGGTTGTTTTCTTGAACAGGGTGGAGAAATAAGACAAATTGGCGTAGCCGGAAGAAAGCGCCACGGCGCTGACCGGCAGGTCGGAATGGGCAAGCAGCTGCTTGGCGTATTCGATCCGCTGTTGCTGCAAGTAATCGGATATGGACATGCCGGTCTCTTTCTTGAAGAGACGTGTCAAATAATCCGGATTCAGGTACACATGGCGGGCAATCTGTTCCCTTGACAGATCCTGCTCGCCGATCTGTCCCCGAATGTACTGCTTGACCCGCTCGATGACGGAGCGGTTCGCATCCTCGTACTGGAGACGCTCGGCGGCCACCTCGACCACGAACTCCGCCCACTCCTGGAACGTGTGGACGGAACGCAGCACCTCGTCCGGACGGTCTGTCAACAGGTCGCCGTCAAACACTTCATGGGCTTGTATGCCCTTCCAATACAACACGTAGAAAACAGCCTGCATGAAATCGTGATAGATGCGCTGCAACCTTGCCGCATCGAGCCCGTTGCGGTCCTGGGCTTCCTTCAGATAGCGCGCAAGGTCTCCCAACAGCCTGGATTTCTCGCCGGCTTTCAGCCATTCGACCCACAGTTCGATCGGCAACGGTTCAATGGGATTGGGGTCGGCTTCGTGCTCGTCGAGCAGGATGGCCTCGTTGACCCGCGTCACGTTATCCCGGTCGCATTGCTGCAATCTCCGGTACATGTCGGCCATTTCATGCGCAAGCACGGGCCGGCCGATGTAGCAGCACAATTCGCAGCGGAAATACAGCCTGCACGACTGGATATATTCCTGGCAATCCCGCCGAAGCCGGACCGCCGCTTCCTGATCGCCGCTCGCGTCGTCCGTCGGCACCAGGACCAGCAAAGCGCCGTTGCCGACACGGACGATCACGGCGTCCGGACGGTTCGGGCACAATTTTTCGCCGGCCGCGTTCCGCAAAGCGTACTCCATGATGCGCTCGTCGCGTTCCGACAGCGGCGCGTTCCAGCGCTGCACGCGGATGTAGACGGGAACATGGCGGGTCTGCGGATTGTAGGACAGATGATGGCGCTCCGCATGATCGCGTATCTTGTCGGGAGAGGACGGCACCGTTTTCTCCACGATGTCCTTCCAGAACAGCTCCTCGCGCATCGGGCGGTACTTTTCCCACAAACTGGAATACCTTCGGCTTGTTTCCTCCAGCAGAAGCCGTTCCCGATCCGCCCGCCGCTTCTCCAGCGCGCGGGTCACCACCGATTCCAGATCGCCGTAATCCACCGGTTTCAGCAAATAATCGAAGCATCTCAGCTGAAGCGCGCGTTGCGCATATTTGAACTGGGAATGACAGGTGAGAAACACCGTTTCCGTCTCGGGCCGGTGCTCGCGCACCCAGGCCAGCAGGTCAAGCCCCGAGCCGTTCGGCATCTCGATGTCGCACACCATCACGTCGATGGTCGTCCGGTCGAACACTTCCTGCGCCTGCTTCATGCTGTAGGCCGTGAATACTTCCCGAATCCCGAGCGTATCCCATCGGACGCCCGCCTGCAGGCCCCGAACGGCATGCACTTCGTCGTCAACCAGCAATACCCTGTACATCCGCGGCCCCTCCCTCTCCGATCGCAAGTTCCATGGTGACCACCGCGCCGCATTCCGGTCCGTTTTCGAATGCCAGTCGATGACCGGATGGATAGAGCAGCTTCAAGCGTCGCCTCAAATTCCAGATGCCGATGTGCTCCCCGTCGTCCGGGAGCCGCTCTTCTTCCTGTTGGAGACGTTCCAGCACGTCCGGCGGAAATCCCGGTCCGTCGTCCTCGATCCGGATCAGGAGCCGGCGTTCGCTTCCGGCGCCATGCGCCGATACCCGGATGTCGATATGCAGCGAGCCGTCAAGATCGACGGCGTGTTTGATGGAGTTCTCGACGATGTTCTGGATGATCAGCGGCGGAACCGGAATATTGTACAACGCTTCGTCGGCGTCGATCCGGCAGGTAAGCCGCTGCGGAAACCGCAATTGCTGAATGCGCAGGTAGTTGCGGGTATGGGACAACTCGTCGCGCAACAGAACCTGATAGCCGTCGCTCTGGAAAATGAACCGGAAATAGGCCACCAGACATTTCGTCATCTCCTGGATGATCGAAAAATCTTTGACAGTGGCCAGGTTGTAGATGATGTTGAGCGAGTTCAGGAAGAAATGCGGATTAATCTGCAGTTGAAGCTGCTTCAATTCCGCACGCTGATGCTTCAGCTTCTCCTCATACACATCGATCTTCAGATTCCGGATTTCCTCGATCATGCGGTTGAACGTGTTGTTCATGAGGCGAAACTCCTCTGACACTTTTCCAAGCTCCAGACGGGTCCGCCAATTCCCGTCGCCGAATCGGCGCATGGCCGCAACGATGCGCAGAATCGGCTGCAGGAACACCTTGCGCAAATACCATACAAGCAGCAGCGGAAAGACGCAGGCGCCGATCGTCACAATCACGGTCAATCGCTTCAGGTACGGCAATTGCTGGAGAATGGCGTTCTCCGGAATGATCGCGATCAGATGAAACGCGCCCTGCTCCGACCGTTCGCCCAGCACCAGATAGGATGTCTTGTCCCCGGACAACCGGAAGGTGTTTTCGGCATAGCCCAGATTGATGGCTTCTGCCTCCACCTGCTCGGCGTGCTGCATCGGTTCGAGATTCAATGTGGCCAGCAGCGCGACGCCCGCATCTCCGTCGTCCAACAGTTCCAGCGGCCGGATCAGCTTGTCCGCCCTGACCCAGGCCCCGACACGGATGGAGCCCGATTTCACCAGGCGGTACACATAGTACTTGCCGGCATCCGATTTCCACACCTGCCACTCGGACGCGATCGAATCCTTCTCGTTCGTCCGCAGCATGCGCATGATTTCCGCCCGCATTTCGATGCGTTCTTCATACGTTTCGCCGTAGTCCGTGCTTCCGGCCATCAGCACTTCGTCGTTCTGTTCGGAGTAGACGAAAATGATATCCGTATTCCGATGGTCGTCGACCGATTCCCTCAATGCGTTGAACAGCCGCATCCGGGCGAGGTCATGCTGCAGCGCGTCCGCGTCGCGCCGCTTGTCGAACCTCAACAAATCGACGTTCTGCGTTGACAGCGCATACAAATATCTGTCCAATTCTTCCAGATCCGCGTCCAGCTGGCGCATATGCAGACTGATCAGGTTCTGGTTCGATTGGGCCACCTGTTCCCGCACCACCATGACGGCGGAAAAATGGAGCACCCACAGCAGAATGATGAGCGGAATGCTGATCAGCAGAATGGCCAGCGTCAACTTGGTTCGCAAAGACTGGAATGAAATGCCTGAACCCCGCATCCCGATCTCCTCCCGTGATGAACGGCTAACTCCCATTCTAGCATTCGCGGTCGTACGCCGTCCTCAGGAAGCAAATGGCAGGGTTGCGGGGCTCGGATTCTTACCGGTTGAAGCGGCGGCGCACTCCCTTGGCGATCTCCGTCATGCAATCTTCAGCCTGCGGATACTGGCCGATCTTGTCCATGAACGCATGGTCGACGCCGTTGTACTGGATCACCGTCGTTTTCACGCCGGAACGGGCCAGCTTGCGCGCGTACGCTTCGTTCTCGAAGCGGAGGAAGTCGAATTCGCCCGTGATGATCAGCGCGTCCGGCAAGCCGTGCAGGTCGGCCAGCAGGGGAGACATGTAGGGATCCGTCAGTTCGGCCCGTCCCTGGAGATAGAGATCGTGCAGTTTCGGGCCGCGATTCTCCCGGGCGTTCATGAAGCCGAGGATGCGTTCGATGTATTCCCGGTGGTTGCGGATTTCGTAGTTGTCCAGCGACCACTTGTAGCCTTCCACCTCGGCGCCCGCCATGTTGACCGACGGGTAGATCAGCACCTGGTACTTGATCAGATTGGTCTTCTTGTCGCGGTCCATGAGCGAGCATACCGTCGCCAGATTGCCGCCGGCGCTGTCTCCGGCCACCGCGATCTGCTCCGGATCAACGCCGAGCTCGTCCGCATGATCGTGCACCCAACGGACGGCATCGAAGCAGTCGGTCAGTCCCGCGGGATACGGATGCTCGGGCGCCAGCCGGTAATCCACGGAGACGACCACCGCTCCCGCGTGATACGCGAGACATTTGCACGGATTCTCCACCGTCTTGAGCGAACCGCCGATGAACCCTCCGCCGTGGAAAAACACGACCGCCGGCCGCTTCCCTTCCGCGGGCGGCGTATAGATGCGGACCGGAATCTTCGTCTCGCTGCCTTCGATTTCCCGGTGCTCGGTGGATACCGCTCCTCCGGTCACGTCGCTGTTCTCCCAGCCCATCATGCGCCTCATCATCTGCGCGAACTCCACCGGATCTTCCGGAATCGGAGGCGGCGTTTGCCCCTGCATCCGGGCTGCCGTTTCCTTGAGCACTTCCAGGACGCGGGGATCAAGCTCGCCGTAGCCCGGCTCCGAATCCGGAATGGGCTTGACGATCCATTCATATCCGTCCCGTTGTTCCGAGCGGGTTTTCTCGCGCAATGCGGCCAACAGTTGTTCGTAGGTCATGACGGATTCCTCCCCTGTTGTTTTGATTCTTCATTCTAGACCGCCCGGCGTGGAAACGCTTGCCGTAAGACGACCATTTATTTTTCTGTTCACGACTATTTCATCGAAATGCCGATTCGGCGCATCGCCGCCAACGTCCATCGCGCTTGCGCCCTTATTCAGACTTTCCGACTTTTTGTATACACTTTTCTGACTTGTCCGTCCGCAAGCTTCTTCTCCTTGCCGGCAAGATGTATACTGGTATTCCGGATGCGCGGCACGGGTCCATCATTTCAAGAGGAGGCGTAACCATGAACCTGCAGATCGGACTTCAATTGTTTTCCGTGCGCAACGAACTCATGAAGAGCCCGGAGCGAACCTTCGAGCGGATCTCCGGGATCGGATATGAGAACCTCGAGCTTTTCATCCACGACGCTTCCAACGGCGTCCGGTTTTGCGGATTGTCCGCGAAGGAACTGAAACGGCTGCTCGACGCCAACAACCTGCGGATCGTCTCGAGCCACGTGGGCATTCTCGGTTCGGTGGATTGGGATGAGCTCATCGAATACAACCGGGAAATCGGCAGTTCCGCGATCGTTTGCCCGATGGAGCTGGGCATCGCGGATCCGTACGCGTTCTGCGAAAAGATGAACCGCTACGGCGAGATTTGCCGCAGCTACGGAATGGATTTCTGTTATCACAACCATTTCGAAGTCTACCAACGCTTCGGCGACAAGACCTTGCTGGAGATTCTGCTGGAGCGGACGGACAAGGATCTGGTCAAGATCGAATTCGATACCTATTGGGCGCTCAGGGGCGGCGGGGATCCGGTCGCGTGGCTTGAACGGCTTGGCGACCGGTGCGATCTCGTCCATCAGAAGGACATTCCCGCCTCGGTGCAGCCGGTCAACGTGTTCGAGACGATCAGCGACCGGGAGCCGATCACCATGGAGTCGTTCATGCCTTTCGCGAAGCCGGAAAACTTTACGGAGATCGGCTGCGGCGTGATGGATATCCGGGGGATTCTCGATACGTTGAAGAAGATCGGCGCCGCCCGGTATCTGTTCGTTGAGCAGGATCTCACGACCATCGGCGAACTCGAAAGCATCGCCCGCAGCTACCACAACATCACCGCCTTGCTGGCGGAAACGGAAGGAGCAGGAGCCTGAACATGGAAAGGTTCAAGGTCGGCATCATCGGTTGCGGCAACATCAGTCCGATCTATTTCGAGGCGGGCAAAAAGTTCGAAACGATCGAAATCGCGGCCTGCGCGGACATCGACATGGACCGCGCGCGTTCCCGGGCGCAGGAATTCGGCGTGCCGAAGGCGTGCACGGTGGATGAGCTGCTGGCGGACCCGGACATCGACATCGTCGTGAACCTGACGATTCCGAAAGCGCATGCCGACATTCATCTTCGCGCGCTGGAAGCGGGCAAACATACGTATGGCGAAAAGCCGCTGGCCACAAAATTGGAGGACGGGCGGGCGGTCCTTGCCAAAGCGGCGGAGAAAGGATTGCGCGTCGGCTCGGCTCCCGACACGTTCCTCGGCGGCGGCATCCAGACCTGCCGCAAGCTGGTGGACGACGGCTGGATCGGCGAGCCGATCGCCGCCACCGCGTTCATGATGTACCACGGACCGGAAATTTTCCATCCGAACCCGGATTTTCTGTACCAGGAAGGCGCGGGTCCGCTGTTCGACATGGGGCCCTATTATCTGACCGCGCTCGTCTCCCTGATCGGCCCGATCGCCCGGGTGACCGGTTCGGCGCGGATCACGTTCCCCGAACGAAAGATTACGGGGCCGGTCAACTACGGCCGCAGATTTCCGGTTGAGACGCCGACGCATATCGCGGGCGTGCTGGATTTCCGGAACGGCGCGATCGGAACGATCATCACCAGCTTCGACGTGTGGGGGACGAAGACGCCGCGCATCGAAGTGCACGGAACCGAAGGCACCCTGCTCGTGCCCGATCCGAACACGTTCGGCGGTCCCGTCTACATCAAGCGGCATCATCACGCCGATTTCATCGAAGTGCCGCTGACGCACCGGTTCACGGAGAACAGCCGCGGGCTGGGGCTGGCGGACATGGCGCTCGCCATCCGGGAAGGCAGGAGCCACAGGGCGAGCGGCGAAATGGCGTATCATGTGCTGGAAGTGATGCACGGCATCCTGGCGGCTTCCCGCGAGGGCAGGCATGTGGAGATCGCGAGCGCCTGCGGGAAACCGGAACCGCTGCCGCTCGATTTTCTGTCGTAACCGCCGGAACGGCGCGCGGCCGGCTTATGGCCGGCCGCGCGCATGTTTCCGATCTTTTTGCTTTTATTGGGGCTATTCGTAACGCAGCGATTCGATCGGCTGCAGCTTCGCGGCTTTTCTGGCCGGGTACCAACCGAAGAAAATCCCGACCGCGGTCGAGAAGCCGAAGGCCAGCGCGATCGCCCAAATCGAGATGACGAACGGCCATCCCGAGATCAACGCGAACGCCCAGGCCGCAAGGAGTCCGAACAGCGCGCCGATCGTGCCCCCGATGAACGAGAGAATGACCGCCTCGATCATGAACTGGAGCATGATATTCCCCGGCGCGGCGCCGATCGCCTTGCGGATCCCGATTTCCCTTGTCCGCTCCGTGACGGAGACCAGCATGATGTTCATGACCCCGATCCCGCCGACCAGCAGGGAGATGCCGGCGATCGAACCGATGATCGTCTGCAGGATGGTGAACGTGCTCTTGATCATTTGCTCCGCGTCCCTGGCCGATTCCGTGGCATAGGCGTTTTTGCCCGTGTTTTTCCGCTGCGCCAGCCAGGACTTGACCGCGTCGATCGTCTCATCCATTCGCTCCGGCGATGCGGGCAAGATCTCGAGCATGGTCAGGAAATCGCCGCGCTGGATCGTCGTAATCGGCGCGAAGGCGGAGTAGCGCTCGACGCCCATGCCGCCCATCAGGCTCTCCTGCTCCTTGTACACCCCGACAATCCGGAAGGTTACCCCGGACAGCTGGATATTCCGGCCGACCGCCCGATGCGGGGAACCGAACGCCTTGTTTGCGAATTTGGCCTCGACGACGAGCACTTTTTGCCGCCCCCGCTCCTCCTGCGCGTTGAAAAACCTGCCCGCCACCACATCGATTTTTTTCATTTTCGGCGAATCAGCGGTCGTCCCCGTCACGGTGAATTGCAGATCTTCCTTCTTGTGCCTGGCGATCATCCCGTAGGTAAGCGACGACGAAACGTAGCGGACCTCCGGAAGTTTGCGAATCTCCGCGATATCGCGCAGCCGGAAATAGACGTTGTCGGATCTTTCATTGCGGTAATCGGGATAAATCAGAAAATAGCCGTCCTCATAGTTCGACAGTTCCATCATGATCGAATGCTGCCCGGCCTGACCGATGGATACGACCGTCACCACTGCGGCGACGCCGAATACGATCCCGATCATCGTCAGGAACGAGCGCATCTTGTTGACCCGAAGATTGTCCAGGGCGACAAGGATGCTTTCCCAGATGCTCATCCGGCGGCACTTCCTTTGCGCCTGTCGCTCAGGATCCGTCCGTCTCCGAAGGTGATGATCCGCCCGGCATGCTCGGCGATGTCCGGCTCATGGGTCACGAGCACGATCGTCGTCCCGTCGGCGTGGATTTCTCTGAACAACGCCATGATTTCGTGGGACGATTTCGTGTCCAGGTTCCCGGTGGGCTCGTCGGCCAGCAGGATCGGCGCGTTCATCGACAGCGCCCGGGCGATGGCCACCCGCTGCTTCTGTCCCCCGGACAGCTCATTCGGGCGGTGCCTCACCCGTTCGGCCAGCCCGACCCGGCGAAGCAGCTCCAGCGCCCGTTCGCGGCGCTTCTCCCGGGGCACGCCGGCGTACATCATCGGCAGCATGACGTTCTGCAGAACCGTCTGCCGGGGCAGCAGATTGAAGCTCTGGAAGACGAACCCGATCTTCCGGTTCCGGATGCGGGCCAGCTCCCGCTCGTTCAGCGACTCCACCGGCACGCCGTCCAGCTCGTAGCTGCCGGAAGTCGGGACGTCGAGGCAGCCGATGATGTTCATGAGCGTCGATTTCCCCGAGCCCGAGGAGCCCATGATCGCGACGAACTCGCCCTTTTCGATGTGAAGGTCAATGGAATGCAGCGCCTGTACTTCGAGGGGGCCGTTTTTGTAGATTTTGGTGATGCCTTTGAGCGTGATCATTTCACCTTCACCCTGACGCCGTCCCGCAGCCTCTCGCCGCCTTCCGTCACGACCAGATCGCCCTCGGCCGCCCCGGAGAGCAGCTCGATCCGCTCGTCTCCTTCCTTCCCCGTCGTCACCTGCGCCTTGACGGCGACATCGTCCCGCACCATGAAGACGTAGGCCTGCTCGCCGTCGTACCGGACCGCCTCAATCGGCGCGAGCAGACGCTCCTTGTCCGGAATCTCGATCTCGACCGTGACGTTGTAGCCCGGACGAAGCTCCGGCGAAGCCTGATCCAGGCTGACTTCCATTTCCACCGACGCGTCCCGGGAGGACGTATCGCTCGCCTCGGCGACCGGGGCCAGATACGAGATGCTGCCCTCGTAACGGCCCGAGAAAGCCTCGCCGGTCACCACGGCCCTCATCCCCGGCTGCGCCTTGCCCGCATCCAGCTCGTTCAGGCGCGCCGCGACCTTGAGCCGGCTCACATCAGCGATCGTGGCGATTTCGCTGCCTTCGGCCAGCATTTGGCCGGCGTTCACCGCCAACCTGGTCACGACGCCGTCGGCGGGGGCCGTCACCTGCCGGTTGGCGAGCCGCTTTTCAAGAGATTCGATGGTCAGTTGGATGGATCGAATGCGCAAATCATGGGCGGTGAGATCGAGCTCCTCCGGTTCGGCGTTCGGGTCCGCGAGACGCGCCTGCCGGAATCGCTCGAAATGCTGCTTCCGGGCCGCCTCCCGTTCCGCCTCGACCAATTGCAGATTAATCCGTTCCTTCTCCAGCTGATCCCGCACCTGCTCCATATCCAGCGTAAAGAGAATCTGTCCTTCCTCGACCGTGTCGCCCGGCTTCACCATGACCTCTTCCACCAACCCGCTTGCCGGAGCGTACACCTTGACCGTCCGCGCCGGCTCCAACCTGCCGTTCGCGTAGATTTGCTCGACGATTTTGCCCGTCTCCACGGCGGCAACCTTCACTTCGGGTTCCCGGTTCATCGCGCTCAATACATTGACCGCGATCAACGCGACGACCGCCAGAGCGACGACGGCAAACCAAAACCGCTTTTTCCTCAACCACTTCGACAAGCGACTCACCCATCCCGTTATGCAGAAATTCGGTTGCCAATCCCACTATACCCTTTTGTCCCGTTTCGGCCACGGACCCGGGACCGGCATCGGCGCCGGACCCGGGTCCGGGTTCCGGGAAGCGGCCCGGACCGCGGGAACACACGGCCATAGCTTCTCATGGCGCCCGCTCATGCCGCAGCCTCATCGGGGACAAGCCTTTATGATATCCATAACGTACCGGAACGGAAAAGTATTCAGAAATCAACTCGAAAGCGCCATGCCGTCCGGACAAGACGCTCTTCATCCAAAGCGGCGGGAATTTCCCGACATGACCGGCGGCAATTTCTGATGGTTTTCTCAAGCATACAGCCGTCTCCATCCGCTGTAGATCCCGTATCCCGGCAAACAACCGGTCATATTCAGCAGGATGTCATCGACATCGAAATACCCCGGCATGGCGGCGAATTGGAGAATCTCGACGCCCAGGATCGCGATCAGGCAAATCCACAGCGTCCTGATCATGCTTTCGTGCCTTCTGAAAACAACGGGAACCAGGAACCCCGACGGGATGAACGCGGCAATATTGCCCGGCAAGTTCCTGAAGCTGATGGAAGACGATTGATCCCGGAGATACGAAGAAATGGTCCGGAACGGCTCCAGGTTGAAATTTCATATGCCGATGCTCCTGTTCCAGCGGATGGACTCCATTCCGGGCGTCAGACCGACCGGCTTGACGACATCGAACCACAGGAGGAGAAGCACACAGACCGCAAACAGGACCTTCCACATCATCCGGACACGGCTGGCGTTCATTTCCCATCCCCCGCTTTCCGCAATCGAAATGATGACACGATCGCTTCCATTACCGCTTCGTCCACGGCTTGGCTGTCGAAACAGAACCCGTACGCAAGCCCGTCATCCCGGTTGGCCACATACCAGCGGATCTCTTCATACCGCCATTCCGGATCCAGAGCGGCAGCCGGTTTCGTGTGGACGAGCCCGATCCTGTAGACCCGGATGTTGCCGTTCCGTCCCGAAGCCAGGTCATGCCGCTCCTCGAAACCGATTTGCTCCGAATGGTTCGGTTTGAAGTCCGGCCAGCTCTCCGCGTCGAACCACCCCAGAATCCCGGTTTCCCCGATCGTTTCTCCATCGACCAGAAAAAAGAACTCGTCATGCAGCGCCTTCTCCTCGACCTGCCAGCCGTCCGGCACCGCAAAAGCGTACCGGTCCGCCTCCACGATCCGATACCCTGGCGCAACGGCCGGCTCCGGGTCATCCGGCGGCTGCTCGTCGTGCGCCCCGTTCGCTTGCGGTTGCTCGCTCGGCGCAGGCGGCTCCTCGCGAGACTGCGGTTGCAGCTCCGGAAGATCAAGCGCTGGCGCCGTTTCCTCCCGGGCCTGCGCCGCCGGCTCTTCCCCGGTCCCGGCGCCCGCGTCGCCGGCGCCCTGCGGGCCCAGGCATCCCGTCGCCAGCAAAACCGGCAACCAGGCTCCCCAAAACCATCGCATCCTCAAGACTCTCACCCTTGCGCGGAATACCTGATTACTGACAAGAACTTACTATCTACAAGACGATTCGCGGGAGGAGAATGTTCATGCGAAAAAGTAAAAAGCGCAGCCGGCTCATGGCCGACTGCGCCTTGCGGCATCAAACGATCGTCCGGGCCGCCGCGTCCATCCCGACGGGAACGCCGTCCGCGATGATCGCTGTCCGATAACCGCGATTCACTTCAAGGGTTCGGTTGAAAGCGTGATGATCTCGTAAATTTTCCAATCGCCGTCCGCTTGCTTCTTCAGGTGATAGACCGATCCGTAACGGCCGTCCTCGAAAGCCCCGTCTTCGGGCCCCTCGATGGTTTCCACCGTGTGCACCGCGTAGACGAATGCCTCCGCATCCGTCGCCTGGATGACGTTGGCATGCTCCAGCTCGTAATCCCGGTCATAGTAGAAGAACATGGCCCTGAGCGACAGTCTGGTCAGGAGAAATTCGGGAGCGGAAGGATCGAACGCGCCGACCACGCCATCGAAATCCTCCGCCTCGAGCGCTCCGATGTGGGCGGCGACGGCGTCGAGAAGCTTCCGCCTGAGCGCCCCGTCGATATCCGCGTCGGCCTTCAGCGCTTCTTCCGATACAAGATATTCCGTCTCCAGCCGCTCAATGTCGTAGATCTTCCATTGCCCGTTCTTGTCCTGCAGCACGTGGACCAACTGCTTCACCCGGTTGTCCGGGTAGAAGAGGCCGTTCGTATTGACATTCGTCTCGACCGTCCGCAGCAGCGCGGACGATCCGCCCGCCTGGAGGACCTCGAACTGCCCGAGCTCGATGGCGGTATCATAGATCCGGAAGCTCTCGGTCAACGAATCCCATTCGGCGCCGTTCAAAGGCGATTCCGGATGGATCATTGACCGGATCGCCCCGATGTCTTCGGCATTGCCCGCGTCAAGGAAGCGCCGGTAGAACGCCTCGAAATCGAAGTCCGCCTGCTGTCCCGACGGCGCGGGACCGATCGTGATCGTCCGGGCAGCCCCGTTCCAGTTCACGGCCCGTCCCGTCGCCTCGCCGACGAAGCGCAGCGGCACATAGGCGGAACCGTCCATCGCGCGGGGCGGCGAGTCCAGTTCGACCGTCGCGCCGTTGATGACCGCCGTCTTCCGGTCCAGCTGCAGTTCGATCGTGACGCCTCCGCCACGGCCGATGATCGTCCTCGTCTCCTTGATCCACTCCACCGACAGACCGAGCTCCTCGAACAGCGCCCGGAACGGCACGAGCGTGCTGCCCCGGTCAACCACGGGGGATGTCCCGAACTTCGCTTCCCGGCCTTCGATGATCACCCTGATCCCGCCGTCCGCCAACGAAGTCCGGGCCATCATCAACATCCCGGCAAGCGCGGCGAGCACAAGCAACGAAATCGTCCGCACCCGCATCCGCGGCAATCGCTCCAATTCCCTCACCTCTGGCATTCGATCTTCCGAACCTTGTCCAAACGCAATTCCAGATTATGACATCCGCATGCGTTCCGTCAACCCGCCGCCCGGGCGCCGCCATGCCGCCATGGGAAGCCATGAGAAGAGCCGGCCGGAATATCCGGCCGGCCTCCGAAGCGATTCTTCCTGCGGGATTATTGCAGCGGCTCCAGCAGTTCGAAGCCGATCGTGTAGCTGATGTACACCTTCCAGCTGCCGTCTTCCTGCTTGTGCAGCCTGTGCACCTGCTTGTAGCGGCCGTCGTTGAATTCGGGGCCGTCGATCTTCTTCGCCGTCTGTACCGTGTAGACGTAAGCTTCCGTATCCGACGCCTCGATGACGTTGACCAGCTCGATCTCGTAGTCGATGTCATACGCGAGGAACATCGTGCCGAGAAGGTTGCGCGTCTCGGCATAGGCCGGCGATTGGGGGTCGATCGTGGCCAGCGCGGCCTCGAGGTCTTCCGCTTCGCTCGCTTCGATGTTGGCGACGAGCACATCCTCGAGCGCCTTCTTCAGATCCGCGTCCAGATCCGCCTCTGCCGTCAGCGCGTCTTCCTCCAGCAGGTACACGATGCCGAGAACCTGAAGCGCATAGATCTTCCACTCGCCGTTTTCGTCCTTGACCAGGTTGAGCGCCAGATCCGCCCGGTTGTCCATGTGGAACCGGCCGTTCGTATTGACGTTCTTCTCGACCGAGCGCACGACCGCTTCCGTGTCGCTCTCTTCGAGCACCTCGATCTGTTCGATCTCGGTGACGACATCGAGCTTCTCGAAGCCGCTCGCCACTTCCGCCTCGAACAATCCGCCCTCAAGAAGCGGCGATTTCGGGTGGATGGCCGCCATGACGGCTTCCAGATCTTCCGCGTTGTTCGCCTCGACGAAGGCGCGGTAGAACGTCAAGGGATCGACGCCCTTCTTCGGCGCTTCGCCGATCGTGATCGTGCGGGTCGCGCCGTCCCAGCCGACGACACGGCCCGTCGCTTCGCCGACCACCCGCAGCGGCACATAGGTGGAGCCGTCCATGGCGCGGGGCGCCGCCGCCAGTTCGACCTCCTCGCCGTTGATGACCGCCGTATTCCGATCCAGCTGCAACTTGATGGAGACGCCATTGCCGCGCCCGACGACGGTCTTCGTCGCCTGGTCCCATTCCACTTCAAGCCCGAGCCGCTCGAACAGCGCCCGGAACGGCACGAGCGTCGTGCCTTGGTCCGCGACGGGCGACTTGTCGAACTGAACTTCCTGACCTTCGATGACGACCTTGATGTCGCCGTCCGCGTGGGCCGTCCAGGCCATCATCAGCAACCCGGCGAGCATCGCGCACAGCATCAGCTTCCATTTCTTCATTCGCGGCAGCATCCTTTCTTCCAAGTTGGAATGATTGCGAGAAAAATAGAAACAACCAATTACAGATTATGCCAATAATGGAGCGTCACGTCAACTGAAATATCACCCGATTGATGTCGAAATGCATGATGCCGCTCAGCCCTCCAGCTCTTCCGCTTCGGCTTGCGCGATCAGTTCCGCCTGTTGGATGACAAGGTCGATCGCCATTTTCTCCAGATCCGGCGGATAACCGTACTTTCGAAGCAACCGCCTGACTGTCACGCGCATCTGCGCCCGCACATTCTCGCGCAGCGTCCAGTCGACCTTGATGTTGTTTTTGATCGCTTGGGTCAACTCGTGAGCTATCTGCTTCAACATGAGGTCACCCATCAAATCCCGCGCGGATTCGTTCGCGGCCAGAGCTTCATAGAACGCCAATTCTTCCTTGATGAGCCCGAGATCCTCGCCGCGCTTGACGGCGGCGTTCATCTCTTTCGCCATTTGGATGAGCTCTTCGATGACCTGGGTCGTCTCGATCGTACGGTTGTTGTATCGCCGGATCGCCTCCTCCAGCATCTCAGAAAACTTTCTCGACTGCACCACACTGGTCCGGGACACGGCCTTCACTTTCCCCTGAAGCAGCCTGCGCAGCAATTCGACCGCGAGGTTCTTCTGCCTCAGTCCGCGCACCTGTTCGAGGAACTCGTCCGACAGAATGGCGAGGTTCGGCTTCCTGAGCCCCACCGCTTCGAGAATGTCAACGACTTCCTCGGAGATGACGGATCGGGAGATCAACTGGTTCAGCTCGGCGTCGAGTTCCCGCGTCGTCTTCTTCCTGTTTTCGGGTGTGATCAGCTTCACGATGCCAGATTTGACCGCTTTGTAGAAGCCGACCTCCACATTGACTTCCGCGGCTGTGTCGGTCGTCGCGCAGAGCGAGAACAAGTGGGACACTTCCGTCGTCAGGTTCAGGAAGTCCCGCTTGCGATCTTCGCCCAGACCGATTACATAGTCCACCGTCTCCACGATCGCCTGCATCCGCTCAGAGGCCTTTTCCGACGCGTATTTGCTGTAGTCGTGACCATGAAGCAGCTCGCGAATGACCTGAACCCGCTCAAGCAAACGGTCCGCAACCACATCCGTGTCAATGCCGGCGGTATTACGGTCGCTCTCTGTGTAGTGCTGGAGCGCAGATTTCAGCAGATCCGCAATACCGATATAGTCGACGACGAGGCCGCCTTGTTTGTCCCGGAACACTCGGTTGACGCGGGCGATCGCCTGCATCAGGTTGTGGCCGCGCATCGGCTTGTCCACATACATCGTGTTCATGCACGGCACATCGAAGCCGGTCAGCCACATATCGCGGACGATGACAATCTGCAGCGGATCGTTCACGTCCTTCATCCGTTTCGCCAGATGCTCGCGACGCCGCTTGTTTCCGATATGGGGCTGCCATTCCTTCGGATCACTGAAACCACCGGTCATAACGATCTTGATCTTGCCTTGATCGTCGTCATCGCTGTGCCAATCCGGCCGCAGCGCCACGATCGCGTTGTACATGTCGACGGCGATCCGGCGAGACATGACGACGATCATCGCCTTGCCGAACCCGGCTTGCTGCCTCTGCTCGAAATGCTCGACGATGTCCTTCGCGATCTTCTTCACGCGCTTCTCCGCGCCAGCCAACGCCTCCAGCCGGGCCCAACGGGATTTTAGGCGTTCGCGCTCCGAATATTCCTGATATTCCGTAATCTCTTCATACTCACTGTCGATGATTGGACGCTCGTCCTCCGACAGTCCCAGACGGGCAATACGGCTCTCATAGTAAATTTTGACCGTCGTTCCGTCTTCCACGGCGCGGGTCATGTCGTAAATGTCGATATAGTCCCCGAAGACGGCGGGCGTGTTCCGGTCCGTCATCTCCACCGGCGTTCCGGTGAAACCGATGAACGAAGCGTTCGGCAAAGCGTCACGCATGTATTTCGCATAGCCGAATTTGATCGCCGCCTCGTCATCCTTGGCGACCAGTTCAGCCTGAAAACCGTATTGACTGCGGTGCGCTTCGTCTGCGATGACGATGACATTTCGGCGATCCGTCAGCACCGGAATTTGCTCCTCGCCATCCTCTGGCGTGAACTTGTGCACCGTAGTGAAAACAATCCCGCCCGACTCCACCGACAGCAGTTCTCGCAGATGAGCCCGGCTCTCCGCCTGCTTGGGTCTCTGCCTGAGCAAATCCGTGGATTTGCTGAATGTGCTGTACAACTGGTCGTCCAGGTCATTCCGGTCCGTCACCACGACGATTGTCGGATTGTTCATCGTCAACACCAGTTTGCCCGCGTAGAACACCATCGACAGACTCTTGCCGGATCCTTGAGTATGCCAGATGACCCCGATCTTGCGGTCGCCGTCTTCCATTGTCGCCCGCTCGGTGCTTGCAATGGCCTTATTGACCGCGTGGTACTGGTGGTAGCCGGCCAATATTTTGTACAGATGCTCCCCGTCGGTCTGGTAAAGCACGAAATGCCTGATGATGTCGAGCAGCCGGCTTTTCTCGAACATCCCCTTAATCAGCACTTCCAGTTGCGGCTGGGAATTCGGAGCCACTTCGCCGCCGTCAATCGTCCGCCACATCATGAACCGGTCTTCGTCAGCGGTGAGCGTGCCAACCCTGGCGTTCAAGCCGTCACTGATAACGAGGAACGAGTTGTAAGTGAACAAGGTAGGAATGGCGCTTTTGTACGTCTGGATCTGATTGTAGGCGTCGCTGATGCCGACCTCTTCGTTGGACGCACTCTTCAGCTCGAAGACGGCAATCGGCAGGCCGTTCACGAACACTACGATGTCCGGGCGCTTCTCCCCCCGGCTCTCGATGACGGTGAACTGGTTGACGACGAGGAAGTTGTTGTTCGCGATTCGATCCGGGTCCGTATCGAAAAGCCATACTTTCTCGGTCTTGTACTCCCCGTCCGCCGCCCTGTACTGCACATCTATCCCGTCGGTGATCATCTTTTGGAAAACCCGATTGTTGATCAGCAGGCTCGGGCTCTGCGGCACTTCGATGATCCGGACCGCTTCCTCGATCGCCTCTCTCGGTAGCTTCTTGTTGATGCGGACCAACGCGTCGCGGAGCCGGTCCTTCAGGATGACTTCGTGATACATCATCCGCTCCGGATACTCGCCTTCGGGGGAGATGTCAGGACCGTAAGCCCGCTCATAGTCCAGCTCCTCGAACCATTCCAGCGCGGCCTGCTCCAGGTCGCTCTCCGTATAGGACGTGACATAGTAGGCCATCGCTCGCAACTCCTTCGGGTCAGGGTTGGGTTGAGGTCAGATCTGGTAGTCCGCTTTGTTCTCCGCAGCCATCGGCAGGTCGTTGTAAGAAGGTTGATAGATGCTATGTTCTTGCTCCTGAGCTTGTACTTGCTCTTGTTCGACCGGGACACGGATCTCGCCCGACATGAGTTTAGGGAGGAGGGTGTCGCGGAGTTGGGATAATGTTTCATTTTCTTCCTCACATTTTTGTATCAGTCTTCCTAGCGGTTCTACGATCTCATTAAACTTTGCAAGAACATCTTCCGGAGGTATCAGAACGGGAACTTTCCTCATTTCCGATCCGGAAATTTCTTTAAATGTTGATCCCGATGCACGGCTCTCAATTGTATCGACATTGCTCTTCAAGAAGTAATACACAAATTCCGAGCCAATATGTTTCAATGGAATTACAGATTTAAATCCTTGATTTGTTGTAACTTCGTTTTTGGCAATTGCAACGTATCCAATAGGTGCTCGGGAACTGAACAACACCGTTCCTCTGGGTAACAGATTAACACTTGAGTTATTAAACCCTTCCTCGGATATGTCAATTTCGCCTCTTGCAATGTATTTATTAGTCGTTTTCGATAAATCCTTCGGGGTAATCCACGGGATACCTCTATCAGTATAGTAAGCATCTACTTTTTTCGAAGGTGTTGCTCCACCTACCACTTCACCGAGTTCACCAATTGTCCCCGGTCTCCACCCTTTCGGAATCGGTCCCAATTCGCTATCCTCAAACTCGCCACCGCTGGACTTATACGGTTCTCCATCATCATTCGGGAACTCAAAGTCCACGAACCACTTCTTGAAAAGGGCTTGGGCCATTTCTTCGAGGTTTTTGTTGATAGCGATATTAAGCTCGATTTTGTCATCGAGCGATGAAAGCAATGCAACAAGTTCCCTTTGTTCCTGAAGTGGTGGTAGATGGTACTGCCATTTTGAAATTGCATCTATTTGTGCCCTCTGCCGTCCAGAAGTACCTGTCATTGACTTAATGGCTACGTTCCGAAATTCTGGCGAAATGGAGAGATAGTACACAAACTTGTTGTCCGTTACACCTTCTTTACCTCTTAACACGATAAACTCCGTTGAACCAAATCCAATTTCATTCGGTTCCAACACGTTTACAAAAGCGGTTTTCCCATTTTCCAAACAAGGTGTGATTCTTGCCAGTAGGGTGTCGCCGTTTTGAAACCTGGAACCACCGTTGAATTCTGCAATTGAATAGCCCTTTACTTTCCTCGTAAATGGCTCCAGATCTTCCATCGCGATTTTCTTTGCCAGCTCACCCTTTTTAATTCTATACGATGGATTAATATCAACTGTGTCCCCAACTGTTGTAAATCTCCACTCAGAACGCAAACCCAATCCCCCCCAGCCGCTTGCGAATCTCGTCCTCCAGTTGCCGGGACTTGGCAAATTGTTCGGCCAGCTCCGAGGTCAAACGCATCATCTTGTCCTCGAACGGCTCGTCGTCCTCTTCCACGTCTTCGATTCCGACATAGCGGCCCGGCGTCAGAATGTATTCATGTTCGCGCACTTCATCAAGTTTCGCCGCTTTGCAGAAGCCCTTCACATCCTCGTATGTGCCCGCTTCCGACTGCCCCCGCCATGCATGGTAGGTGTCAGCGATCTTCCGGATATCTTCCGTGCTCAGTTCACGATGGGTGCGGTCCACCATATGGCCCATCTTGCGGGCGTCGATGAACAGGATCTCGCCTCGGCGGTCGCGCCATCCTTTCGGCGCCTTGTTCTTCGCGATGAACCAGAGGCATACCGGAATCTGCGTTGAGTAGAACAGTTGCCCCGGCAGGGTGACGATGCAATCAACCAGATCGGCTTCGATCAGTTTTTTGCGAATCTCGGACTCCGCCGTCGTGCTGGTCGACATCGAGCCGTTCGCCAGTACGAAACCGGCCACGCCGTTTGGTGCGAGCTTGCTCACGATATGCTGAATCCAGGCGTAGTTTGCATTGTTCGCCGGAGGCACTCCGTACACCCAGCGGGCATCGTCCACCAACCGCTCTCCGCCCCAGTCGCTGATGTTGAACGGCGGATTCGCCAAGATGTAGTCAAACTTCATAGTCTTATGTAAATCATTGTGAAAAGTGTCCGCATGATGTTTCCCCAGGTTGCCATCAATGCCGCGGATCGCGAGGTTCATTTTGCACAGACGCCAAGTCGTAGGGTTGGACTCCTGTCCGTAGACTGCGATATCGCCCCTCTTGCCTTGATGCTCCTCTACGAACTTCTCGCTCTGAACGAACATGCCGCCTGAGCCGCAACACGGGTCGTACACGCGTCCCTTGAACGGCTGGATCATTTCGACGAGCAGCCGAACGACACTGGTTGGGGTGTAGAATTCGCCGCCATTTTTGCCTTCCGCGCTGGCAAACTTGCTCAGGAAATATTCATACACCCGTCCAAGCACATCCTTCGAGCGGCTCTCTCTGTCGCCGACTTTGAACGAGAACAGGTCGATGACTTCGCCAAGGCGGGTCTTATCCAGCGCCGGTCGGGCGTAATCCTTCGGCAGTACACCCTTCAACGACTCGTTCTCCTTCTCGATCGCAATCATGGCGTTGTCGATGATCTGACCGATCTCCGGCTTCTTCGCGTTGTCTTTGATGTAGCTCCAGCGCGCTTCTTTTGGCACCCAGAAAATATTGTCCGCTGCGTATTCGTCCCGGTCTTCCGGATCGGCGTACGGCTCGTTTTTGAGCGCCTCATACTTCTCCTCGAAGGCGTCGGAAACATATTTCAGGAACAGTAGACCGAGCACCACATGCTTGTATTCCGCCGCATCCATGCTGCCGCGCAGTTTGTCGGCCATGCTCCACAATCTCTCTTCGAATCCGATGTTCGCTGTTGCCATTGCTTCAGATGCCTCCTCAGAAAAGCTGGTTGTACAATTCACTCTTCACCTGTTCCCAGCGGTTCGCCGCTTCTCGGACCGTCCGACGGTAAAGTTCCTTCTCTTCAAGGTAACGGCGCACGATCTCCCGTTGCTTGTCCTCCGGAAGAAGCGGCAGTTCGATCTCACCCACATCAGCCGGATTGAGGTTCATCACGACGGACCCCCGCTGGAAGCTTTGGACAAGCGCGGCACCGACCGGGCTTTCGAGAAAAATCTTTGCGAAGTGGCTGTTGATCGTCGACTTGAACCGGATCACCAGAATATTGGCGGACGCGATTACCATTCCCTCGGTTGCGGGAAAAACCGCCAACTTGTTCACGGTTCCCCGGCACGTCATGACCAGGTCGCCGGGCTGAATCTCATACCGCTTCACTTTCCGCTCTTCTTCATCGATCGTCTCAAGCTGGTCCAACAGAACTTCCCCGTCGTCGAGGTTGGAAATGTTGAGCACCTTAACGTTCCCCGGCCGAAGATCCTGCTTCAGAACCGATTTGCCCCGAAAAATCTCCGCCACCTCGCGCAGCTTCACTTTAGGCGTATCGGCCTGTTGAAAAGAACGGAGCGTGTCCTGATCTTCATCCAGCAACAGCTCAATCCGCCAATGATCCAGTTGCCGGAACTGGTCGGGGTGGATCGTGATCTCTTTGTCCACATCAAACTTCGACTTGTCCATCCGCAGCCGGCCGAGGGTCACTTCCTCAACCGAAGCGTTGCGGAACTCCACCTGATAGGTCTTGACGGAGGTGTAGGGACGCAGCCAGCCGTCCGGAAGCGTGTAAATGGATTCGACGGGCGACTGCTCGTTGATCTGTTTGCGCCAGGTTGCGATTTCGCCGGGATGCGACAGAATTCGCGGCGGGAAAGTCACACTCAGCCGGCCGCCCTCCCGCATAAGAGAAATCAAATGACTGGCCGCCGCGCCTTCCGATTCCCGCACCGGCACATCGTCATCGTTCATCTTCATACCAAAGTGCGGTATGGCCAAAATTTCATCGAATGTCTGATCCATTGGGAGCGGTTGGTAGATCGAACCCAGCACCACGTGTACGTTAGAGTAAGTCTCAAAGTGCGTCTTGAACAGCCGGCTGATGATGTAGTTCTCCGTCAACAGCGTGATGTTCCACGGCTGTTCGCAAATTTTCGTTTCCACAAGACCTCTGATGTACTTCTCCGCCTCCGCGATCAGAATGCTTTGGACATCGCGTTGCTCGCAGCGTTCAATGAACCATTCCATGATCGCCGGATGGACGATGATGCCGCCGGTTATACGATCCTGTTGAATCGTCATCATGCCGTATTCGAGCAGATTCAGATCCCTGCCGGCATGGTACAGCTTGAAGAACAACTCCCGATCGCCGGGAAAATGACCCAGCTCCCGCTCCAGCGCGCGTTCCTTCATCCATTGAAACAATTTCTCCGGTTCGGAGTCGATGTCCGAATCCGCGAGACGCTGTTGTTCAAGCAACCGACGCGTCCTCTTCACGCGGGTAGCTTCGCGAAGGAGTTGATCACGGGTCGTGATGTCATGAAGCAGACAGATGTTCCAGAATGTCTCGATCAATACACCATCCCCAGTCTCTTCCAAGGTATGGTTGTATCTTAACACATCAGTTTTAGTATTTCAATACTAGAATTCATGACGTGGAATCTAAATCAAGATGTCTGCCCATCTTCACGTACGTCTAAAAGAAGAACGCAGCTCTATTCCGTGATTGACTAAAATAATGCGCATGTGGAACCAGACATTCTGTTCACTCCCTTAGAGCGCATCGTTCAATTGATGTTTGAGGTTAAGCTCGCTGAACAGTTCTGGGTTGGTTCAAGAAGATCACGGACGCGCCCTTGCAAAAAAACCCCCGCCATCATCAGCGGGGACTCGTGCATCTCGCCATCTGTTCCGTTCTCAACTCTCCCCATGCAACACCGGCGGCAGCAGGGTGTCGGCCATGAGCGGAATGTTCCGCGTCACCGTCACCTTCAGGCGGTTGTCCGCGAAATGGCACGTCAGCCGCTCATGGAACGCCTGCCCGAGGTACCGGAGGGCGATCTCGTACACATCTTGACCGATCCACCGCCCGCTCGCGACGAGCGGCAGTTCGAAGCCGGGGAACCGGAGCGCGCCTTCCGCCCATTCCCCGCGGCCGATCCGCAGCCGCTGCTCGCCGCCGGGCAACCCGATCGCAAGCTCGTCGCCGCCATCCTCGAACCCGAACGTCAGCGTCCGGATGCCCGCCGGATTGTCCGCGACATGCCAGACGCGCCCCGACCATTTCGCGAGGTCGCCCATCTGCGACGATTCCGCCGCCGGATACGACAACGATTGCAGCCGGTCCTCCAGTTCCCGCCGCGCCGCGGCGTCCGTCCCGACCGGCGCGTCGTCCATCCCCGGCAGCAGCTCCTCCCACACCGCGTTCAGGATGCCATGCATCTCCTTCGCGCCCGCGGTGATCGCGACGACCGCCCGCTTGTGCGGAATGACGATGCAGTACTGGCCGAACGCGCCGTCGCCGCGGTACGCCCCGTGGCGGCACCGCCAGAACTGAAAGCCGTACCCCTGGGCCCAGTCGCTGTCCGGATCGTCGCCGTTGTCCGTCTGTTTCGCGGTAGCCATCCGCACCCAGTCCCCGGACAGAATCCGCCGGCCTTCCCAGACGCCTTCCTGCAGGTACAACTGCCCGAACTTGGCGATATCGCTTACCTTCATGTACATGCCGTAGCCGCCCGCGTGAATGCCGCGCGGGCAGACCATCGTCGTGACGCCCGAAATGCCCAGCGGCTCGAACAGACGAGGCCTGAGCCAATCGAGCAGGTGCTCGCCGGTCGCCCGGTGCAGGATTGCCGACAGCATGTACGACGCCCCGGTGTTGTACAGGAAATGCGTCCCCGGCGGCCGCTCGATCGGCGTCTCGAGGAACGCCTTCACCCAGTTGCCGTCCGGGCTCTTCTGCATGATCGGAATCGTGTCGACGGTATGCCCGGTCGTCATCGACAGCAGGTGACGCACCCGCAGATCCTTCATGTTGTCCGCGATCGCCGGCGTCACCTCCTCCGGGAAATAGGAAATGACGAAATCGTCGATCGACAGCTTCCCTTCCTCCGCCGCCAGCCCGATCGCCGTGGACGTGAAGCTCTTGCTCAGCGAGAACAGGTCATGCGGGATGTCCATCCGGTACGGCGCCCATGCGCCCTCCGCCACGACATGCCCGTTGCGCACGATCATCAGGCCGTGCAGCTCCTGTTGCTCCGCCTCGACCCGCCGCAGAAATCCGAGGATCGCGGCCGAATGAACCCCCTGCGATTCCGGATCGCTCCTTCTCCAACCATCTTCGACACGAGCCGATTGCATGTTCGCCCTCCTCTTATTCACTGGTCGTTCACCAACGAGTATAGCGCAATCAGACTGGCTGTGGTGTAAAAAAAAGGAGCAACCGCAATCGTCTCCGGAATCGGCCGGTTCGGCGGTTCAGGATACGGGAACCGCCTCCGCGAGCAGCCGCTCCAGCTCCCGGTCGCACTCGGCGCGCCGCGCGGCGCTCCATTCGAGCAGCTCGGCCAGCGCGGCGCTCGCCGCGTCCTTCCACTGCAGCACGCCGGGGCGGTCGAAGTAGAGCCGGCCCGTCCGGCGGACCCAGAAGTCGGCCGGCGTCGCGCACATCTCCGCGAGGACGGCGTACCGCAGCTCGGCCGCCAGCGCGAGCGGCAGCCCGTACCGCGCGGCGAACGCGCCCGACTCGGCCGCCAGCCTGTGCAGCTTCGGCGCGTTGGAGCCGTAGCGGCGCGCGATCCGCTCCGCCTCGTCCGCGCCGAGCCCGGCGGCGACGCCGGCCTCGATCTGCCGCCGCGCATGCGCCTCGAACCCGGCGCTTCCCCCGACGTCGCCGCCCGAGATCGGCAGCGTCCGCGTGGGGCTCGGCGGCAGCGCCGCGAGCCCGTCTGCCTCGCGCTTCCGCGAGACGAGATCGACGATCCGCTCGGCCATCTTCCGGTAGCCGGTCAGCTTGCCGCCGGCGATCGAGATGAGGCCGGACGGCGAGACGAAGATCTCGTCCTTCCGCGAAATCTCCGACGGGCTCTTCCCCTCCTGCCGGATGAGCGGCCGGAGGCCCGCCCAGCTCGACTCCACATCCTCCGGCGCAAGGCCCAGCGACGGGAACATATGGTGGGCCGCGTCCAGCAGATAGCGCAGATCGTCCGCCTCCATGCGCGGATGCGCCGGGTCGCCCGTATAATCCGTGTCCGTCGTGCCGATGTACGTCTTGCCGTCGCGCGGAATCGCGAACACCATCCGCCCGTCCGGCGCGTCGAAGTAGACCGCCTGCCGCAGCGGGAACCGCGCCCGGTCGAACACGAGATGGACGCCCTTCGTCAGCCGCAGCGTCTTGCCCCGCTTCGAGCGGTCCATCTCGCGGATGCCGTCCACCCACGGCCCGGTCGCGTTGACGACGTGCCGCGCGCGCAGCTCGTACGCGCCGCCGCCGATCCGGTCCTGCACCACCGCCCCGGCAAGCCGCGGGCCGTCATACCGCAGCTCCGTGACCGCGGCGTAGTTGACGGCGGTCGCGCCGAGCTCGACCGCCCGCTTCAGCACCTCCAGCGTCAGCCTCGCGTCATCCGTCCGGTATTCGACATAGTACCCGCCGCCCTTCAGCCCGTCCCGCCGCAAGAGCGGTTCGCGCGCGAGCGTCTCGTTCGGGTCGAGCATCCGGTGCCACTCGTCCTTCTTCACCCGCGCCAGCCAATCGTACAGCGTCAGTCCCACCCTGCTCGTGACCGGCCCGAGCTGCCCGCCTTCGTAAAACGGCAGCAGCATCCGCTCCGGCGTCGTCACGTGCGGCCCGTTCTCGTACACGACCGCCCGCTCCCGCCCGGTCTCGGCCACCACCTTGAACTCCAGCTGCTTCAGATACCGGAGCCCGCCGTGAATCAGCTTCGTCGAGCGGCTCGACGTGCCGGCCGCGAAATCCTGCATCTCCACGAGCGCCGTGCGCAGGCCGCGCGCGGCCGCGTCGAGGGCGATGCCGGCCCCCGTGATGCCGCCGCCGATGACGAGCAGGTCGACGGTCTCCCCCTCGAGCGACCGCAGCATCCGCTCCCGCTCCGTCGCCGACCAGACATCCGTTTCATGCATTGCTGTTCCACTCCCCTCTCCGGTCGAAAAAAAACAAAACCACGTCCGACCCCCGCCGTTCCCATTGCCCACGAAACGACGGAAGTTCAAAACGCGGTTTCTCCTACTCTCCAACCGGTATCAACTTGTACGCCTCTATTATACGCCAACCGCCCGGAAATTGACAGCCCGCAAGTCCGACCGCGATTAATATTCGATCGGTTCCAACCCGTCGTCCTTCGCCGCGCAGCCGGATGCCATACAGGCGAGCGCGACCGCGCACATCAGCCGGACCCGTCGCGTCATACCTGCTTCACCCCGATATCTGTCCACAGCTCCGGCCGCGACGTCGTCACCGCCGCCGCTCCCGCTTCGAGCGCCGCCGCGACTTCTTCGCGCGTTCGGATCAGGCCGCCCGCGATGACGGGGACGCCGGTTCGCTCGCGCACCTCCCCGATCCACTGCGGCAGCAGGCCCGGCAGCACCTCGATCAGATCGGGATGCGCCTGCTTCGCCACCTCGACGCTCGTGTCGATCGCCCCCGAGTCGATCAGGAACAGCCGCTGGATCGCGAGCACCCCGTTCTGCTTCGCCTTGCGAATGACCGCGGCCCGGGTCGAGATCAACCCCGCCGGATGGATCTGCTGACAGAGAAATTCGGCCGCGTATTCGTCGTTCTTCAGCCCGTCGATCAGATCGGCGTGCAGCAGCACGCGCTTGCCGTGATTCGCCGCGAGCTTCACCATCGGCTGCAGCAGGCCGAGCCGCCCGCCGAGCAGCACGAGCCAGGCGGCTTCCGACTCCAGCAGCCGCTCCAGCTCCTTCGGATGTCTGACGGCGGGCAGCAGCCGCTGTCCGCCGAACGGATGGCCGGCGCGCACAGGACATCCCTCCTTGTTGTCAGGCTGCATCGCCATGACCGGACCGCTTCCGATCCGCATGCGCAACAACTTCTCCGGAAGGCACGAAAAAACCTGCCGGTGCGGTCTTCATGCGACCATGCCGGCAGGCGGTCCGTCACTTCTGTGCGGCGAGTTCCGCGAACAGCCGCTTCTTGAGCTCGCGATTGCGCTCCTTGAACAGCTCGTTGTGCGAGGACACCATGCCCCATCCCGGCGCGTCGGGCGCGATGTACTGCTTCGCCCGGTTGACCGCGTTCGCGGCGTCCTGGAAGCAGCCGGCGATCAGGTGCAGCTTGCCCTCGTGCCACAGGATGTCCCCGGCCGCGAACAGACCCGGCACGCTCGTCTCGCCCGACGGCGTCCCCTTCACGCAATACTCGTCCTTCATCTCGATGCGGACGTTGCTGTTCTCGATGATGTCCGTCTCCCGATCGTAGCCGTGGCAGACGACGAGGTCGTCGATCCCGAGCTCCGCGGTCGTGCCGTCCTCCAGATCCCGGAGCGCGACCCGCCCGATGCGGTCCTCGTCCGACCCGGACGGAATGAGGCGGACGATCTCGGTGTTCGGCAGGCAGACGACGCCGTTCTTCTCCAGCATCGTCACCGAAGCCTCGTGGCCCTTCAACGTGTCCTTGCGGTACGTCAGGTACACCTTCCGCGCGAACTCGCTCAGCTCGTTCGCCCAGTCGATCGCCGAATTGCCGCCGCCGGCGATCAGCACCGTCTTGTCCCGGAACCGGCCGATCGACTTCACGGTGTAGTGCAGGTTCGACGCCTCGTACCGGTCCGCGCCCTCCAGGTTCAGCTTCATCGGCTTCAGGATGCCGTAGCCGGTCGCGAGGATGACGGTCCGCGAATAGTGCGGTCTGCCCGACGCCGTCCGCAGCACGAAATGGCCGTCCCCGTCCTTGTCGATCGCGGTGACCTTCTCGTTCAGCACGACCTCCGGGTTGAACGCCGTGCCCTGCCGCACGAGCTGCTCGATCAGCTTCTCGCCCGTCGTCGGGGGCAGGCCGCCGACGTCCCAGATCACCTTCTCGGGATAGACGTTGATCTTCCCGCCCAGAAAGGGCTGGAATTCGATAATCTTCGTCTTCATCTCGCGCAGCCCGCTGTAGAAAGCGGCATAGAGACCGGCCGGGCCGCCGCCGATGATCGTGACGTCGAACAGTTCGCGTTCATCCGCCATTTGCGGTTCCACTCCTTGCGGAACATCGAATGGTTGCCATCCCACTGTCCCGGTCGATATTGAGAATCATTATCACAAATAAGCGCCGCATCAAATATTATCACCGCGCCGACCGCGTGTCAACAACAGACAGCCCGGTGTCACGCCATGATCATATGCCGTTGTCGCGCGCCTCGCCGGGCGGCCCGCCTCACAGCCCCATCCATTCGGCCAGCGGATGGAACATCGCCTCGACCAGATCGGTCGGCCCGGGCGCGCCCGGGAAGAAGCGCAGAAAGACGGCAAGCAGCACGCCCAGGCCGAGCAGCAGGAGGAACGCCGTCCTCTCCTTCGTCCGCTCCCGGTCGAGCCCCGGCCATTCCCGCAGAAAGATGAGCGCCGCCGCGATCGCCACAACGAGCAGCATCCATCCCTTCATCATGGCCGTTTCCCGTTCCCGGACCGGGTGACAATCGAGCCGCTCTCGCCCGGCCGCAAAATGTTCGCGTCGACTTCCACGCCGACCTCCACCTCCGGCAGCTTCTTGTCCCACCGGTCCCGCACCTTCCGCCATTCGCGCGGATACTTCCGGTGAAAAGCGTCCGCGAACCCCATCACGTCCGTCCTCAGCACATGCTGCAGCCGCTCCAGCGCCTGCCCGACGCGCCGCTCGATCGCCCGCTCCAGCTCGGCCTCGAGCTTGCGCGTCACGTCCGGTTCGAGCAGATCGAGCGCGGTCGTGTTCTCGATGACATCGTTCTCCGTCCGGATCTTCACGGTCATGCTCCAGCGCTCCCCCTCGATCCGGGGAACCAGCTTCGTATGGCTCCGCAGCAGGTAGAACGAGAGATAACCGTCGGACCCTTCGGGCGAGAAGGTGACGACGGAATACCGGATCTCGTCCCTGAGCCAGAGCAGTCCCCGCGAAAGCTGCTGGTTCAGCGTGCCGATCAACCGGTCTTCCCGGAACACCGCCGTGCCGGTGATGTTAGCGATCGTTTGCTGCGGGCCCTTCCCCTCGGGCGGCGGCAGGATGGCAAGCAGCGGCAGGACGGCGTGGCCCGGGTCGCTGATCAGCATTTCCGCCAGATCCATGAGCGTGATGCGGAGGCCGACCCGGCTCCGGGACAATTCCCGGAGCGCCTCCGCCTGGTTGCGCTCGATGGGCGGCAGGAGCTCGAGGATTTTCTTCGCCTCGCCCTTGCTGACGAAGACGTTCGCGTGCTCGCGCGGCTGCGGGAAGCGGAGGAAGAAGTCAACCAGCTCTCGGATGCCGGATTTCGCCGTCGACTCCCCGAAGATTAACGCCTCCGAATGTCCCCAGAAAATCTTCCGCGGGAACCGTTCCTGCAGCCGGGACATCGCCGCCGCGATCGTCTTCCCCTTCGCCGAGCGCACCACGGTCATGTCGTCGCCTCCCGAAGTGCCTATGCTCCCCATTTGATTGCTCATGCTGGCCCGGGGGACGAACAATTGAACCGAGAGCACGATCGCGTCATCCTCCGTCCGGTCGATCGCCGCCGCGGTCACGAGCGCCAGGTCATTGAGTTCTTTCCGGTCCCAACATCCGGCAAGGACCAGGAGCGCAAGGGCGGGCAGCATCACCCATGCGCCGAACCTGACGATTGACGCTCTCATTTTGCCTCGGCGGCCGCGGCCTTTTTCCCCCGGATGAGCGCGACCAGGAGGAGCAGGACGGGGATCGCGAGCTGGACGGACACCAGCTCGAACACGGAGGAAGAATCGAGCACATCAATCATCTCCTGCAGGTTCGGCACCGACCAGATGCCGGACAACAGGATGAGCAGGCCGACCGGCATCGCGATCGGGCGCCAGTCGGACAGACCGGCGGTACGGGCCGTGCATTGGACGAGCAGATGGTAGAACAGGGCGATCTTGACGAACGTGCCGAACACCCAAATGGCCATCACGAACGCCTCCAGATGTTCCAGGAAGTCGGCGACCACGATATAGCGGGCCGCCGACATGACGGGATAGACGAGCCTGCCGGCCATTTCGCCGAACAGCATCAGCGCCACCAGATTGGTCAGGGTCAGGAAGAACGCGACGAGCAGGACGGCGAATACCGCCCATCGCAGTCCCTTGCTCCGGTCCGTCAGCGACGGGTAGAGGAACGATACGGCGATGAACTCGGTGTACCAGGCCTGCGGGACGATCGACCCCTTCAGCGAGGGCAGGATGCCGAATTCGAACATCGGCAGCAGACGGCCGGGTTCCAGACTGGGAAGCTGCAGCAGGACCAGCAGCGCGTACATGCCCAGGACGGCGGGAATGATGATCTGCGCGCATCTTCCGAGCACTTCGACGCCTCCCCGCACGGCGTACGCGCAGACGACGAGCATGCCGCCCATGATGACCGGGGTCGGCGTCTCCATCAGGAAGACGCCCGACACGAACTCCCCGTACTGCCGGACCAGCATCCCGCCCGCGTGCCAGTAGAAGAAGACATAGATGATGCCGACGATCCGGCCCGGCGCCTTCCCCAGAACACGCTCGCCGATCTCGATCAACGTTTCGTCCGGGAACCTTCGGTGCAGCGCCCACGCCGTCAGAACGACGGCAAAACCGGCCAGCATCGCCCAGATCGGCGACAGCCACATGTCCCTTCCGGCATGCCGCTCCGTCACCGAGGGCACCAGCAGCACGGCGGTCGCCACGATGGTCGGAAAGAGCAGCAGCAGCATTTGCATCGGGGTTATCTTGCCATTGTCCAACATGCGTCTCACCCCTGTCCATCGCCCGGCTCCGGCCCGGGCCGCTGGCCGCCGGACTGCCGGCGCGGATTGATCGGCTCGCCCGGCAGCGGACGCGCGCCCAACATCCACCACGGCGCGCGGATGAAGATGTCCCGCATGGCGTTCCCGTTCATCGGGCTCAGCGGGTACAGATAGGGGACGCCGAAGGAGCGGAGCCTGCACATGTGCACGATGATCGCGAGGACGCCGAGCATGATGCCGAGCAGGCCGAGCGTGCCCGCCAGGAGAATGATCGGGAAGCGCAGCATCCGGAACGCGAATCCGGCGCTGTAGCGGGGAATCGTGAACGAAGCGATCCCGGTCAGCGAGACGACCATGACCATCGGCGCCGACACGAGACCGGCCGACACCGCCGCCTCCCCGATGACGAGGGCGCCGACGATGCTGACGGCCGTCCCGACCTGCTTCGGCAGCCGCACGCCGGCTTCCCGGAGGGCCTCGAACGTGATCTCCATGAGCAGCGCCTCGACCAGCGCCGGAAACGGCACCTCCTCCCGCGACCGCGCCATGCTGAGCAGCAGGGTGGTCGGCAGCATCTCCTGGTGATAGGTGAGCACCGCCACATAGACCGAGGGCAGCAGCAGGGACAGCAGGAAGAAGAGGTATCTCAGCCAGCGGATCGACGTGCTGATCCAGAAGCGCTGGTAGTAGTCCTCCGCGGACTGCAGCAGCGAGAAAAGAGACGTCGGCACGACCAGCGCGAACGGCGTGCCGTCCACCAGCAGCACGACGCGCCCTTCAAGCAGGCTCGCGGCCGCGGCGTCGGGCCGCTCCGTCGACAGCACCTGCGGGAAGGGGGACCAGGGGTTGTCCTCGATCAACTCTTCGATGTACCCGCTCTCGAGGATGCCGTCGATGTCGATCCGCCCGAGCCGGGCGGTCACGTCCTCGATCAGCGCGGCGTCGGCCAGGCCTTCGATGTAGGCGACGATCACCCGCGTGCGCGAGAGGCGTCCGATTTCGAACTCGCGCATCTTGAGCTGGGGGCTGCGGATCTTGCGGCGCAGCTGGGCCGTGTTGTCGGCGATCGTCTCCGTGAAGCCTTCGCGCGAGCCGCGGATGACCGGCTCCGCCTTGGGCTCGTCGGGGCTGCGCTTCTCCCATTTGGACAGGACGAACGCGACGCCGCCGGGCCGGCCGTCGATCAGCAGCACCGCGCCGCCGATCGAGATCTCCCGCACCGCGCCCGCGATATCCGCCACCGGCTTCGCGCCGGACACCGGAATCCTGAGGTTCGCCAGCGGGTCCGGCGAACCGGGCGACTGTCCGGGCGGACCGGACGGCTGTACGGGCGGTTCCGCAGTCTGCGGCGGACGCTGCGACTGCGCCGGCTGTGCGGGCGGTTCCGCAGTCTTCGGCGGACGCTGCGAATGCGCCGGCTGCCCGGACGGCGGCCAGGCACACAGATCGGCCGTCTGCAGCATGAGCGGGGCGAGCACGCAACGGTCGAGCTCCTCGATGTTGGTCAGCCCGTCGATGTAGAGCACGAGCGCGTTCGTCCCGCCTCCGATCGCAAACCGGCGGAACACAACATCGGCGCAGTCGGCGTACAGAGCGCGCAGCAGGCTCTCATTCTCGCCCAGATTGGCGGAGAGCGGCGTCTGCATCCGCGGATCCGCCCGCATGTTGGACGACAGCGGATTGATGGGCCGCCCGGACAGATTGCGAACCCAGCTTCCCATGTCGCGCGATCAGCCCTCCTCCCCATCGTCCGTCGGCATCGCCCGCATGCCAGCGAAGCGGACACGTCGTGTTTGACGTCCTCCCCGGCTGAATAACGACGCTCAGTACCGGCGCTCAACCGGCGATCGGCGCTCGACTGCGCTCGACCGGCGTTCGACCGGTGCTCGACCGGCGCTCGCCCGGCTCTCGACTGCGCTTGACCGGCGCTCGACCGGCGCCCGACTGCGCTCGACCGACATCCGGCCGGCGCCCGACTGCACTTGACCGGCATCCGGCCGGCGCCCGACTGCACTCGACCGGCGTCCGACTGCGCTCGACCGGCATCCGGCCGGCGCCCGGCTCACCCCCGGCGACCGTCTCCTTTGGTAATATGTCCCGGCGCATGCAGAAGCATACGATAACGGAAAAGCAAAACCGCCTCCGCCGACGGCGTTTTCACCATCGATGAAAGCGATTTCGGAATCGTTGCGGGCTCAACGCCCGTTTCTCCCTGAACGGTGGACCGGAACAAAGCGACCTCCGTTTACATTCCGTTTACAAAACCGCGCTATCCTGTCCCTGACGAGAAAGTACTCAAGGGGGGGAATCCCGGTGGAACACATGAACCGGACAGCCGACGCCGACGCCGAATGGGCCGTCGAAGCCCGCGGTCTCGTGAAGGCGTTCGGCCGGACCCGCGCGGTGGACGGCGTCGATCTGGGCGTCCGGTCCGGCACGATTTTCGGCGTGCTCGGGCCGAACGGCGCGGGCAAGACGACGACGATCCGGATGCTGGCCACCCTGCTCCGGCCGGACGCGGGTACGGCCCGGATTTTCGGATACGACGCGGTGAAGGAACCGCATATCGTCCGCCAACTGATCGGGGTGACGGGCCAATACGCGTCGGTCGACGATTCGATGAGCGCCGTCGAAAATCTGATGCTGTTCTCCCGGCTGCT